>Ga0209798_10000323_pt1 | contig 27879 bp, 22 predicted proteins | sample DOMMetBare3Fresh_FD_187475 | JGI IMG/M metagenome (GOLD analysis project Ga0209798, IMG submission 187475) | Wetland sediment microbial communities from St. Louis River estuary, USA, under dissolved organic matter induced mercury methylation -... | ecosystem: Environmental > Aquatic >... | reverse complement strand
CGCCGGCGCCGAACTCCACGCGCATCCGCTCGAGCGCGACCAGGGGGGCCATCGGCATGACCGGAGCATGCTATCAGTGCCGCGCTGGCCCGCGACAATGGCGTCGCTCCCGCGCCGAACACCGCCGATGGAATCCGCCCGCACCTTGGCCATGCCCGACGGCGTTTCGATCGCCTACCGGATCACTTCCTGCGCCGATCCGGCGGCGCCGCGGCGGGCGATCGTGCTGCTGCACGGCCTGGCCAGCAACATGACGCGCTGGTCCGAGTTCGTCGAGCACACGACATTGCCCCGCGCCTGGGACGTGATCCGCGTCGATTTGCGCGGCCACGGCGACTCACCCACGCGTGGCGCGATCGACCTGGAGTGCTGGTGCGACGACATCGCCGCCGTGCTCGCGCGCGAAGGCCATGCCCGCGCGGTGCTCGTCGGCCACAGCCTGGGCGCGCAGGTGGCGCTGCACTTCGCGCAGCGGCATGCCCGCGCCACGGACGCGCTGGCGCTGATCGACCCGGTCTTCCGCGAGGCGCTGCACGGCCGCTGGCGGCTGCTGGCGCTGGGCGGGCCCTTGCTCCACGCGGCAGCCGTGGCGGTGCGCGCGCTCAACGCGCTCGGCCTGCGGCGCCGGCGGCTCGCCGCGCTCGACCTGCGCGCGCTGGACGTCATGGCGCGCGAAGCGCTGCACGGCACGCCCGAGGCCACGCGCGAGTTCGTGCGGCGCTACAGCTCGACACGCGCCGACCTCGCGCACATCCACACCGCGCACTACCTGCAGGACCTGGTCGAGATGTTCCGGCCGGCGCCGACGCTGGCATCGATCACGGTGCCCGTGCTGCTGCTGATGTCCGCCGGCGCGACCTTTGCCGGCGCCGACGCCACGCGCGAGCGCGCACGTCAACTGCCGCAGGTACGCATCGAGACGATCGATTGCGAGCACTGGCCGCTCACGGAGCGGCCGTTCGAGGTGCGCGAGCTGATCGAGCGCTGGTGCGCCGGCCGCGCCGCTTGAGCGGCGGCGCTCAGTGCCCGCCGCGCTCGCGCGCCAGCGCGTCGAGCATCGCCAGGTACGGCCCAAGCCGTTCGTCGACAGCGGCGCGCACGGTGTCGACGATCACCTGGGTCTGGCGTTCGATCTCGATGTTCAGCAAATCGCCCGCCTGCTTGGCGCCGAACGTGGTGAGGCGCAGCGTTTCCGGGATCAACCAGACCTCGAACCAACCCGAGTCGTCATGCTCGCGACGCGCCTCCGACACCGTGAGACTCGCACCGTCGACAGCGATGTAACCCTTGGCGAAGACGTAGCGCATCCATGGCGCGGCGACGGCGATCCGCAGGACGCGGTTGTTCTCGGGTTCGCGCAATGCGGTCAACGTGGCCTGGAAGTCGACATGCCCGGACAGCACGTGGCCGCCGACCTCGGCGCCCTGCCTGGCCGCCCGCTCGACGTTCACCGTGGCGCCGGTCCGAAGTGCGCCCAGCGTCGTGAGCGTCAAGGTCTGCTGCATCACGTCGAAGTCGGCCGCGCCGTCGTGCACCGCGCTGACCGTGAGGCACACACCGTCCGCGGCCACGCTGGCTCCGACCTGCAACCCGGCATCGAAGCCCGGCACGAACGTCAGACGCAACGTGCGCAGCCCCGGGCGGTCGGTGACCGCCGTCACGCGGGCGGTGCCCTGGACGATGCCGGTGAACATGGACGCACTGTAGCGCCCTGGCCCGCGCGCCGGGCCGCAGCTCGGGCACACTGGACGCATGTCCGTGCCCGGCCGTGACGACGTCCTCGGCTTCTCGCTGGCGGCCGCGCCAGCGGGATTTGCCAAGGATCCGTACCCCTGGTACCACGCGCTGCGCACGCACGCGCCGGTGCATGCGCTGGCGCCGGGCGCATGGCTGCTGACCCGCTACGACGACGTGGCCGCGGTCTACCGCAGCGCCGCGGTCAGCTCGGACAAGCGGCGCGAGTTCGCGCCCAAGTTCGGCGCGGACACGCCGCTGTACGAGCACCACACCACGAGCCTGGTGTTCAACGATCCGCCGCTGCACAGCCGCGTGCGCCGGCTGCTGATGGGTGCGCTCAACCAGCGCGCGATCGCGCGCATGGAGCCAGGCGTGGTGGCGCTGGTCGACGGCCTGCTCGAAACCATGGCCGCGCACGGCCCGCGCGCCGACCTGATCGCCGACTTCGCCGCGCGCATCCCGGTCGAGGTGATCGGCAACCTGCTGGACGTGCCGCGCGACGAGCGAGGACCGCTGCGCGACTGGTCGCTCGCGATCCTGTCGGCCCTCGAGCCGGTGCCGTCAGCCGACGTGCTCGCGCGCGGCAATGCCGCGGTGCGCGAATTCCTGGTCTGGCTCGAGGGCCTGGTCGCACGCCGACGTGCCGCTCCCGGCGACCCGGCGTCGGACGTGCTCACACGGCTGATCGACGGCGAGGCCGACGGTGAACGCCTCGCGCCGCGCGAACTGCTGCACAACTGCATCTTTCTGCTCAACGCCGGGCATGAGACGACGACCAACCTGATCGGCAACGGCGTGCATGCGCTGCTCGCGCAGCGCGAGCAGTACGGGCGCCTGGTCGCTGAGCCGGCGTTGATCACGACGGCGGTCGAGGAGCTGCTGCGCTACGAAAGCCCGCTGCAACTGAACAACCGTCTGGCGACGGCGGCCGTCGAGCTGCCCAGCGCCACATTGCCTGCGGGCGACTTCATCACGCTGGCCATTGGCGCGGCCAACCGCGATCCGGCAGCGTTCGACGCGCCCGACACGCTGGACATCGCGCGCAAGCCCAACCTGCACCTGGCCTTCGGCCATGGCGCGCACGCCTGTGCTGGCATGAACGTCGCACGGCTGGAAGCGCGCATCGCGATTGGCGCCCTGGCGCGGCGCTTTCCGGGCCTCGCGCTCGACGGCCCGCCCGAGCGCGACCCGCGCATCCGCTTCCGCGGATTCAGGCGGCTGCCGGTGCGCCTGGGCTGATGGTGGAGCCGTTCAAGAACCTGCTCAACCCGGCGCTGGTGCGCACGGCGGGCCGCGCGCTCCAGCGCAAGCACTCGGACTTCGACCGCCGCGCGTTCGAGCGCCGCGCGCTGGCCGGGCTCGAGGATCTGGAGATGAAGGCCCGCGCGATGCAGATCGCCGACGCGCTCGAGGCCGCGTTGCCGGACTCGTTCGATGCCGCCTGCGATCTGATCGAACGTTCGCTCGCGCCGCCGATCCCGCTGGACGGCGCACCGGTCGCCGGGCCCGGTGACCCGCAGGGCCTGGCGGGGTGGATCGTCTGGCCGCTCGGCGAGTTCGTCGCGCGGCGCGGCATCGCCCATCCGAAGCGCGCGCTGCAGGCGTTGCATGCGCTGACGCAGCGGCTGACCGCCGAGTTCGCCATCCGGCCACTGGTCGTCGCGCACCCATCGCTCGTGTTCGCCACGCTGCTGCGCTGGACGCGCGACCCGAGCCCGCATGTGCGGCGCCTGTGCAGCGAAGGCAGCCGCCCACGCCTGCCTTGGGGCCTGCGCCTGAGGGCGCTGATCGACGACCCGACGCCGACACTGCCGATCCTTGCTGCGTTGCAGGACGATCCGAGCGCCACCGTGCGGCGCAGCGTGGCCAACCACCTCAACGACATCGCCAAGGACCATCCCGATAGGGTGGTGGCCTGGGTACGCGAGCACCTTCACGGCGCGCCGCCCGAGCGCGTGGCGCTGCTCAAGCATGCCAGCCGCACGCTGGTCAGACAGGGCCACGCCGGCATGCTCGCCCTGTGGGGTGCGGGCGACGGTTTCGAGGGCCGCTGCACGCTCAGTCTGGCGACACGCCGGCTGGCCGTCGGCGACGATCTGCCCTTCTCCGTAGCGCTTCGCTCGATGGCGTCGCGGCCCCAGCGCCTGGTCATCGATTACGCGGTGCACCATGTCAAGGCCGACGGCCAGACGCGGCCGAAGGTGTTCAAGGGCTGGACGCTGACGCTGCAGCCCAAGGCCTCGATCGAGTTGACACGCCGCCACTCGCTGCGCCCGGTGACGACGCGCCGCTACCACGCGGGACGGCACGCGATCGAGATCCGCATCAACGGGCGCCCGGCGGCGCAAGCCCGCTTCAGCCTCGCGCTGTAGGCAACCGAGAGTTCAATCGTCCCCGAACATCCGGCGCCGCTCTTCGCAGGCCGGATCGGGTGCGTAGGCTGCCTCGCGCACGCGAGCGTCGACCAGCCAGACCTGGAACCAGCGGCAAAAGTTGAGCCACTCGTAGCGGTACGACCAGACCTCGCCGACCCCGCGCCAGCCCACGCGCTTCTCCGAAGGCCGGCCCAGGCGGTCGCGCACCTCGTCGGCCGCCACGCCGATCGGCAGCGACTCGAAGTTCGCCTCGGTCAGGATCTGCGCGACCGTCCTCACCTGGCCGCTGGCGTCGATCTCGACGCGATAGGTGTGCTTGCCGTAGGGGCCGCGCGCGTATTCCAGACGCGTGCCACCGCCCGGGCGCAAGACGAGGTCGGTCGGCTCGCCCATCCGGGCGCGCACCTGGGCCTCGGTCGCACCGGCGTTCAGGCCCCCCGGTCCGTAGCCGGCACAACCGACCAGGATCAGCGCCGCCGCGCTACACGCGCTCGATACGAGCGTAAGCGCTGTGGTTGTGGATGGATTCATGGTTCTCGACTTCGACCACGTAGCGCCCGATACGCGCGTCGCCATTCAGCGACAGCGCCACGTCACGCACCAGGTCTTCGACGAACTTCGGGTTCTCGTAGGCGCGCTCGGTGATCCACTTCTCGTCCGGGCGCTTGAGCAGGGCCCACAACTCGCTGGGGGCGTTGTCCTCGGCGAAACGCACCAGCTCATGCCATTCGACGGCCGCTTTCAGCTCGACGCGAATCGTCACCGTGGAGCGCTGGTTGTGCGCGCCGTAGTCGGAGATCTCCTTCGAGCACGGGCACAGGCTCTTCACCGGCACGGCCACCTCGGCCCACACGGTAGTCGCACCCGTTCGGGTCTCGGCGATCCAGCGGCCCTGGTAGTCCATCAGGCTGCTGACGCCCGAAACCGGCGCGCGCTTGCGCACGAAGAACGCGAAGCGTGATTCGATGCGGCCCTCGGCCGCCCCCAGCAGCGCGAGCATGGCGCCGAGCTCTTCGCGCAACACCGCGGCATCCAGCGGTGCGTCGAGCGAGTCGAGCCATGCCACGAAGCGCGACATGTGCGTCCCCTTCTTCTCCGCGGGCAGCGCCACGTCCAGCGCCCACTGCGCCGCGCACTCCTGCACCGCGCCGGCCACGTTCAGGCGCAACGGGTAGCGAACGTCGCGCACGCCCACACGCTGGATCGCCAGGTGGCGCTCGTCCCGCGCACTTTGCGTGTCGGGGATGTGCAGGGCCTGTGTCGGGTGGGTCATGGGACGGAGCTTGACAGCGATCGCGGTCCGGTGCCACGGTGGGCCTATTACCGTGACGCGCGCGCCTCAGGCCTGGATCGCCCGCACCAGCGCGGGTCGCGCCCCGAACCGCGCGGCCACCGCCTGGGCGATGCCGTCGGCATCCAGGCCGTTCATCGCGAGCAGCTTGGCCGGGTCGCCGTGCTCGATGAACTGGTCGGGCAGCCCGAGCGCAAGCACCGGATGGGCCAGACCCGCCGACTGGAGCACCTCCATCACCGCCGAGCCGGCGCCGCCGGGCAGGCAACCCTCCTCGACCGTGACGAACGCTTCGTGCGTCAGTGCAAGCTCGGCGATGAGTTCGACGTCGAGCGGCTTGGCAAAACGCATGTTGACCACCGTGGCATCGAGCCGCTCGGCCGCGGCCAGCGCCGGATGCAGCAGGGTGCCGAAGGCGAGGATCGCGATGCGCTGGCCGCGCCGGCGCACCTCGCCCTTGCCCCAGTCGAACTCGTCGAGCTCGGCGTGCATCGGCGCGCCCACGCCCGAGCCGCGCGGATAGCGCACGGCCGCCGGATGGTCGCGGCCAAACGCGGTCGTCAGCGCCATGCGGCATTCGTTCTCGTCCGAAGGCGTCAGCACCGCCATGTTCGGGATGCAGCGCAGGTAGGCGATGTCGTAGGCGCCGCAATGCGTTGCGCCGTCGGCGCCGACGATGCCGGCGCGGTCGAGCGCGAAGACCACCGGCAGGTTCTGCAGCGCCACGTCGTGGATCAGCTGATCGTAGGCGCGCTGCAGGAAGGTCGAGTAGATCGCGACCACCGGCTTCAGGCCTTCGCAGGCGATGCCGGCCGCGAACGTCACCGCGTGCTGCTCGGCGATGCCGACGTCGAAGTAGCGTGCCGGAAAGCGCTTGTGAAACTCCACCATGCCCGAGCCCTCGCGCATCGCCGGCGTGATCGCCACCAGGCGCTCGTCGGCCTCGGCCATGTCGCACAGCCACTGGCCGAACACCTGCGTGAACGTCTGCTTGGGAGGCGTGGCGGGCTTCTGGATGCCCACCGCCGGGTCGAATGGCGTCGGGCCGTGGTACTTCACCGGGTCGGCCTCGGACATCTTGTAGCCGTAACCCTTCTTGGTGACCACGTGCAGGAACTGCGCGCCGGGCTTGTCACGCAGGTTCTCCAGCGTCGGGATCAGCGAGTCGAGGTCATGGCCGTCGATCGGGCCAACGTACTCGAAGCCGAACTCCTCGAACATCGTGCCGGGCACGACCATGCCCTTGGCGTGCTCCTCGAACCGGCGCGCCAGTTCGAACAGCGGCGGCGCGGCCTTCAGCACGCCCTTGACGCCCTCGCGCGCAGCCGCGTAGAACTGGCCGCTCATCAGCCGCGCCAGGTACTTGTTCAGCGCACCCACCGGCGGACTGATCGACATGTCGTTGTCGTTGAGCACCACGAGCAGGTTGGGCACCTTGCCGGCGTGCGGCATGCCCGCGTTGTTCAGCGCCTCGAAGGCCATCCCCGCGGTCATCGCGCCGTCGCCGATGATCGCCACCGCATGGCGCTTCTCGCCTTTGTTCTGGGCCGCGATGGCCATGCCCAGCGCAGCGGATATCGAAGTGCTGCTGTGCGCGGTGCCGAAGGTGTCGTAGGGGCTCTCGTCGCGCCGCGGGAAGCCGCTGATGCCGCCGAGTTGGCGCAGCGTGTTCATGCGGTCGCGCCGGCCGGTCAGGATCTTGTGAGGATAGGTCTGGTGACCCACGTCCCAGACGAGGCGATCGTTCGGGGTGTCGAACACGTAGTGCAGCGCGATCGTCAGCTCCACCGTGCCGAGGTTCGATGACAGGTGCCCTCCGGTCCTGGACACGCTGTCGAGCACGAACTGGCGCAACTCGGTCGCCAGCAGCTTCAGCTCGGCACGCGACAGGCGCCTCAGGTCGGCCGGGCCGTCGATCCGGGAGAGCAGTGGCAATGTGGTCATGGCGTGCATTGTCGCGCTTCAGCTGTCGCGCTTCAGCTGTCGCGCTCGACGACACGGTCGGCCAGCAGCGCCAGCCGCGCCGCGTCGGGCAGGCCGCTGTCGGCCAGCGCGACGTGTGCCTGGTTGCGCAATTCGTACGCATGGCGCCGCGCCGCTTCGAGCCCCATCAGCGAGACATAGGTGGGCTTGTTGTGGTGTTCGTCCTTGCCGGCCGTCTTGCCCAGCGTCTCGGAGGCTTGCGTCACATCCAGGATGTCGTCGACGACCTGGAACGCCAGACCGATTGCGGCGCCGTAGCGCGACAGCGCATCCCAGGCCCTGGGCGAGCGTTCGCCGCACGCCGCACCCATCAGCACGCTGGCCTGCAGCAGCGCGCCGGTCTTGCGCCGGTGCATGTCGCGCAACGCCTTCTCGTCGAGCGCCAGCCCGATGCTGGCCAGATCGATCGCCTGGCCGCCGGCCATGCCGGCATGGCCGGCACTGCGTGCGAGCAGGCCGCACAGGCTGGCCTGCAGGGCCGGCGGCATCGCGGGTTCGTCCTCGGGCGTGAGCACCTCGAAGGCCAGCGCCTGCATCGCGTCGCCGGCGAGCATGGCCTGCGCCTCGCCGTGCGCGACGTGGACTGTCGGCTTGCCGCGGCGCATCACGTCGTTGTCCATGCAGGGCATGTCGTCGTGGACCAGCGAATAGGCATGGATCAGTTCCACCGCCACCGCCGCACGCAGGGCCGCGGCACGCGCGCCGTGCGTGGCCTCGGCCGCCGCGAGCACCAGCAAGGGACGCAATCGCTTGCCCCCGTCGAGCACGCCGTAGCGCATCGCCAGGCCCAGGCCCGCCGGCGCGTCGGCCGGCACCCAGGCTTCCAGTGCCGCCTCCACGGCGGCTTGCTCTGCCACCAGCCAGGCGTCGAAATCGTCGGATTTCATCGGCCCGATCTTCAAGTGCCCACAGCCGGCGTCCAGGCCTTCAGCTGCCCGTCTTCAAGCACCTTGACCTGCGCCTCGACGGCCGCCAGCCGCTCGCGGCACACCTCCAGCAGCTCGGCACCGCGCTTGTAGCCCGCGAGCAGCTCGTCCAACGGCAGCTGGCCGTCCTCCATACGCTGCACCAGGCGTTCGAGTTCGGCCAGGGCCTGCTCGTAGGTCGGTGCCGATGCGGCAGGTGTCGTGGCTTTGGGCATCCCAGATCGTCTGATCAAAGTTGAGATTGTAGTGAGGGCTTTCCCTCGACTGCCGCCCGGCGCCGCGGGGATTCTGGAGTGTCCTCCCGGTTCGCGCCACATTCCCGTGGGCCGGCCGCCCGGCGTGCCCACCGTTGGATAGAATCCGCCGCTTGCTGCCGAGGCCCGAGAGGATTTCCCGCAGGGTACAGCCGGATGGGGCCCATTCGCGCGCCGCGCGATGGGGATCGTTGTCGGTTTATGGGGAACCCGCTTGGATCATGTCGGACCTGAGCATCACCCGTGATGCGCTCGATCGCAGCGCATCTCAGCTGAGCGTCGCCACCTACTTCGACCAGGCGCTGTACGAGCGCGAGATCGAGGTGCTGTGCCGGACCGGACCGCGCTACGTCGGACACGCGCTGGCCGTGCCTGAGGTGGGCGACTTCCATACCGTGGGCCACGAGGGCGAAGGCCGCGTCCTGGTGCGCAACCCGCAGGGCGTCGAACTGATCTCCAACGTGTGCCGCCACCGCCAGGCCGTGATGCTGCGCGGACGCGGGCGCACGGGATCGATCATCGTGTGCCCGTTGCACCGCTGGACCTACGACACCAAGGGCACCCTGGTGGGCGCGCCGCACTTCGATCAGGAACCCTGCCTGAACCTGCGCAACTACGCGCTTGCCGAGTGGCACGGGCTGCTGTTCGACGCCGGCGGCCGCAACCCGGCCAGCGACCTGTCCGGCATGAGCTGCCGCGCTGACCTCGACTTCTCGGGCTACGTCTACGACCGCACGATCGTCCACGAGTGCGACTACAACTGGAAGACGTTCATCGAGGTCTACCTCGAGGATTACCACGTCGGGCCGTTCCACCCCGGTCTGGGCAACTTCGTCACCTGCGACGACCTGCGCTGGGAGATGGGACGGGAGTACTCGGTACAGACCGTCGGCGTGTCGACTGCCGGCGGCGAGGCGCTCGGCCGCGCCGGTTCGCCGGTGTACCGCAAGTGGCACGACGAGGTGCGTCGATTCCACCAGGGCACGCCGCCGAAGTACGGCGCGGTCTGGCTCACCTACTACCCTCACCTGATGGTCGAGTGGTACCCGAACGTGCTGGTCGTGTCGTCGCTGCACCCCAAGGGGCCACGCAAGACGATCAACGTGGTCGAGTTCTTCTACCCCGAGGAGATCGCGGCCTTCGAGCGCGAGTACGTCCAGGCGCAGCAGGCCGCGTACATGGAAACCTGCGTCGAGGACGACGAGATCGCCCTGCGGATGGACGCCGGCCGCCAGGCCCTGCTCGAGCGCGGCGACGACGAGGTCGGGCCCTACCAGAGTCCGATGGAAGACGGCATGCAGCACTTCCACGAGTGGTACCGGCGCAAGATGCGAATGGACCGCATCGAAGGCTGAGCGGCGTCGCCCAGGTCGCGGCGACAATGCGGCCACGATGTCTGCTCCGTGGCTGATGCTCACTGCGTCGCTGCTTTTCGCGGTCATGGGCGTGTGCGTCAAGTGGGCCTCGACGCTGTATGGCGCGGGCGAGCTCGTCTTCTATCGCTCGCTTGTCGGCGCGCTGCTCATCCTCGCGCTCAGCCGCTCGCGAGGCACCTCGCTCGCGACCCGCGTGCCGGCGATGCATTTCTGGCGCAGCACCAGCGGCGTGATCGCCCTCGTGCTGTGGTTCTACGCGATCGGCGGGCTGCCCCTGGCCACCGCGATGACCCTGAACTACATGTCGTCGGTGTGGATGGCCGTGTTCCTGATCGGCGGGGGTGTTCTGGTGGGCGCGGCGCGCGTCGACGGGCGCCTCGTCGCGGCGGTGCTGGCCGGCTTTGCAGGCGTGGCGCTGATGCTGCGCCCGACGATTGATCAGCAGCAGCTGTGGTTCGGCCTGGCGGGCCTGGTGTCGGGCATGCTGGCCGCGCTAGCCTACCTGCAGGTCACGGCGCTCGGACGCGCGGGTGAACCCGCGGAGCGCATCGTCTTCTACTTCTCGCTCGGCGGCCTCGCGGCCGGCGCCGCGTGGATGGCCTGGCAAGGGGTCTCGACACACACGCCACGTGGCATCGGGCTGCTGCTCGCGATCGGCCTGCTGGCGGCCTTCGCACAGATGATGATGACGCGTGCCTACCGCATCGGTCGCACGCTCGTGAACGCATGCCTGCAGTACCTGGGTATCGTGTTCGCCTTCGCGTTCGGCGCACTGCTGTTCGACGACGCCGTCACGCCCTCCGCGCTGGCCGGGATGGTCCTGATCGTCGGGGCCGGCCTGACCGCCACGCTGCTGCGCACGCGGCAGCAGCAGGACAGTCCCGAGACCCGCTCGCCACCGAACGAAGCCTGACCATGAAGACGCTGATTTCCGCCCTCGAACTGATGCAAGCGCTGCAGGGGCTGCACCGCCCCGTCCTCGTCGACTGCAGCTTCGAGCTGTCCGACACCGAGGCCGGCCGGCGCGCCTATTCGCAAGGCCACCTGCCCGGCGCGTTCTACCTGCACCTGGATGACGACCTGGCGGGGCCCCGGCACGCGCCGGACGGCCGTTTCCTCGGGCGCCATCCGCTGCCGTCACGGCAGACGCTGGCCGCCAGGCTCGGCGCGATCGGCATCGGCCCGGCCACCCCGGTGGTCGCCTACGACGCTCAAGGCGGCCCCTATGCCGCACGCGCGTGGTGGCTGCTGCGCTGGCTCGGTCACGACGACATCGCGGTGCTCGACGGCGGCAGCGCAGCCTGGCGTGATGCCGGTGGCTCCGTTACCGCCGAGGCGCCGGTCGCCCGGCCCTTGGCCTATGACGCGCATGCCTCGGGGATGTCGACCCTCGATGCCGACGCGGTGCGCGCGGGCCTCGGCCGCCTGCGACTGGTGGACGCGCGCGCGCCGGAGCGCTTTCGCGGCGAGATCGAACCGCTCGACCGGGCGGCCGGACACATTCCCGGGGCGCGGAATCGTCCGTTCAAGGACAACCTCGGACCCGACGGCCGGTTCAAGACCCGCTCTCTGCTGCACGACGAATGGTCGGCCCTGGCCGGCGCGGGACCGGTGGTCCACTATTGCGGCTCAGGTGTCACGGCCTGCCACAACCTGCTCGCGGTCGCACATGCCGGCCTGGGCGACGGCGCGCTGTATCCAGGTTCATGGAGCGAGTGGTCGTCCGACCCGGCCAGGCCGCAAGCCCAGGGTTGACAGCGCGCAACACGGGTCTACGCTGCGTGGCGCACGCTCGCAGCAGGTAAGCTAACGGCATTGGTCAGGAGGTTCTATGTTCAAGCGCATCCTCGTTCCCACCGACGGCTCGACCGTGACCGACAAGGCAGTCCAGACCGCGCTTGCGCTGGCCAAGTCCTCGGGTGGCAGCCTGTGCACGATCAGCGTGAAGGAGCCCTTCCCCTACAGCGCCATCTCCGAGATGCAGCCAGTGCCGCCGCAGGAGTTCTACGACGCACAGGAACGCATCGCGGCGGCGCGCGTGAAGGCCGTCACGGACGCGGCGAAGGGTGCCGGCATCGCCTGCAATGCCCACACCGTGGAGGCCCTGCACCCTTGGGAGGCGATCCTCGACCACGCGAAGAGCCAGCAGTGCGACCTGATCGTGATGGCCTCGCACGGTCGCCGTGGCGTTGCGGCCCTGCTGCTGGGCAGCGAGACCCAGCGCGTGCTGATCCACAGTAGCCTGCCCGTGCTGGTCGTCAAGTAGTGGCCGGGCGCGATCGCGCGCGTCTTCGGCCGGCGCACGCGCCTCAGAGTTGTTCGGGGCCGCGCACGGCGACGATCACCGTCTGGCCTTCACCCTCGCGCTCGCGCGAGCGAAGCCACCAGACCGCACCCTTCCTGACGCTCCAGGCTTGCGCCGCTCCCGCGAGCAGCCATGCTGCGGCGAGACCCAGCGTCGGTTGGTGCCCGACCACGAGAACGGGCTCGCGCGACTGCGGCCATCGTGCCGTGTCGAGCAGCGCCGCCACGCTGCAGCCAGGCGCCAGCGCAGGGACCGTCTTGAACTTGCGGTCGAGCGCCTTGGCCGTCTGCTGAGCGCGCAGCGCCGGGCTCGCCAGCACGCGCGTGGTGGCCGGCAGGTGCCGGTTGAGCCAGTCGGCAACGCGCGCCGCCTGCCTTTCGCCGCGCGTGGTCAGCGGCCGGGCGAGATCGCCCTCGGCGCCGTCCTCCGCAGCCTCGGCGTGCCGCCACAGGATCAGGTCCATCGGTAGCGACTCATCAGGGCCTGCTGGGCGCTCGGCCCGTCGGTGGCCACACGGCGATACCGACCGTCGCCCGAGAGTTCCCAGGCGTCGCGCCGGTCGTGCAGGTACGGCACGAGGCATTCGTCGATGACCCGCTGGCGGGTCGCTGCATCGCGCACCGGCCATGCCAGTTCAATGCGGCGGAACATGTTGCGCCCCATCCAGTCGGCCGACGAGAGGTACAGCGCCTCATCGTCGTCGCCGGGTCCCCAGCGGAAGTACAGCACGCGCGTGTGTTCGAGGAAGCGACCGACGATCGAGCGCACGCGGATGTTCTCGCTCTGGCCCGGGACGGCGGGCGGCAACATGCAGGCGCCCCGCACGATCAGGTCGATGCGGGCACCAGCCCGGCTGGCGGCCAGCAGGGCCTCGATCAGCCCTGTGTCGGTGAGGGCGTTGAACTTGGCGACGATGCGTGCCGGACGCCCGGCCGCGGCCGCGTCGGCCACCCGACCGATCAGCGTAACCATCCGCTTGTGCATCAGGAACGGGGCAGTCAGCAGTTGCCGCGGCGCACGCAGCCGCACCTGGCTGGCCAGCTGCTGGAACAGCGCGTCTGCATCGGCGGTCAGGTCCGCATCGGCAGTCAGCACGCCGACATCGGTGTACAGCCGTGCGGTGCGCGTGTTGTAGTTGCCTGTGGACAGGTGCGCATAGCGGCGCAGGACGCCGCCCTCGCGGCGCGTCACGAGCAGCAGCTTGGCATGCGTCTTCAGGCCGACGATGCCGTACACGACCTGCGCGCCGACCGCTTCCAGCCGTTCGGCCCAGTTGATGTTGGCTTCCTCGTCGAAACGCGCCTTGAGTTCCACCACGACCGTGACCTCCTTGCCGCGCCGCGCCGCATCGAGCAGCAGTTCCATCAGCACGCTGTCGGCCCCGGTGCGGTAGATCGTCTGCTTGACTGCCAGCACGTCGGGGTCGTGCACCGCCTCCCGAAGGAACTCGACCACGGGCTCGAAACTTTCGAACGGGTGATGCAGCAGCACGTCGCCGTGCTCGCGCAGGTGTTCCAGGATCGAGCCTGTCCGAGGCAGCCGGCCCGCCGGCCACACCGGTTCGTAGGGTGCGAACCGCAGCGCCGGGCCGTCGGCGCCATCGTCGGCCTGGTCGATCAATTGCGCCAGCCGCACGAGGTTGACCGGCCCGTTGACGCGGTACAGCGCCGCCTCGGGCAAGTCGAACTGCTCGAGCAGGAACGTGGAGAGCTCGGTAGGGCAGCTGGCGACGACCTCGAGCCGGATCGCCTGGCCGAAGTGGCGCGTCGTCAGGCCGGTGCGCAGCGCCTGGCGCAGATTGGTGACGTCGACCTCGTCGATGTCGAGGTCGGAGTCGCGCGTGACGCGGAACTGCGAGAACGCCTCGACCGCGCGCCCCGGAAACAGCGACTCGAGGTGCGCGCGGATCACCGAGGACAGCAGCACGAAGCCCTGCTGCCCGCGTCCGCACAGCGCATCGGGCAGGCGGATCACGCGCGGCAGCACACGGGGCACCTTGACGATCGCGATGTGGTTCTCGCGCCCGAAGGCATCGCGCCCTGCCAGGCGCACGATGAAGTTCAGGCTCTTGTTGGCCACCAGCGGGAACGGATGCGCCGGGTCGAGGCCGACCGGCACGAGCAGCGGACGCACCTGTTGCTCGAAGAACCGCGCCACCCAGTGCCGCTGCTCTTCGTTTCGCTCGGCGTGGTTGATGATGCGGATGCCCGCGGCGGTCAGCGCCGGCATCACGCTTTCGTTGAACAGCGCGTACTGGTCGTCGATCAGCTGATGCGACTGCGCGGCGAGTTCGTCGAGTTCACGCTGCGGTGTCGGGTTGCCCGATGCGCGCATCACGTCGAGGTAGTCGGCGAAACGCACCTCGAAAAACTCGTCCATGTTCGACGAGACGATCGTGATGTAGCGCAGCCGCTCCAGCAGCGGAACGTCGTCGCGCTCGGCCTGGGCCAGCACGCGCCGGTTGAACGCGAGTATCGCCTGCTCGCGGCTGAGCAGCGCCAGCGGCGCCGCGGCCTTGTCGGCTGCGGCGCCCGGCTCGCTTCCGGCGGCCACGCGCTCGTCGGTCATGTGGCCAGTTTATGAAGCTTGTACGACAGATTCATGACTGCGGGAAAGCCGGAGCTCAGTGGGCCTCGTCCCAGTTGCGCCCCACGCCCACCTCGGCCAGCAACGGCACGGCGAACTGCGCGACACCGGCCATCAGCCGTGGTACCTCGCTGCGCACCCAGTCGACCTCGTCGTCGGGCACCTCGAACACCAGTTCATCGTGCACCTGCATGACGATGGCGGTGCGCCTGCCCTCCCGGTCGATCGCACGCTGCACCGCGATCATCGCCAGCTTGATCAGGTCGGCCGCGGTGCCCTGCATCGGCGCGTTGATCGCCTGGCGCTCCGCGCCGGCGCGGCGCGGGCCGCTGCCGCCCTTGATCTCGGGCAGGTAGATGCGGCGGCCGAACCAGGTCTGCACGTAACCCTGCTCGGCCGCGCGCGCGCGGGTCTCGTCCATGTAGCGCTTGACGCCGGCAAAGCGCGAGAAGTAGCGCTCGATGTAGTCCTTGGCCGCCTTCTGCTCGATGCCCAGCGACTGCGACAGCCCGAAGGCGCCCATGCCGTAGATCAGGCCGAAGTTGATGGTCTTGGCGTAGCGCCGCTGCTCCGGCGACACGGCCGCGAGCGGCACGCCGAACACCTCGCTCGCAGTGGCGCGGTGCACGTCCTGGCCTTGGGCGAACGCCCGCGTCAGGCCCTCGTCGCCGCTGATGTGGGCCATGATGCGCAGCTCGATCTGCGAGTAGTCGGCGCTGGCGATCACGTGAGCCGGCGGCGCGACGAAGGCCTCGCGGATGCGACGGCCCTCGGGCGTGCGGATCGGGATGTTCTGCAGGTTCGGATCGTTGGAGGCCAGGCGCCCGGTCACTGCGACCGCCTGCGCATATCTCGTGTGGACGCGCCCGGTGCGCGCATTGACCATCTGCGGCAGCTTGTCGGTATAGGTGCCCTTGAGCTTGGCGAAGCTGCGGTGCTCGAGGATCTTGGCCGGCAGCGGATAGTCCGCCGCGAGTTCGGCCAGCACTTCCTCGTCGGTCGACGGCGCTCCACTGGCCGTCTTCTTCTTGACCGGCAGGCCGAGCTTGCCGAACAGCATTTCGCCGATCTGCTTCGGACTGCCGAGGTTGAACGGCTGACCGGCGATCGCGTACGCCTCCTGCTCGAGGCCCACCATGCGCTCGGCCAGCTCGCGGCTGTGCTCGGCCAGCAGCGCGCTGTCGATCAGCACGCCATGGCGCTCGATGCGCATGAGCAGCGCACTCACCGGCATCTCGATGGACTCGTAGACGAAGCGCTGGCGCGCGTCGTGTTCCAGCTGCGGCCACAGCACCTGATGCACGGCGAGCGTCATCTCGCTGTCCTCGCCGGAGTACTCGGCGGCCTTGTCGATATCAACCTGCGAGAACGGGATCTGGCTCGCGCCCTTGCCGCACAGGTCCTCGTAGCTCAGCCCCTTGCGCCCGAGGTGGCGTTCGGCGAGTCTCTCCAGGCCGTGGTTCAGGTGCGCCTCGAGCACGTAGCTCTGCAGCAGCGTGTCATGGCGATAGCCGCGCACCTCGATGCCGTGGTTGGCCAGCACATGCGCGTCGTACTTGATGTGCTGGCCCACCTTGCCCGCCCGTTCGTCCTCGAGCCAGGGCCGCAGCTGCGCGAGCACGCCATCCAGTGGCAACTGCGGCGGCGCACCCGGATAGTCGTGCGCCAGCGGCACGTAGGCGGCCTCACCGGGCGTGACCGAGAAGGACAGGCCGACGATGCGCGCGGCCATCTCGTCCAGCGAGGTCGTCTCGGTATCGAGGGCCACGAGCGGCGCGGCCCGCAACCGGGCCAGCCAATGGTCGAGGCGCTCCTGCGTCAGGATGGTCTCGTAACTTCGCGTCGGCGCGACGCGCGGTGCGGCAGGCGGGGCCGCGGGCGCATCGGCGCCCTCCTCCAGTTCGCGCTTGAAGGCCTTGAAACCGTAGCGGTTGTAGAAGTCCAGCAGCGCCGCGCGGTCCACCGGCGCGAGCGCCAGCGCGTCCAGTGAAGGCCAGCGCGCCACGTGAGCGCCGAGGTCGCAATCGGTGGCCACCGTCACGAGCTTGCGGCCGGTGGGCAACCAGGCGAGCGCCTTCCTCAGGTTTTCGCCCACCGCTCCGCCGATCGTGTCGGCCGCCGCGATCACGCCATCCAGGGAGCCGTATTCCGCGAGCCACTTCGCGGCCGTCTTCGGCCCGACCTTCTCGACACCCGGCACGTTGTCCACCGTGTCGCCGACCAGCGCGAGGTAATCGACGATGCGCCCGGGCGGCACGCCGAACTTCGCGTTCACCCCGTCGACGTCGAGCGTCTCGCCGCTCATCGTGTTGATCAGCGTCACGCGGTCGTCGACGAGTTGCGCCAGGTCCTTGTCGCCGGTGGACACGACAACCCGGTGCCCCGTGCGGGCTGCGCGCCGGGCGATCGTTCCGATCGTGTCGTCGGCCTCGATGCCCGGCACTTCGAGCACCGGCCAGCCCAGCAGCCTGACCGCTTCGTGGATCGGTTCGATCTGCTTGACCAGGTCCTCCGGCATCGGCGAGCGGTTGGCCTTGTAATCGGGGTACCAGTCGTCGCGGAAGGTCTTTCCCTTGGCGTCGAACACGCACGCCGCGTGCTCGGCATTCACATCGGCTCGCAACTTTTTCAGCATCGCGATGAAGCCGTGGATCGCACCGGTCGGAAAGCCTCCTGGGCCGGTCAGATTGGGCATCGCGTGGTAGGCGCGGTACAGGTAGCTCGAGCCGTCCACCAGCAGCAGCACCGGGGCGGCGTCCGTGTCTTTGTCGCTCATGCAAGGCATTGTGCGCTGGCTAGAATGCCCTCCATGAGAGTGCTTGCCGCCGCCGCCCTGCTCGCCTTGCCCGCGATGGCATCGGCGCAGGACAAGCTGCCTCCCGAGCCCGTGACCCAGCGCATCGTGGTGCAGGACGACGGCGCGCGCATCGAGGAGTTGCGCGTGCGCGGGCAGACACAGCGCATCGTCGTCAAGCCGAAGCACGCGGCCGAGTACGAGATCGTGCCGGCCACCGCGGGGCGCGATCCATCGCAGAACCGCGCCGGCAGCCAGCCGGGCGCGGGCGGCCAGCGCGTGTGGAACCTGCTGAAGTTCTGAATCCCCGGTGCCGATGCCCGCCCTGCCCCTTGCGCCCGCGTCTGCCCGGGACTGCCCCCCGACACGACCCGTGCGACGCGGCGGCGACTGACCCGGATGGCCGTCTTCACCGAGGTCTCGCGCGAAGAGGCACGCGCATTCGTCGCGCGCCTGTCGGTGGGCGAGTTGACCAGCCTGCGCGGCATCCAGGCCGGCATCGAGAACAGCAACTTCTTCGTCGACACCCTCGACAAGGGCACCACCCGCCACTGGGTGCTCACGATCTTCGAGCGCCTGAGCTTCGCGCAGCTGCCGTTCTATCTCGAGCTGATGCGCCACCTCGCGCTGCGCGGCATCCCGGTCCCGATGCCGCAGTCGGACGCGTCGGGCGCCATCCTGCACAAGCTCAAGGGCAAGCCCGCGGCGCTGGTCGACCGGCTGCCCGGCGGCCACCAGCTCGCACCCGATGCCCAGCATTGCGCACAGGTCGGTGCGATGCTCGCGCACATGCACCTTGCCGGACGCGACTTCGAGCCGTACCAGCCCAACCTGCGCGGCCTGGCGTGGTGGGCTGAGACCATCCCGTTCGTGCTGCCTCATGTCGATGACGCGCAGCGCACCCTGTTGCAGGACGAGCTGGCGTTCCAGCAGGCTCTGGCGGCATCGCCGGCCCATGCCGCGCTGCCGCGCGGCCCGATCCATGCCGACCTGTTCCGCGACAACGTGATGTTCGAGCCCGGCGACACTGGCCACGAGCGCCTGTGCGGCTTCTTCGACTTCTACTTCGCCGGCATCGATGCCTTCCTGTTCGACATCGCGGTGTGCCTGAACGACTGGTGCATCGACCTGGCCACCGGCGTGCTCGCGGAAGACCGGGCGCAGGCCTTCGTCTCGGCCTACGCGGCCGTGCGCCCGCTCGACGGCAACGAGCGCCGCTTGCTGCCTGCGCTGATGCGCGCCGCAGCGCTGCGGTTCTGGGTCTCGCGGCTGTGGGACTTCCACCTGCCGCGCGAGGCCACGCTGCTCAAACCGCACGACCCGACCCACTTCGAGCGGGTGCTCGCCGCGCGAATCGCCGCGCCCTGGCACCCGGAGACCTCGTGAGCACCGCTCGCGCGTTTCGCACGCCACCCGCACCGGACCGCCCGGTGCCGGCCATCCGATGACATTGCGCATCGTCGATGCCTCGCCGCGGCGCGGGCTCGCCTGGGTCAGCCAGGCCTTCGCGCAGTTCCTGCGGCGGCCGCTGGCCTTCAGCCTGCTGTTCCTCGTCTTCCTGGTCGCGGCGATGGTGCTGCTGGCGATCCCCTACGCTGGCGCCGTGCTGGTGCTCGCCGCGCTGCCCCTGCTGACGCTGGGCTTCATGATCGCGACCCGCGCCGCGCAGCAGGATGGGTCGGTGCACGCCGGCCAGATGATCGAGCCGCTGATGCGCGCCGGCGACCCGGTGCGGCGCGCCACGCTGGTGCGCCTGTGCCTGCTGTATGCGCTTGCCACGGCGCTGGTGATGTGGGGCTCCGATGCGATCGACGGCGGCGCGTTCGAGCGACTGCAGGTGCTGCTCGCCAGCGCACGCACCGAATCGACCAGCAAGGAGATCGACGCCCTGCTCGCCGATCCGCGCCTGCGCACCGGCATGTTGCTTCGTTTCGGCCTGTCGGCGTTGCTGTCCGTGCCGTTCTGGCATGCGCCAGCACTGGTGTGGTGGCATGGCCAGGGCGTCGCGCAGTCGCTGTTTTCGAGCACGCTGGCGTGCTGGCGCAACCGGGGCGCGTTCCTTCTCTACGGCATCGCCTGGGTCGCGACGATCGCGCTGTTCGCCGTGGCCTCGGGCGCGCTGTTCGCGCTGATCGGTGCGCCGCAACTGCTGGTGCTGGCTGCCGTGCCCGCAGGCCTGATGTTCTCGACCGCGTTCTACATCTCGCTGTACTACACCTTCGCCGACTGCTTCGCGCAGTCGGGCGACGAGCCGTCGGTGGCTCCGTCGACCGCATGACGCCTTAGATCGGCGTCAGCTTCGCGATCGACAGCTGCAGCCACTTCGCGCCGTGGCGGCCGAAGTTGACCTGGGCACGCGCGTCCTCGCCGAGGCCCTCGAGCGTGAGGATCACGCCCTCGCCGAACTTGCTGTGGAACACCGACTGCCCGGTGCGCAGACCGTGCGCCGGTGGCGTCCTGGGCACGTAGGCGGGCACGGCCGGTGATTCGACGCGACCGGCGCCGACGATCGAGCCCAGGCCGCTGCCGCGCGCCCACGCCTGCTGGTACTCGCGCGCGTAGCCCGAGCCGAAGCCCTGGTTCTGCGGCGTCAGCCACTTCAGGTGCTGCTCGGGCAGTTCGTCGAAGAAGCGGCTCTTGACGTGGTACCGGGTCTGGCCGTGCAGCATGCGCGTCTGCGAGAAGCTCAGGTACAGGCGCCGGCGAGCCCGCGTGATCGCCACGTACATCAGGCGCCGCTCCTCTTCGAGGCCGTCGTGGTCGGCCATCGCGTTCTCGTGCGGGAACAGGCCTTCCTCCAGCCCGGTGATGAACACCGCGTCGAACTCGAGCCCCTTGGCCGAGTGCACCGTCATCAACTGGATCGCATCGGCGCCGGCCTGGGCCTGGTTGTCGCCGGCCTCGAGCGCGGCGTGCGTCAGGAACGCCGCGAGGGGACTGACGATCTCGCCGGTGTCGGCATCGGGCTGCAGCGCCTGCGCAGGCAACGGCGCCGCCCCTGCGATCGCTCCGGGCGCCTGCTCGTCGACCGGCAGCGCCACGGCGTCCTTGCCGAAACCCTCCTGCGTCACGAACGCCTCGGCGGCGTTGACCAGCTCGTCGAGGTTCTCCAGCCGGTCCTGGCCTTCCTTCTCGTGGCGATAGAACTCCGTCAGGCCCGAGCGCTGCAGCATCACCTCGATGATCTCGCGCAGCGTGGCGCCCCGCGTGCGCTCGCGCAGCCCGTCGATCAGCGCATTGAAGGCAAGCAGGTTGGCGCCTGCCTTGCCCGCGACCGCACTGACGCTCTGGAACAGGCTGCGTCCGCTCGCGCGTGCCGCATCCTGCAGTTGCTCGAGCGTGCGCGCGCCGATGCCGCGCGCCGGGAAATTCACCACGCGCAGGTAGCTCGTGTCGTCGTTCGGGTTCTCCGTCAGGCGCAGGTAGGCCAGGGCATGCTTGACCTCGGCGCGCTCGAAGAAGCGCAGGCCGCCATAGACGCGGTAAGGAATCCCGGCATTGAACAGCGCACTCTCGACCACCCGGCTTTGCGCGTTGCTGCGGTAGAGCACCGCGATCTCGGCGCGCGGCATGCCGGCGCGATGGAGCTGCTGCGCCTCGTCGATCAGCCACTGCGCCTCGGCGTAGTCGCTCGTGGCCTCGAGCACGCGCACCGGCTCGCCCGCACCCGCATCGGTGCGCAGGTTCTTGCCCAGGCGCTTCAGGTTGTGCGCGATCAGCGCATTGGCCGCATCGAGGATGTGGCCGAAGGAACGGTAGTTCTGCTCCAGCTTGATGACGCGCTCGACGCGGTACTCGCGCTCGAAGTCGGCCATGTTGCCCACCAGCGCGCCGCGGAACGCATAGATGCTCTGATCGTCGTCACCCACCGCGAACACGCCCTGGGCCGGCGCACCCGGGGGCGCGAACATCTGGAGCCACTTGTACTGCAGCCGGTTGGTGTCCTGGAACTCGTCGACGAGCACATGGCGGAAACGCCGCCGGTAGTGCTCGCGCACCGGATCGTTGTCGCGCAGCAACTCGTAGCTGCGCAGCATCAGCTCGCCGAAATCGACCACACCCTCGCGCTGGCACTGCGCCTCGTAGGCCGCGTAGACCTCCACCAGCTTGCGGGTGTGCGGGTCGGGCGCGTCGATGTCGGAGGGCCGCCGGGCGTCTTCCTTGCTGCCGGCAATGAAGTAAGCTGCCTGCTTGGGCGGGAAGCGCTCCTCGTCGAGGTTCATTGCCTTGACCACGCGCTTGACCGCGGCGAGCTGGTCGGCCACGTCGAGGATCTGGAACGACTGCGGCAACCCCGCGAGCTTCCAGTGCGCGCGCAGGAAGCGGTTGCACAGGCCGTGGAACGTCCCGATCCACATGCCGCGCACGTTCACCGGCAGCATCGTGGTCAGGCGCGTCAGCATTTCTTTCGCGGCCTTGTTGGTGAAGGTCACGGCCAGGATGCCGCCCGGCGACACCTGACCGGTGGCCAGCAGCCAGGCGATGCGCGTGGTCAGCACGCGGGTCTTGCCCGAACCGGCGCCGGCCAGGATCAGCGCCGGCACGGCCGGCAGCGTCACCGCCGCGCGCTGCTCGGGATTGAGGTGACGCAACAGCGGATCGCTGGCCGCAGCGCCCTGTGGCACGGCTCGTGCGTCATCGACAGGCAATGTCATCGAACCATTCTAGGAGCGCCGTGAGTCCTTGGTCCCGTCACCTTCCGCCGCCGCTGTCGCTGGCCCTGCAAGGCGGAGGCGCCCATGGTGCCTTCACCTGGGGCGTGATCGACGCATTGCTCGAACGCGGCGTCGAATTCGCCGCGATGAGCGGCGCGAGCGCCGGGGCGATGAACGCCGTGGTCTGCGCCCACGGTCTGGCGCGGGCGGGCGCCGACGGTGCGCGCGCGGCGCTCGAGGCCTTCTGGCGCGCGGTGGCCGGTCAGATGCCGCCGCTGTGGCACCTGCCCGGCGATCCGCCCCGCCTGGCACCCGCAGGGCGCGCGCTGCTGGCGTGGTCGCGCTGGCTCGCGCCGGCGCAGCTCAACCCGATGGACGTCAACCCGCTGCGCGATGTGCTGGCCGCGCAGGTCGACTTCGCTCGCTTGCGCGCGACCCGCGGACCTGCGCTGTTCGTCGCGGCCACCGAGGCCGAGAGCGCGCGACTGCGGCTGTTCCGGCGACCCGAGCTCACGCTCGACGCGTTGCTCGCCTCGGCCTGCCTGCCCGCGCTGGCGCACCCGGTGATGATCGACGGCCGCGCACTGTGGGACGGCGCGTTCAGCGCCAACCCGGCCTTGTGGCCGCTGGTGCGCGAGGTGCCGGCCCACGACCTGGTGCTGGTGACGCTGGCCCCCATCGCACCGGTGCCCGTGCCGACAGACGCTGCGGGCATCGCGGCACGCACCCTCGACGTCGGGTTCCTCGCGCCGTTCCTGCGCGAGGCGCGCTGGCTCGCCGAGGCGCAGGCCGACGCCACGCGCGGCGGCTGGGTGCGGCTTCGCACCGGCCTGGACCGCCGCCTCGCGCGACTGCGTTGGCACTTGCTGGACGCCGACGACGCACTGGCCGACCTGCCTGGCGAGACGCGCCTCGTGCCCGAATGGGAGTTCCTCCAGGGATTGCGCGACCATGGGCGTGCACGGGTGCAACGCTGGTGGCATGAGCACGCGGGCGCACTCGGCCGCCGCTCGAGCCTCGACGCGCTGAAGTGCTTCGGCGGCAGCGCGCCGGACGACCTGTTCAGGACCCGTCCAGCAGGCTGAACAGGGTCATTGGGCTGCTGTCGGTGTAGCGGCTGCGCGAGCGGCGACGAGCGCGCGTGCGCTTGTGATTGACGAACCATGCCGCGAAATCCGAGCCCGCCATCGGTCGGCCGAGCCAGTAGCCCTGCATCTCGTCGCAGCCCAGGTCACGCAGCATTTGTGCCTGCTCGGGCGTCTCGACCCCTTCGGCGACCACGCACATGCTCATGCTGCGGCCCAGCGCGATGACTGCGCTGCAGATCGCCGCGTCTTCGTCGTTGTCGGGCAGCGACTGCACGAACGAGCGGTCGATCTTGAGCGTGTCGATCGAGAAGCGCCGGATGTAGGACAGCGAAGAGTGACCGGTGCCGAAGTCGTCAATCGCCAGCCGCACGCCCATGCGTCGCAGGCTGTCCAGCATCACGCGTGTGGATTCGTTGTCCTCCATCAGCAGCGACTCGGTGAGCTCGATCTCCAGCCGGCGTGGGTCGATCTCGTTCTGGCGCAGCGAGTCCTCGATCAGCGATGCGAGGTACAGATGGCGGAACTGGCGCGCCGACAGGTTGACCGCCAAGCGGATCGGCGGGATCCCGATGCGGTCCCAGGCGGCGATCTGCTCGCAGGCCGCTCGGATGACCCAAGCGCCCACCGGCAGGATCAGACCGGTGTCTTCGAGCACGCTGACGAAGCGGTCCGGAGGCATCACGCCGTGGCCGGGCCGGTGCCAGCGCAGCAGCGCCTCGACGCCGGTGACGTGGCCGGTGCGAAGGTCGGCCTTGGGCTGGTAATGCAGCTCGAACTCCTGGCGCTCGATCGCACGGCGCAGGCTGCCCTCGAGCGAGACGCGCGCCGTGACGGCCGCGGTGAGGTCATCGCTAAAGAAGCTGTAGGTGCCGCGCCCGAGCGATTTCGATCGGTACATCGCCATGTCGGTGTGGCGGATCAGGGTATCGAGGTCGACGTCGTCGGTCGGGTACATCGAGATGCCGATCGATGCCGAGATGACGATCTCCTCCTCGTCGACGCGGAACGGTTCGTTGAGCGCCTCGAGCATTCGACGGGCCACGGCGGCGGCGTCCTCCGCGCTGCCGACGTTCTCGACGATCACCGTGAACTCGTCGCCACCCAGGCGCGACAGCGTGTGCGGCATCTCGCTGTCGCGGCCCAGCGCATCCGTGCCGCGCAGGCATTGCGTGAGCGCGCGCGTGACGTGCTGCAGCAGCCGATCGCCGACCTCGTGGCCGAGGTCGTCGTTGACGACCTTGAAGCGGTCCAGGTCCAGGAACATCAGTGCCATCGCCTTGCCGCTGCGGCTGGCACGCGCCATCGCCTGACCCAGGCGGTCACGGAACAGCGCGCGGTTGGGCAGCCCCGTCAGGCTGTCGTAGTTCGCCATCTGGCGCAGCCGCTCCTGCGTATCGGCCTGCTCGCTGCCGTCGCGCAGTCGAACGACCACCTGCGGGCCCTTCGACGACTCGAACGGTGTCAAGTGCAGCAGCAGCTTCTGTGCTGTGGCCGGGTCCCCCTGCGAGAGTGCCGGTCCGTTGTGCAGCTTGCCGCGTTTGGACGTCGTGCCCTGGTACAGGAGCTCGGTCACCGGGCGCCCGACCACCGAGGCGGCCTCGACGTTCAGCAGGCGTGCAGCGACCGGATTGCAGGAGACGACCAGAGCGTTGACATCGCAGACCAGCAGCCCATCGCCCGCGCCATCGAACAGCGCGTCGAGCAGGGCGTCTCGCGTCGAGGACGAGAATGAGGTACCGGAGGTCAGCCAGCGGCGCAGCGCGCTCAGCGGGCGGACCGTGGGGCCATCGGCGGGAGGTCGGGATGCCTTGGAGGACACTTGGTCGGATCGGTGCACAGCGCAGGGCGAACGGGCCCCGATCGATTATCGGAAGCGGCACCGGCCCGGCGCGCCCGGGCCCCGCCTCGCCTGCGCACTGCTGCACGACTGCGGGCCTGTTGGCAGCGTAGAATTCGTCACCGGGCCCGAATTCTGGCGCCCGGTTCTCGTTTGCGGCCCCGGTTCCATGTCGCGGAACCCACGCGGGCGCCCCGAAGACCGGTGCATCAGGTCAAGCGCTCTCACCCCTCCACGGAGCCTGGCCATGGAAATCTTCGACTACGACAACATCCTGCTGCTGCCCCGCAAGTGCCGCGTGAAAAGCCGCGCCGAGTGCGACCCGTCGATCGAATTCGGCAGCCGGCGCTTCGCTTTGCCGGCGGTGCCCTCCAACATGAAGACCGTGATCGACGAGTCGATCGCGGAGTTCCTTGCGCGCGGCAATCACTTCTACGTGATGCACCGCTTCGATCTCGACAACGTCGCCTTCGCACGGCGGATGCGCGAGCGCAACTTGTTCGTTTCGATCAGCTCGGGCGTCAAGCCGCATGACCTGGCGGTGATCGACCGGTTGGCCGCGGAGGGCGTCGGCGCCGACTACATCACGATCGACATCGCGCATGGCCACGCCGAAAGCGTGCGCAAGACGATCGATCACATCAGGGCCAAGCTGCCCGGGGCCTTTGTCATCGCGGGAAATGTGGCCACGCCCGAGGCGGTGATCGATCTCGAGAACTGGGGCGCCGACGCCACCAAGGTCGGCGTCGGCCCCGGCAAGGTGTGCATCACCAAGCTCAAGACCGGCTTCGGCACCGGCGGCTGGCAGCTCTCGGCGCTGAAGTGGTGCGCCCGCGTGGCCACCAAGCCGATCATTGCCGACGGCGGCATTCGCCACCACGGCGACATCGCCAAGAGCGTTCGATTCGGCGCGTCAATGGTAATGATCGGTTCACTGTTCGCAGGCCACGAGGAGAGCCCGGGCCGCACCGTGGAGGTGGACGGCGAGCTTTTCAAGGAGTACTTCGGCAGTGCGTCGGACTTCAACAAGGGCGAATACAAGCACGTCGAGGGCAAGCGCATCCTCGAGCCGATCAAGGGCAAGCTCGCCGACACCTTGCGCGAGATGCGAGAGGACCTGCAGAGTTCGATCAGCTATGCGGGCGGGCGCCAGCTCGCCGACCTGAAAAGGGTCAACTACGTGATCCTCGGTGGCGAAAACGCGGGCGAGCACCTGTTCATGTAGTGAAGCGACCGCGGCCGCTCACGGCCCGTGTCGCCGCGCCGGCAGGCGCATCGTCACCAGTTCCTCGGCTGCGGTCGGGTGCACGGCCAGCGTGGCGTCGAGCGCCGCCTTGCTTGAGCCCAGCGTCAGCGCCACGCCCACGAGCTGGATCATTTCGCCCGCGTCGGCACCGACGATGTGGCAGCCGAGCACGCGGTCGGTGGCGCGGTGGACGACCAGTTTCATCAGGGTGCGTTCCGCGCTGCCGGTCAAGGTCGCTTTCATCGGTCTGAAGTCGCTGCGGTAGACGTCGATGTCGGCATGGCGCTCGAGCGCCTGCGCCTCGGTCAGGCCGACGCTGCCTACCTCGGGCGTGGTGAACACCGCCGAGGGCACCAGGGCCTGCGGCCCGAGGTGCGACAGGCGCGTGGCTTCGACGCCGCCGAAGACGCGGTCGGCGTAGGCCTGGCCCTCGCGGATCGCTGCCGGCGTGAGCTGCACCCGGTCGGTCACGTCGCCGACCGCGTGGATGTGGGGCACGCGGGTCTGGCCATGCAGGTCGACCTCGACCGCGCCGCTCGCGTCGAGCGCCACCCCGGCGGCCTTGAGGCCCATGGCGGCCGTGTGCGGGCGGCGGCCGAGCGCCCTCAGCACCGCATCCGCTTGCAGCGCCGACCCGTTGTCGAGCCGCACCGCCAGGGCTGCGCCGTCGCGCTCGATCGCGCGGAGCGAGGCCGCGGTGACGAAGCGCAGGCCCTGCGCCGCGAGTTGCGCTTGCAGGAACTCGCGCACCTCGTCATCGAAGCCTCTGAGGATGCGGTCGGCCCGCAGCACGACGGTCACCGCCGAGCCGAGGCGGTTCAACAGGCAGGCGAACTCGAGCGCGATGTATCCGCCGCCCTGCACGACCACATGTTTGGGTTGCGCCGGCCACTGGAACAGATCGTCGGAACTCGACGCCAGTTCGGCGCCGGGAATCGGCGGCCCGGCCTCCGGCGTGGCGCCGGTGGCGATCAGGATCTGCCGCGCGCGGACTTGTTCGCCGCTGCCGACCAGGCGCACCGTGTGCGCGTCGTCGAGCACTGCGTGATCGTCATGGATGGCCACGCCCGCCCGCTCCAGGTTGTCACGGTACACCCGCTCCAGCCGCGCCACCTCGGCGTCGACGCGGCGTTTCAGCTCGGGCCAGGCGAATCCGGGCTCGGCCGGCAGCGTCCAGCCAAAGCCTCGTGCGTCGTCGAAGGCCTGCGCGAAGCGCGACGCCAGCACCATCAGCTTCTTCGGCACGCAGCCGCGGATCACGCAGGTGCCACCCAGCCGCGACGACTCGGCCAGCGCCACGCGTGCGCCGTGCAGCGAGGCCACGCGCGCGGCGCGCACGCCACCCGATCCGCCACCGATGACGAACAGATCCACTTCGTGCATGAGGTTCCCCGATGCCGCGCTGCCGATGCGCGGCATCTTAGGG
>Ga0209798_10000322_pt1 | contig 27884 bp, 23 predicted proteins | sample DOMMetBare3Fresh_FD_187475 | JGI IMG/M metagenome (GOLD analysis project Ga0209798, IMG submission 187475) | Wetland sediment microbial communities from St. Louis River estuary, USA, under dissolved organic matter induced mercury methylation -... | ecosystem: Environmental > Aquatic >... | reverse complement strand
GCGAAGCCGAAGAGGTGCGCGAGGAGGTCGGCCCGCGCGCCGGTGCCCAGGAACCCCAGGAGCGCCACGCCCACGCCCAGCGTGAGCCAGGCGCTGCGGCGCGGCACCTGGAGGGCGCTCAGCGTGCCGAGCGCGCCGAAGACCGCCGTGGAGGCTCCGATGGACACGTGGCCGCCGCGCGCGACGAGCGCCGTGAGCACGTTCCCCGCGACGCCGGCGGCGAGCGCCAGCCAGGTGGCGAGCGCAGGGCCGAGCCGGCGCGCCACTGCGCCGAGGAAGATGCCGATGGCCGCGGCGTTGGCTGCGACGTGCGCCAGGTCGGCATGCAGCGTCAGCGCGGTCGCGGCGCGCCACCACTCGCCCTGCAGCATGCGCGCGGCGTCGGCGCTTCCCCGCTCGACGAGGCTCCCCGCCGGGCGGAGGCCGACAAGGACGGCGAAGGCGAGGATCGCGAGCCCTGCGGCCGCGCCGGCGAGGGACCTTCCGTAGTCCGGTCTCGCGAGCAGCTCGGATCGCGGCGGGTTCTCGGCTTCCCAGGCCGCGAGCGCCGCCTCCGCCGCGGCGGCGTCCCCATCATCGACGAGGAGCGCCCAGCGCCCGTCCAGAGTCGGCTGGACCTCGTGCTCGATGCCCATGGCCTCGAGGACGACGCTCCTCTCCAGCGCGGCGTCGTGGTTGCGCTCTTCTCGCAGCAGCGCCATACCGCGACGGTGAGGGGTTTCGCCGCCCATGTCGAGCGCCATCTCGGGAACAGGGCCGTTGGCGATGTGCGCTTCCTTTCCCGCAGGATGTTTCCCGCGTGGTGCCGCGCGCTTCCCCTCGCGTGCCGCCGAAGCGCGTCCCGCCGCGTCATGACTACGAGTGCGACCGACCTTCTCTTGTCGGTTGATCGGTTGAAAGCAACTTTGCTATATTGCGCGCGCCGCCCCCGAAGGGGGTAGCGACGAGGAACACTCCGGGTCGACGGAAGGAGGTCGCAGGCCACGGCGAGTGCGCCGGGCGAGGGACCGTTTCTGTTCTGGATCTGCGCTGACCGAGCTCTTCAGGGAGGATTGACCCATGTTCAGAGGACGCTTTTCCCGAAGGCAATTCTGCAAGGCGGCCGCGGGCACCGGCATGCTGTATGCCGCGGGCGGTTTCCTGAGCAGGCCCAAGGTCTGGGCGGCGACGAAGGAGGCAAAGGCGACCGGTGACGCCGCGCTGTGGAGGCAGTACGCGGGGTCGAAGCTCATCTTCCTCTCGGAGAACACCCCGCCTTCGTCCGCAATCAACGCCCGCAAGAAGGAATTCTACGACCTCACCGGCATCGAGATCGACATCCGCCAGGACGTCCTCTCCACGGTCCAGGAGAAGGTCGGCATCGACCTCCGGGGCGGCGGCAAGGAATACCACCTGAACTACGCCCAGGATAAGCCGATGGGCTGCCAGTTCGCCGAGAACTGGGTCGACATGACCCCGCTCATGAGCGATCACACGCTGCCCCAGGACCCCGAAGGCTACGGGGATGACAAGTGGGGATACCGCTGGCTGGACGTTTGCGGAAGGTTCTACGACCGGGACAGGATCGTGGCCCTGCCGTACGACAACGCGGTGGCCCTCATGTTCTATCGCAAGGACCTCTTCGAGAAGCACTCGAAGGAGTTCGAGAAGCAGTTCGGCTATCCCCTGGTGTACACGGACGACACGACCTGGAAGAACATCATCGACTTCATGAAGTTCTTCAACGGCGGCAAGTACGGTGTCGAGTACGGGTACGGCTTCCAGGGCCTGGAGGGCTGGGCCGGCCAGCTCGATTTCCAGAGACCGCTCTATGCCCACGGCGAGTGGCAGGAGTGGGACATGAAGGATCAATTCATCGGCACCAAGAATCCCGGACCGTGCCGGTGGGGCGATGACCAGTCCGTCATGAGCCTCACGAAGATGCAGGAGCTGTACAAGCATGCGCACCCGGAGAGCCTCAGCTGGGACTGGTCGGGCGTCAACAACGCCTTCCAGACCGGCAAGGTCGCCATGTGCATCAACTACGGAGAGTTCGCCGCCTCCGTCGAGGACCCGAAGCAGTCGGTCGCGGCCGGCGGCAAGGTCGGCTACGGCATGGATCCGAAGGGCGAGAAGAGCTGGATCGTGAACGGCAAGAGGGCCGTCAACGCCACGAACTACGGCATCGGCGGAATCGCCATCAACGGGAACCTCTCCAAGGACATGCAGCGCGCGGCGTGGATCTTCTCCATCTGGGCGACCTCCAAGCCGCTGCAGCTGTCGGTCCTCCAGGAGCTCGGCGGAACACCCACCCGCATGAGCGTCCTCAACGATCCCATCGTCGTGAAGGGCATGAAGCGCCCCACGACGATGCCCAACGCGCTGACCTACCCGGCGTGTCTCAAGGCGGTCGTCGCACCGCACGTCGTCCCCGGGCCCAAGATCCCCAAGTGGAACGAGTACGCCACGATCCAGTGCATCGAGATCGCGAAGTGCATGGCGGGCAAGCAGGGCCCCGCGGAAACCGCGAAGACCCTCAAGAAGAAGCTCGACCAGCTTCACGGCGTCTGACGGATGCCCGAGCCGCGGGCGCTCCCGAGGGCCCGCGGCTCCCTCGAGGCCACGCCTGTCCCGTTCGCGGGAAGGGGTCGGATCCTCGGCCTCGCCGCGTCCGCATCGCCCCATCGGCAGCACGAGCCAGAGGAATCTCGAGAGGCCCGCATCGCCAACGCATCCGCGACGTGGTCATGAATCGGAGGAAAGCGGTGTCAACGAGACCGGCGGGACAGGAAGCGTCAATGCCCGATGAGGAGAAGCACGGGACGAGCTCCCCCGGCGGGCTCCCTCCACGAGCCCGGAAGGGGAGGAAGGCGTCGACGAGGCCCGTGGGACAGGAATTGTCCATTCTCCACCGGAAGAAGTTCGGGATGAGCTTCTACGCCTGGATCCTGCTGCCCGTGATCATCCTCCTGGCCGCCATCACGCTGTACCCCTTCTTCTGGATGATCGTGAAGAGCCTCTACCATGTGGCGACCAGACCGGGGCAGCACGACGAGTGGGTCGGCCTGAAGAACTACATCGGATTGTTCAAGGACGGGCTGTTCCTGAACGGCTGGTGGATCCAGCTCCGCTACGTGGTCATCTCCCTCGTGGTGGAGTTCGTGCTCGGATTCACGCTGGCGCTGTTCCTGAACAACCTGAAGCGCACGGCGAACATCATCACCACGATCATCCTGATCCCCATGATGATCGCGCCGGTGGCGGTCGGCTTCCTCCACATGTACCTCTTCAACTCGTCGTTCGGGTGGTACCACTGGTTCCTGAAATCGGTCGGGCTCCTCAGCGGAGGCAGCATCCTCGGCGACATGGAATGGGCCATGGCGGCCATCATCATCGCCGACGTGTGGGAGTGGACGCCGTTCATGGCGCTCATCTTCCTGGCGGGCCTGAAGAAGGTGCCGCTCGATCAGCTCGAGGCCGCCAAGTGCGACGGCGCGCCGCCGGTGAAGCGGTTCTTCGACGTCGTCCTGCCGAACATGACCTCGGTGATCGTGATCGCCGTCCTCATCCGCTTCATGGACATCATGCGCTACATCGACACCATCTTCGTCATGACCACCGGCGGGCCGGCGGGCGCGACCAAGACCGTGAGCTACTACCTGTTCGACGTGGCGTTCCGTTACTTCGACATCGGCCGCGGCGCCGCGCACGGGTTCGTGCTGCTCCTCGTCACGATCATCATCGCGCAGGTGTTCGTGACCGTCATGAACAAGTCGAGGAAGGGGATGGCGAGATGACGGTTGACGTCGGCGCGGCGCCCAAGAAGCGCCAGAGCTCGAAGGCCATGGAGCCGGACACGATCATCAAGAGGCGCACGCCGCTCGGCCAGGCCATCACGGTCGTCGTGCTCACGCTCTGGATCGTCTGGACGCTGGCGCCGCTGCTCATCACCGCGCTGGGCTCGATCAAGACGACCCGCGAGGCGTTCGCGACCCCGCCCTACGGGGACTGGAAGGGCGTGGCGAACATCTTCAAGTTCTCGCCGACGATGGTCCACTTCGAGCGGCTGTTCAGCCAGCAGGGCTTCGGTGCGTACATCTGGCACGGCCTGGTGGCCTCCGTCGGCTCTGCGGCGATTGCCGTGACCATGGGGACCCTGGGCGCGTACGGCCTCTCGCGCGGCAAGTTCAAGAGGGAAGGGGACATCTCCTTCTGGATCATCTCCACGCGCATGGCGCCGGCGGTAGTCGTGATCGTCCCCCTGTACTACATCTTCAAGAACCTCGGGATGCTGTCCACGCTCGCCGGCCTCATCGTCGCCTACACGACGTTCAACCTGTCCTTCTCCATCTGGCTCATCAAGGGGTTCTTCGACGATCTGCCCGTGGAGATCGAGGAGGCCGCCTTCGTGGACGGAGACAGCCACTGGGCCGTGTTCCGCAAGATCGCCGTGCCCCTGGCGGCTCCCGGAATCGTCGCCTCCTTCGTGCTCTGCGTGCTGTTCTCCTGGAACGACTTCCTGTTCGCCGCGGTGATCGGCGGCCACAGCGCCAAGACCGTTCCGGTCGGGATCACGGAACTTCGCACGACGGTGGAAGTGCTCTGGGGGCCGATCAACTCGGCCACCATCATCCTGATCATCCCCATGATCGCGTTGGGCATTCTCATCCGCAAGTATCTCATTCAGGGCCTCACCATGGGCGCGGTGAGGGAGTAGCGCCGGCACGCTTCGACGTCGACCACACGGAACAACAGGGAGCTTCGTTTCCTATGGCCCAAGTGAAGCTGGAGAACGTCTGGAAGAAGTACGGCGACGTCGAGGCCGTGAAGGATCTCAGCATTCAATGCAAGGACAGGGAGTTCCTCTGCCTGCTCGGCCCGTCCGGCTGCGGCAAGTCCTCCACCCTCCGCATGATCGCGGGCCTGGAGCACATCACCGACGGCAAGATCTACATGGACGAAGTGGTGGTCAACGACGTCGACCCGTACAAGCGCGACATCGCGATGGTGTTCGAGAACTACGCGCTGTACCCGCACAAGAAGGTCTACGAGAACCTCGCGTACCCCCTCCGCGTGCAGAAGAGGTCCCAGGCGGAGATCGACCAGCGCGTGAAGCGCGCCGCCGAGATCCTCGAGATCGGCGGCCTCCTCGACCGCTGGCCGCGGCAGCTCTCCGGCGGGCAGAAGCAGCGCGTGGCCATCGGGCGGGCCATCGTCCGCGACCCGAAGGTGTTCCTGCTGGACGAGCCGATCTCGCACCTCGACGCGAAGCTGCGCACCCACATGCGCGGCGAGCTCAAGCGCCTGCACCGGGACCTGGACGCCACGATGATCTACGTGACCCACGACCAGCTCGAGGCCATGACCATGGCCGACCGGATCGCGGTGATGAACTTCGGCGTGCTGCAGCAGCTCGGGACGCCGGACGAGGTGTTCAACCACCCGAGGAACAAGTTCGTGGCGGGGTTCCTCGGCGATCCGCCGATCAACTTCATCCCCTGCGTTCTCCACAGGAACGGCGGCTATCAGCTCGTTCACGATCAGTTCAAGCTCCAGCTGCCCGACCCGGTGATCCGGAAGCTCGTCAGGAAGGACCTGCCGGACGGCATGGCCGTCGACCTGGGCCTCCGCCCCGAGTCCTTCGAGCTGTTCACCAGCCAGACGGCGGGGAGCGAGATGACGGGCAAGGTCTACGTCACCGAGCCCCTCGGAGAGGACATCATCATCGACATCTCGCTGGGGAAGGAGAGGATGAAGGCACGGACCGTCATCGGGCAGAGCTGGCAGATCGACGCGCCGATCTTCATGAAGGTGCGCTACGAACGCGTGCACCTGTTCGACTCGAAGACGGAGGAAAGCCTTCTGGCGTGAGCCGTTCGGTGCTGGCCGAGGAGAGGAGCGGATATGTCGAAATGCTACGTCGGATTCGACTGCGGAACGATGGGCACGAAGGTGGCGATCTATGCCGATGACTCCCGGCTGATCGCGGAGGCATACCGGCCGCACGAGATCTCCTATCCCAAGCCGGGCTGGGCGGAGATGGACCCCGACCAGTTCTACCGCGTCGTCTCGGAGGGACTGCAGGAGTGCGTGCGGAAGGGGAAGGTGGACCCGAAGGACGTGCGGGGCATCAGCTGCAGCGGCATCGTTTGCGGCTTTGTCCCCATCGATGACGACTGGCGCCCGGTCGGACCCTACATCCCGTACCTGGACGGGCGCGCCAAGGAGGAGGCGGCGCAGGTCGCGGCCATGGGGGACGGCCCCTGGGCCGACGAGAGCGGCAACGCGGACATCGGGGCCTACATGCCGCCGATGTTCTGCAAGTGGCTCCTCGCACACGACAAGGACGTCCGTACCAAGACGCGCAAGCTGGTGACGGGGGCGCAATACGTCCTGGGCCGGCTGGGCGGATTGAAGGCGAAGGACGCCTTCATCGACTGGGCGCACATGTCGGGCTGGATCATCGGGTTCGACGCCCACAGGAGGGACTGGTCCGAGCGGCAGATGAAGCTCCTCGGCATCCCGTACGAGATCCTCCCCAAGGTGAAGAAGCCCTGGGACGTCGTGGGCGCGCTCTCCGCGACGGAAGCGGCGAGACTTGGCCTGCGGGCGGGCATCCCGCTGGTCGCCGGCGCCGGGGACCTCATGCAGTCGAACCTCGGGTCGGCGATCGTGGACACCAACATGTGCTCCGACGTGGCGGGCACCGCGTCGATCTTCACCTTCACGGTGAAGGACTTCCGCCGCGAGGTCACCGACAAGAAGGTGATCATCAACGCGATGAGCACGCTCGACGACCAGTACATGTACTGGGGCTTCATCCCCGCCGGCGGGCTCAGCCTGCGGTGGTTCCGCGACGAGATCAGTCACGAGAAGGGCAACGAGGACTACTACCTGGCGCTGGACCAGGAGGCCATGAAGAGCCCGCTCGGCTCCGAGTTCACCCTGTTCTTCCCGTTCCTCCAGGGCCGCAGCTCCCCCGCGTGGCCGAACGCCTCCGCGGCATGGCTCGGCATGCACGGCTCGAACAACCGCGGCACCCTGTGGCGCTCCATGCTCGAGTCCATCGCCTTCGAGTACCTCTCCTACACGGAGATCCTGCGAAGCGTGAACGTCAACCTGAAGCGGATCGTCGGCACCGGCGGCGGGAGCAAGGGGAAGTTCTGGAACCAGATGAAGGCCGACGTCCTGAATGCGCCGTACGTGACGCTGGAGCGGACCGAGGGCGCAGTGCTGGCGAACGCGCTGCTGGCCGCCTATGGGGTGGGCGACATCACGGATCTCAAGAAGACCGCCAGCGACTGGGTGAAGGTGAAGGAGACCATCACCCCGATCGCCCGCAACACCGAGGCCTACGAGAAGATCTACGCCATCCGGCGGGAGCTGCTGAACGGACCGCTGCGCCAGATCTTCGATCGCCTCGCCGACCTGCACGACATCGAGGTCCCGAGATAGGGAGGACGGACATGGCCGCCAAGACGCTCGTCGCAGGGCTGGACATCGGGACGACCGGGGTGAAGGCGATGATCGCCGACACCGAGGGAAACGTGGTGGGTCTCGCCTACCGGGAGTACCCCTGCGCGTATCCGGCTCCCGGATGGGTGGAGCAGAACGTGGAGCTCATGTGGTCGAGCATCTGCGAGGCCTGCCGTGAGCTGATCGGGAAGAGCGGCGTCGACGCGCGCTCCCTGAAGTCCCTGGGCATCTCGAGCCAGCGGGGCACGTTCATCCCCGTGGACAAGCAGCTCTCGCCGCTCATGAACTCCATCGTCTGGTCGGATGGCAGGGCGGACCGCGAGCTGAAGTGGATCGCGAAGGAGATCGGCGCGGAAAGCTACCATCGAACGACGGGTGTCCCGATCTCCGGGATGTGGTCCTACCCGAAGATGAAGTGGTACATCGACAACAAGAAGGCCCTGCTGGAGAAGACCCACAAAATCCTGAATGGCCAGGAGTATTTCCTGTACAAGCTCGGGGCAGAGGAGCTGAGCACCGATCCCGCATCCATCACCCTGAACGGCATGATGGACATCGCCAAGCTGGATTGGAGCGCGGAGCTCTGCGCCAAGATCGGCCTGCCCATCGGAATGCTCCCGAAGATGGGCACGCCGGCCCGCGCGGTGGGCAAGGTCTCGCGGCAGGCGGCGGAGCAGACGGGGTTCGCCGAGGGAATGCCGATCTCCATCGGCGCCGGCGACCAGCAATGCGCGGCCATCGGGGCCGGCATCGTGCGCGAGGGCATGGCGGAGATCACCATCGGGACCGCGATGGTGATGGTGGCCCACATCGATTCGCGCAAGCCGGATCCGAAGAGGACGGTCCTGATCGGCGGCTCGGGGATCCCGCACAAGTGGGACATGGAAGGGCTCACCTTCACCGCGGGGTCGGCCCTGCGCTGGTACCGCGACACGTTCGCGGGAGAGGAATGCAACGCGGCCAGGTCCCTCGGGCTCGATCCGTACGACCTCATCACCCTCGCGGCATCCAAGAGCTCCCCGGGGAGCAAGGGACTGCTCTTCCACCCATTCTTCCAGGGGCAGATAACGCCCAGCTACACGGATGGCGCCCGCGGGGCGATGATGGGTCTGTCCTTCGTCCACGACCGCAAGGACATTGCGCGCGCCATCCTGGAAGGGGTTGCCTTCGAGACGAAGATGGTGATCGGCGCGATGGAGGACGTGCTGGGCAGGCCTTTCGACGTGCTGCGCCTCTCGGGCGGCGGGTCGAAGTCCCCCCTGTGGAACCAGATCCAGGCGGACATCTACGGGAGGACCGTGGAGCGGCTGAAGGTGTCGGAATGCACCACTCTGGGCGCCACGATCCTGGGCGCGGCCGGCTGCGGCGTGTTCCCTTCGGTCGAGGACGGGGTGAAGCGGATGGTGCACCAGCTCGACACGGTGGAGCCGAACCCGGCCACGCAGGAGCTCTATCGAGAGCAGCTGGAGGTGTACCGCTACGCGTTCCAGGTCAACCGGGACAACGAGGTCTACGGTCGCATGAACGCCCACCAGAGGAAGTACTGGAGCTGATCATGCGAATCGGGGTCGCGCAGATACGGTCGCTCGACACGATCGAGGCCAACACGGCGAGCATCCTGGCGTTCATCGACGAGGCGCGGCGCCTCGGGGTGCGGATCCTCGGCTTCCCCGAGACGGCGCTCACCGGGTACCTCCTCGACGGTTTCCCGAGCGTCGATGCGGGAAAGCTCGATGGCGCCGTGAGCCAGATCGCCGCGCGGCTGCGCGGCGGGAGTCTCGCGGTCGTGGTCGGCACGCCCACGAAGGAGGGCGGGACGCTGCGCAACAGCGCCATCGTCCTCCTCCCCGACGGCAAGCGCCTCGTGTACCACAAGATGAATCTGCCCTCCAACGAGAACGCGTGGTTCACGCCGGGCAACGCGACGCTGAGCTTCGAGGTGGAGCAGAAACGGTTCGGAGTTGCGATCTGCCGCGACCAGAACGCGCCGGAGCTGGCGGGCGGCCTGGCGCGGGCCGGCGTCCGCGGCCTGTTCCTCTGCAGCGCCCACTACTACGAGCCCGTGGAATCGCGGATGAAGCTGGAGAAGAACGTCGCGGTCCCCATTGCCCGCGCGTACGAGAACGGCATCTACCTCTTCAAGGCGAACGCCGTGGGAAGCAACCGCGGCATGGTGAGCTACGGCACGAGCATGATCATCGATCCGCGGGGAATCGTGGTGCAGAGGGCGGGGGAGACGCGCGAAGAGATGCTCTTCCATGACATCGATTTCGCACGGGAAAACCCGCGATGGTAGCAAACGCCGCCCAGCACGAGGACCGTGAGGAGATGGTCCGGGAGATCCTCCACATCGGGATCGGCGTGTTCGATCTGGAAACCTCCGTGCGGTTCTACCGGGACGTGGTGGGCATGGAAATCGAGTACAGGGCACACCACGATGGGGAAAGGATCAGCAGGGTCGTCGACGTCCCCGATGCCAAGCTCGACATCTGCGTATTGAGGAAGGGGTCGGTGCGGCTGGAGCTGATCGACTACGGGAAGCCGGAGAAGAAGCAGGTCGCCTACAAGGACCAGAGCACGCCGGGGCTCATCCACATCGCCATGAAGGTCTCCGACGTGGACGAGGCGTATCGCCGGATGAAGGCGATGGGATACGGCTTCAATTCGGAGCCGATGGTGACGCGCGAGAATGGGCCGAAGATCTGCTACTTCCGCGGCCCAGACAATGTCGTGATGGAGCTGTACGAGGTGGTGAAATAGGCCGCTCCTCGTCGGTGCAGCACGAGACCAACGCCGCGAGGTACGCGAACCGGAGGGTGAGGTCGGCGTGATCGATCCGAGTTCCAGGGTTCCGCTCTACCTTCAGCTGACGGAGGGAATCCGGCGGAGGATCCTTCGCGAAGAGTACAAGGAGGGGGACCTGCTCCCGACGGAGCGTGAGCTGGGCGAGCGGTACGGCCTCTCGTCCACCACAATCCGGCGCGCCCTGGGCGATCTCGTCCACGAGGGGCTGCTCGAGCGCAAGGCCGGCAAGGGCACCTTCGTCCGGACTCCGAAGGTGAAGCGGAACCTCATGAAGGTGCTGGGGTTCACGCAGAACATGAAGGAGATGGGACTCGCCCCGACCACCCGCGTGACGAAGAAGGTCGTGGTCTCGGCCAACGACTTCGTGCAGGAGTCGCTGGGGCTGAGGCCGCGCTCGAAGGTCCTCCGCCTCGAGCGGGTGCGCTTCGGGAACGATCTGGCGATGATGCTCGAGACCCGCTACGTGCGCCTCGATCTGTTCCCGGGGATCAGGGAACGGGATCTCACGGGCTCCCTCTGGAAGATCTTCGAGAACGTCTACGGGCTGAAGCCGTGCCGACACGCCCAGGCTCTCCGGATCGCCTACGCCGACGAGAAGACGGCCGCGCTGCTCGGGATCGCGATGGGCGTGGGCGTGTTCCTGGTCCGAGGGGTCACGTACCTCCGCGACGGAACGCCGATCGAGTGCGAGGAGTCCGTCTACCGCAGCGACAAGTACGAGTTCTCGTTCGAGGCGACCGTCGCGTGACGCGGCGCCGGCGCTCCGGCGACCCAGCGCACAGTGGGATACGTTGGAACTCCGAGCACTATCCGGCGTGCTGCCTCCTGTAAAATCCGACATCGCGCTCCGCGCAGAAAAGGAGTTGCTTGACAGGTTAGTGCGTTAGTGCTTCGATTCACGCTGGCTTCGTTTTCACTGTTTTCTCGATAGCCGCTCACCAAGCTAAGGAGGACGGGATGAGAACACGGTCACTCGCGATCGCGGTTGCCCTCGTGCTTGCTCTTGCCTGGCAAGAGGCCCTGGGGGCGCAGAAGCTCACGTCCCCGCTGCCCAAGGCGGGGGACTACCTCACCAGCGAGGTCATGTCCCCGGTGATCTTGAACGCCGGCACAGTCCCCACGGACTACATGTTCCCCAATGATTGGGTGAAGAAGCAGGATTGGGCGGCGATCAAGAAGCAATACGGTGGCACCACCCTCGAGGTGGTCTTCGAGGGGACGGACATCGGCGCGCCCCTGCGCACCAAGGACCAGTTCGAGCAACTGACGGGAATGAAGCTGATCTTCACGGGCGTGCCCATCGCCGTGCAGATGCAGAAGCTCCTCGTCTCCTTCGCCTCGGGAAGCGCGGCCTTCGACATCACGGTCGTCACGACTCCGCAGCTCCCGGTGTTTATCCGTTTTCTCGAGCCGCTGGATGACCTGGTCAAGAAGTGGAAGTACGACTGGAACGACTACTTCCCCCATTTCCAGAGCCTCATGACCGACACGCCTGGCGTTCCCGGTGGGAAGATCTACGCCGTCCCCAACGACTACGACCAGCACTTCTTCCATGCACGGCCGAAGTACCTGGACCAGGTCGGACTGAAGGGCGCGCCGAAGACCTGGGACGAGGTCGTCTCGGTATGCGAGAAGCTGAAGCCCATCCTCCCTCAGGGCGTCTTTCCCATGGGATTCATGATGAGCCGCGACTTCTTCACCTGGGAGACCTTCTGGGACGTGGCCGCCCCGTTCGGCGCGAACTACTTCAAGCCCGGCACCTGGGAGCCGGACATGGCCAGCCCCGAGGCCATCGCCGCCGCCAACTTCCTGCGCATGCTGATCGAGAAAGGCTGCCTCGCGCCGGGCTCCACCTCCTGGGACTACGCCCGCCAGCTCGAGGCCTGGAACGCCGGCTCCCTGGCAATGTGCATCCAGTACCCGATCCAGGAGGCGCACGACCCCGCGACCTCCAAGATTGCGAACGAGGGCTGGTACAGCGCCGTCATGCCGAAGGGCCCGGGGCCCAAAGGCAGGATCGCCATGCACGGGACCTACACCAACGTCGGCCTCGCCTTGAACAAGCAGAGCAAGCACAAGGACGCCGCGTTCATCTACATGGCCTTCCTCAACAGCGCCGAGGTCCAGTACATCTCCACCGTGACGGGAACGGGCATCGACTACGGCCGGAAGAGCATCTTCGCCAGCAAGATCGCGAACACCTTCTATCCCAATGCCGAGGCCTCCTTCGAATCCATCCCGTACATCTACAACGACGTCCAGATCGCCCCGGGGCCCGAGATCCTGGAAGTGATGGTCCCCGCGCTCCATGACGTGTTCACGGGCAAGGCCAAGGCGGAGGAAGTGCTCCCGAAGGCCAATGCAGCCGTGCGCGCCATCATGCAGAAGTACGGCTACCTGGGCCCGAAGCCCCCGGTGCCGGCGCCCAAGTCCTTCTGGAACTGGGAGCTGTATCCGGAGACGCGCAATTACAAGTGGGCGAACGGCGTGGGATCCGGCTGGAAGTAGCAGCCCTTGGAGTCCCGCCACCCTGCGGCGCGTGACGGGCGCAGGGTGGCTTGGCGGGGGAAGGGCCGCACGGTGCCGCCCTTCCCCCGCGCCCAGTAAGGCGCTCGCGCGCGGGAATCGAAACGAGAGATCGCTCGGAGGAGGCGGTGATGGACGCAGGGAATACGGCCCTGGTCAGCCCCGCAAGCACGGACGGCGCATTGCCCGTGATCAAGAAGAGATCGTGGGGATTCCTCCTGATCTGGCCGTCATTCCTCTATCTGCTGGCCTTCCTCATCGTCTATCCCTTTTTCTACAACGTCTACCAGAGCCTCTTCAACTACTCCATGCTGACGGGGACCTCCGAGTTCGTCGGATTCGCGAACTACGTGGCCCTCTTCGCCCAGCCCGACTATGCCCGCAGCCTCTACACCAGCCTGCTCATCCTCGTCGCCGCCCTATCGATAGAGACGCTGCTGGGCATGACGATAGCGCTGATGCTCAATCAGGACTTCCGCGGCAAGGTCCTCGCCCGCATGCTCCTGATCCTTCCCCTCGGGACCATCCCCGTGGTGAATGGCTACATCTTCTCGCTCCTGTTCTTTCCCAGCGCCAGCCCCATCGACCACATCCTCAACGTGCTCGGGCTCGCCAATGGAGTGATACCCTGGCTGCAGGATCCCTGGAAGGCGCGTGCGGTCATCATCCTGGTGGACGTTTGGCAGTGGACGTCCTTCATGATCATCATGATCCTCGCGGGGTTGTCCTCCGTCCCCAAGTCCTTCTACGAGCTGGCCAGGCTGGACAACATGTCTTCCTGGCAGACCTTCTGGCGCATCACCCTTCCCAAGATCAAGCTGACGCTGGCCCTGGCCATGCTGATCCGGGCCATGGACCTCATCAAGTACTTCGACCCCGTCTTCGCCATCACCAAGGGGGGGCCGCAGAGCGCGACCGAGACCGTCAGCCACCTGATCTATCGCTTCGGCTTCAAGGCGTTCGCGATCGGCTACGCATCCGCCGGCTCGATCTTCGTGTGGGCGGTCATCTGGGTCATGTCGTTCCTGGTCATATCCAAGGTGTTCACGCGCGTGGAATCCAGGGCATAGGGAGAGGGCTCGAGCGTGAGGCGCATTCGAACGGAGACTGCGGGCTACAGGGTGTTCCGGGCGGTCTTCCTGGTGTTCTTCATCATCCTGTTTCTCTTCCCCATCTACTGGATGGTGAAGACCTCGGTGGGCTCCCGGACGGAGACCCTGCTGTACCCGCCGCACTACTTCCCGAGGCACTTCGAGCTGAACTCCTATCTCCGGATCTTCCACGACATGAACGGGGCCATCGTCATCTGGAACACCATCCGGGTGAACATCACCGCCGCGTTCCTCGCCCTGGCCCTGGGAATACCCGCGGCCTATGCCGTGAGCCGCTTCGAGTTCCGGTGGAAGGAAGGCGGCTTCATGTTCACGGTGCTGAGCACCCGCTTCCTTCCGCCGGCGACCGCGCTGGTCCCCATCTACTTTCTCTACGTGAGATTCGGCCTGGTCAACAATCTCCTGGGCCTGGTCGTCGCCTACGCGGGCCTCAACCTGCCCATCGTCATCTGGGTCATGCGCTCCTTCATCGACGAGATCCCGCGTGCGATGGAGGAGAGCTACATGCTGGACGGGCACAGCAGGCTGGCGGCGTTCTTCAAGATCATCCTCCCCCTCAGCCTGCCGGGCATCGCGGCGATGTTCATGATCTGCAATTTCCTCACGTGGGGGGAATTCCTGCTGTCCGCGGTCCTCACCACCACCTACACGGCCCAGACGATCCCCATCGCGGTGGCGCAGCTCGAGGGTGACATCGGCATCCTCTGGCAGCAGATCTGCGCCTTCGGCGTCATCGCGACCGTGCCGATCGCGCTCATCATCGTCTTCTTCCAGCGCTACCTGGTGCGCGGATTCTCCTTCGGGATCCTGAAGTAGGGGCGGTCTTCCTATTCGGGCAGGACGAGCGCCTTCAGTCCCTCACCGGACTGGGCGAAGTCGAACGCCGCGCCGACGTCGGCCAGGGCGAAGGTGTGGCTGACGATGGCCTTCAAGTCGATGCGGCCGTCCGCCACGAGCCGCAGCGAACGGAAGTAGTCCTCGTTGCTCGCGCCCGTGGTCCCGGTGAGTCGCAACCCCTTGTAGTGCGCCAGGTTCGTCTCGATCTCCACGCGGGTCCCCTTCTTGAGACCCCCGAAGAAGTTCGCGCGTCCGTGAATCGCGAGCAGTTGCACGGCCAGCGGTTGCAGCTCCGGCGAGGAGGCCGCGGTCACGACCACGTCGACGCCACGCCCCCGCGTGATCCGGCGGACCTCGGCGAGCAGGTCGCGCTTGCTCGAATCGATGACGATGTCGGGACCGAAGCGCTCCATCTCGGCGAGGCGCGAGGGGCGACGGCCGGCGACGATGACCTGTCGCGCATTCCAGGTCTTCGCGAGCTGCACGAAGCAGGCGCCGATCGGTCCCGATCCGATGATCAGCACGGAGTCCTCGGGGGTCGGGTCGAGCACCTTCAACCCGTTGTAGCAACAGGACAGCGGTTCGACGACCGCAGCCTCCGGGAACGACACCTGGTCCGGGAGCTCGAAGATGTTGTTGCCGCGGATGGCGCTCGACGGGATGCGCATGTACTCCTGAAAGCCTCCGTCGACGCTGATGCCGAAGACCGTGTAATCGGGACACATGTTGTTGTAGCCCTGGCGGCACATCTCGCACTGGCCGCAACCGATGTTCGGCGTCAGCGAGACGCGCATGCCCTCGCGGTAGCCCGAGACCAGGCGACCCACCTTGACGATCACCCCTGCCAGCTCGTGACCCAGGACGCGGGAACATCCCTCCGGGATCTTGAAGTGGCCCTCCCTGTAGATCCGGAGGTCCGTCCCGCAGATGGAAGCAGCCCGGGTCTGGAGCAGGATCTCGTCGTCGCCGATGTCGTAGACGTCGCGGTGCTCGAGCGCGATCTGGCCAGGGCGGTGGAAGACGGCGGCTTTCATGGCCATGCGGAGCCGGACCCCTCGTCCGGTTTGCGATCGAAGCAGACGTTCCTGGACGAGACGCGGGTCGGCGCGCCGCACATCTCGCGGTCGAGGTCCATGAAGAGCGGTCTTGCGCCCAGGACCACGACGGCGAGGGCCTCGTCCACGTCCCTCGGCGTGCCGGAGCAGGACGGACCGTGCCGGCGCAAGGCGCCCACCCGAGGGGAGCCCATCGGCCGGGTCATGTGGTCCGTCCTCCGGTGACCAGGATGGTCTCGCCCGTGACGTAGCTCGCGAGGTCGGAGGCGAGAAACGCGACCACCGTCGCCACCTCCTCGGGGGATCCCATCCTCCCCATGGGAATGGCGCTCAGCCGGATCTTCCGCGCCTCGGGGTCCAGCTTGTCGTACTCCTTCGCGATCAGGGCCGTCTCGATCGTGCCCGGCGCCACCGCGTTCACCCGGATCGAATGGCGCGCCAGGTGTCTGGCGGCGTACCTGGTCAATCCGATGATCGCGGCCTTGGCGGCTCCGTAGTCCGGGCCCATGCTTCCGCCGGTCAATCCGGAGATCGAGGACATGTTGATGATGCAGCCTCCCCCCTTGTCCTTCATGTGCGCCACCGCGTGCTTCATGCCGTAGAAGACGGGGTCCAGGTTTATCCGCAGGCTGCGGTTCCATTCGTCTTCGGTCGTGGTGAACATGTCGTGGTTGACCACGATCCCGGCGTTGTTGACCAGGATGTCGAGGCGGCCCCACCGTGCGATGGTCTTGTCCACGAGCCCCTTCACGACGTCTCGATCCGAGACGTCCCCCTGCTCGAGAAGGACCTCCGCGCCCAGCCTCTCCATCTCCCGTCCGAAAGCCGCGACGCTGTCGTCGATGCGCAGGTCCAGGATGGCGACGCCGCGGCAGCCCGCCTCGGCAAGCTTCAACGCGATCGCCCGGCCGATCCCCTGCGCCGCGCCCGTCACGATGGCGACCTTCTGGGCGAGGGATAGGGGTATCATCGGCCTTCCTTTCCACCCTGCGGCTTTCCCTGCGGCTGCAGCCCGGGTGAATCGGGGATCAGTGCGGCTCCCAGTCGAAGGACCGCTCGACGGCGCGCTTCCAGTTGCGGTACAGCTCCTCGCGCTGGTCCCCGCCCATGAGCGGCGTGTACGTCTTCTCGACCTTCCACTGCCGTTCCAGCTCTTCCTGGCTATCCCAGAAGCCGACGCCCAGGCCGGCGAGGTAGCCGGCGCCGAGCGCGGCCATCTCCGTGACGACCGGCCTTTCCACCGGTATGCCCAGGATGTCGGACTGGAACTGCATGAGGAGGTCGCTCTGCGTTCCGCCTCCATCCACCCGCAGGGACTGCGCCTTCGTCCCGGAATCGCTTTCCATGGCCATGAGCACGTCCCGGCTCTGGTAGGCGATGGACTCCAGGGCGCTCCGGGCGATGTGCTCCACGGTCGTCCCCCGGGTGATGCCGATGATGAGTCCCCTCGCATACATGTCCCAGTACGGGCTTCCCAGCCCGGTGAGAGCGGGCACGAAGTAGACGCCCTGGGTGTCGGGAACCTTCCTCGCGAGGTCGCTGCACTCCGCGGCGCTCCGGATGGCGCGCAGGCCGTTCTTCACCCAGCCGACGGCAGCCCCGCCGTTGAAGATCACGCCCTCGAGGCAGTACTCGACGCGCTTTCCGACCTTCCACCCGACGTCCACCATGAGGCCGTTCTTCGACGGCTCGGCGGGGTTCTCCCCGATGTTGAGCATCACCGCGAGCGCGGTCCCGTAGGAGTTCTTCGCCATCCCGCGATGGAAGCACGCCTGTCCGAAGGTCGCCGCCTGCTGATCGCCCGCATCCCCCGCGATGGGGATCGTCCCGCCCAGGAAGGCCGAGGGGTCGGTCCTGGCCATGGGCCCGCTGGAGGGGAGGACGGTCGGGAGGATGCTTTCCGGGATCTCCAGCCAGGACAGGATGTCCTTGTCCCACGCGAGGGTGTGGATGTTGAGGAGGAGCGTCCGCGACGCGTTGGAGACGTCGGTGACGTGCGCCTTCCCGCCCGAGAGGTTCCAGATGATCCAGGAGTCGATGCAGCCCATGGCGATGCGGCCGCGCTCGACCTTCTCGCGCACGCCGGGGACGTTGTCGATGATCCACATCGCCTTCGTCGCGGAGAAGTACGCGTCGATGAGCAGGCCCGTCTTCTCGCGGATCTTCGGGTCGTGGCCCGCGGCCTTCAGCTCGTCGCAGATCGCGGCGGTGCGGCGGCATGCCCAGCAGATGGAGTTGTAGACCGCCTCTCCGGTCACCTTGTCCCAGAGGATGGTGCTCTCCCTCTGGTTGGTGATCCCGATTCCCACGACCTCCTCGATGCGCGCGTTGCCCTTTCTCATGGCCTCCCGGGCGCAGTTGAGCACGGATTGCCAGATGTCGACGGGATCGTGCTCCACCCACCCGGGCTGAGGGTAGATCTGCTTGATCTCCTGGCTCGCCATCGAGTGCACTTCGCCGTCGTGGTTGAAGAGGATGACCCGGGTACTGGTCGTCCCCTGGTCGATCGCCATGATGTATCCCGCGCGCTTCATGGGATGCCCTCCGGGGCCGGTTCCCCCGCCGCGACGACTCAGCTCTTTACGAATTCCGTGTAGGCCTTGAAGTCCAGGAGCTGCTTCAGCTCGTCCGGACCGCTCAGACGAATGCGGAAGAGCCAGCCCCGGCCCAGGGGGTCCGTGTTCACGATGTTCGGGCCGTCCCGGGCGACGGAGTTGGCCTCCACGACCTCACCGCTCAGCGGGGTGAACAGGTCGTTCGTCGTCTTGACCGATTCGATGCTGCCCACCACCTCGCCCTGGGCGCACTTCCTCCCCACCTCCGGGAGATCCAGGAACACCACCTCTCCCAGCTCCCGCTGGGCATGCTCGGTGATGCCCATGCGCGCGAGGTCCCCCTCCACGACGACCCACATGTGGTCCTTCGAGTACCGCAGCTCTTCGGCTTTCATGTGCCATTCTCCAGTGATGTGAGCACGGGTGCCCGGTGGACGATCCCACCCACGACGGTCTGCGCCTCCTCCGCCGGGATCACGCATCAGCCGCCGGTGCCGCGCCACCCGGCGAACGGCCCATGCGGCGCGCGGGCGCCTTCGGGTTGCTTTCAGGGCAGCAGCAGCACCTTCACCGACTCCTCGAGCTTCTCGGCCTGCTGGAAGGCCGCCTTGAAGTCCTTCAAGGGGAACTTGTGCGTGACGACCCCTTCCGCCCTCACGAGCTTCCGGCTCAGCAGATCGATTGCGATGGGATAGGTGTTCGGGCTGATGTGCGCGCCGAGGACGTCGAGCTCCTTCTTCTCTCCGATGATGCTCCAGTCCACGGAGGTCTCCTTGCTGAAGACGCTGAACTCCACGAACCTGCCCTTCTTCCTCATCATGTTCAGGCCCTGCGTGACCCCAGCAGGGCTGCCGGACGCTTCGATGTACACGTCGCACCCGTAGCCCCCCGTCATTCCGAGGACCTTCTGGACGACGTCCTCCTTCGCGGGATTCATCACCAGGTCCGCACCCAGGGAGAGAGCGGTCTCGAGCCGCTTCTCGTTCACGTCCAGCACCAGCAGCTTCTTCGGCGTCTTGAGATGCACCAGCTGGACGATGAACAGCCCGATCGGGCCGGCCCCCGCGACGACCACGAAGTCACCGAACCCGATGCTCGCCCGCTCCACGGCGTGAATCGAGCAGGAGAGCGGCTCGATCACCGCCGCCTCCTCGATCGAGACGTTCGGCGGAATCTTGTGCACCTTGGAGGCGGGGCCGAACCGCATGTACTCCGCCATTCCGCCCTCTGCCACTTCCTTCTGGAAGCCGTACATGTTGTGCACCATGCAGAGGTGGTAATCGCCCTCCATGCAGTACTTGCACTTGTTGCACGGGATGATCTGCTCGGCGATCACCCGGTCGCCGACCTTCACGCCGAACTTCTCCGCGGCCCCCTCCCCCATCTCGGCCACCACGCCGAAGAACTCGTGGCCGGGGGTGACCGGAGCCTTCATCCAGGCATCCATCTTCTCGTTTCCCCAGTAGGAGGGCGCGCCGTGGTACGCGTGGATGTCGCTCCCGCACACCCCGCAGGCGCCGATCTTCACCACCAGTTCGTCCTTCCCCGGGCGGGGGGTCTTCCTGTGTTCCAGCCGATAGTCCTTGGGACCGTGTGCGACGACGCAGAGCATCTCGTCCGGGATCTTCCTGTCCGCCATTTGCTACCTCCTTGGAGAGCCTTGCGGGAGGCTCGTCTCCGGAGACGAGCGCAACCCTGGCTCGTCGCCGTTCTCAGATTGCCTGCTCCGTCCTCGCATCGAAGAGAATCACATGCTTCTCCGGGAACTGGACGAACACCGTCTCCCCCTTGGCGACGTTCACGTCCGTCGGCGCCTTCACGTTGACCAGCACGTTCTTCGCCAGCTCGATGTTGAGGAGGAGCCTGCTGCCCACCGGCTCGCTGAACAGGCAAAGCGCGGGGATGCCGATGCCGTCGGTTCCGGTCCGGGATACGGAGATGTGCTCCGGCCGGATGCCGAGGATGACGTTGCCGTCCGCCGGGAGCCTGTTCTGGTATGTCGCAGGGATCCTCTCGGCGGCCACGAAGCTGCCCGCGTCGAGGCCCAGGACCCCGTTGCGCGAACGGACCGTGCACTTGATGTAGTTCATCCCGGGGTTGCCCAGGAACCATCCCACGAAGGTGCTGACCGGCCTGGTGTAGATGAGCTCCGGCGTGTCGTACTGCAGGATCTTGCCGTCCTTCATGACCGCGATCCTGTCGGAAAGGGTGAGCGCCTCGCTCTGGCTGTGCGTGACGAATACGATGGTATGGCGCTTGACCTGCTGGATCTGCCTGACGTAGCGCGCCAATCCCACCCGCGCCTTGGGGTCGACGTTGGAAAACGGCTCATCGAGGATGTAGACGTTCCTCTCGATCGCGAAGGCGTGCGCCAGGCTCAGACGCTGGCGCTCGCTGATGGAGAGGTTCGACGCCTTCTCGTTCCAGGAGCTTTCGTCGATGCCGAACTCCGGCGAGGTCGCCCGGATGATCTCCCGAATCCTCTCCTCGTCCATGCCTGAATTGCGCAGGGGCGTGGCCATGTTGTCGTAGATGCTGAAGTTCGTGTACACCACGGGAAACTGGAACACCATCGACATGTTCCGCTGATTCGGAGGCTTCAGCGTGATGTCATCCCCGTCGACCGTGATCGTCCCCTGGTCCGGGGCCTCGAACCCCGCGATCATGCGCATCGTGGTGGTCTTCCCGCAACCGGAGGGGCCCAGGAGGGAGACGATGAGGCCGTCAGGGATTTCCAGGGACAGATCGTCCACCGCGACGACGCTCTTGTTGTAGACCTTTCTCAGGTTCTTCAGCAAAATGCTCGCCATCTACTCACCTCTCCCCATGAATTGGCCGCTGCTCTTGTCGAACAGGTAGATCTTGCGGGGGTCGAAGCTCACGCACACGCTCTTGCCCACGTCCTCGCGATAGATACCGGGCGTGAATACTTGAATGGCGTCGGACCCGACCGCCACGTGCACGATGGTATCGGATCCGACGACCTCGGTGAGCAGGATCTTGCCCTCGAGCATGGGCTCCTGTGACCGTCCGTCCACGGGCCCGCTGGGGGCTCCCTCCGCGTGGAGCTTGAGGTGCTCCGGCCTGACGCCGAGGGAATAGCTGCCCGCCTTCAGCTTGCTCCTGAGGCCGTCCCCGAGAATCGGCATCCGAAGGACGCTGGATTCCAGGTTGAAGTGCCCGTCTCGCTCATCGACGTCGCAGTCCAGCAGGTTCATCTCCGGGTGGCCGAAATACGCTCCCGTGAACACGTCGACGGGACGGTTGTACGCGACGTCCTTGGAGTCGAACTGTAGAATTCTCCCGTCGTGAATGACGGCGACCTTGTCCGCGAGCATGAAGGCGTCTTCGGGGTCGGGGGTCGAAAAGACCGACGTGAGCTTCACCCTGTCCATGAGCTCCCTGAACTCGATGCGCATCTGCTCACGCAGCTTGTAGTCCAGGTTGACGAAGATCTCGTCGAACAGGACCAGCCTTGCCTCCTTGCACAATGCCCTGGCAATTGCCACGCGCTGCATCTCGCCGCCGCTGAGCTCGCTGATCCGCCTCTTCAGCAGCCGGTCGATCCTCAGGAACTTCGCGGTCTCCGTGACCTTCTGCTCGATGTCCTTCTTCGGGAGCCGTTGCGCCAGGAGCGGGCTGGCAATGTTCTTGAACACCGACATGTTGGGATACAGGGCGAAGTTCTCGAAGACCATGCTCACCGACCGCTTGTTCGGCGGGAGCAGCGTGACGTTGGTGGAGTCGAAGTACACGGCCCCGCTGCTCGGCGTCTCCACGCCCGCTAGGATCTTCAACAGCGTGGTCTTGCCGCTGCCGGTCGGCCCCAGGAGGCACACGAAGGTGCCCTCCTCGATCTCCAGGCTGACGCTGTCCAGCGCCTTCTTCTTGCCGTACGTCCTGGTGACCTTTTCGAGCCTGATCCCGTGCATCGGAGAGCCTCTCTATCTTCGCGGTTCCCCTGGAACCGCGCTCATGGCGACCACGGCGATCTGCATTGGGATTCGTCCAGGATCACGTGGGGATTCTTCCCGAGTGCCGGAGTCGAGTGCGCGTGACATCTGCCATCTCCTCGCGGATGACCCGGGAAGCTGGGGGCTCCACGCAAGACTCGAATGGACTGTCGCTGCCCGGCACGCGGCCCGCGCCGATTCCTGGCATCGAAGCACTAACGCACTAAGGTGTCAAGGGACGGCCGCGTCTCCCGCCGCCGGGATGCGTTGACGACCCGGTTCCTTCTACTGTATATGCCTAGTGCGTCAAGCTATCGCAAGGAGGCCGCGCGATGGGGATCTCCCTCGTCAACCCCTGGAAAGAAATCGTCAGGCTCAACCCGGATACCGAGGTCTGGTGGGATTCCTCCCCGCTCGTGTGGCCGAACTTCAAGGAAGACTTCCTCAAGGGTCGCCCGGAGGCCGAACGGGGATGGTACGCCCATGAGCTGGATTCCCTGTTCGGGCCGGCTCCCGCCAGCGGCTGGTTGTTCAAGGGCTGCACGACCAACCCTCCTCTCTCCTGGGCGGTTCTCAAGACGCGCAAGGAAGAGTGGGCGAAGGTCATCAAGGAGAAGCGCGCGAGGTTCCAGGGCAAGTCCAAGTACGGACTGTACCTCCAGGTGTATTTCGAGGTGGTGCGGCGCGGGGCGGAGGCCCTCCTGCCACTCTTCGAGTCCTCCGGCGGGGCCCTCGGTCACATCTCGGCTCAGGTGGACATGCAGCAGATGCGCAACGAGGCCGCCATGAAGGAGATGGCGGAAGAGCTGGCCGCACTCTCCCCGAACGTCATGGTGAAGATACCCGGCTCCACGCAGGGAATGCCCGTCTTCCGGCACCTCGCCTCCAAGGGCATCTCGACCAACGCCACCTGCGTGTTCACGATGTCGCAGATCATGACGGTGGCCAGGATGGTCGCCGAAGGGCGCGCACTGCACCTCGAGGACAACCCCCGTCCACGCCCGGGCTGGCGCGCCGTCTGCACTCACATGGTCGGCCGTCTCGAGGATGCGCGGGCATTCCGCGGCCAGATCGACAAGGACAACCTGGACATCAACGCCTGGGAGCTTCGCAGCGCCTCCGAGTACGTGGTCAAGACCTGCGCCCGCCTGTTCCGCGAGCGCAACCTGCCGATCAAGATGCTCGTCTGCTCCGCGCGTGCGCACCGGCGGGGCACCAAGACGTACTATCCTCATGTCGAGATGTTCATGGGCGGGAACCTGGTCTACACCGTCCCGCCCGCGGTCTTCGGGGACGTCCTCACCCACTACCGTGACCGTGAGCTGAAGGCGGGCTGGGATGGCGCGGTCCCCCCGGCGCTCCTGGAGAAGCTCGCGCAGGTCCCCTACTTCCGTCTTGCCTCGACGGAGAACGGGTACGACGTCGAGCAGTTCAACGAGATTCCCTCGCTACTCGAGAACGAGGAGGACTTCGTCGGAGCCACCAGGGAGATGATCGAGTACGTTGGCTCGTTCCTGTGATGGCAGGAGGCGCGGAGATGAAGGCCGATGTCGCCGGCAAAGGGGATAGGCGACGGCTGCGGGCCTAGGCGGGCGGATTGTCCCCGGCGGGATTCATCGCGCGCACGGCAAATGTATACCGGTCGCCTCGATAGATGGATCGCTCCACTTCCAGGATGATCTCGCGCCCGCAGAACGTCACGCCGTCCACCAGGAATCCCGAGACGGGCTCGTGAATGTCGAGGAATGCGGCGGCCTCGGATTCGATCATGCACGCGCTCAGCATCTGGTGGATCTCGGTCAGCTCCCGCCCGTACCTGGACCGATAGATGTCGTACAGCGATCCGGTGAGATCCAGCTTGTCGACCCCGGGGCACAGGGCCAGCGAGATGTAGCGGATCTCCAGCATCATGGGAACGTTGTCCGCAAAGCGAAGCCTGTGGACCTTCAAGACCGGCCCCTCTATCGAGTAGCGGCGGCCGTTGATCATCGCCGAGTGCCCGCCCCTGAGCACTCCGTGATGCAGGACCTTGGTGGAGGGCGTGAAGCCCGCCTCCTTCATGTTGCGCGTGAAGCTGAGGATGCGGTCGACCGAGCGGACCACCCCCCGGGCATGTACGAAGGTACCCTTGCCCTTGATCTTCACGACCCAGTGACCCGTGTTCAGCTCCTGGAGTGCCTTCCGGGCCGTCGTGTTGCTCACGCCGTACTTCTCGATGATCTGGTTCTCCGAGGGGATCCTCATGCCGGGAGAGAGCTTCCCGCTCCTGATCATCCGGATGATGTCCTGGGTGATGGAGAAGTACTTGGGAAGCCTTCCCTCCACGTCTTGACGCATTAGGTTATCCACCGGAAAACCCCCGCGATTTCAGTATCATGAAAGTGCACTGGAGTCAACGGAGTCGCGGCGGCCGCGTGGTGGTTGACACTCTTGGTCCCTGCACAGTAGGCTTAGTGCGTAAACTCATCCCCTTGGCCGGCCGATGGGGTCGGAGGGGTGCTGCGGCACGACGGGGAATGGGGCTGGCTCGTGCCGGTCGAACGTCGCGGGGAATTCGCCACTCGCGAAGGAGAGGAGCCTGAGCCGATGAAGACCGTCAACGTGATGCCCTCCGATCGGACCCCTCGGAAGCTGAAGGTTCCGGAGCTCTGGCTGTTCCGCTACACGCCGAAGCTCCAGCAGGAGCTGGAGAAGGGCATCATCACGAAGGAGGAGGCCGTCACGCTCTTCCGGGCCCTGGTCCTGCACAGGAACCTCGAGTACATGGTGCGGGACCTCGACGTGAAGCGGTTCGTGCCCTACGAGGGATACGAGTACCGGGGGACCTCGCACCTCAGCGTCGGGCAGGAGGCGGCGGCGGTGGGCGCCATGTCCGTGCTGAAGCGCGAGGACTACATCACCAGCACGCACCGCGGCCACGGCCACTGCCTGAACAAGGGGTTCTTCGCGCTGCTGGAGATGGACGAGGCCGGGCTGAAAGACTTCCTGACGGGCGCCCAGGAGAACGAGTTCCCGGTGGACGAGTACAAGGACCTCCGGGTGGCCGCCATCGACTACCACGTCTACAGGACCGTGGCGGAGCTGCTGGGAAAGCAGGCCGGGTACTGCAAGGGGCGGGGCGGCGGGATGCACATCGCCGACTTCAGCGTGGGCAACCTCGGCGCGAACGCCATCGTCGGTGGAAGCATGGCGATCGGGACGGGCGCCGCTCTCGCCGTGGACCGCCTGGGCGAGGAGCGGGTCGTCGTCTGCTGCGTCGGGGACGGCGCGATGAACAACGGCATCGCCCACGAGTCCATGAACTTCTCCACCCTCGGGCAGTTCAAGCACGGCCTGCCCATCATCTACTTCGTGGAGAACAACCAGTACGGCTACACCGGCCAGCAGAAGGTCGAGGTGACGGACGTCGAGTTCCTCTCCCAGCGCGGCCTGGGCTACAACGCCGAGGGCATGCACGCGGAGACGATCTGCGGCATGAACGTGCTGAGCGTCCGCGACGCGATCAGGCGGGCGAAGGCGCTGTGCCTGAAGGGGGAGGGTCCCGTGCTGATCGAGGCGGAGACCTACCGCCACTGGGGCCACAACTTCAAGGACAAGGGGACGGCCTACAGGACCCAGGAGGAGAAGGATGCCTGGATGAAGTACGACCCGGTGGACTGGTTCAGGGCCCAGCTGCTGGAGTCCGGAATCATGACCGAGGCGGACACGGCGGCGGAGTGGGACGGCGCGCGGGCCCAGGTGGAGACCGCGACGAGGCGCGCCGTCAAGGGACGCGACCCGGATCCCAAGGACATGTTCGACGGGTTGTTCTCCCCCACGACCAGCGACGGCATTGGCGACCGCTTCAAGACCCGCAACGCCCTCAAGGAGGCGCGCAGCATCCCGCGCGACGCCGAGGGCAAGATCATGTGCCGCCACGCGGTGGTCGAGGCCCTCACCGAGGAGATGATGCGCGATCGGCGCGTCGTCGTCTGGGGCGAGGACGTGGCGGAGCAGGGTGGGGCCTACGTCGCGACCTCCGGCCTACTGGAGATCTTCGGGCGCGAGCGGGTCTTCAACGCGCCCATCTCCGAGTCGGCGATCTGCGGGACGGGGGTCGGCGCGTCCATGGTGGGCCTGCGTCCGGTGGTCGAGCTCATGTACATCGACTTCGTGCTGCAGGCGATGGACCAGATCGGCAACCAGGCCGCGAAGGCCCGCTACATGTTCGGCGGGCAGTACTCCGTCCCCCTGGTCATCCGCGCCACCATCGGCGGCGGAAAGGGATATGCGGGACAGCACAGCCAGAGCCTGGAGGCCGTGCCGGCGCACTTCCCCGGGATCAAGGTCATCGCCCCGTCGAACGCCTACGACATGAAGGGACTGCTCAAGAGCGCGATCCGCGACGACAACCCGGTGTTCTTCATCGAGCACCAGTGGGTGTACCTGGAGAAGTCGGTCGTCCCCACGGAGGAGTACACGGTTCCCATCGGGGTGGGAAAGGTCGTGCGGGAAGGGACCGACATGACCGTGGTCTGCTACTCGAACATGGTCCCGCGCGTGATGGCCGCCGCACAGAAGCTCCAGGCGGAGGACGGCATCCGCATCGAGGTCGTCGACCCTCGCACCCTCGTGCCCCTGGACATCGAGCTGATCTCCCGCTCGGTGCAGAAGACGGGCCGCGCCCTGATCGTGGTCCAGGCCGTGTACACCGGCGGATACGCCAGCCACATCAGCCACGAGATCACGCGCACCAGCTTCAGCACTCTGCAGGCGCCGGTCAGGATCCTCTCCGCCTACGACGTTCCTCCGCCGATGTCGTACCCCCTCGAGGTGGAGAACATCCCCAGCGTGGAGAAGATCGTCAGGGTGGTGAAGGAGGAGCTGAAGGCAAGGGGCGCCGCCCGCCGCTCGGGCAGGTAGGCAGGCTTGGACGCAGGGAAGCGGTCCGCGGGGCGGCGAGGCCTCGCGGAGGCCGGGCGGGCCGCTCGCCCTCGCGCCCCGGGGAGCACGCCGTGAACGCCGACAAAGCGAACCTCGAGCCGCCGTATCGCGAAGAGGATGCGTCGGGCCTGAGGAAGGTCATCGCCAAGCGGATGGTCGAGAGCAAGCTCGGCAGCCCGCACTTCTACCTCACCGTCGACGTCGACGTGGACGCCCTCATCGCGAAGAGGGAGGCCCTGAACGCGGGGCGCGAGAGGAAGATCAGCTACAACGACATCCTCATGAAGGCGGTGGCGGGCCTCATGGCGAAGCACCCCCTCTGCAATGCCAGCTACGTCGACGGCAAGATCCGCTTCTACGCCGAGGTCAACGTCAGCCTGGCGGTCGCGGTGCAGGGGGGCCTCTTGACCCCCACCGTGAGGGGGTGCGAGCGGAAGAGCCTCTCCGAGATCTCGGAGGAGGCGGCCGTGCTGGTGGAGAAGGCACGCGCGATGAAGCTGCGGCCCCGGGAAGGCGCGGGGGGAACGTTCACCATCTCCAACCTCGGGATGTACGGGATCGAGGAGTTCTCGGCGATCATCAACCCGCCCCAGGCCCTGATCCTGGCGGTGGGGGCGATTCGAAGCACGCCGGTGGTCCGCGAGGGCGGCGTGGGTGTCAGCC
>Ga0209798_10000321_pt1 | contig 27960 bp, 25 predicted proteins | sample DOMMetBare3Fresh_FD_187475 | JGI IMG/M metagenome (GOLD analysis project Ga0209798, IMG submission 187475) | Wetland sediment microbial communities from St. Louis River estuary, USA, under dissolved organic matter induced mercury methylation -... | ecosystem: Environmental > Aquatic >... | reverse complement strand
CACCGCGCGTATCTGGCTGCGGGTGCGGACGTGACCACGACGAACACCTTCACGGCGACGCGGATCGGACAGGCGGACTACGGGCTCGAGGACGCGGTGTACGACCTCAATGTGGAAGGCGCGCGGCTGGCCCGGGCGGCCTGTGACGAGATCGGCACCTCCGAGCGTCCGCGCTACGCGGCGGGCGCGGTGGGCCCGCTGAACGTGACGTTGTCCATCTCGGCACGGGTGGACGACCCGTCCTTCCGCTCGGCGACCTTCGACGAGGTGCGCGATGCATACGCGGAGCAGATCCACGGCCTCGTCGACGGAGGCATCGACCTGCTGCTCGTGGAGACGGTGTTCGACACGTTGAACGCGAAGGCGGCCATCGTTGCCGCCCAGGACGTCGCGCCCGGGATTCCTCTGGTGGTGTCGTTGACGGTCGTCGATCGCAGCGGGCGCACCCTGTCGGGACAGACGGTGGAGGCCTTCTGGACGTCGATCGAGCACGCCGGCCTGCTGGCGGTGGCGATCAACTGCTCGCTCGGAGGCACGGAGATGCGCCCGTGGCTGGCCGAGCTCGCTCGCGTCGCCGACGTGCCGGTGTGGTGCTACCCGAACGCGGGGCTGCCGAATGCGTTCGGCGGCTACGACGAGTCTCCGGCCGAGACGGCGGCGCTGCTGCGCGATTTCGCAGACAGGGGGCTCGTGAACGGGGTGGGCGGCTGCTGCGGCACGACGCCGGAGCACGTCGCCGCGATCGCCGCCGCGGTCTCCGGCCTACCGCCTCGCGTCGTCCCTGCTCACCGGAAGGTGCCGCGCTTTGCCGGGTTGGAGCCGTTCTCGATCGAGGCGGAGACAGGGTTCGTCCTGGTCGGGGAGCGGACGAACGTAACGGGCTCGGCGCGCTTCCGGCGGCTGATCGAGGCGGACGACTACGTCGGCGCCGTCGACGTGGCGCTCGAGCAGGTTCGGGGCGGCGCGAACGTGCTCGACGTGAACATGGACGAGGGGATGTTGGACTCGGAGGCGGCGATGAACAGGTTCCTGAACCTGATCGCGACCGAGCCCGAGATCGCCCGGGTGCCCGTGATGGTCGACAGCTCGAAGTGGTCGGTGATCCAGGCGGGCCTGAAGTGCCTGCAGGGGAAGGGAATCGTCAACTCGATCTCTCTGAAGGAAGGCGAGCCCGACTTCCTCGCCAAGGCTCACGAGGTCGGCCGCTTTGGGGCCGCCGTCGTGGTGATGGCGTTCGACGAGCAGGGCCAGGCGGAGTCGGTCGAGCGCAAGGTCTCGATCTGCGGCCGGGCGTACGACCTGCTCACCGGCGCGGCCGGGTTCGCCCCGGAGGACATCGTCTTCGACGCCAACATCCTTGCGGTCGCGACGGGGATCGAGGAGCACGACCTGTTCGCTCGCAACTTCATCGAAGCACTGCCGCTGATCAAGGAGCGCTGCCCGGGCTCGTTGACGAGCGGCGGCGTCTCCAACTTGTCGTTCTCCTTCCGCGGCAACGACGTCGTGCGCGAGGCGATGCACGCCGCCTTCCTCTACCACGCTATCCATGCCGGCCTGGACATGGCGATCGTCAACGCCGGCCAGCTTGCCGTTTACCAGGACATTCCGGCCGAGCTGCTCGAGCACGTCGAGGACGTGATCCTGGCGCGGCGCCCCGACGCGACGGAGCGGCTCGTCGCCCTCGCAGGCTCGGTCGCCGGGGAAGGAACCAGGCGCGAGCTCGACCTCGCCTGGCGGGAGGCGCCGGTGGCAGAGCGGCTCTCCCACGCGCTCGTGCACGGCATCGTCGATTTCATCGAGGACGACACCGAGGAGGCGCGCGGGCTGGCCACACGACCGCTCGAGGTGATCGAGGGCCCGCTGATGGACGGCATGAAGATCGTCGGCGACCTGTTCGGGGACGGGAAGATGTTCCTGCCGCAGGTCGTCAAGAGCGCCCGGGTGATGAAGCGCGCAGTCGCCTACCTGCAGCCGTTCATGGAGGCGGAGGAGAGCGGCAGCGGTCAGGCGGGACGGATCGTGCTCGCCACCGTCAAGGGCGACGTGCACGACATCGGCAAGAACATCGTCGGCGTCGTGCTCGGCTGCAACGGCTACGACGTGATCGACCTCGGCGTGATGGTGCCCGGCGACACCATCCTCGACACTGCCGTGCAGGAGCGCTGCGACGCCGTCGGCCTCTCCGGGCTGATCACGCCGTCGCTCGACGAGATGGTCGGCGTCGCCACCGAGATGCAACGACGTGGGCTCGACCTCCCCCTGCTGATCGGCGGCGCCACGACGTCCCGCCAGCACACCGCTGTGAAGATCGCACCGGCCTACGACCAGCCGACCGTCCACGTGCTCGATGCCTCGCGCGTCGTCGGCGTCCTCAGCAGCCTGCTCGACTCCGACGGCCGCGCGACCCTCGACGCCGATAACCGCGCCGACCAGCAACGTCTCCGTGTGCTGCACGAAGACAAGCAGCGCAAGCCGCTGCTCCCGCTGGCCGCGGCCCGCGCCAACCGCACCCGGATCAGTTGGGAGGCGGGCGACCTTGCGACACCTCCGTTCACGGGCGCCTGCGAGATCTCACCCTCGCTCGCCGAGTTGCGCAGCTACATCGACTGGACGTTCTTCTTCCACGCCTGGGAGCTGAAGGGCAAGTTCCCCGCCATCCTGGACGACCCCCGCCAGGGTGCCGCTGCACGCGACCTCTACACCACCGCCCTTGCTCTCCTCGACGAGATCGAAGCCGGCGGCGCGCTCGACGCGCGTGGCGTCTACGGCTTCTGGCCTGCTGTTGCAGAGGAAGACGACCTCGTGCTCGCCGACGGCAGCCGTTTCCCGATGCTGCGCCAGCAATCCGACTACCGTGACTCGCGGCCGAATCGCTCGCTGGCCGACTTCGTCGCGCCCACCGGCAGCGGCCTGCACGACCACATCGGCGCGTTCGCAATAGCGATCCACGGGGCTGACGAAATCGCGCGCGGGCACGAGGCCAGGCACGACGACTACAGCGCCATCATCGTCAAGGCGCTCGCCGATCGGCTGGCCGAGGCGTTCGCAGAATGGCTGCACGAGCGCGTGCGACGGAGCTGGTACGCCCCCGACGAAGACCTGGACGGGGAAGCCCTGACCGCCGAGCGCTACCGCGGCATCCGGCCCGCATTCGGCTACCCGGCCTGCCCCGACCACTCGGAAAAGCGTGGGTTGTTCGAGCTTCTCGACGCCGGTCGGGTCGGGCTCGCCCTGACAGAGTCGTGCGCGATGACACCGGCGGCCGCAGTCAGCGGCCTCTACTTCGCGCATCACGAGGCACGCTACTTCGCGATCGGCCGCATCGGCCCGGATCAGCTGCACGACTACGCCGCTCGCAAGCGCACAACTCCAGAAGAGGTCGAACGATGGCTCCGGCCGCACCTGTAGACGCGAGCGGCGAACCGCCAGGGTGCCGGCATGGCTGACTTCCTGACCCGTCTCCGCAGCGGCCCGCCGATCGTCGCCGACGGTGGGCTCGGCGCGCTCCTCTCCGGCGCGGTGCCGGGGCTGCGCTGCCCCGAGGAGGCGAACCTGCGGGCGCCTGAGAGTGTGATCGCCGTGCATGCGAGCTACATCCGCGCCGGCGCCGAGTTGATCGAGACGAACACCTTCGGTGCAGGTCGGCGCAAGCTCGCCGCGCAGTTCCTGGAGGAGGAATTCGAGGCGATCAACTCTGCGGGGGTGCGCCTGGCACGTGAGGCGCGCGAAGTGTCCGGACGCGAGGTGTTCGTCGCCGGCGCAATCGGACCGCTCGGCGAGCTCGAGATGTTCGATGCGGCAGAGCACGGCCCCTTCTACGCGGAGCAAGCCGGGATCCTGATGGGCCGCGGCGTCGACCTGTTCATGCTGGAGACGTTCTTCGACCTCGACGAGCTCGAGGCGGCTGTCCTCGCGGTCGGCGGAGTCTCGTCGCTGCCGATCGTGGCACTCCTCACCTTCGACGACGACGCAGAGACGGCGGGGGGTGTCGGAGCGGCCGAGGCGGCCGAGCGGCTGGGACGCCTCGGCGTCGCCGCAGTCGGCGCCAACCACGGGGCCGGCCCACACGGGGCACTGACGGCGCTGGCCGCGATGGATGGGTCGTCGCTCCCGCTCGCCGTGCTGCCGAACATCGGACTTGCCAGCATCTCGGACGGCAGGGTTCTCTATCCGCACTCGACACCCGAGTACTTCGCCGAGTTCGCGGCGCAGGCCGCAGCGCTCGGCGCCCGGCTGATCGGCGGCTGCTGCGGCACGACGCCGGCGCAGATCGAGGCGATCCGGAGAGCGCTCGAGGGAGAGCGGCGGCCACGTTTTGTCTTCGAGCGCGGCGAGCGCGAGGTCCGCGTGGCGGCAGCGGCCGAGGGTGCGGAGACGCAGCTGGCCCGTGCTCTCCGCGAGGGGACGTGGGTCGTGAGCGTCGAGCTCGACCCACCCAAGGGCAGCACCAATACCGCGATGATCGAGGTCGCACGAATGCTGCGGGAGTCAGGCCGCGTCGGCTTCGTCGACGTGAACGACAACCCCATGGCCCGCGCGCGCATGAACGCGCTGATGGCATCCGTGGCGATCCAGCGCGAGGCCGGCATCGAGACGATCCCGCATGTGACACCGCGGGACACAACCGTGATGGGGCTCGAGGGCGTCCTGCTCGGGGCTCACGCCGAAGGCGTCCGCAACATCCTCGCCGTCACCGGGGATCCGCCGCAGGTGGGCGACTACCCGGGCAGCCGCGGCGTCTACGAGATCGACTCGGTCGGCCTCGTGCAGCTGCTGGCCAGGCTGAATCAGGGCGTGGACTACGTCGGCAAGGCGATCGATCAGCCCACCTCGTTTTTCATCGGTGTCGCCGTCAATCCCACCGCCGACGACCTGCCCCTCGAGCTCGAGCGCTTCGAGCGCAAGCTTGCCGCGGGTGCGCGCTTCGCCATGACCCAGGCCATCTTCGACGCCGCCCAGCTGCAACCGCTTCTCGACCACTACGACGGCGCCGTCCCCGTGCCTTTGCTTGTCGGGATCTGGCCCCTGCGCAGCTACGCACTGGCCCTGCGGCTGCACAACGAAGTGCCGGGCATCACCGTCCCCGATCACGTTCTCGAGCGGCTGAGTGAGGCCGGCCTCGACGCTCCCGCGGTCGGCCTCGCACTCGCCCGCCGGCTCGTGGATGCGGTCAGAGAGGTTGCAGCAGGCATCTACGTGATCCCACCCTTCAAGCAGCCCGAGGCAGCACTCGAGCTACTCACGAGCCCGGACACTCCGATCGATCACGGGTGACTACGAGTGCCGGGCCTCCCAGGCGCGTAGGAATCCCGCCTTGCCACGGCGCACGAGCTCGACCGGGTCGAGCTTGAGCAGCGAGTCGGGATACGTCTCGGTCGAGAAGATCTCGAGGTCGTACCAGCCGTCGAAGCCGCCCGCCTCGAGCGCCCCGAAGATGGCGGGGAGATCCATGATTCCGTCTCCGGGGAGCAGCCGGTCGTCCCAGCCCCGTGTCGGGTCGCGCCAGTCGTTCACGTGCACCGCCGGGAAGCGGTGGGCGTGTGCACGGATGTGGTCGAGCACGTCCGGCGTGTCCCAGAGGTGCCAGGTGTCGAAGAGAATGCCCATCGGCACCCCCACCTCCTCGAGCAGGGCGACCGCGTCGGGGATGTTGTCGACCATCGTGAAGTCGTCCCGCGCGGAGGCGTGAATCGGCTCGAGCGCCACGCGAACGCCGACCTCCGCTCCCGCGCGGGCAACCTCGCGCAGCCCTTCGACGACGATCTGCCGCGCCTCCCCGGGGTCGCGGTCGCCCACGGGGCCGGTGAGGCAGAGCACGGTCTCGGGCTCGAAGGCGGCGAGCCGCCGCACCGAGGCGCAGAGCGACTCGACCCGCTCCTGCGGGTCGTCTGGCCCCGGAAACGGCGGCAACGGCAGCACCGACAGTCCCGCCGGCAGGCAGATCGTGGCCTTCAGGCCCGAGGCCCGCAGCTGCGCGAGCGACTCGGTGTCGCGTCCCTCGGGCAGCTTCGCCTCGGCGAGGCCGATCCCCTCGGCGCCGCCCGCCGCGTAGGCGGCCAGGTCCTCCTCGAAGGAGAGCGGCATCGTGCTGAACTCGGAGACGGAGAAGCGCGGCTGGCTCATGTCGGTTGTCCTCTCAGCGGAGCGGCTTGAGGTGGGTGAACGGCTCGTCGTCGGGGAGCTGATCCCACGCGAGGCCCTCGTCCTGGGCGGCCACGTAGCGGGGCTCGAGGCCGAGCTCCTGCAGCACGATGTTGCGCGCCTGCGGGATCGCCGAGGCCTTGTAGAAGGCCAGGTGGCGGTTGAAGCCCTGGCGGCCGAAGCCGCAGTCGGTGGAGAGGATCAGCTTGTCGGCGGGGATGTGCTCGAGCGCCCGTCGCACGCGGCCCGCCACGACCTCGGGGAAGTCCGCCTGCAGTGTGCGGTGGCTGACGACGCCGACCGCGACCTTCTTCTTCAGCGAGTCCTTGTACGGGGCGAAGAGCGGGAGCTCCCTGAGGTCGTTCTCGGTCGCCTCGACCGTCCAGACGTCGCCCTTCAGCCGCTCCAGGTAGATCTCCACCGAGTTCGCGTACGACTCGTCGGTGAACACCTTCTGCATGTTCGGGTTGCCCCAGCAGGTGTGGATCCAGACCTCGACGTCGTCGAGCCCCTCGATCTCGCGGTTGAAGCAGTCGACGAGGAAGTCGAGCAGCTTCGTCTCGTTCGGGTAGTAGCAGGCCATGAAGTGGAGCGTCGGCTCCTCGACCTGGATCACCTTGCAGCCGGACGCAGCGAGCTGGCGCAGCTCGAGGTTGATCGCCTCCGCCATGTCCCAGGTGACCTGCATCTTGTCGTCCAGGTCGTAATGCCCCGTGTGGCTGTCGAGGAAGAAGGCCAGCACCTGGGCGGAGCAGGTGCCGAACTTGATCTGCTTGCCCGAGGCGGCGCTCTGCTGCGCAATCCGCCAGATCTTCGCGTACTCGAGCGGGTTCTTCGGGTCGTGCTCGACCTTGTCGACGACCCGCGGCCAGCGCCACGTCTTGTAGATCGAGTCGAGCATGGTGCCGACCGGGTAGGCGAGCAGCGGCGAGCGGGTGTTGCGGGTCTGGAGCTCCTCGTGCTCGAGGCCCTTCCAGCGCTGCAGCGGGTAGTGGTGCCACGAGCGGCCGGCGACGTCCTCGTCGAGGTGGTAGTCGCCGGTCGTCAGGATGTCGAGGCCGGCGCGCTCCTGGTCGGAGACGACGATCGCGTGGGCGTCGCTGAACTGCTCGCGGAACCAGGGGTCCATCATCGCCGTGTCGAGCGGGCGACCCCACATGTTCTGCGTGTACCAGCGGGGACGGGGCCATGAGCCCGTGACCGTCGCCGGAAGCATCAGATCCTTTGTTGCCGTGAACATCGACGTCCTCCTTTACACCGCTGACACTGCCGTGTGTGATCGGCGTTGAGTAGGCCTCGGAGCCCTCGCCGCTCCGAGCGATGGGCTCCGAGTGGGCAAACGGCCGGCGCGGCTCATGCGGCAAGCCCTCCGTCGACGCGGAGGACGGCGCCGGTCACGAAGGCCGCCGCGGCGGATGCGAGCCAGACGGCCGCGCTCGCGGCGTCGTCGGCACGACCGGCGCGCCCGAGCGGTGTGGCGGCGGCCGCCGCCTCGCGCTCCTCGTCCGACCAGGCACGGGTGGTCGGGGTGTCGAGGTAGCCGGTCGCGACGGCGTTCGCCCGCACGCCGTGCGGCCCTCCGGCGCGCGCGAGCGCGCGGGTCAGGCCGTGGGCGCCCGCCGTCGTAGCCGCTACCGCCTCCGCTCCGGGCAGCGCCCGGACGACGCCCGCAAGCGGCGTGACGAGAACGATCGCGCCCGTCCCGTACGCGCTCATCGCACGCAGAGCGACCCGTGCGAAGGCGAAGGCACCGCGGAGGTTGACTGCCGAGATCGCATCCCATTCGTCCAGGTCGGTGTCCTCCAGGGCGATGCGCTTGTGCACCATGTCACAGTGCACCAGCACGTCCAGCTTCCCGGTCCGGATCGTGGCCGTCGCCACCGCCTCCTCGGCAGTGTCCTCCGCGGCAGGATCGCCCACGACCGCGGTACCCCCGATCGTCGCGGCAGCCTCCTGCACCCGGTCTGCGTCGTCGTCGACGAGCACGAGCTCCGCGCCCTCGCCGGCGAGCCGACGGGCGCACGCTAGCCCCACGGCGCTCGTTGCCCCCGTCACCACGCACGCCGTCCCGGCCAGGCCGAAAGCGTCGTCCGCGCTCACGCCCGTACCGCCGCTTCCCGGGACGACACGGTCAGGCCGCCGGCGCGAAGGTGGTGGCCCCGCCCGCCGCGTAGACCGACCGGCCGTCGCCGCCGAAGAGATGGATGCGCGACAGGTCGAACGCGACGGGAAGGAGCTCGTCGGGCTCGATACGAACATCCGGCCCCGTCATCGCCTTGACGATCCTGCCGCCGAGGTCGAGGTCGACGATCGCCTCGCCGCCGAGCGGCTCGACGGCGATCACGCGGCAGCGCATCGTCGCCCCCGGCGCTTCGGCGCCGATGCGGAGGTCCTCGGGACGGACGCCGACCTGCAGCTCCTCCCCGTGCCGGGACGAGATCGCCTCGATCCGTGAGTCGAGCGGGGCCCGGATCGAGAAGGCGCTGGAGCGCAGCTGGACGTCGCCGTTCCCCGCCTCTACCCGAACGGGAACGAGGTTCATCGGCGGCATGCCGACCGTCGTGGCGACGAACGTGTTCACAGGCCGGTTGTACACGTCGTCCGGGGTTCCCACCTGCTGAACGCGCCCGCGGTCGAGCACGCAGATCCGGTCGGCCATGCTCATCGCCTCGACCTGGTCGTGGGTGACGTAGACGAGCGTGCGCCCGAGATCCCGCTGCAGGTACTTCAGCTCGGCCCGCATCTGCAGGCGCAGAAGCGCGTCGAGGGCAGAGAGCGGCTCGTCGAGGAGGTAGACGCGTGGCGCCCGCACGAGGCATCTACCGATCGCGACCCGCTGGCGCTCCCCCCCGGAGAGGTTCGCCGGGCGCCGTTTCAGGAGCGGTTCGATCTGCAACAGCGCCGCCGTCTCCTTGACGCGGCGGTCGATCTCGGAGGAGGCGACTTTCTCGCGGCCCTGACGCAGGGGAAAGGCGAGGTTGTCGTACACCGTCTTGTCGGGGTAGAGGGCCAGATTCTGGAAGACGATCGACACGTTGCGCTCGCTCGGCACGAGGTCCGTCACATCGGTGCCGCCGATCAGCACCGCTCCACGCTCCGGCCGCTCGAGACCGACGATCGTGCGCAGCAGCGTCGTCTTGCCGGCGCCCGGGGGCCCGAGCACGCAGAAGAACTCGCCGTCGGCGATGTCGAGCTCGATGCCGTCGAGCGCAGTGACGTCCCCGAAGCGCTTGGTCACGCCCGCTATCTGGACGCGGCTCATCAGGCGAGCGCCTTTCCGCTCGCATCGGCGAACACGTGCACGCGACGGGCGTCGAGGTCGAGCCCGACCGCCTCGCCGACACGGGGTCTCACGGTCGGCGGCACCGTAACCCGCAGCAGGTAGCCGTCGCTCGTCAGGTGAACGATGTTGCGCGGCCCGAGCGACTCGATCAGCGTGACGGTGCCGCGAAGGGAAGCCGAGCTCGATCCGGGGTCGACGAGCTCGATGTGCTCGGGGCGGATCCCCAGCGTGAACGAGTCGCTGTCGCCGTCGCCGTCGCGTGGGTGCACGGCGACCGGGCGGGCGTCGACCACCGGGATCGTGAGCACGAGGTCGCCGCCCGAGCGGTCGAGCGTCGTGGGCAGGAAGTTCATCATCGTCGAGCCCACGAATCCCGCCACGAACCTGTTCGACGGTTGGTTGTAGACCTCGTCGGGAGTCCCGTACTGCTGCAGCCGGCCGCGATCCATGATCGCGATCTTCTCGGCCATCGACATGGCCTCGATCTGATCGTGGGTGACGTAGATCATGGTCTGCGAAAGCTCGCGCTGGAGCTTCTTCAGCTCTGCGCGCATGTAGCTGCGGAAGCCGGCGTCGAGATTCGAGAACGGCTCGTCGAGGAGGAAGATGCCCGGCTTCGTGATCATGCTCCTGCCGATCGCAACCTTCTGCAGATCGTTGACGGACAGGTCGGTGGTGCGGCGCTCGAGCATCTCCTCGATGCCCAGGAGCTGGGCCACCTGCCGCACCTCCCGGTCGATCTCGTCGGCTGGCCGCTTGCGGATGCGCAGGCCGAAGGCGATGTTGTCGAACGCCGACATGTGCGTGAAGATCGCGTAGTTCTGAAACACGAAGCCGACGTTTCGGTCGCCCGGCTTGAGCTTGTTGACGACCGCGCCGTCGAAGCGGATCTGGCCCCGGCTCGGCTCCAGCAGCCCCGACAGCATGTTCATCGTCGTCGACTTGCCGCAGCCCGAAGGGCCGAGCAGCGCTACGAAGGTGCCGTCCTCGATCTCGAGATCGAGGTCCTGCACGGCGTCGAAGCGGCCGAAGGTCTTCGTGACTTGCTGGATCTGAATCTGCGCCACGGGCGTTAACGCTTGATCGCGCCGAAGGTCAGCCCTCGTACGAGGTGCTTCTGGATCAGGATGGAGAGCAGCATCGGCGGCGTGATCAGGATCACCCCGAGGGCCGCCCGCGAGCCGAACTCCTCGCCGGTCGCGGCAGAGGTGATCTGGCTGAGGAACACGGGAGCCGTCACGACGTTGTTGCCGGCGAGCACGAGGGCGATCAGGAAGTCCGACCAGTTGAGGATGAACACGAACAGAGCAGTCGTTGCGAGGCCGCCCTTGACGAGGGGCAGCACGGACTTGCGAAAGGCCCCGAACTGCGAGCAGCCGTCGACGATGGCGGCCTCGCTGATCTCGCGGGGCACCTCGTCGAAGAAGCTCTTCATCAGCCACACGACGAACGGGAAGGTGACGGCTCCGTAGATGAGGATCAACCCGAGACGCGTGTCGAACAGGTGGAGGTACGTCCACAGGAAGAGGACGGGGATGATCACTGCGATCGGTGGGAACATGCGCAGCTGCAGGATCGAGAAGCCGAGCATCTTGCCGCCTGCGCGATAGCGCGAGATGCCGTAGGCGGCGAAGGTGCCGACGGCGAGCGCCAGGAGCGTCCCGACGATCGAGGTGACGAGACTCGTGACGATCGAGTCGGTCGCGTTGATCGGGGTCGAGACGAGGAAGCTGTCGGACCCGCCCGGCGTGCCCCCGAAGATGCGCCGGAAGTTGTCGAACGTCGGATGGTCAGGCACCCAGTACGTCTTGCCACCGGTCGGCGTCCACTCCTCGGCAGGCTTGAAGGCCATCGTCACCGTCCAGTAGACGGGGAAGAGGAAGATGCAGAGAACCGCTGCGATCACGATCATCCGCAGCGACGTCAGCAGGGCCTTCACGCCCCTCGCTCCTGCTGGCGCTCGAGCGGCTTGATCGCCTGCGAGGCTGCCAGGCTGACGAAGATCATCACCACGATGGCGAGTGCGGCCACGTAGCTCCACTGCGAGTTCTGGAACGCTTCGCGGTAGAGCTTCACCGAGATCGTCGAGGACGCCTCGCCCGGACCGCCCTGGGTGAGCAGCCACGCGGCGTCGAAGATCTTGAAGGCCTCCATCCCCCTGATGATCAGCGCGATCAGGATGATCGGCTTCACGATCGGCAGGACGACGTGCCGGAGCTTCTGGAACCAGGAGGCGCCGAGGATGTCCGCTGCCTGGATCTGGTCCTCCGGCACGGCCATCAGGCCGGCGAGCAGGATGAGGAACATCAGCGGCGTCCACTGCCAGATGTCAACGAGCGTGACGGCAACAGGCGCGAGCGTGGGATCGGTGAGCCAGCGGGCCTCGAACGTCCCGGGCACGATCGCCGAGATGGCCGTGTTGAGGGGGCCATCGGTGCGGAGGAGCAGCAGGAAGACGAAGCCGGACACGGCAGGCACGATCATCATCGGGATCAGGAAGAGGACCGTTGCGACCCCCCGGCCGATGAACTTCTCGAGGAAGAGGAGCGCGAGCCCGAAGCCGAGCAGGAACTCGACCCCGGTGGCGGCCACGGTCATCACGATCGTGCGCACCGCAGCGGTGATGAAGCTGGGCGAGGTGAGCCCGTCCCAGTAGTTGCCGAACCACGTCCAGTTCCGGTAGGCGAGATACCACTGCGATCCGGTCGTGGGGGTCCAGGTGGTCAGGCTGATGTAGATCTCCATCACGACGGGGAAGAGCACGAGCAGCAGGAGCAGCACGATCCCGGGCAGGATCATCAGCCGCGAGATGTGACGGTGCGGGTGCATCGGCGCGGTGGGCACGCCGCCCGCCTGGAGCGAGTCGCCGGCCTGCGTCGTCGTGTCGGTGGTGATCTCCATCGAGAAAACGGCTCCCCCCGGCCGGAGCCGGGGGGAGCCAGTCCGGGCGTCTTTGCCTAGACCTTGCCCTTGGCAGAGTCGGCCATCTTCGGCCACCCCGCCTTAGAGGCGCGCCATGCCGCGACCTGCCGGGCGCGGCCGACCTTGTTCGTGGTGCGATCCCAGGACGCGGCGACTGCGTCGAGTGCCTTCTGGGGCGACAACTGCCCCGAGAGAGCCTTCTGCAGGTTGATGTCGAGCGCCTGGATGTACTCGTTCGCACCCTTCAGCGCGGTGATCGACGGCGCAGCGCCGGGGACGGTCATGGCGAGCACGTCCACCGTGCGCGGCGTGTAGCTCGACCGCACGAGCGGGTCGGTCAGGCATGCGACCTTGCACGGATCCTGGTAGCCACCGGGGTTGGCGGTGAGCCAGGTGTAGATCGGGCCCGAGGCGACCCACTGCAGGAACAGATAGGCGGCCTCGTGGTACTTCGCGGGCGAGAACGTGTTCACGCCGTTTGAGGCGTTGAAGTACAGGCTCGTGTGGCGCACGAGCTTCCCGTTCACCTTCCAGCCCGGCATCGGGATGGCGTGCGTCTTCGACCCGACGTCGAAGCCGCTCTTGTCGAAGGGGCCGCCCTTCTTGTGGAACTTGGTCAGGTTGTTGAAGGCAATGGTCATGGCGGCACCGCCGTCGCCCCAGTTCTGGTACTGCTCCGGCCACACCCAGGTGAGGGCGTCCTTCGACCCGAAAGCCGTCGTCTTGATCAAGTGGTTCAAGGCCTTCAAGCCGCCGGGCCCGTTGATCAGCGGCTTCATGTTGTCGTCCCAGTAGTACGCCACCGGGTTCGCCGTCGAGGTGTAGCGCATGACGAAGTTGATCCACCCCCACGCCGCCGAGCGGAGGTCGGTCGCGCCCAGCAGATTGTCGTTCGGGCGGTGGAAGAATTCGGCCATGTCGGCCTGCTCGTCCCACGTCCTAGGCGGCGTCAGGGCGTAGCCGTACTTGGCCTTGAACGCCTTCTGCTCGGCCGGGTCGGCCCAGAGGTCCTTCCGGATCACGAAGATCTGGTAGTCGCCGTCCGACGCGACCGCGTAGGGCTTGCCGTTGTAGTAGTTGAACATCTGGGTGGTCGTCTTACCGCCCAGGTAGCCCCACTTCGGGTCGTTCCAGTCGGGCTTGTGCTTCGCGACGTAGTCGCTGAGGTCGCGGAGCAGGCCGGCCTCGGCAAGGTCGCCGGTGTCTGCCATGCCCAGCTGGACGATGTTCATCGAGCCGTCGCGCGTCGCCGCCATGCGCGTGTTCTTGGCATACGCCTGGGCGGCGTCGACAGGGACGAACTTGATCTTGATGCCCGTCAGTTGCTCCCAGAGCTTGGCCGGCGGCGTCGCGCCCTTGGGGAACGGCGTCGAGTAGTTGCCGATCGAGCCCGGATAGAGACCGACCACGAGCTGTGCCGGCTTGTTCGCGGCCGGCAGCGCCTTCGCTCGCGCGATCGCGCGGCCGGGGGCCGAGTCGGCCGGGTACTGGTAGCGCTGAGAGCCGGCCCAACCCGACGGGCCGCCCACTGCCCTGCCGACGCGCGTGCGCCGGGTCGATTTCGCCACCCCACCGGCGGCGGGGCTGGCGACCGCGAGCCCGAGGCCCGCCGCTGCACCCGCTGCGACTACCTGCCGGCGCGTGGCCCGTCGCCCGGCGGGAGTCCCGGCGGGGCTCTCCTCATTCTGATGCACTTGCTCTTCCACCACGCCCTCCTTGCTTAGGACCGGCCACGCGTCCGAACGCGAACGGGGTCGGTGAGTAACTCGCGACCTGCGATTCCTGCTCGTCGCGGCCGGGACGCGCCCGGCTCGCTCGCTACGCGGCTGTCACTCTCGTGTCTCGCGACCCCTTTCGTCGTAGCGTCACAGTCGATGTCCAGGACGGACAGGAGATCGCGAAAGTTGGCCGACCGCGAGCCTGGCGCGGATGCCGGTGACGCTTCTCTTGACACAGTGTTCCGAACAGTGGCTCGACGCTCCTGCTCCGCGATCCAGGACGGCTGCTCCGCCGGTCAGAGCGACACTCTACGGTATGCCTCGAACCTTGTCTAGCGGGGAGTCGGATCGTCAGCGCGAACCCGTAACAGACGTGTTGCGGCTCCTGTCGCTGTTGCCGCGGCGGTCCTTTTGACTAGCATCGAGCCGGTTGTTACCGTCCAGCGGTCGAACTGTTCCGAACGCGAGACCCGAGCGCGAGAAAGGGAAGTTCACTGTCTCTCACGAGCGGAGGCGAGCGCATCACCCTGCCAGCCCTGATCGCCGGAGAGCTCCGCTCGCAGATCGAGGCGCGTGTCCTGCATCCCGGCGACCAGCTCCCCGGCCACCGCGACATCGCCGCGAGCTACGAGGTCAGTCTCGGGTCGGCGCGTGAGGCGATCAGCATCCTGATCGGGGACGGGCTCGTCGAGACCCGACACGGCCGCGGCACGTTCGTGGCCGAGGAGAGCCGGCTCCCCGTCCGTTCCACCGCACCGGTGACACGGAAGGAAGTCGAGGAGCTGATCGAAGCCCGGGAGCTGCTCGGCCTGCAGATCGTGGAGATGGCCGCGGAGCGCGCCTCAGCCGACCACGTCCAGCGCCTGCGCGAGGTGGTGGCGCGGATGCAGGACGTCGTCTCCGCCGCCGACGCCTACCCCGACGTCGACGTCGAGTTCCACCTCCTCGTCGCCGAAGCGGCGCACAACCGTTTCCTGCGCCAGGCGATGCATCAGCTGAGCGGGCTCATCCGTAAGGACATCGAGCTTGCCGCCACGGCGGGCATCAGCCGCTTCGGGAGCCTGCAGTACAGCGTCGACGCCCATTTCGCACTCGTCGACGCGATCGAGCGAGGCGACCCCGAGGAGGCGCAGCGCGTGCTGCTCGAGATCCTGAGCCGGCACCACGAGTTCGTGATCGGCCTCTACGCCCTCGGTACGGCGACCCCCGGAGAGGAGAGCGAGTGACCCGCAGCTGGAGCGAGCGATGGAGGTAGCCCCCGGCATTCACCGGATCGAGAGCGTGCTCGGCCCTCGGCCGTTCTCGCAGTACCTGCTCAGCGACGAGCTGTCGCTCCTCGTCGACACGGGGGTCAAGGAGACACCGGCCGAGGTGATCCTGCCGTTCCTCGACGGGCTCCAGCCCGACCTGGTGCTCAACTCGCACGCCGACGTCGACCACTACGGCGGCAACGCGGCGATCAAGGAGGCGGCTCCGCGCGCGCTGTTCCTCGCCCACGAGCTCGACGTGCCCTGGATCGAGAGCGCCGACGCGATCATGCGGGAGCGCTACGGCTGGTACGCCGAGTACGGCCTCGCCTACGAGCCGGACGTCTTCGCCTGGCTGCGCGACGCGATCGGCCCCGACACGCCGGTCGACGTCCACCTCCGCGCGGGCGAGCGGATCCGGCTGGGGCCACGGCTCACGGTGGAGGTGCTCCACCTTCCCGGCCACACCCCCGGCCACCTCGGCCTCTGGGACCCGGCCTCCCGCACGGCGATCGTGATCGACGCCGTGATGGGTCGCGGCCTGCTGGACATGGACGGAAACGTGATCCACCCGCCCCCCTACTTCGACGTCGAGGGATACCTCGGCGCGGCGCGCACGCTGCAGGCCCTCGCGCCTCAGCGGCTGCTGACGGCGCACTACGACGTGATCGAGGGCGAGCAGGTCGGGCGCTTCCTCGCGGACACGGTCGCGTTCGTCGAGGACGCGGGACGGATCGCCGAGCAGGCCCTGGCCGAGGCGGGCGAGTTGACGCTCCCGCAGGTGCTCGAGCTCGGAGACGCGCAGCTGGGCCCGTTCACGTCGATGCCGAACGAGCTGGCCGGCTCGCTCAGGGCCCACCTGCGGGACCTCGTGCGGCAGGGGCGTGCACAGGAGGATCCGTCCGGCCTACGCTGGACACCGGTCAACGACTAAACGACTCAAGGAGGCATGCGATGGAGCTCGGGATCATCTCCTCGATCTGGTTCGACACGCCCGTCGGGCGGCTCGAGGGAATCAAGAAGGCGAAGGAGATCGGGTTCGACACCTACGACATCTTCGAGGATCCTCTCGACATCACCGACGCGGAGCGCGCGGAGATCAAGGCGGCGTGCGAGGAGGCCGGCCTGCCGATCCGCTCCGTCGTCTGCGTGGCGTTCGGCATCGTCGACTTCAACCCGTCCGTGCGCCGCTTCACGCTCGACCGAATCAAGGCGTACGTCGACCAGGGCGCGTTCCTCGGCGCCCGCAACGTGCTGCTCGTCGTCGGCGAGTACTACTGGGACGGTGAGGTGTTCCCGCGCCCGGCCATCTGGGACATGGCGAAGGCGATGGTCAAGGAAGCCGGCGAATACGCCCACTCGAAGGGCCTCGAGATCGTGCTCGAGCTGGAGCCGTTCAACGAGGCGCTGCTGAAGGACGTGCACGAACTGGCGCGCTTCGTCAAGGAGATCGGCCATCCCGCCGTTCGGGCCAACGCCGACATCTCGCACCTGCACCTGTCCGACTGCACGTTCGAGGAGGTCGCCGAGCTGAAGGGCCTGATCGGTCACATCCACCTCTCCGACTGCGACGGCAAGGTGCACGGCGACATGCCCGCCGGGATGGGCGTGACGCCGATCAAGGAGTACCTCGCCGCCATCCGCGACACCGGCTACGACGGCACCGTCTCGATCGAGCTCGAGTACGCGCCGAACCCGGACGAGATCGTCGCGTGGGCACAGAAGGCCTATGACGGGACTGCCGCGATCATGGCCGAGCTCGGCGTGCGCGGCTGAGGCACGAGATGGCTGAAATCGATCTCCACACGGGCCCGGATCTGCCACCGAAGACGGACTACGGCATCGGCTGCGTCGGCGCGGGCTTCATCATGAAGGACATCCACCTGGTGGCCTACGCGGAGGCCGGGTTCAACGTCGTCGCGCTCGCGTCGCGAACGCCGGCGCACGCCCACTCCGCCGCCGACGAGCGCGGCGTGGCCACGGTGTACGACACGTGGCAGGACCTCCTCGACGACGAGCGCGTCGAGATCGTCGACATCGCGTTCCCGCCCGACCAGCAGCTCGGCATCGTCCGCGAGGCGGTCAAGCGGCCGCACGTCAAGGGCATCCTGGCGCAGAAGCCGGTCGCGTTCTCGCTCGACGAGGCGGTCGAGATGGTGCGTCTGTGCGACGAGGCGGGCGTCAAGCTCGGCGTCAACCACAACATGCGCTACGACCAGTCGATGCGGGCACTCAAGACGCTGCTCGACGCAGGCGACCTCGGTGAGCCCGTCGTTGCCGAGATCGTGATGAACGCGCGACCGCACTGGCAGGAGTTCATCAAGCCGTACGGCCGCATCGCCCTCCTCAACATGTCGATCCACCACCTCGACGCGTTTCGGTACCAGTTCGGCGACCCCGAGCGAATCCTGGTGTCCGTCCGGGAGGACCCGAGCCATGACTTCCCACACGAGGACGGCATGGCGTTCTACATCCTCGAGTACGCCAGCGGGCTCCGCGCGATCGGTCTTGACAACTGTTACACGTGGGCCGACCACAACATCCAGTGGCGCGTCGAGGGCACGGAGGGCATCGCCAAGGGCACGATCGGCTGGCCCGACTATCCGGCCGGCAGCCCCTCGACGATCACCTGGACGACCCGCGCCATGGAAGGGAGCTGGGAGCGTCCGAGCTGGGAGGAGCGGTGGTTCCCCCAGGCGTTCAAGGGCACGATGGGTCAACTCATGCGCGCGATCCAGGAGGACACGGAGCCGGCGATCTCGGGGCGGACGACGATCGGCACGATGGCACTCGTGGAGGCCGCGTACCGGTCGGCCCGCGAAGGGCGGGCAGTCGCCCTGGCCGAGACCATGCCGCCAGAGGCAGGTCGTTGAGCAACGATCCGTTCCGGCTGGACGGGCGCGTTGCCGTGGTGACGGGCGCGGGCGGCGGGCTGGGCGAGGGCATCTGCACCTCGCTCGCGGCCGCCGGCGCGGCCGTCGCGTGCGTCGACCTGACAGAGGAGAAGAGCGCAGCCCGGGCCGAGCAGGTCCGGGCCGCAGGAGGAACGGCCGTGGCGATCGTGGCCGACGTCTCGCGAAAGGAGTCCGCCGACGCCATGGCGGCCGAGGTCGTTGCCACGCTCGGCGGGATCGACATCCTCGTCAACAACGCGGCCATCTACCCGTCGCGACCCTGGACGGAGATCACCGAGGAGGAATGGGACGCAGTCCTCGCCGTCAACGTGAAGGGCTACTTCCTCTGCGGGCGCGCCTGCCACCCGTCCATGACGGCCAGAGGGCGCGGCAGGATCGTCAACGTCGCATCGATCACGCTCTTCGGCGGCTGGTCGAACCTGCTCTCCTACGTGACGTCGAAGGGCGGCGTGCTCGGGTTCACACGCGCGCTCGCGCGCGAGCTCGGGCCGGAGGGGATCACCGTGAACTGCATCGCGCCGGGCGCGTTCCCCACCGACGCGGAGAAGATCCATCCCGACCCCGAGGGGTACAACCGACTCGTCCTCGAAAGCCAGTCGCTCAAGCGGCGGGGGACGCCGGAGGACGTCGGCAACCTCGTCACCTTCCTGGCCGGCGACGCGTCCGCGTTCGTGACGGGCCAGATGGTCGCGATCGACGGCGGCTGGGTGATGCACTGAGCGGTCAGCCGAAGCGGTCGACACGATGAGCGACCTCACCGGCGAGGTCGCCGTCGTCACGGGCGCGACGAAGGGGATCGGCGAGGCGATCGCACACACTCTGGCGGACGCCGGAGCCCAGGTGGCCGTGACGTCGCGCGACGCAGAGGCAGCGGAGGGCGTCGCAGCGACGCTCGGCAGGGAGCACATCGGCCTCGCGATGGACGTTCGCTCCACGGTGGCCGTCGACAACGCTGCGGCCGAGATCGTACGGCGGATCGGGACGCCGACGATTCTCGTGAACAACGCCGGCGTGAACCGGATCGGGCCGGCCGAGTCGTTCACGGACGACGACTGGGAATCCGTCCTCGACGTGAACCTCACGGGCGTGTACCGCTGCTGCCGAGCGTTCGGTCGTCTCATGCTCGACGCGGGCAAGGGCTCGATCGTGAACGTGTCGTCGCTGAGTGCCAGGATGGGCCTGCCGGGTCGTGCACCGTATGCCGCGAGCAAGGCCGGCATCGTCGGCCTGACGCAGACGTTGGGCGTGGAGTGGGCGGGGCGGGGCGTCCGGGTCAACGCCGTCCTGCCGGGCCCCGTGCGCACGCCCATGGTCGCCGATGCAATCGCGCGCGGCATCCTGGACGAACACGAAATCACCGAGCGGACGCCCGCCGGTCGCATCGCGCGGCCGGAAGATGTGGCGGGCGCGGTGCTGCTCCTCTGCCTCCCGGCGTCGGGCTTCGTCACCGCGCAGTCGCTGGTCGTCGACGGCGGTTACTCGGTGTACGGCGCCTCGCACGGCGCCTCCCAGATCCGCGACAGGGTGACGTGATCGCACGGAAGGGAGGAGACCGGGATGCCTGACCTCTTCGGCCACGCCTGGAGCCGTGGGGAGCTGGCACGGCGCGTCGGCAGGATCGACCAGGTGGCGGGCGTCCGGCTCGTCACGCTCGGCGACGGCGGCGCACGCGGCGTGCGCATGCTCGAGTTCCGCACCGGCACGGGGTTCGCGTTCGACGTGCTGGTCGACCGCGCCTTCGACATCGGCCGCTGCGAGCTGCGCGGCGTCCCCCTGGCGTGGATCTCGGGCGTCGGCGTGGAAGGCCCCTGGTACTCCGAGCCCGAGGGGCTCGGCTTCTTCCGCACGTTCGGCGGCGGGCTGCTCGTCACCTGCGGCATCGAGCACAGCCTGTTCATGGCGAAGGACACGGCGGCGCAGTACCACTACCCGCCCAAGCAGACCGAGACGTTCGGCCTGCACGGCAGGATCTCGAACCGGCCCGCGCGCCTCGTCGGCTACGGCGAGCGCTGGGACGGTGACGAGTGTGTGCTCTACGCCGACGGCGAGACGCAGGTGGCGACCGTGTTCGGCGAGCAACTCGTGTTGCGCCGGCGCATCGAGGCACGCATCGGCGCATCGCGACTGCACGTCCATGACGTGGTCGAGAACGTGGGTCACGATCGCACCCCGCACATGCTGCTCTACCACGTCAACGCGGGCTTCCCGGTCGTCGACGAGGGAGCGGAGATTCTCGTTGCAGCCACGGGCGCTACTGCCCGCGGCGACCACGCGGTCGAGGGCTATCGGCGGCTCGCCGCGCCCGCAGCCGGCTTCGTGGAGCAGGTCTTCGAGCACGAGCTCGGCGGCGAGCCGGACGGGAGCGTTCCTGCCGCCGTCGTCAACCGGCGTCTCGGCGTGGGCCTGTACCAGGTCTTCGACCGCGCGCAGCTGCCCCACCACTTCGTCTGGCGGACGCTCGGCGAAGGGACGTACGTCGTCGGCATCGAGCCGTGCACGAACCGCACAGCGGGCCGGCTCGACGCACGGGAGCGCGGCGAGTTGATCGAGCTCGCCGCCGGCGAGAGCCGGAGCTACGACCTCGAGCTCGGGGCGCTGGACGGCAACGCCGAGATCGACCGCTTCGCCGGCCGCGTCGAGCGCGCGACGGTGTGAGTCGGGCGTAGTCCCGGTGGGCGGGCGCCCTCCGAGGAGACCGCCCGCTCACCGGAGGAGGAGGGACTACGCGTCGGCGAACGGACTGCCGCCGACAGCCTTGGTCACGGCGTAGCCGCCATCGACGGCGATGACGGCGCCGCTCAGGTATGCGGCCCCGGCGCCCGAGAGCATCACGCAGGCGGCGCCCACGTCGGCAGGGCGCGTGAGACGGCCGAGCGGAACGGCGTCGGCGGTCCGCGGGTCGGCCTCTCCTTCGAGAGGCCCGACGGCCAGCACATTGACACGGATGCCCTTCGCGCCGAGCTCGACCGCCGCCACCTGGGCGGCGGTCGTGAGGAACGAGCCGACGACGGCGGCAAGCCCGCAGCCGCGCGAGGTGCGCAGGGAGTGAGCCTGCACGACGACGAGCAGGCAGCCCCCTTCGCCCTGCTGGACGATCGAGCGTGCGGCCTCCTGCATGGCGAAGAACGCGGCGCGCGCCCCGGCGACTGCGGCATCCCAGCGCTCGGGCGGGAGCTCGTGCAGGTCGGCGCCGGTCGGTGCCTGTACGCCGACGACGGCGACCTGGGCAGGCTCGGCCAGCTCGTGCCCGTCCGCGCGGAAGGCCTCCACGACGGCGTCGGCGACGGTGGGCGAGCAACCGTGGACGGTGACGCGCATCAGTACTTCCCCACCACGAAGCCACCGTCGACCCGGAGGTACTCACCCGTCACGTAGTCGCCGTCGGTGGAGCACAGGTACGCGGCGGCGCGCCCCAGCTCGCTCGGCTCGGCGGGCCGGCCGGCCGGGATCAGCTTCAGCGTCTCGCGCACCTCCTCGTCCGTCTGCAGCGACGGGGAAGAGTCGTTGATGAACGACCGCACCCAGCCGGGGCCGATGTGGTTGACCGTGATCCCGTGCGGGGCGAGCTCGATCGCCATCGTCTCGACCATGCCCTTCAGGCCCGCCTTCGTGGCGCCGTACACGGACATCTCGGCGAACGGCATCTGCACGTGCACGGACGAGGTGACGACGATCTTCCCCGGTCTTCCTCTCGCCACCATGGCGGCGGCCGCCGCCCGGCAGACGTTGAACGCCCCGGTCAGGTTGACGGAGACCAGCCGGTCGAAGCTTTCCTCCGTGACGTCGAGAAATCCCTGCCAGTCGGCGACGCCCGCGTTCGAGCAGACGATGTCGAGCGGGCCGAGCTCGGACTCGACGGCCGCGATCATCGCGTCCACGGCCTCCCGGTCGGAGACGTCCGCCGCGAAGAACGCGGCCTGCCGGCCTCGGTCCCGCAGCTCCGCGACGAGCCCAGCTGCCTCGTCCTCGGCCCCGACGTCGTTGATCGCGACGTCGCAGCCCTCCTCGGCGAGGCACTGGGCAATGCCGCGACCGATGCCGCGCTCACGCGCGGCACCGGTCACGAGTGCCACCTTGCCGGCGAGCCTGCTCAGGGCGTGATCACCGTCTTGAGGACACCGTCCTCTCTGCCGACGACCCGGTCGATCGCCGCGCCGATGCCGTCGAGCGGCGCCGAGTGCGTGATGATCGGGCCCGTGTCGACCTCGGCGTGGGCCAGCATGCTGATCGTCCGCGGCCACTGGAACGGGTACCAGAGCGAGAACCGGATCGTCTTGTCCTGGATCAGGCTCGTCAGCATCGGCACCTGCACCGCGTCCTGCGGCCCGGTCACACCCATGTAGATCACGGTCGAGCCCGGGCCGGAGATCTCGAGCGCCTGCTGGTTCGCGCCCATCGAGCCGGTGGCGACGATCACGCGATCGGCGAGGTTGCCGCCGTTCGCCTCGCGCACCCTGTCGGCGAGATCGTCGCCGCCCTCGAACACGAAGTCGGCCCCGAGCTTCTTCGCCACGTCGAGCCTATACCCGCCGGTGCCGACGACCGCGACGCGCGCGCCCTCGTTCCGGAGCAACTGCACCATCGAGAGCCCCACCGGGCCGGGGCCGTAGACGACGGCGAAGTCGTCGGGCTGGACCTCGGCCTTGTGCACGGCGTTGACCGCGGCCGCGAGCATCTCGACAAAGGCTCCCTGCTCGTCCGTGAGCGTGTCCGGCAGCTTATAGGCGTGGGCCGCCTTCGTCTTCGCGAACTGCGCGAACCCGCCGTCGGTGGTGACGCCGAGGACGGACAGGTTGGCGCAGAACTGGGGCTTGCCCGCACGACAGGAGTTGCACGCGCCGCAGCTCTGGATCGGGCAGACAGCCACCCGGTCGCCCTCCTGCAGCCCGTAGGTGCCTGCGATCTTGCCGAGCCCGACTACCTTGCCGGAGAACTCGTGCCCGAGCACGAGCGGCCCCTTGCCGGTAGCGGTGCCGACCGGGCTCTTGCCGTAGTAGTACTCGACATCGGAGCCGCAGAACCCGCAGGCCGACACCTCGACGAGGACCTCGTCCTCGGCGATCGTCGGCTCGGGCACCTCCTCGACGCGGATGTCCTTCGGCTCGTAGAAGACTGCTGCTTTCATCTCGCTCTCACTCCTCTCAGCGGTTACGGACGTGCTTGTCGAGCAGGGCGTCGAGCGCGAACCGGTCGCTCCAGGTGTCGGCCCAGGTGTCCGCGGTCATCGGGATGGCGTCGACGGACCACCACTTGCTCGTATAGCCGGCGTCGACGACGGCGGGGATCAGCGCGTCGAAGTCGACCACGCCCTTGCCGATGCCGAGGTGCGTGCCGAACGCGTTGTGCCACGTGTTCGAGTCGGTGTCGCAGACGTGCATGTGACCGATCTTCCCGGCCATCATCTTCACGAACTCGAGCTGGCCTCCCTCGAGGCGCTCCTGCGGCTGCACCTGGTTGTGCGCGATCACGCAGCACGCCTCGACGTGGCCGACGTCGAACATCAGCTGCATGTTGTCGTGGCCGACGTCGTTGAGGAGCTTGACGGCCTCGGACGGCTTGACGAACAGCTGGCCCGACTCGAGCTCCCACAGCATCGTGACGCCGACCTCGGCGCCGCGCTCCGCGTGCTTCTGGAACGTCGTGACGACACGGTCCCACGTCTTGTCGTAGTCGACGCCGCGCGCCATCGGCCCGAAGTCGCCCGGATCGACGCGCATCGCCGGGATCCCGCAGTCGACGCAAAACTGCAGGTGATCCTCGAAGAACGTCTCATACGCGGAAACGACGTCGTCGCCGCCCGTGGCCCACGGCAGCCGGCCGAAGTCGCCATACGGCCCCGGTGCGTAGCCGGCGATCTCGAGGTTCTTGCTCGACAGCCAGTCGACGAGCTTCTTGCGACTCGCAGCGTCCGGGTACTTCTCGATCGTCGCGTGGTCGAAGAACCCGGCCAGCTCGATCCCGTCGTACCCGAAGGCCGACAGCACGTCCACGACCTGCTCCAGCGACGGGATGGGATCCATCCCGAATGCAAGGCACCAGCTCCCTCGTGAGATCTTGGCTTCCATCGGTCCCTTTCTCCTTTCGTTCCCGCCCTCGCGTGCCGCCGGGGGGCGTCACGCCATCAGCAGGCCTCCATTGACATCCAGTTGCGCCCCGGTGACGAAGCTCGAGGCGTCGGAGACGAGCCAGGCGACGGCCTCCGCCACTTCCTCTGCCGTGCCGGCACGTCCGAGCGGGGTGGCCGCGATCGTTCGCTCGCGATCGTCGGGTGCCATGCCGAGCCCCATCCCCGACTCGATGAAACCGGGATTGACGCAGTTCACCCGTACGCCGTGGGGACCGGCGTATCGGGCCAGCGCCTTCGTCATGCCGATCACGGCCGCCTTCGAGGTCACGTAACCCGCTCCCGACTGCACGCCGCCGAGCTGGCCGGCGATCGAGCCGAGCGTCACCACTGTACCCCTCTGGCGCGGCACCATCACGCGCAACGCGGCCTGCACGGTGACGAACGTGCCGCGGACGTTCACTGCCTGGATCCGGTCCCACTCCTCTGTCTCGATCGCGTCGACCGGCGTGCCCTGGTAGAGGCCGGCGGCGGCGACGAGCGCATCGAGGCAGCCGAGCTCCTCGACCGTCCGGGCGACGAGTGCGGCCGCGCCGGCCTCGCTCGTGACATCCGCTGCGACGGCAAGGGTGCCGCCGACCTCCGCGCGAGCGCGCTCGAGCGCAGCTGCGTCGATGTCGGAGAGCACCACGCGGGCGCCGTCGGCGACGAACAGGCGGCAGCAGGCAAGACCGATCCCTCCGGCGGCGCCCGTGACGACGACGACCTTGCCGTCACGACGGCCGGTCATGCCGCCGCCTGCGGCGCCAGCTGCACGACCTCGACCGCGTTCCCGTCCGGATCCTCGATGTAGATGCCGCGCCCGCCCCTGTTCGGCCCGCTGGTCGTGACGACGGGCAGCGACCGGAACGTGACGCCGGCCGCTTGGAGCCGTGTCACCTCGGCGTCGAGATCGTCCGTGATGAAGCAGACGTGAGCGCTACCCGCGTCCTGCAGGGGCCTCGCGCGCAGCTCGCCCCGCGGCGCCTTGTACTCGAGCAACTCGAGCCGCTGACCGTAGCCGGAGAGGTGCACGAGACGCTGATGGGCGCCCGGCACGGCGGTGATCTGCTCGACGTAGTCCCGCTCCACCTCGCGGTCGGAGGCGACCTCGAGTCCGAACAAGCCCGTGTAGAACGCGAGCGAGCGATCCATGTCGGAGACGGTCAGCGCGAAGTGGTGGATGCCGGTGATCACGTCAGACGAGACGGCGGTAGGGATGCCGGAGGAGGCGCGCGAGCAGCGCGAAGAAGCGGCCCGCCTCCGAGACGCCGAGCTCGGAGAGGTCACCTGAGAGGGCGAGCGTGAGCTCCGGCGAGTCCGGTCCGCTGCGGTCGACGGTGAGCAGACAGCCCGTAGGCGGTTCGCGGAGCGCGACACCAGTGCCCGGCTGCTCGCAGGAGACCGTCACAACGGCGCCGCCGACGTCGGCGGGCGCCAGCCGGCCGGCGCACGCGGCCTCCACGAGGCGCGCCACCTCGGCGCGGACCTGCGGCAGCGGCGCCTCCGTCGCGTTCCTGACGACGGGGACGAGCACAGCACTACCAGCGGTGACAAGGACACCGACGCCGGTTCGGTCCGACCGGACGGCGCCACCGGTTGGGGAGGACGAGCAGGCCAGCGCGCGTCCTGCGGCTGCGACGACGACGTCGGTCAGCGTGCCGCGCAGGTCGCGGCAGAAAAGGAGGAGCTCAGGTGCCTCGATCGCTGCCTCGAGCCCGGGGTCGGCAGAGGAGCGCGCCCTCATCTCCGTGATCTCGATGCTCATGCGCGCGCCTTCCGTCGCAGCCGAGGAGGGGCCGAGCTACCCCGTGCCTCGAACGACGTCGGGAGCACCACCCGGCGCAGGCGGCGACGTGGAGCCTCGAGGCGTGCGAGCAGCAGCTCGGCCGCCGTCCGGCCGAGGTCGTCCATGTCGCGGCGGACGACGTCGAGCGGGGGGTTGTGGAGGGCGGTCAGCTCGGTCTCCTCGCACGCCACGACCGAGAGGTCCTCGGGAATGCGCAGGCCCAGATCGCGGATCGCCGCGAACAGGCCCGCGAAGAGCTGATTGTTGCCGGCGATGATCGCGGTCGGCGGGTCGGACAAGGCGAGGACCTCTGCCACCGAGCGGTACCCGTCCTCAACGGTCAGCTCGCCGGAGCGGCAGAGGGCGTCGTCGCGCGGGATCCCGAGCCGGGCCAACTCGTCGTCGTAGGTCTGGATGCGCACCCGGCTCCCTCGCTGGGCCGGCGTGCCGGCGATCAGTGCGATGCGCCGGTGCCCGAGGTCGACGAGGTAGCGGATCGCCGTCCCGATGCCCGCGCCGTGATCTGAGAGCACCGCGTCCGCACGCGAGCCCGGCACCTCGCGGTCGAGGAGCACAGCCGCCTGGAAGGAACCGACGCGGTCGCTGAGACCGGGAGCGGCCTCGTCCGCGGTGGCGATGATCAGCCCGTCGAGGCGCCGCTGGCGAAAGGCCGTGATCAGCTCCGCCTCGTGCTCCGGGTCGTTCGCGGAGTTGGCGATCATGAGGGCGTATCCGCGCGGGCTGAGCGCGAGATCGGCGGCTTTCGCGATCGAGGCGAACAGCGGGTTCGAGATGTCGCTGACCACGAAACCGACGGCCCCCGTCGTACCCGTGCGCATGCTCCGCGCCGCCACGTCGGGCCGGTAGCCGAGCGCCTGACTAGCCGAGAGGATGCGATCCCGCACCTCGGGGCGCACGAAGGGTTGGTCGTTGAGGGCGCGCGAGACCGTCGAGACGGAGACTCCGGCCTCGCGCGCGACGTCACGGAGAGTGGCGTTCTTCACCGAGTGGGAACGTTCCTTGAGAACGTTTGCAAGACTATGCCTGCGGTGCCTCCGGGTCAAGCTGCAGAAGCGAGAGCGAGGCGGGCCCGTTTTCGGTCAGACCGTCCATGGCGCGTCGGTGGCCGGGAACGAGTCGGCGACCTCGGGCGCGGCGGCCTTGAAGATCATGAAGCTGCGGGTGAACTCGATCACGACCTCGGCGCGCTGATTCACACCACGAGTGCGGATCGAGACGATCCCGCAGGACGGGCGCGAGCGCGACTCCCGCACGGTGGTGACCTCGCTCTCGGCCCAGAGCGTGTCGCCCGCGAACACGGGCTTCGGCAGCCTGATGTCGCCCCAGCCGAGATTCGCAACGGCGTTCTCGGAGGTGTCGGCGACAGACAGGCCGAGCACGACGGCGAGCGTCAGCGTCGAGACCACGAGTGGCTCGCCGAACTCGGTGCGCGCCGCGTACTCGCGATTGAAATGCATCTGGTTGGTGTTCATCGTCAAGCACGTGAACCAGGTGTTGTCGGTCTCGGTGATCGTCCGGCCGAGCCGGCTCCGGAACACGTCCCCGACCGCGAAGTCCTCAAGGAACCTCCCACGCCACTGCACGCTCATCCGTCCTCCTCGCCGGACCCGAACACCCCGGCGGCGGTGAGGTCGCGTAGACGCGCCTCCTCGTAGCCGCAGAGGTCGCGCAGGACCTCGTGTGTGTGCTCACCGAGCATGGGCCCGCGCGCAATCGGTGGAGTCGCACCATCCAGTCGGAACGGCGATGCGGGCCCACGCACCACGCCGAGGGTCGGGTGGTCGTATTCGACGACGTCGCCTCGCGCGACCGCCTGCGGAT
>Ga0209798_10000319_pt1 | contig 28029 bp, 22 predicted proteins | sample DOMMetBare3Fresh_FD_187475 | JGI IMG/M metagenome (GOLD analysis project Ga0209798, IMG submission 187475) | Wetland sediment microbial communities from St. Louis River estuary, USA, under dissolved organic matter induced mercury methylation -... | ecosystem: Environmental > Aquatic >... | reverse complement strand
TTCCAGTGCCTTGTTGATCTGTTGACGGTCAACGAAACCTATTTTTTTCGTGAGCCGGATCACCTCAACCTGGCGGTCAACACCCTGGTTCCGGCGTTGCTGGCTGACGGCAGAAGCCGGCCGGTCAAAATTGTCTGTGCCGGCTGCTCCAGTGGCGAAGAACCGTATTCGCTCGCCATCATGTTGTATGAACGTTTTGGCGAAAACAGCCGGCAACTCTTTTCGCTGATCGGTTTTGACATTGACGCCACCGTAATTGCCACTGCCCGTAACGCAATCTATGGCAGGAGTTCATTTCGTACCCTGCCGGAAGAACTGAAACAGTGCTATTTCTCACCCTTATCCGACCATACCTGCGCGCTGGGAGATGTGAAACAGCTAGTCTCCTTCGAGGTGGTCAACCTGCTCGCCTCAAACTATCCGGATGTTCTTCAAGATGCGGATATCATCTTTTACCGTAATGTATCGATCTATTTTCCGAGCCACGTGCAACGGGAAATTTTCAGGAAACTGGCGGGGTTGCTGGTGGAGGGGGGCGCCCTGTTTGTCAGCGCCACCGAAACCTTGTACCACGATCTCGGCATACTGCCGCTGGTCACCGAAGAGTCGGTTTTTTTCTTCCGCAAGATACCGGAAATCATGATTGAAGAGCGGCGTAACGCCAGCCGCGATCAGCCGGAACGGCCACGTCACCCAACCGTTGCTCCGGCGGTGCTGAAACGGAATCCGGCTCCGGCCAGGAGCGTTGCGCCGCTCCGCGCAGCTGTTCCGCTGCCGTCGCGCCCGTCAGCTGTCGTGGCGCCGGATGATCCCAAGCTGCTGTTTGACCAGGCGCTCAGCTATGCCCACGAAGGTAAGCATGAGCAGGCCTTGAGCGCGCTGGATACTCTTTTGGCAAGCCATGGCTCCTTCACCAAGGCTGCCTGTCTCAAGGCGAGTCTGCTGATGAATGATTCCCGTTTCGTGGAGGCGTCCCAGGTCTGCCGGCAAACCTTGCAACATGATCCGCTGGTGCTGGAGGCGTACCTTATTCTCGGCATGGTGGCCCGCCATGAGGGGGATGAAAAACAGGCCCATCAGCGTTTCCGGGAAGCAATTTATCTCAATAACTCCTGCTGGTTTGCCCACTATTATCTGGGAGAAATCCTGTTCCTGCAGGGGGATCACCGCCGCGCCCGTCAGGAGTTCGAAATCACCGTGAACATTCTTACTGCCAGCGGGAGTACGGTTGACCATGGGCATGAGTACTTTCCACTGACCTTTAATGCCGGGCAGTTTGTGGTGATTGCCCGCCACAAGCTCTCCCTGCTCAAGGAGCACCCCTAACCGATGGCTTTTGACCACTCAAAATTTATCGCCCGCTTTGTGGAAGAGGCACGTGAACATTGCTCCCGGATTTCGGAAGGAACCCTGAATCTGGAAACGGCGCCTGACGACCAGGAAACCGTCAATGGTCTGTTTCGTTCTGCCCACACCATCAAAGGGTCGGCCAGAATGATGAAGCTGCTGACCATCGCCGAACTGGCAAACCGCATGGAAGATCTGCTGGAAGCGGTGCGCAGCAACAAGGTTCCCTTCAGTTCACACCTCTCCGATCTGTTGTTGCAGAGTGTTGATGCGCTCTCCGCCATGCTGGATCAGGTTGCCTCGGGAAATCTTGCGCCGGAAGCGCCGGCCGGGATGGCGCAGACGCTGGCTGACGCAGCTGCCGGAACATCACCTGCTGCTCCGCCCCCTGTTGATGCCGCGCCAGCGGTGGTGACGCCGGTCGCCGCTACGGCGCTGCCGGAGCCGCAGTCGCCTCAAACCACGCCAGCCGCACCACAGCCAGAGCCGGAACAGCCGGAAGTCAAGCAGCAACCTGAGAAACAGCAGGCCCAGTACCTTAAAATCAACCAGGAAAAACTGGATGACCTGATCGCGCTGATGGGGGAGATCATCTCGGAAAACAGCCGTTTCAAACGGCATATGGCGCTGGTCAAGGGGTTGGAACGGGGAGCTGCCGCGCATCTGGAACTCCTGTCCGGAGCGGGAGCAAACAGCAACGTGATTGCATCGGCGATCGAACTGCAGCGTCAGACCCAGCAGTTCAGCCGCTCGTTGATCGACAGCTCGATCATGCAGGAACATCTGATCAACGATTTACAGGATACCGCCCTGAAGCTACGCATGCAGCCGCTCTCCACGGTCTTTGATCCGCTGCGCCGCACGGTGCGCGACATTGCCCAGGATCATGGTAAGGAGATCGACTTTACGGTGGAGGGTGGCGATACGGAGCTGGACAAGAAAATCATCGAACGGATCGGTGATTCCCTGATCCATCTGATTCGCAATTCCATCGATCATGGACTGGAACCGCCGGATGAGCGGGTGGCTGCCGGAAAACCGCCGCGCGGGGCAATCACCCTTTCGGCCTGGTATGACAGCGGTTGTGTTACCATCGGACTGCGCGATAATGGCCGGGGGTTGCGGCTGGACTCGATCAGGGAAAAGGCGCTGGCCCGGCGGCTCTTTGATGAGGCGACGCTGGCGACCATGACCCGTTCGGAAATCATCAATATCATCTTCATGCCCGGCTTCAGCACCAGCCCGATTATCACCGATCTTTCCGGCCGTGGTGTCGGCATGGACGTGGTGCGCCGCAGTATTGTGGATGAGTTGAAGGGTTCGATCGCCATCGATACGGTGGAGGGGCAAGGGAGCACCTTTCTGTTGCGGCTGCCGCTCAATCTGGCGGTATTCTCCCTGTTTCTGGTGCATACTGCCGGCATTACCTGCGCCATCCCGGCCACCTCGATCGTGGAGATGCTGACCGTGCAGGAGGATGAGTTGATTGTGATTGTCAACAAAAAGGCGCTTCGTCTGCGGGAACAGATTATTCCGGTGGAAGAATTGTCGCTGGTCCTGCGTCGCAGCAGCGACACGCCGCCCAACAGGAACGAGCGGGTAATGGTGGTGATCCGCAACGGTGAGGAAAAACTCGGCCTGCTGGTGGATGACATCATTGCCCGTGAGGAAATGGTGGTTAAGCCGTTGCCGGGGCACCTGCAAAAATTGAGTCTGGTTACCGGTGTTACCATCGGTGAGCAAAACAATATTATCAATGTGTTGAACGCCAACGAATTGATCAGGCAGGCTAAAAACACCGGTAACGTTCCCTCGGCGCATCAGGAGGCACCGGAAGGAAAGAGCATCCAGATTCTGGTGGTGGACGATTCCTATAACACCCGCGAGATTGAGCGGAGTATTCTGGAAGCCTATGGCTATGTCATTACTACCGCCGAAGATGGGGCGGAAGCTTTTGCGATCACCCGTGAACGGATGTTTGACCTGGTGGTAACCGACGTGGAAATGCCACGGCTGGATGGATTCTCCCTGACGGAACAGCTCCGGGGTGACAGCCGCTATCGCAACATACCGATCATTATTGTTACTTCGCGGGAAAAAGACGAAGACAAGCGCCGCGGCATCACGGTTGGCGCCAATGCCTACATCGTCAAAGGGGCCTTTGACCAGTCTAATTTGCTGGAGACGGTGAAGAGTCTGATCGGGTAACTGGTGGGAACCGGGGAAACTATTCCTGTACGTCCCCTGATTATTATTACAAAGGAGCTGTGCCATGAGCCAGGAACAACAGACCATTCTTGTCGTCGATGACGACCCCTTTACCGGTGAACTGACCGGGATGATTCTGGAAGCAGCGGGGTTTGAGGTTGTGATTGCCGAAGGGGGGATGGATGCCATGGAAAAAATGGCGGAACAGAACAGCATCACCGCCATCGTTTCCGACATGAACATGCCGTTTATCGATGGTATCCAGCTGTTTGGCGAATTGCGTCAACAGGGGTGCCGTCAGCCGTTTGTGCTGGTGACCGGTGAAGATGCCGCCCCGCTCAAGCTTGCCAATCCGGAGATCGATGAAATCCTGACCAAGGATGAAGACTTGCAGGAAAAACTTCCCGAACTGCTCACCAGGCTGCTTGCCAGCTCGTAAAGGAAACCGCAATGGGCGACTCCACTAACTTTGTTAATCTGAAGCTGAAGAAAATCCGCGAATCGTTTATCAAGCAGCTTCCCAAACAGTTGGAAGCAATTCGTGAGGCGTATAACCTGTTTGTGCAGGATGGCTCAAGCGAGCTGCCGGAGCTGGAAGAGCTGCATCGCAAGATCCATACACTCAAGGGAGCAAGCGCCACCTTTGGATTGAAAGGGGTCAGCACGACTGCTGCGGCCGCGGAAAAACTAGCCAAGGAGTTGATGACCAGCGGTGGAGAACCTGATCGCAGCTGGCATAAGCAGTTGCAGGAACATTTTAAGCAGATGGAACAGGAAACGGGACTGATTGATCTGGGTCTGGAAATGGATTTTCAGGCTGAACGGCTGGTGATCGGCAAGGATCTGACGGCCGAGGATGTAAAAAAACGGGTCTATGTTTGTGAAAGTGATTCCTTCCAGCGTCTGACCTTGGCAACCCAGATTGAATGTTTCGGCTTTGAAGTGGTTTCGTTCGGCGAGCTTGACCATTTGCGGCGGGCCATCGCCAATGAACCGCCGAGCGCGGTGGTGATGGATATCTCTTTTCCCGGCGGTGTCTACGAAGGGGCAACCGCCATGCAGGAACTGCAGTTGCAGACAGCGCATTCGGTTCCGATCGTCTACCTCTCATCCCACAATGATATCAGCTATCGTCTGGCGGCCGCCCGGGCCGGATCAAGCGCCTATTTCATCAAGCCGGTCAACGTGAGCGAACTGTGTGCCAGGCTGGGAGCCTTGACGGAGCTGATCAAGCCGGAACCGTACCGCATCATGGTGATCGACGATGATCCCCAGATGGCCGATTACCATGCCTTGATTCTGCAACAGGCCGGGATGACTACCCAGACGGTGACCGACCCGTTTCAGGTCATGGAACCGCTCTATGATTTCAAACCCGACCTGATTCTGATGGACATGTATATGCCGGGATGTAACGGTATGGAACTGGCAAAGGCGATCCGTCAGATCAACAGCCAGTTCAGTATTCCGATCGTCTACCTTTCCAGCGAAACCGATACGGACAAGCAGTTTGATGCCATCCGGGTCGGGGGGGACGAGTTCCTGACCAAGCCGATCAAGCCGCAGCACCTGATCTCCTCGGTTACGGTGCGGGCGGAGCGGATGAATATCATTCGCTCCTATATGCTGCGGGATGGCATGACCGGGCTCTACAACCATACCACCACCAAGGAACAGCTGGAGACCGCAACTGCCCTGGCGTTACGCAACTCCAGTGAGCTCTGTTTTGCCATGATTGACGTCGATTTTTTCAAGAAGGTCAATGACAACTATGGTCATCCAACCGGTGACAAGGTGCTGATCAGTCTGGCGCGACTCCTGAAACACCGGCTGCGGAGTTCTGATATTGTGGGGAGATTTGGCGGGGAAGAGTTTGCGGTAATTTTGCCCAATTGCAATGCCGAGGCAGCACAGGTGGTGATGAATAACCTGCGGGAAGCGTTTGCGGCGATCAATTTTCAGGGAAAAGATGGTGCGTTTAATGTTACCTTCAGTTGCGGGGTAGCCAGCTTTTCAACCCATAAAGACACCCCTTCCCTGTGCAATGCCGCCGATGAGGCGCTCTATGCGGCAAAATGCGGCGGCCGGAACAAGGTGGTAGCCGCGGAGTAGCGGAATTACGGGGAGGGATTGCGAAAGGTAGTGACACCGGCATTAACCCCCACGGTTTTGTAGATTTTTACCTCGTCCCACGGTTGCTCCAGCAGCGGGTTCTGACACGCCCCGTCCCGCACCCCGTCATGAAGCGCCCAGCTTCTGCCATGAACCGTTGTCTCCATTCCCCGCATCCTGAACGGGGTTGAACCATCCATGCGTTGGTATAACTCACCTCCCGGCGCAAACTCACGATCAATTTCCCCCATCAGACGCCGCCCGGAGAGATAATCAAAACCGTATTTTTCGTAACGGATGGCGTTGTCGTAGGTCAACGGTTCTGCCAGCACCATGTCCATGGAAAGCGCATCGACAAAACGTTCAAAAATCGCGAAGAACTCACCGAACATGGTCAGGCCGCGGCTGGTCTGGTTGGGGTAGAGACCGGCCTTCATGGCGGCCAGCTCTTCCGGAATGTTGCGGCCATGGCTGGCGAAATAGTTGATCGCCCCATTTTCATCCAGATCCACATCGAACTGTTGGGCAAACGGGTCACGGATAATGCAGAATGCCAGCTCCATCTGGTGAAAATGGGTTTCGGCCAGATCGAGGAAAAAGACCGGCCGGGTATCATCCGGCTGATGGCGGACTTCCAGGCGCAGCAGCGCCATCCCTTCCGGTGCAATGATCGTCACCCGCCGGAGCCCGTCGGCGCCGCACAAACTTTGGGGCGAAATCTGCAGGTAGTCGAAGAGGCGGAGCGGGAGTAATCCGGCATAGATCCGTTCTTTTTCATCGAGCTCCAGTCGATTGATATCGGTCAGGGAACCAAGCTGTTGCCCGTTGCGGGCGCGTAACGGGCTGTTTCCCGGCAGAACCGGATTCATACGGCGGCACCGTTGAGATTCCTGATAACGTCTTTCAACACACTCAGGCGGTACGGCTTCTGGATGAAACCTGCCAGTCCCTTGCCGAGGAATTTCTCTCCCACTTCCTGCTCGCTGTAACCACTGCTGATGATCACCTTGACATCCGGTTTGATGCTGCGCAATTCACGGTAACACTGCTCACCATCCATCTTGGGCATGGTCAGGTCGAGCAGTACAAAGCTGATGTCGGGATGTTCCCTGAAGCGTATCAAGGCGTCATTCCCATTGACGGCGGTGATCACCTCAAAACCGAGCTCCCTGAGCATTTCCGTCCCGATCCCCCGCACGGTTTCTTCGTCGTCCACCAGTAGTACGGTGCCGCTCCCCTGCCAGTGATCGGGGTGGTTGTGACCGTTAAACGGCTCTGCCGTTATATCGCTGGCCGGGAGGAAAATCTTGAAGGTTGTCCCCTTTTCCGGTTCACTGTAGACCTTGATGGCGCCGTGGTGTCCCCGCACGATGCCGAGCACCGCCGACATTCCCAGGCCGCGTCCAGTGAATTTGGTGGTGAAAAACGGGTCAAACAGCTTGGCCATGGTCTCCTTATTCATACCGCAACCGGTATCGGAAATTTCCAAGAAGATGAACCTCCCGTCGCTCAGATTTTCATTCATCCACACATCTTTCAAATAGTTGCTGTCACACTCCATGTAACCGGTCGTGACCGCAATTACACCGCTTTTGTCGCCGATTGCTTCCGAAGCGTTGATCACCAGGTTCATGATGATTTGCCGCATCTGGGTGGCGTCAGCATTAACCAAAGGGAGATTTTTGGCCAGATTGAGCCGTAACATCGCTTTCTTGGAAATTGAAACTTCCAGCAGGTGCAGCATCTCCTCCACCAAACGATTAAGGCTGAGCGCCACAACCTGAAATTTCCCTTTACCCGAGTAGGCGAGCATCTGCCTGGCAAGATCCGCTGCCCGGGCAGCCGACTTTTCAATCCGTTGCAGGTTGTCGATGACCGGTGATTCCGGGTTGAGGCGCATCAAGGCCAACTCGGCATTCCCCATGATCGCCATCAGTATGTTGTTGAAATCGTGGGCAATTCCCCCCGCCAGCACTCCCAGGCTCTCCAGCTTTTGGGTCTGCAGCATCTGCAGTTCCAGTTGTTTCTGGGCTGCTTCGTCGGTCTTGCGTTCCGTAATGTCGGCAATCTGCCCCAACAGATTGATCAGGTTGCCATCGGCATCCTCATAGCGCCGCCCGGAAAGATGTCCCCAAAAATCACTCCCGTCTTTACGGCGATAGTGGCGCTCCACATCCACATAGTCGATCTCATGATTCATCAGGCGGCGCATGTTTTCGTCGCCGGCGCCCCGTTGTGCCGGATGCAGCAGTGACGGGTATGAAATTCCGGTCAGCTCTTCCAGGGGGTAACCAAACAGGTCTGCCATGCGCTGATTGGCCAGACAGATACATCCTGTGGGATCAAGCAGTATGATTCCGGTGGGGGAGGTCTCAAACAGGGTGCGGAAGCGCTCGTTACTGGCGATCCGTTCCGCTTCGGCGCGATCACGCTCGATAATTTTGTCGTGTAGCTGCTGGTTGAGGTTCCTGAAGCTCAACATGATAACTGCCAGCACGGTGATGATAATGCCACCCAGGGCAGTAATCCCGATGGTCAGCTGATAATCGGTGGCCGGTTTGGGGGTGTAGATGATCCCCGTATAATCAAAGCCTTTGGGGAGCATTCCCTGGCTGGCGAAGGTGTCGGCAATTTTCTCCCACCGTTCCGGGTTCTGGTGCCCGATTGCCACCAGGTTGTGCTGAATCAGGTTGTCGATCTGATCTGCTTCAAACATCAGCCATCCGTGGCTCTTGACGCGGGAGTATTTTGCCAGAATCAGATCAACGATCTCTTCTTTGTTTTTGAGTGCGTAGAGCCATCCTTTGAGTGTCGCCTCACGAAATGCCTTGACCATCTCCGGTCTTTTGGCCGTCAACTGACGGGTGGTAAAAAAATTGTCGCCATAAAAATCAATCCCGGCCGACAGGGGAGAAAAGGTCAGGTACGGTTCGCCGGTCTCTTCAAGGGCGTACGGCTCATTAAAGTTGTAGGCCATCATTACGTCTGCTTTGCCGGTGAGCAGATCCCGGGGATCTCCCTGGTGCGGAACCTTGATCAGGCTGTTGGCATCCACCTTGTTCAGCTTGAGCAGCGCCAGCATGTCGCCGTGCTGGTTGGAATACATGCAGCGTTTTCCCGCCAGGTCAGCCACGGAGCGGATACCGGTTTTGCGCGGAGTCAGAAAGATGGCCGGGGAATGCTGGAACAGCTGCCCGACTACCACCAGGTTTTCTCCCTTGGCACGGTTGAGCAGCAGTGCCGAGGTTCCGACCCCAAAATCGGCCCGGCCGGTCAAGACCTCCTGTTCGACTTCAACATCAGGCCCACCTTCGCGCAGTGTGACGTTCAGTCCCGCCTGCTGGTAAAATCCTTTTTCCAGCGCAGCGTAATAACCGGCAAACTGGAAGTGGTGCAGCCATTTGAGCTGCATGGTGACATTTTCAAGGGCGAGTGCGGGGGAGCATATCAGGAGAGTGATCAGGCAAAAGAAAGCGCTGAATAAGGTTGTGAGGCGCATGGGTTACCTCCAGGGGTGAACCTTCCGGTGGATAATAGTATCTTTTCATTTGCTCCCCGTCAATCGGCATGCTATCTGATGCATCTATTTATTTTATGAAGGAGTTTTTGTACATGATTCACCTTTCCAACATTTGTCGGCAGCATGGTTCCCAAATCCTGTTCAAGGATGCCAGTTTTCAAATTCTCCCCAACTCCCGCAGCGGCTTGGTCGGCCCGAATGGCGCCGGTAAAACGACGATCTTCCGGATTATTACCGGTGAAGAAGAGGTTGACAACGGCGAGATCACCCGTGCCAAACGTACCACCATCGGCTACTTTTCCCAGGATGTGGGGGATATGGCAGGCCGCTCTGCCCTGGAAGAAGTCATGGCCGGTTCGGCCGCCACCATGCAGCTGGCAGAAGAACTGCAAATGATGGAGACCGCCATGTGTGACCCGATGGATGACGATGCCATGGCAGCTTTGCTGGAACGTTACGGCGTGGCGCAGGAAGAGTTTGAGCACCGGGGTGGCTATGATCTCGATACCCGTGCCCAGGCGGTGCTGACCGGTCTTGGTATCGGCCCGGATCGCTTCAATCACCCGGTGGAGTCGTTCAGTGGCGGCTGGAAGATGCGGATTGCCCTGGCAAAGATACTGACACTCAAGCCGGATGTGCTACTGCTGGACGAACCGACCAACCATCTGGATGTGGAGTCGATTATCTGGCTGGAAGAGTGGCTGGCCAACGAGTTTGATGGTGCCTTGCTGATGACCAGCCATGACCGCGATTTCATGAACCGGGTAGTAACCCGTATCATCGAAATTGCCAACAAAGCGATCACCACCTATAACGGTGACTACGATTTTTACGAGCGGGAACGGGATATCCGCCGGGATCAGTTGCTGGCCAGCCACAAGCGGCAGCAGGATATGCTGGCCAAGGAAGAGGAGTTCATTGCCCGCTTCGCGGCCCGCGCTTCCCATGCAGCCCAGGTGCAGTCGCGGGTGAAAAAGATTGACAAGATTGACCGGATTGAAATTCCGCCGGAAGAACGGGCGGTTAAATTCGAGTTTCAGGAGCCGCCCCGCAGCGGCGACGATGTGGTTGTCATGGATAACCTTTCCAAGGTCTGGCTGACACCCGAGGGGAAGCAACATCCCGTGTTCAGCGGCGTCTCGGGAGTTATTCGCCGGCAGAACAAGGTGGCGGTGGTGGGGGTCAACGGAGCCGGGAAATCAACCTTGCTGAAGATTCTGGCCGGAGAGACCGAGGCAACCGGGGGGACGTTCTCCCTGGGGGCCAATGTGGAAATCGGCTATTTCAGCCAGCACGCCCTGGAGGTGCTGGATCCGAAGAAAACCATTTTCGAGACCTTGCAGGATGTCATGCCGCTGGCCAATATCGGCGTGATCCGTAATCTGTTGGGCGCCTTCCTCTTTTCCGGCGACACGGTTGACAAGCGGATTGAAAACCTCTCCGGTGGAGAAAAAAGCCGCGTGGTGCTGGCGACTCTGCTGGCGCGTCCCCTCAACCTGCTGATACTGGATGAACCGACCAATCATCTCGACATCCGTTCACGTGAAATGCTGCTGGAAGCATTAAAGAAATTTACCGGAACGGTGGTTTTGGTAAGCCACGACCGTCACTTTCTTCGCTTGCTGGTCGACCGGGTGTATGAGATCGATCATGGCGAAATGCGGATCTACGAAGGGGATTATGATTACTATCTGCACAAGGTTCATGGGGAGGGTTGACGGGTTAAAAAAATGTTTTGTTAAATAAAAAAATCCTTTGACTTTCTTCTCTCAATACTGGTAGGGTACATAAACGTTCAGGGGAAACCTTGGGCAACATCAAAAAGAGAAGTATCAGGAGAAAGACGAACATGGTAAACGGAACAGTAAAATGGTTTAATGACAGCAAGGGTTTTGGTTTTCTGGAGCAGGAAGGTGGAGATGATGTATTCGTTCACTTTTCAGCTATTACGGGCGAAGGTTTCAAATCCCTTTCAGAAGGCGATAGCGTAACTTTTGAGCTTGTCAAAGGACCAAAAGGCCTTCAGGCTGCCAACGTAGTGCGTGTGTAATCCACGCTCGGCGTGAGTTATATACTTCAAAGCCCCGGAGCAATCCGGGGCTTTTTTTGTGTCTTGTTGTATGGCGTGGATTACGTCTTGCATCGCAGAAGCTTATTGAGTATTGATGGGGAAAGGGGATGGTATGGCATACTGGCTGTTCAAGACCGAACCGGGCTGTTTTTCCTTTGACGATCTGAAAGTGCGGCCGAATCGGACCGAACCGTGGGATGGTGTCCGTAATTTCCAGGCGCGCAATTTTCTGCGCGACACGATCCAGGCTGGTGATCAGATCCTTTTTTATCACAGTAACGTGGCACAGCCGGCAGTGGTCGGTCTGGCCGAGGTTAGCCGCAGCGGTTACCCGGATGCAACCGCCCTTGACCCGCAGGGGGAGCATTTTGATCCCAAGGCTACCCCTGCCAACCCGATCTGGTATCTGGTCGATGTGCGCTATCAGCGCGATCTTCCCCGTAACGTCACCCTGGAGCAGATCAAGTCACACCCGTTGCTGACCGAGATGCCGCTGGTCAAGCGGAGCCGTCTTTCGATTCAGCCGGTGACCGGTGAACAGTGGCAGATCATCCTCGCCATGGCCGGATTGTCAGCCTGAGGCATACGCCATGTCGATCCCCGCCAACATTCAGCAGCATATTTTTGATCTCCTTTCCAAAACCTCCAATGTGTCGTTTGTCAGGGGAGAAGCGGCCGACACCGGTTCTCTCGGGCTGACAGCGGGACAGCAGGTGGTGGCGGAAGTCGTATCACTCCTCCCCTACGGGCGTGCCCAGGTCAACATAGGAACTGCCCGGCTTAATCTGGAACTCCCGATGGCGGTGCGGGTCGGGCAGAATCTGGAAATGACCTACGTTGCCTCGGAACCGCGCCCGACCTTTGCCATGGCGCGACCGGGGGAAACTTCACCTCCCGTGCGGCTCTCCGATGCCTCGCGACTGTTGGGTTTGCTGCTCGGCAATCAGCAGATGATGGGCGATCCCCAGGTGCGGGCATCGTTGCAGAGTGTCAGCCAGTTGCTGCATCAAACCGAGGACTCGGATCTGATTGCCACGGTGATGGACGAGGCGCTTACCTACACTCCCAAATCGTCATCCGCTCCTCCCCCAGGCGCAGGTTTGGCTTCGCTTCCTGAGCAAGCGGGGCGCAACTCGTTTGAAGCCCATGCCGGTCAGATTCTCCAGCAACTTGCCCGCAATTCACGCTTTACCATGCTGGAGGCGGTCAATCAACCGGCGACGCCGTTGCCGCTGATACCGGGGGATGAAATCAATGCCGCCGTGACCGGAACGCTGCCGGGAGGGCGAGTATTTGTGCAGATTGCCGGAACGTCACTGGAACTGGTGATTCCCGGTGCACTCCCCAAAGATGGTATTATCCGCCTGACCTATCTCGCCTCGCTCCCCAAGCCGTTGTTTGCACTCCCCCGCACCATCCAGGAAAATCTCCCCGGTAGCTTGAGCGAGGCGGGGCGTTGGCTCAGCGTGCTGGAGCATAGCCAGGGAGGGGTCAGCAGCCAGCAGATGAATGTACTGGAACGGCTCAACACGGTGATCAGCTCGCTCCCCCCCGACTCGCCAGCCTACTCCGCCATCCGTGATGAGGCGCTGACCTATGATGCCATGCTCCGCCGGCCGTCCCCCGAGGCATCGGCGGCAGCCGCCTCCCTGCACCCCGGACCTTTGACCGGCAACGGGATTGTGCTGCATGATGATATGGCAAAACTGTTGCAGGCGCTGATCAAGGGGAATCGGCTGGCGCTGCTGGAGGCGATTAATCAGCAGGCGTTGCCGACCGGATTGATGCCGGGTCAGCAGATGCGGGGGGATGTACTGGCCGCGCTGGGTGGTGGACGATTCATGCTGGAAGTGGCGGGGAGGGCGATGGAATTCATGCTTCCCAAAGGAGTGACAACCGGTGACCGGCTGCAGCTGTTCTTTATCACCGGCACTCCCCGGCCGACCTTTCTGCTGGCTCGTTTTGGCGAAGTGGGTGATTCCACCGTCAGTCAGACCGGACGCTGGCTCGTCACCCTGCAGGAATTGCCACGTGAGCAGAACTCCACCTCCGGCATGGCCGGGATACTTCGCACTATTCTGGGTGAACCGCCGACCGATGCAGCTCGCACCAGCCAGATGCTGGCCCAGTCGCTCAAACAGAGCGGACTTTTTTACGAGTCCCATCTGGGGCGCTGGTTTGGAGACAACTATCCACTGGAGGAACTGCTCAAGGAACCACAGGGGAAGCTTTCGACACTTAAACAGTTGCTGGTTCCGGGAACCCCCCAGGCGCAGCTTGACAACAACCAGCAGATCAATGCTCTGGAGGAACACTCTGCGGCTCTGCTGAGCGCCGGCACACGTTCCCCGGCCGCAGAATCAGCGGTTGATCCGCGGGCGCTGCCGTTGGTGCAGGATCAGTTGGCAACCTTGCAAAGCAACCAGTTGCTCTTTCGCGGCAACCTTTGTCCCGGCCAGCCAATGGAATGGACAATTCAGGAACGGGAGCAGCATCGTAACCGTTCGGGTGCCGAAGAGCGGAGCTGGGATACCACGCTGTCGCTGGACCTTCCCCGTCTCGGTGAAATCAATGCCCGGTTGACCCTGGATGGTGGGCGGATCAAACTGCAGGTCACTGCTGCCGATGAAACATCGGTGGCAACACTGGAGCTGGGGAAGGGAAAACTGGTGGATCAACTGGCGGGGGCTGGTTTAGTGGCGGAAGAAATCAGGATACAACATGAAGCCTGACCGGGATCAAAGAAGGGCAGCGGCGCTTTCCTACAAACAGGGGTATTATGCGCCGACCGTGGTTGCCAGCGGCACGGGGGTGGTGGCTGAAGCGATCATCGCCTGCGCTCGCGAGGCAGGGGTGTTTATCCACGAATCCCCGGAGCTGGTGAAGCTACTGATGCAGGTAGATATTGATCAGTACATTCCGCCGGAGTTGTACCGGGCCGTGGCGGAAATCCTGGTCTGGTTGTATGCCATGGAGCAGGAAAACAAGTGACGTCGAGGGAGCAGGCCGGTGGAATCAACTGTGTCCGTGGATGATCCGTTGTACGACAAAATCAGTCACCATCTTTGGGTTGTTCAGGTCAAGCAGCGGCACATCCAGCTCCAGCGGCTCATCGGAGGCCACGGCAATCAGCGTTGAGTCGTGCTCTGCGCCGCGACACAACAGGGTCGGGCTTCGTTCGCTACGATGGATCTCGATTTTGGGGAGTCCGCTTTTTTTGAATCCTTCGGTGAGGATGATATCCACATCCCCAAAATAGGTGCCCACCAGCTCCTCGATCGGTGGTGACTCGTCGTGTTGCTTGATCAGCGCCAGTTTTTGCGGCGAGGTGATCAGCATGGTATCGGCGCCGGCAGCGGTCAAACGATGGCTGTCCTTACCCGGATGATCGATCTCAAAGCGGTGGGCATCATGTTTGATCACCCCGACCCGGTATCCCCGTTGTTTCAGCTCGCTAATTACTTTTTCCAGCAGGGTGGTCTTGCCGGTTCCCGACTTGGCGATAAACGAAACTGCTTTTGCTATGGTCATGGTAAACTCCTGTTCGCCCCCTGATTTTTTAGTGCCACGTTACGACAAAGCCACGTAATCTGCCACCATCGGAATCCCGGTAGTAGACCACATCCTGGGTTTCGGACAGCTGTCCCCGCTGGATTTGGTACCCTTCTTTTTTTTCAGTCGATTCTACCAGCAAGACAGGGTTTTTGGCCAGCTGCCGCAGCACCCCTTTCATGAATGACTCGGGAACCCCGCGACCGCCACGGTCAAGCACCTGAATCGCCTTGATTCCCTCACCTTCCCGTAGAATCTTGAATTCGGTGACCTGTCCCTTGTAGCGTTCCCAGCCGGGATTCTCAGTGCCGTATTTTTTGTCATACCCGTAGCGCGGGATAAAATCAGGGAGCTTTTTCAGCCGTGGCGTAGTTGTTGACGGTGCTGGTGCTGGCTTTGGAGGCTTTGGTGCAAGCACCGGAGCTGGGGCGGCAACCGGTGTCTTGACCGTGGGGGGCGCGACAACCGGAGGTGTGACCACCGCTGCAGCTGGTGCAGTCGCACCTGCTGCCGGGGCGCTAGGCACCGCCGGTTTTGGCGACGGTTTGGCCGGTTCCGGTTGGATGACCGGAGCGCTGGCCGGTTTGATGGCGATCATCTCCGGTTTACTCCGTTGCTGCTGCAGCACGGTGACCACAACTACCACAGCCACCACCGGTATCAACCAGAGCAGGAATGTGCGTTTCGTAGGGGCGGCAACCGGGAGAGTCGTTTCCATGTCGAGTGACTTCCAAACTCGTTGCTGTTGTTGCATGTTGTCGCTCACCGCAGTGGGTGGAGGCATGGTCTCGACCGCGGAATCAAATGAGCTGTTAAATTCTGAATAAACCGACAGGGGAGTGCGGGAAGGATAGGCAATTCCCTGTTCTTGTGGAGACAGTTCGACTGGCAATTCCTGGGACGCCTGTTGAGAAGCTGTGTCGGGAATGGGAGCTTGCACCGCAGTTGAACCGAGGTTGGGAAGCGAAAGTGGCGTGATTACCGGGGGTATCTCCCTGGCCGGTGCCGGGGAGGCAAAAGTTACCGGAACCGGCTCGCCAGCTGTCGTGGGGACCGGTGATGGAGCGGCAGCTTTCCTGGCCGGTTTTGCCAGCAGCGTTGCCAGTAACTCCCGGGTCGAGAGTTGTACCGCCTCGTCTGACAGGGCTATGTCGATATGACCGTGGTATGAGGCAATCGTTTCGCGTGAGACCTGGTCGGTGGTCGCCAGCAGCACAAAGTGGGTGCGCTTGCGGCCAAGCTGTTTTTTCAGGTGCATCAGGATGATATCGGCCGAAAGCCCGGAAAGATGGGTCTGCACAAACACGACCGTCGGTTTTTCCGCTGTCAGTTCTTCAGCCCCTTTTTCAAGGTTGTTGGCAATCCGTAGCCGGATATTTCGATCATCGGTCAGGCGGGAGAATATTTTCCGTACCCTCGGTATGTCGGTAATGAGCAAGAGATCAATCATACTGCTACCTCCCAAAAATTGGATTGCATTGTACGGCATGCGGGGATGTGAGGCAACAGGTTATAACTTGGGTGCTTGCGGATAGTTGTAGGATCGTGAAAATTGATATCGCCGAACGCATGTCATCTGAAAATCACCTTGCCGGAACCGGCTGTGATGCAGTCGGATTTTCCGGTTTGGAGAAATTGTTTGCGGCGTTTTGCGGGGATGGAAAAGGGTGAGGTTTTCCACACCTTGACAACACCTGTCATCTAACTTATGATTTTCATATATTCTTATCCGTTTCATGGAGGTGTCATGCCCACTATCAGCATGTTTTACGGGATAATTGTCAGAATGTTGTTCATGGATACTCAACAGCATCACTTGCCACATATTCATGTTGAATATCAGGGAAAGAAAGCGGTGATTGTTATCCCAGGCGGAGAACTGCTGGAAGGTGAACTCCCAAGTAAAAAGCTGCGGATGTTGCAGGCATGGATCGATATTCACGAGGAAGAGTTGATGGCTGACTGGTCACTGGCAGTAAACGGCGAGCCGGTATTCCCGATTGATCCGTTACGCTAATGGAGGCGAGCCATGATAGAAGTCTGTCACGTTGAAATCGGTCAGGAATATAACCTTCTTATAACTTTTCAAAATGGTGAGCGTCGGATTTTTGATATGGCGCCATATTTACAGTACCCTGTTTTCCAAAAGCTTAAAAATCCAGCTTTTTTTTCACTGGCCCGCGTTAATTATGGGACGGTGACGTGGCCCGGCGACATTGATATTGCTCCGGAAACGCTTTATGCGTTTGAATCGCCTGGCTCCCCATCCTGATCGTAGAGGTTAGGGCGTGACTAATGAAAACCCGATTTCATTTAAGGAACTTCAGGCAAGGTGTCAGGCCTTGCTGGCTGAAAACCGGTTATTGAAAGAAGAACTCAATACCTTGAAAGCTGGAGTGCCTGCCAGCGAATTACAGCAACGAGATGATCTGTTTTTTCCCCGCGAGCCCGCCTCAGCAAGTATCATTCCACAACCAACCATCGACCATTCCCCTCCCACCATCTGTAATCGTTCAGAATCGGCTGAAAAAATCAGGTTGTTCATGTCTCTCTTCAAAGGGCGGGATGATGTGTATGCCCGGAGATGGGAGAACAAGAAGAAAAGGACATCAGGATATTCACCCGCCTGTCAGAATGAATGGAAACGGGGGGTATGCGGCAAACCGAAGTCGACTTGCTCCAAATGTGGCAATAAGGCGTATGCGCCTTTGGATGAGAGTGTCGTTGACAATCATTTGCGGGGAAGCATGGTTGCCGGAATATTTCCGATGCTCTCTGATGAAACATGCTGGTTTTTGGCAATTGACTTCGATGATGGTGATTGGCACAGCGATGTCGCCGCTGTGAAAGATGTCTGTGTTGCTTTCGGTATTCCATTTGCCATCGAGCGTTCACGTTCCGGCAACGGAGGTCATGTCTGGTTCTTCTTTGAAACCCCTGTATCAGCAGTTTTGGCAAGAAAATTTGGGACTTCCCTCCTTACCCGTGCCATGAACGAACGACACGAAATCACCTTCAAATCCTATGACAGATTTTTTCCCAATCAGGACACCATGCCCAAGGGAGGTATGGGAAACCTGATTGCACTCCCGCTGCAGAAAGAGGCCCGAAATGCCGGAAACAGCTCGTTCATTGACGAAAAAATCGAGTCATACACCGATCAATGGGCGTTTTTGAGCACAATCCGGAAGCTGTCCGAAGATGACGTGCCGATGTTTACCGCACAGCTTTCCCCGGGAAGCGAGCTTGGTGTCGTAAGGAGCGATGAAGAGGAGGTGCAAAGACCATGGGATGTGAGCAGGGTTGATTTGCAGCAAAGTGACTTCCCGCGTGAGATTGAATGTATCAGGGCAAACATGCTGTATATCCCGAAAACCGGTATATCACAGCGGGCACTCAACCGGTTGAAGCGTCTGGCGGTTTTCAGAAATCCCGATTTCTACAAGCATCAGGCCATGCGTATGCCGACATTCAACAAGCCGAGAATTATCTGTTGCGCCGATGAAACCAGCGCCTACCTCTGTCTGCCGAGAGGGTGCGAGCCGGAGGTGTGCACGCTTCTGGGCGAACAGGGGGTGGCAGTTACCTGCAGGGACAAGACTTTCTGCGGCAAGACCATTGATGTTGAATTCAACGGCATATTGCGGGATGAACAGACCCTGGCGTTGGAGAAAATGCTTGCGCATGATATCGGAGTGCTCTCCGGCACGACCGCTTTTGGCAAAACGATTGTGGCAATCAGGCTGATGGCGGAAAGGAAGGTCAGCACACTCATCATCGTTGACAAGGTCACGCTGATCTCGCAATGGAAAAAGCGGTTGCTGGAATTTCTTGTCATCAACGAGACTCTGCCGGAAGTAGAGGTTGACCAAAAAAAGAGAGGCCGGAAAAAGAGCAGGAGCATCATCGGGCAACTGGGAAGCGGGAAAAACACTGTGACCGGAATTATCGATATCGCTTTGATGCAGTCGTTGAACAGGAAAGGCGAGGTCAGCGAATGCGTGAAAAATTATGGCATGATTATCGTTGACGAATGTCATCATGCCGCAGCATTCAGCTTCGAATCTGTTCTCAAAACCACAAACGCCAAGTATGTCCATGGTCTGACAGCGACGCCGACCAGAAAGGATGGGCATCATCCGATCATTTTCATGCAGTGCGGTCCGATACGCTATCGGGATGATGCAAGAAAGCAGGCTGAAAACAGACCGTTCGATCACTTCATAATCCCGCGATTCAGCTCGTTGCGAATCCGCCTGGGCAGGGATGAAAAGGATGTCTCCATCCAGGAGTGTTATTCGGAGATCGTTGTCAATGAAATGCGCAATCAGCTGATTGTTGATGATGTGCTAACTTGTTATGAGCAGGGGAGGAGTTGTCTTGTCCTGACGGAAAGAACCGCACATGTGAAATTACTTGCCGAAAAGTTGGGCGAAAAGATCCCTGAAGTCATAACGCTCACGGGGAAAATGGGGGTGAAGGAAGCCGGAGAAATCTTCAAGCGCATATCCGATACTCTCGCAGAGAGTCAGTTGACGCTGGTTGCCACCGGCAAGTATATCGGCGAAGGCTTCGACGAAGCGCGTCTTGACACGCTGTTTTTGACTATGCCGATATCGTGGAAAGGAACTCTGCAGCAGTATGCCGGAAGGCTTCATCGGCTGCATGAGAGCAAAAACGAGGTGCGGATCTATGACTATGTGGATATCCATGTGAAGATGTTGGAGAAAATGTATCACCGGCGGCTCAATGGTTATGCTGCTATCGGCTATAAGGCGAAAAGCGGAATCGTTGACAAGGACTCGATTGACAGCATCTTTGACAGCCGTAATTTCCTGTCAGTGTACACTAATGACATCCTGACGGCACAACGTGAGATCCTGATTGTCAGCCCATTTGTCACCAAACGGCGCACTATGCTGATGGTACCGCACTTGGAGGTTGCGTTGCGAAATGGGGTGCGGGTAATTGTGGTAACCAAAGCTGTTATGGAATACGGAGATAAGGACCAGGCAGTTTTGCAGGGGACAATTGATGTTTTGAAGGACGCTGGTGTAAAGGTCGTGTTTCGTCCGCACATTCACCAAAAGTTTGCGTTGATAGATCAAAAGATTGTCTGGTATGGGAGCATCAATCTATTGAGTTTTGGCAGTGCGGAAGAAAGTATCATGCGGCTTGAAAGCCCTGTTATTGCCAACGAACTGGTGCAGACAGTGCAAGAGTGATCAAAGTCGCTAAAACAGTTGAGCCACTATTTAGAACATTAACTGCCAAGCTGTTTGTAACATCTGCTAATATTGATGCATCAACGTGGGAACTAATATTAATCTGCTACACATCAATCTTTTCCTGCACAATCAGCTCACCTGATTTCAACTCCAACACAACCAGATTACCATCTCAGGAAGTGCATCGCCATAGACACCGAGGAACAACCCAATGTACGATCGATATTCAAACCCGAACGCTTTATGCCGAGTTGCTTGAGATGATACAGATCATCGAAGCATCGAGGAGGTAGAGGTTTTCATATTCATGGGTACATGTTTATCACTTCAAGTTTAGCCGGGTTTGGCAACGAACTTGGACCATGCCAGAAATATCGTAACGTTCCTATAGCCTGAACCTGCTTACCCTTAAATCTCCTGAAAACAGCTTCCTGCCTTTTATCAGAAAACCAAAGAGTTACGGTCGTTACAGCGGTTTCTCCATCTTCGTGCTTGATTATGACTGGTTGGTTGAGTCGAATGGCACGATATTTAACCATCCCTTCGTTACCTTCATCTTCAGCAATAACCAGCTTACCCACGAGATTGACGTTATTACCTTCAATCAGTTTCTGTGATTCTGCAAAGACGGTGCTACAGGCTGCCAGAATGACTACTGCTGATATCATTACGATAAGTCTTTTCATAACTCCTCCTGAAATTTGTGAAGAATTACGTTTTCAATATTGTTATTGACATTCAGCTGTTAGCTTACCCCACAAGATCCTTCTTGCAATGCAGACAAAAAATGGCTTCGTTCTTGATAGGCTCTGCACAATAAGGACACGCTCTGGTGGTCTCCTTCCTGTTTTTGGTGTGAAGAATCAGCATATCAATGCAGGTGATGATGAAAACTCCAAACCACGCGCTTGAAACAAGACTGAACAATAATGGGTTGCTCAGCATTGCCACTGCAAATGTGGTGGCAATAAGGATCAATACCACCCCCAGCACCTTGCGCCCCATGTAGAAATATCCTGCTCCCAGATACGCGAAATTCAACCCGATGGCCAACCAGATGTTTTTCTGTTGAACCGCTGTCGTTTCCTTTTTGCTGTTTGTCATGATGCACTCCCAGTCAGATGTATTTGATCCGACTGTCACATGGACAAGTGTCATTTTTGGTCAATGTTGTATAAAAAAAAGCCCGACGATTATAGTCGGGCTGATTTGATAGAAAGAGGCTCGTTAGTTATTCCAGATATGACTTGTTACCGTTTGAGCAGCGGTAATGTTCATCACCGGCAACTTCGACCGTTTGGCTGTCAAGGGCAAACAGGCTGATGATCTTGTTGATGTCATCTGGCGTCAGACAGGGATCGGTGCAGAGGGTAAAAGAGTTTTTCTTCGGAAAACCAACAACTCTGCCACGGAGATAATAGTCGTAGTCATGCGCTTTGAAACGGCGCTCGGGTGGTGTGGATGGAACAAGGCTTTTATGAAAATCATAATGTCCACTATACCCGATGGCGTCGCCGTAAGGTTCGCCCTCGACAAGCGGTACGGCGTCAATCAGGAAGTCGTTGCCGATTTTGAAGAAGATGCCGACTTTTGCGGTTACATTAGTCATAAGTTTTAACTTCAAATATTCACTGGCATTCTTTTCTGTTTTACAGAATCAAGCTCCAATAGCCTCTTTACTATCGGTACTACCTTGTTCTTGTTAAATAGCCCAAAAGATGCCGGATGCGGCGTATGTGCTAATATGGTTTCATGCTCATTGATTACAACACGTTTGAAGGTTTTTCCAGTAATGTTATCCTTACTTGAACTCACCCGGACGTCATCCGTTTTTGGCAAGTGCCGCCATAATTCTTCGCCGAGAACAATACAAATATCTGGTTTAAGTCTTTCTATTACTTCCCAATACGCAGTCTCTGCGTCAGACCATTGTTGAGGTTGAGGTCTCTTTCTTGCACCAGTGCCGACATACCCTTGTACATAATTAAAGAATGCAACTGAGTCCCAAAATTTTTGACGTAACTCACTTTTTTCATATCCATTAACTGACAAGCCATTGCCCCTGAGTATTGCATTACGAACCTTTGAATAAAAGGCAGCATTTCTATTGACTGCCCAATATTGCATTATATGTCGTGTATAATACTTCGTGATTTCTGTCGGTTTGTTAAAGTGCTCCTTGCTGTAATGCGATTCGCCAAGCACAAGAATACGTTGAGTAAACATGCCATTTGCTGTGTAGTTTTGGCCAACCCAAGGAACAAAATGTACTTTTTCTGTGAAATTTCCAAGCATGGGATATGGTGGCATGGTTTTAAACATTGAAATCTCCTTTTAGTATTCTAATCAGCTCAAACTATATGATCCGACTTTAGATTAAGATTTTTACAACATAACACAGGCCTTTAGGCTACCACAGAAATTTCATCCTGAATCTCGTCCGTCACCGTGTTCACTTCCCCCCAAACAAAAGCGGTCTCACTTGCATCTGCCGGTATCGTCCAATAACCTCACAAATATCTGCAAGGCGCGGTTTTCCTGTCATGTTCCCTTTGATGGTTGCGAGTATCTCAGCCTGACGCGCAATAACATCAATCTGGGTAATGTGCATGGGATGGGTTTCCACCAGCTTCACCAACTCATTGTCATCAACAGCTCCTTTACCAAGCACTTCTTCCCACTGTCGAATTTGCCATTCCTCTGGCGGATATTCCAGGTCGATGTGCAGGTTGAATTCCTGCGGCACATGGCTCCGTTTAATATCCTTGGTGACCATGCAAAACAGGCCGTTATGACGGCGCAGTCTGGCAACAAGATCACGCATGAGCAGATCCAGAGAATCGTCTTTTTTGTCATTAAGCTTTTGCTGCATGAAGCCATCATGGTCAATAAACAGCGTCAGCGAAGCGTCGCAGGCCGTAGGCGAGAAAGCATAATCCATCGGCAGAATCTTCCGCTGAGTAACCGGATCAATAACCCTGTCGTTATCCACCAGAGAGATGACTCGACGGTAATCAAAGGAGCGTATTTTAAGGCCGCATACGTCTGCAAGCCCTTCCACTGCCTGAACACCGGCGGCAATGTCCGATGAACTGACTAGAAGTGAAAGGCCAAGTTGCCGGGAGTCAAGCGACTTCCAAACATTACCAAGGTTTTTTAGCTCTGCACGTTGCCGTGAGCTGAATGGCAAAGAATCAATAGCCACTTGCGGGGGATAAATTTGGCAGAGACCGCTTTCATCACCAAGAGTAGCGGCTTGTTTTTCTGCGGCGCTATGCAGCAGGGCGGCGGTGAGCAGCGGTCTGTTGTCATCGTCACGGGTCGCTTCAGTGATAGCCAGGAAAATGCTGTTTCGGATCAGGCCACCGGTAAACTGGTAACGACCGGCAAATTCGGCAAGATCAACATCAGCGGCAAATCGAACTGATCGAGGCATAAGCGCTTTCCATATGTGCAAACGTAAGGCGGCATCCGGCAGGGTGAAGTGAACTTTCATGGCCAGCCGCCGTTCCATGGCAGGATCTAGTTCCACAGGTCTGTTGGTTGCCAGAATGGTGATGCAACGCGATTTCTCCATCTCCAGCAGTAGGGAACGGCTCAAGCTCGTATTGGCGGCACCGCTGAACAGATCATCGCATTCATCCAGAAAGACGATTGCCCTCAAAAGAGCTGCTTCACGAAAAAGGAAGCTGAGAATGTCTTCATCGCTCATCTTTACTTCCTTGATTTCATCAAGATTCAGGGAGAGTAGCGGGCAATCGAGATGATTTGCCAGGCCTTTGGCCAGCATGGTCTTGCCGGTTCCGGATGGGCCATGAAAGAGTAGCGCCAGGCCGGTCCCATAGCCGAAAAACGTGTCCAGTTCTTCAAGAGTGCCGTTTTGTCGTCCCGTCAGGTAATGTTCAACACAGTTCGCCACATCACGTTTCAATTTATCCAGCAGCACAACCTGTTCCAGCTTTATATTGCTCCGCTCTTCCCTAATAAAGCTGAAAGCCATATGATAGTGATTGCTGTCCCCAAGGATAAAGCAGACATTACTTTCATGGAGGCAAACCGAACTCTTTAGCATATTGGTTGTACTCTCCACTTGTCCTGCCAATATCACGCGGTTCTTCAGCAATGTAGCGTTGACGCTAAAATAGCGTCTGTTGGCAAGTTGACCACGCAGATCGGAAGATATGAGACGCAGCAAAGGGCCAATCTCCATGCCGTTGTAACTGTAACTTTCGAATCCGCTTTCCTTGTACATTGCGATAAAATCCGGGGCGGCATACTGCATAAGTAACAGCATGACCACGTTTCGCTCGAAGGCGTCGAGCTGCCAAGTATCACAAAATTCAAGATACTTGAGATCTATGCCTTGCTTGAGAGAAAGTTCCTCGCGGCGGCGATTGTTATTGACGGTAAGTTCCAAAAGCTGTTCACCCTGTTTCAGGTCAATACCTTCGGTGAAAGCCGATAAAAAACGTTTGCCTGATTCTTCATTTTTATCATCATGCTTGTTTTCGCCACAGCGCAGAAACGCAACCGTCAGCATCCATTTACACTCCAGTTCTAGTGCCATCAGGTGGTCAAGGTTGTCGGTGAATGGTTGCAAGTTGTTTTCGGATTGGTTTTCCCGCGTCTGTGAAAAAGCTATTATTTGGGCGGACTGGGCCGAGTCGTGTGTATGTGTCTGCATCATGGAGCTGTTCATGTTGATTCCTTTCAAATGGTTGTTCAGCGTTTCCGCACAGTCTCAATCACATCGGCCAATCCGTGCTGAATTGCCTCATCAGATGAAAGCCAGGTATCCACGTCACGTAGCAGGTATTTCTCCAGCTCTTCCTTCTCCTTGATGCCGGAATAGGTCAGGTAGTGTTGCAGTATACGCTCATGCTCCAGATCCTCTTCCTTGCGACCGGCAATGAGTTGACTATGGTTTCCGGCACTGAGGGAGGAAAAACGGTGTGAGAGAATTGATGTTCGCGGTGTGATAACTCGATGACCCTTTTCGCCGGTCATAAAAATCAAAAGTCCCATGGAAGCGATCATACCGATTCCGGTCGTGTAGATCGGAATACATGACCACTCCATGATGTCGATTATGGAAAAACCAGCCGAGCAGGAGCCACCGGGCGAGTTGATAATCATCTGGATCTGGTTGACTTCGGTTTTGATGTTGTGTGCGATGATTTCCTTGCAGACTGCTTCTGCCCTGTTGCCATCAATGGCTCCTGAAATGTAAATGATGCCATAGTCGTCGAGGCTGTTATTCTTCTTATCAATGTCTTTGTCTGCCATGTTGTTTTCTCCTTTATTGTTGTTGCGATAGTGATAGTATTGCAACAGTCGAGTGTCATTTCTGGTCACAAACGATAATTTTTGGCAGGCTCAGGAAGAAGACTAATGCGCGGACTAATTTTGAAGAAATTCATTCAGGGAATTACACTACTGTCTCAACCAACCGGCACAACGGTTGAAGAACTGGGGCGCAAGCTGGAAATACAGACGCGTCAAGTATATCGTTTCATGAATTCATTGCAGGATGATTTGGGATTTATTTTGGATGAGGAAAAGCTGGATAGCGGAGGCAAGCGTTTTGCGTTAGCTGTCGGGCAAAGCGAGAAGCTTTCAAAAGTTAAGGTTCCTCAGTTGAGCTTGAACATGGATGAGGTTGTGGCGCTTCACTTTCTGCGAGGTCATGCCAAGTTGTTCAAAGGTACTGATGTTGGTGAGGGGATAGATCGGGCTTTTGCCAAACTGGCTGTCTTCGTGCCTGATGGATTGGGTGAAAAACTGGAACGGGTACGTGGCCTGTTTGTGCCGTCTGTTCGTTTTGCTAAAAACTATGCCGGCAAAGAGAAGCTGATCGATATGCTTGCCGAAGCCATCTTCGGGCAGCATACCTGCCTGATTGAGTATCACTCCTTTACTGATGATACGACAAAGAAATTTATGATTGACCCGTTACGGTTATTTGAGAGAGATGGCGGCTTATACCTGTTTGTGCGATCACCACGTTATGGAGATATTCGAATTCTGGCTGTCGAGCGTATCAACCAGATTGAGCTTGCCAATGCGCTTTTCGAATATCCGAAAGACTTTGATCCGGAGGCGTTGCTGGATCGTGCTTTTGGTATGTTTTATGATGATCCGCTGGAAGTAAAAATCTGGTTCTCTGCTGATCAGGCCCGTTATATTCAGGAACGGCAATGGTCGCAAAACCAGGAGATAGCCGAGAACAAGGACGGGTCAATTATCTTATGGATGAAAACATCCGGCTGGTATGATGTGAAAAAGTGGATTCTTTCGTTTGGTGCGGACGCACGTCTGCTTGCTCCTGAGCAGCTTTGCAATGACATCAGACGTGAAGCGGAGGCCGTTTTAAAAATGTATCCATTACGGTGAATGTTGCCACTCACTATTGTGGATGAATAGGTATGGTAGGCGCTGGTTAAACACAAAAAAGCGGCAGAGGAGTTAACTCCCCTGCCGCTTTTAATGTGCATGTTTTCTTGCTGCGATTACATCATTTTTGCCAGCAGCGGAACAATCAGCAACGATACGATGTTGATGATCTTGATCATCGGGTTGACCGCAGGCCCGGCAGTATCCTTGTAGGGGTCGCCAACGGTGTCGCCGGTAACGGCAGCCTTGTGGGCATCGCCACCTTTGCCGCCGTGATGACCGTCTTCGATGTACTTCTTGGCATTATCCCAGGCGCCACCACCGGTGGTCATGGAAATAGCCACGAAGATACCGGTGACGATGGTACCGACGATCACACCACCCAAAGCTTTTGGTCCCAGGGTGAAGCCGACGATCACCGGTGCCAGAATTGGGATCAGGCCGGGGATAACCATCTCTTTCAGGGCAGTCTTGGTGACGATATCGACACAAGCGGCGTAATCCGGTTTGCCGGTTCCTTCCATGATCCCCTTGATTTCGCGGAACTGACGACGAACCTCGACAACAACTGCGCCACCGGCTGTACCAACCGCTTCCATACACATGGCGGCAAAGTAGTAGGGGAGCATACCGCCGATGAAGAGGCCGACGATGATGTAGGGGTCGGACAGGTCAAAGGTGATCGCCTTACCGGCCATCTTGAGTTCGTCCACATAGGAGGTGAAGAGGATCACGGCAGCCAGACCGGCGGAGCCGATGGCATACCCTTTGGTGACAGCCTTGGTGGTGTTGCCAACCGCATCCAGAGGGTCGGTGACAGCGCGAACGGAATCATCCAGTTCAGCCATTTCGGCGATACCACCGGCGTTGTCGGTAATCGGACCATAGGCATCCATGGCAACCACGATACCGGTTAGGGAGAGCATGGATACGGCTGCAATGGCGATGCCGTAGACGCCGGCGCATTTGTAAGCAATGATGATACCGGCAGCAATCACGATTACCGGTGCAGCGGTCGCCTTCATTGAGATGCCGAGACCGGCAATGACGTTGGTGCCGTGACCGGTGGTGGAAGCCTGGGCGATATGTTGTACCGGGGCGTATTCGGTGGAAGTGTAGTACTCGGTGATCCAGAAGATGGCGCCGGTAACGCCCAGGCCAACCAGGGCGGAGATGAAGATGTTAACGGCGCTGAAGGTCACCCCTTCGGCATTGGTAAGACCTTGGGGAAACATCTGGGCAGTAACGAACCAGAAGGCGATACAGGCGAGTACTCCGGAGGCGATCAGGCCTTTGTAGAGCGCCGGCATGATCTTCTGGCTGCTCCCCAGTTTCACAAAGTAGGTGCCGATGATGGAAGCAATGATCGAGATGCCGCCCAGGATCAGCGGATAGTTGACAGCGGCCGTGTTGCCGGTAAAGGCCATGGCGCCGAGCAACATGGCGGCGATCAGGGTTACGGCATAGGTTTCGAACAGGTCGGCTGCCATACCGGCGCAGTCACCCACGTTGTCACCCACGTTGTCGGCGATAACAGCCGGGTTGCGGGGATCGTCCTCGGGGATACCGGCTTCGACCTTACCGACCAAGTCGGCGCC
>Ga0209798_10000318_pt1 | contig 28045 bp, 21 predicted proteins | sample DOMMetBare3Fresh_FD_187475 | JGI IMG/M metagenome (GOLD analysis project Ga0209798, IMG submission 187475) | Wetland sediment microbial communities from St. Louis River estuary, USA, under dissolved organic matter induced mercury methylation -... | ecosystem: Environmental > Aquatic >... | reverse complement strand
GTCACCGTTGACACCGTGGCGCCGAGCGCGCCGACCATCAGCTCGTACTCAACCGACAGCGGGACCGTCGGCGACAGCATCACCAACGACAATACGCTCACCTTCACTGGAACAGCAGCAGCGGGCGTCACCGTTAGCGTCTATGACGGTGCGACACTGCTCGGCACTGCCACTGCCAATGGCAGCGGGGCGTGGACTTACACCACCGGCACTCTGGCGGACGCGACCCATAGCTTCACCGCGACGGCAGGTGATGCGGCCGGCAATACGAGTGCGGCCTCCACCGCGCTGAGCGTCACAGTCGATACGGTGGCGCCGAGCGCTCTAACGATCAGCTCTTATTCGGCCGACAGCGGTACGCCGGGCGACGGGATCACCAACGACAATACACTCACCTTCACAGGAACAGCGGCGGCTGGCGCTACCGTCAGCGTCTACGACGGGGCGACGCTGCTCGGCACAGCCACTGCCAATGGCAGCGGGGCTTGGACTTACACCACCGGCACTCTGGCGGATGCGACCCACAGCTTCACCGCGACGGCCACCGATGCAGCCGGAAACACCGGTGCTGCGTCGACAGCACTGAGCGTCACGGTCGATACAGCAGCGCCGACCGCACCGACGATCAGCTCGTTCTCGACCGACAGCGGTACCGTCGGCGATGGCATCACCAATGACAATACGCTGACGCTCACCGGCACGGCAGTCGCCGGCAGCATGGTCAGCGTCTACGACGGCGCGTCGCTCCTCGGCACCGCCACCGCCAACGGCACCGGCGCCTGGACCTTCACCACCGGCACTCTGGCGGACGCCACCCACAGCTTCACCACCCGGGCAAGCGACGCCGCTGGCAATGTGAGTGCCGCGTCGGCAGCGCTCAGCATCACGGTCGATACCCTGGCGCCGGGCGCTCCGACCATCGGCGCGTCGACCATCGGCTCGCTCAGCGCGAGTGGCGCCATGGTGACGCTGGCCGGGACGGCCGATCCGGGCAGCACGGTGTCGGTCTACGCGATGCACAACGTCAAAGGGACGGGCTCGGCGACGCTCCTGGGCACAGCCTCCGTGGATGCCGGCGGTGCATGGAGTTTTGCGACCGGCGCGCAAACCGGACCCGGATTGCACTTCACGGCGACGGCCACGGACGCCGCCGGCAATGCGAGCGCGAGCTCGACGGTCTACAATTTGACGGTCATCGACACGTCACCCGGCGTTGCGGTGGGCGGCGTCTCGCCGTCGAGCATCGACACCGGAAGCAATACCGCTGATGGTGATGCTCCTGTTGTTCAGGACGCACACCACCGGACGTGGGCCGAAGCGCATCATTCCCATCTCTTGAGTGGCGAGAACGCCTGGTCGCTCCACACCACCAGCGCCGCAGACTTCTGGAATGAAGTCTGGCATGGCCGTGACGCGGCCGACTCGATCGATCGCTGGTTGCACGGCCGCGGAGCCGGGACCGCGATCATGCCGGAGATCGACGATCACACAACCATGAATGAGGCCGGTGGACAGAACGGAACTGGTGGGGGAGCAGACCATGACTCCGAGCTCGCCGACGTATGGTTCGCCCGCGGATCGACTGGCGGTGTGAGCGATCGGGCGTTCAGCACTTTATTTGCCAACCAACTGGCGAACGGAGACGACCGGCAGCCTCCCGCAAGCGCTGGATCTGGCCACGCGCCTGAATTTGCAGACCGTCAGTTCCGCAACGGAGAGGGGCCTGTGTCCGGGACCTCGGGAGGAATGGCAGAGACGGACCTGTTCACGTTCGTCTGCGATGCGACGTGGGGCGGTGTTGCCAACGGAGACAAGGTCGCGGCGGCTGCGCCGGTCCCAAACCCCGATCATCACGGGGCAACCCATTTCGATCTGGCTTGGATCAATGGTGGCGGGGCGGGGACTCTGTTGATCTAATTGCGGCGGCCACGATCCGTCCTCGGGGCAACAAATTTACCGCGGCCGGCGGCTGTGTGGCTGATTGCCCTGATCCGATTCCAATTGTGGAGCGCGTTCACGATGTGCGTCTTGTCATAGCCAAAAAGCGTAGCGGATTTGGCAACTTGAGTGGGCTCGAGTCGCCATACATTGATTTTTGATACTTCATTACCAAGACCTATGCATCCCCCTCTACCGGCGGCCTGACCTCACAAAAACCCTTTGTTATCAGGCTCATCTGCTCTCAAAGTCGCGAGTGCGAGGCCCGACGTCGCGGGACCTCGGGCTGATTTACCGCGCCATGTCATGAGCGCCAAATGGGCACGCACACCGGATGAGGTGTGACCGATAACCCGCAAGGAGATACGACCATGTTCACCAAGACCGCCCTCGCAATCGCCCTCGTCGTCAGCGTCGCCTCGAGCGCGTTTGCTGCGCCCAAGACCCACAGCACCAACCCGGCGCACGACGTGTTCGTCAACGGCAAGTACGTCGGCTCTGACCCGGATGCCACTATCCGTTCAACGCTCGCGCGTGACCCTGAAGCGGGCCGGTGATAGCGGCCCATCGCAGGGGCGGCCGGTCATCCGGCCGGCCGCCACTGTCCGTCCAGGGAATTCGATTTGTGCACGTAGTTGATTGGTCTGATCACAAGAAAAAGAGGAGTTTGCCATGCCAAGGACATTGCTCGAGCGCCTGAGCCGATCGGTCTTTGCAGCGATCGGCGTTTGCATCATGGCGAATGCCGCGACCGCCGGCGGATTCACCCGCGGATGTGCCGCCCGTGACCTGCAACTGCTCATGGCCATCGAGGCGCACGAGAACACCGGAACGGTTTCTGCGGATAAGCTCAGCGACGCGATGGTCGAGATGATGCATGCGCGCATCGTCTGTCATCAGGGACGTGTTCTGGATGCGCTGGCGATTTACGATGCCGTTGCCGAGAGTATACGCCCGATCCGGTCCGGCCGCGCGCAAGCCCCCGAGATCAAGTAAGACATCAAGTCGGGCGTGCCAGTGCTTGCCATGAGGCCACTGGCCTATGCGGCCGCCCTTCGCCGCTTTCGCCAAGCCAACAGCGCGACCAGACCAAGCCCGGTCGCGTAGAGCGGCAGCGCGGCGGGCAGCGGCGTGGCGAGCGGTGCGGCTGCGGCGCTCAAGGACAGGTTGCCGCTGTACGTGAATGTGTGGCTGTCGTTGAAGGTCTTTGTGCCATACACCGGAATGAGCCTGGTGGCATAGGTCAGGCAGGGAAACCGGCATTTGCTCGAGCTGACAAGCACCGTCTGCGCAAAGTCATAGAGATGGACTTGGTCATCGTGCTTCTCGATATAGCTGCCGGTGAGCACGAAGCTCGGCGTGTAGCTTCCAGGCGCCGCGTAGTCAAACGCATAGCGAAAATCGCGCGACGCCCCGCCAGAGCCGAGATCAAACACCGTCTGGGCCCCGTTGCCTGAATAGAGTGTCACCGATCCGCCGGCGAACTGAGCGCCGTAGTGGCCCGGGTCGGCCAGGAGATCAAGGTGCAGGTCGAGGACGCCCTTCTGCCCGGCCGTGATCGAACTGGACTGGGTGGTGAAGATCGGCAGCACGCTTGCGGACGATCCCGGCGCGCTGACAAACAACCCAGCGGCCACGACGGCGCCGGCAATTCGCAACGCTTGCAATCTTGACGCAACCAACATGACGGCCTCAACAAGCCGCGATTGACCAAAAGTGTGGAGGTATTCAGGGGGTCTGTCAACGCACGTGTGGCGTGCGCAGCGAGGCCAACGCGTCCGCTAGCGGTCGTCGTGCCAGAGCGTCACGTCATGCTTGACCGACAGCATGACGGCATTCGAGTTCGCGCTGTTGGTCGCGGTCTGCCGGTGGGTGAATTTGTAGGTCAGCTGTGCGTTCCAGTCGCGCGCCAGGCGATAGGTGTAGTCGAGCGAGCCGGTGTAGACGTCGACGGCATTACCGGCGAAGGCGGGCTGATCGAGCAAAATGGCGTTGGAGCCGGGCGGTGCCGTGATGCGCGAGAACATGCCCGCCAGCGAGAAGGCGGAGACCGCGTTGATGTCCTGCCGGTAGGTGAGCGACACCGTGCTGCGCTCCTGCAGGTCGCCGAGCGCGCTCGGGGCGACGCTGTGTGCGGCGAGGAACGAGACCTCCATCATCTTCAGCTTGTAGACCAGGAGAAAATCGGCGAGCCAGCCGAGCTTGGTGCCCGACGGCGGCGGCGTGGTGGCGGGCGGGATCGGCGTGGTCACATCCTGCGTCGTGGTGGTGATCGCCGCGCCGCCCGTGACCTTGACGGTGAGCTGCTTGGTCAGCCGGTGCTGGACGCCGAGCGTCGGCCGCCAGATGAAATTGGTGGTGCCGGACGCGTTGTCGAGGCTCTGCCACTCAAACTGCAGCGCGGAAGTGATGTCGGTGAGGAGAGTGAGCTGGCGCCGCCAGTCGGCCGTGGTGGTGACGCTCAACGAATCGGTCGCGCGCGAGTTTGGGCGTTGCGAAAAAAACTGGATCGCGGTGACGCGGCTCGCCCAACCGATCGACTCCTGGGGGCTGAGCTCCCGCCGCACGCCGCCTTCGGCCACGAAGGTATCGACATGGCCGTGCACGGTGGCAAAGCCGATGTCCTCGATCTGCACCGTCGAGGCGTCGCGCCGCGTCCAGGAGCCGGCGAGATTGTAGGTTGTGAGCTTCTGCTTGCTCTCCATGCTGGTGCGCACGCCGTGACCGAGCGTATCCAGGAGCTGGTCGGCGCCCGGGCCCGCGAAGGCGCGATAGCTCAGGTCGACAGTGGCGGCGAATTTGGTGGTCGGCGTGCGCACCACCGCGTCGAACATGAGCGAGCTCAGGAACGCGTAGGTGTCACCTTTGGACTTGGGCGCGAGATCGCGATTGTCGTTGAACTCGACGCTTTGGCCGAGCTGCGATTTGAGCACCAGATCGACGGCCCGCGCGCCCGACAGCGATGCGTCAACGCCGACGCCCAGGCAGACGCCGAGGCCGACAATTGGGAGCGCAGCCGCTGTCCGCACAATAAACCGATCCGATCCTGAGAAGGTGCTTAGTCGACCAAGACGACGCAATCACTCACAAGCAAAGCATCATTCAAACAAGCGCCGCTCGGGAACGATGATCACGTCGTTCGCGCGCAGCTCGATATTGTTCTCCAAATTGGTGCCTGCCTCGAAGGCGCGATAGTCGAACAGAACCACCGACTCGGTTCCATTGACCTCGCGCCGGATCTGGATCCGCTGCTTGGCCGCGAACGGCCCAAGCCCGCCCGCGAGCGCGATCGCCTGCAGCACCGTGGTCCTCGTGCGGATGATGTAGGGGCCCGGCCGCGGCACCTCGCCGGTGACGTAGAACCTCGGCTTGAGGTCGTCCTCCATCTTGCCCGCGGTGACCAGCGTCACCGTGATGTCGAGCTCGGTGGTGTATTTGTCGCGCAGCCGCGCCTTGAGGAGCTTCTCCAGGCCCTGCGGTGTTTGCCCCACCGCGCGGATCTGACCGGCGAGCGGAAACGAGATCATCCCGGTCGGGCCGATGACGACCTGACGGTCGAGCTTGGAGTCCTGGTAGACCGCGATGGCGACCGTGTCGCCAGCCTGGAGTTCCTGCGCAACGGCCGCGGTACAGACCGCAAATATTAAGGATAACGCCGCAAGAATACGCATCGATGCCATCCCCTTTCGTCAGCGCCTGATTCAACTGGCTGTGGTCCTCGGTGTCAACGGAGCCGGTACTATGTTGTCGGACTGTGTCGTATTGGTCACTGTTGCTTGCATCTCGCGTATGACCATATCTAATTGATATTCAATCGATTTTCATCAACGCTCGAGGGTTGTGCTGCGACAAAAAGTGGGTCGCCGATCCTATTGCGGCTAAGCCAGGATGGTAATATTAGATGGCTTCCGCAGGAGGAGTATGTAATGCGTAGCCTTAACTCCCACGGTATTGAGGTATCGTCAACCTCGACTCCGGATTTTGCCACGTCCCGCCGGCATTTCATGTCCGCCGCCACGCTTGTGGGGGGAGTTTTGACAGCTCTAACGTTGGCGCCCAAGCAGGCGCGGGCGCAGCTGCTGTCGCCGACCAGGGGCAAGGGCGGCGGCGGTCGGGCCCATTGTTTCCTGAAGGGAACGCAAATCCTGACCCCTCAAGGCGAGCGGTCGGTTGAAGATTTGCGGATTGGCGACCTGGTCTTGACTGCCTCGAGCGAAACGAAACCCATCAGGTGGATTGGGCGCATGCGCTTTAATCGGGGTGAGCAGGCGTCGTGGGACGATGCTGTCCTTCCGGTCAAGATCGCACGCGGCGCATTCAATGGCGATCTGCCCCACAGCGACCTTAACGTGTCCCACGGGCACCGACTTTTCATAAACGGTCTCTTGATACCGGCGGGGGATCTTGTCAACGGCAGCAGCATCACCCGGTTGAAGTCGACGCGCTCAGATAGTCTTGAATATCTGCATATCGAACTTGAAAGCCATGACGTCATTCTTGCGAACGGCGCTCCTGCTGAGAGCCTTGAAGGCAATGCCAGTCGAATCGATTTCGACAATTTCGACGAGTACGTCGCTCTGTATGGAGCAACGTTGACGCACCAGGCCCCGTACGCGCCCATCATCGCCTGCAACGGTCGCCGGCAAGCGCTGCGGTCTTATTTGCGCGGTGCATTGGCACCAATATGCGATCGCAGGCAGCCTCTCGAGATCATTCAGGATGAGCTTGCGAGACAGGCTCATCGCAGATCAGCGGCCTGAAAACGACTCGGCCGTCCCGCGGCGGGTTGGAATTTTGATCTATCTTGTCGTTTCTTGTCGTCTAGGCAGGCTGCGCGCCGCGCCCCGGCAGATAGCCGTCGATTGGGTTGTTGATTTTAGGATCATAGGCTAAATCCGACGCAGGCCCGCGAGCGCGCCATCCGAATCTGCCAAGATTTTTCAATTGGTACTGGATTTTCTTTCCATGAAACGGGCTTCGAGGATTGCGGGCTGGCTGCTCATCGTGGCGATTGCTTTCCTTTCGTTGAGCCCCGCCTCGTACCGGCCGGTGACCGGGGTTGGCCATACCAAGGAACATATTCTCATCCATATCCTAATCGGCCTGGCGTTTGGGATCGGATATGCCAAGCGGCTGCCGTTACTGGCGCTGGGACTCGTAGCATTCACAGCAGCGGTCGAGGCAGCGCAACTCTTTGTTCCAGGTCGCCACGCCAGACTGCGCGACTTCCTGATCGATGCTGGGGCGGCCTGGCTGGGCATCGGGCTCGCGTGGATTGGCAGTGTCATCGCCGGGGCCAAATCGGATCCCTGACAGTGGCGAGATGCCACGCCTAGACTACTTCCCGGCGCAAAATTGACGTTTACCGGCATTGTGGTCAATTCGCGCCCGGCAACGCAAAGCCCGCCGGGGCGACTGGCGGGCTGTGAGCTGATCGTGGTCGAGGCGGTTAAGGAACCTGCTTCTGCACGGTGCGAACGGATGTTGACGATATTGTCGGCGATGACACCAAGGCCGACCCAGCGGTTCATTCCGACTACGATCGAAGCCATGTCGCCGTTTGCGCACACGCGCGATCAGACCACTCAACAATTCTCTTGATTGGGGCTTTCCGATTTGGACTTTCTTTAAGTGTGGGCGATATGATCGACATTGGAGCCGATATCCTGGCTTTGCCTATCGCCGATGGCGCATTGCGAGCGGGTTGAGCGCCGGCACACGAAGAGTGGGTTCTTCGCAGGTGAATAACGCTGTATCCACTGTATCCATTGACCGAAAAAGAAAGGTATTATATTCTGCAGTCATGAAATCGCCTTATATGTGGCCATCAAGCAACAAAGCTTTGGAAAAGCAAAAAACTTCGCATCATCTTATCGGAGAAACCCTGCTCATATCGTATAGATGGGGCACGAAGCTCGTAAAGAGCGCGGGGCAAGATTTAAGAGTACGGGGCAGATCCAGTGTGGAATCGTGGCATCCTTGTGGCCTTGCCACTGCTTGGCTCGCTTGTTGGCGGTTGTAGTTGGCTGCCGGTGAGCGGTCCAGCATCCACAGACATACTCTCCGGCCAGCGCGACCAGACAAGCCTGCCCTACGCGCTGGTAAGAGTTACGCCTAGTGTCATTAATGTCCTGGCCAAGAACGCTCCACGACTGATCGCTTTCGCCGACCGTCGCCGCCCAAGGGATATTGTCTTCGGTATCGGAGATATCGTGAGCGTTACGGTCTTCGAAGCTGCATCAGGAGGGCTATTTATTCCCACTGAGGGCGGTGTGCGTCCCGGCAACTTCGTCACAATTCCGAACCAGCCAGTGGACGTGCACGGTAACATTTCCATTCCCTATGCGGGGGCCATCCGCGCACTCGGTCGCACTCAGGTGCAAGTGCAGGATGCCATTGTTGGTGCGCTCAAGAGTCGCGCGATCGAGCCCCAAGCAGTGGTGTCGTTGGTCGAACAGAAGACATCCATGATCAGCGTACTGGGGGAAGGTCGTTCTGCGCGTATTCCAGCGACCACGACACCGGAGCGCATACTCGACGTGATTAGTCGGGCTGGTATGGTTACAGCCGCAGCGACTGGATCGGGCGCGGCCGGAGCTGAAACTTGGGTACTGTTAGAGCGAGGCGGGCGCCGTGCGATTGCTCCCTTCGGGGCCCTCGTATACGAGCCGGCCAATAACATCTACGTGCATCCGAATGACACGATCTATCTTTACCGCGAACCGCAGACTTTTCTTACGTTTGGCGCGGTAGGCACTCAACAGCAGATTTCATTTGGGAGTTGGCGGCTCTCGCTGGCGGAAGCGATTAGCAAGGCCGGAGGGCTCCTGGACGGTCAAGCGGATCCGGGGTCGGTTTTTCTTTATCGCGGGGAGGCGCGCGATATTGCCGAAGCGATGGGTGTCGACTGTTCGCCGTTCGAAGGCCCCATGGTCCCGGTAGTGTACACGATTAACCTGCGCGATCCGGCTGGGTTCTTCTTGGCGTCTTCTTTTGAAATGCGGAACAAAGACATCATCTACGCATCCAATGCAATGTCCGTCGAATCGACGAAGTTCATGAACTATCTCAATACAATCCAGGCAACCATTCAGGCACCCATTACGACCGTGACGAGTGCCTACGGTTTAAGGAATATTATTCGTGGCACTGGGGCAGTGCCGAGTGTTGTCTCGACAGGTCCCACGACGGTCGTGACGACCCCAGCCCAATAAGTACCCCCCGGGTCGTGACGACCCCAGCCCAATAAGTGCCCCCCAAGCGTGTACAGAGTACACCGTTCGGCCCGCGAAATGGGTCAATCTCGAAAACACGGTAACCGAGTTCTTCTGATTTTGATGAGACACAACGGAAGAGTTGAAATACGCAAGTCTTGCGATTATCATGGTGGTGGGGCACCAGAAGTGCGTACCGGTGCAATACAGATGACGACTTACCGCGTCGGACGGCCTGAAGAGAAGGCCAGATTTGTCCGTTTGAGGTTTTGCGAGGACGGCTTTGTAGCCTCGCGCTTCCATTGTCACTGCTTTGTCTGTTTGCCTCTTTGTGTGTGCGTGGAGACAGCGTAATGGACCCTAACAATAACAGCCTTCATCTTCCATCGGAGGAAGCCTACGCACCTAGCGCAGGATCTGCAATTGGCGTTAAGGAAGCATTTTGGGCTTTGCGCCGCGACTGGTTATTCCCCGTATTTGGCTGTTTGATCGGGCTTGTGTTGGCCGTCGTATATGTCGCCTCTATAACAACGCCGTATAAGAGCAGCGCTCGCATTCTGTTAGACAGGAGTGTGAACCGCTATTTGCAGACCAATAAGCTTATTGACGAACCGACCTTTAATGAAGCTGAGATTAGCAGCCAAGTGTACATCCTATCATCGGACAGCGTAGTCACCCCCGTCGTCCGATCGATGCATCTAACCCGGGACATTGAATTCGTTGGCCCCCCAAAGGATGACAGCGAGCCGGGATATTGGAGCATTGCTCATCTCAAGAAAGTCGTCAAACAAGCCATCGGCTGGAAGAGCAATATCGATCCTGAAGCCGACCCTGATGCGGCTCTTGAGCGAATTGCCACTGAAGCCGTTGGGAGGCGTCTGACTGTCTTTCGAGAGGACGTTGCAAATGTCATTACCGTCACTTTTGAATCAGAAGACGCAAAAAAGGCGGCCAAGATCGCCAATGCGATTGCTGATACCTATATCGCAAATAGCTTAGACGCGAAGCTCAGGTCGACAAAAATCGTGAGTGAGTGGCTGCAAGATCGGTTGAAGGAACTGAAGACGCAATCCATGGATGCTGATCGTGCACTGCAGGATTACAAAGTCGCCCACAACTTGGTCATTACGGGGAAGGGCTTGCTCAGCTCCGAACAACTAGCGAATGCGACCAATCAGTTGGCCAATGCGAGTATCGCGCTGGCTGAGGCAAAGGTAAGGCTCGATCGAATTCAGCAAATGGGCCCGGAAGCAGTAGCGCACATGGCTGGGACTGACGTCGTTAGCAATCCTACGCGAACGAGTGCGATCAATCATGCTCTGAATAATTCCAACCTTGTAGTACTTCGTTCGCAATATCGGGACGTAGCCACCAAGGTAGCTGAGATACAGTCTATTGTAGGGCCGAATCATATTGTAGTACTCAAGCTTCGTGAGCGAATGGCCGAGTTGCAGAGGTTGGTCCGAGAGGAGGAATTGCGAATCGGCGATTCCTATGCAAGCGAATTTCAGATTGCGGTGGCCAGAGAGAGCAAACTCGCATCCAATGTGATGCAGTTGCGGGAACAAACAGAGGCGGGCGGTCAAGCTGAGGTCACTATGCGCGAGCTCGAGAGCTCAGCTGATGCCCTTCGCAATTTGTACAACAGCTTCCTGCAAAAGTTTAAGGAGATCACTGCAACCCAGACTCACACCATCCCGATTGAGAATGCCAGCATTATAACCAGAGCAACGCCAGCCCTGTCCAAGAGCTACAAGAAGCCAGCGGCGATTCTCGCAGGCGGCGTGATGCTCGGCCTGTTTTTTGGCGCTGGCATTGCTATCGCGAGAGAGTGGGCTGCTGGCGTGTTTCGGACACCCAAGTCCGTTGAACAGATCACGAATCTACCTTGTGTCGTTTTGCCCAAGGTTGAGGGGAAGTGGGAGAAAGCGAATTGGTTCTCTAGAGCAAACCACTTGCCTATAGAGGAGTTCGCGATTGATGCTCCTTATTCACGGTTTACCGAGACCCTTCGGAATCTGAAGGCTTTGATCGGTACTTGCCAGATTGCGGACGGAGCGACAGTCATTGGGATTGTGTCCTCATTGTCAAAGGAGGGCAAAACGACTGTCGCTTCCAATTTGGCAGCTCTTTTGATCTCATCATCGGGAGCGCGTACGCTCATTATCGATGCTGACCTCCATTTGCGGAACCTCACCGGCAGATTAGCACCTGGCGCTCGAGAAGGATTGATGGAGGCTTTGGATCAGCCGTCCCGACTCTCATCACTCGTCTGCAAGAGGCCGCGTTCGGGGCTGGATGTCTTGCCCTGTGTTCTTGCCGACAGGGTGCCCAACGCGGCCGAGGTCCTCGGCTCACACAAGATGGAGGAGTTGTTGCTGGCTGCGCGGAAAACGTATGATTACATTTTGATTGAAATTCCGCCGATCATGTCGGTGGTGGACCTCAAATTGATCGAGCGCTTTATTGATCGTTTCGTCTTTGTCATTGAGTGGGGACAGACCAAACAAAGTCTTGTCCTGGAGGCGCTCACTGAAGTGCAGACCATTCGCGAGCGTCTGGTCGGAGTAGTCCTCAACAAGGTTGATCCTCTCGCTCTACGTAGCATCGAGGCCTACAAAGGCGACAAGTATGATGATTACTATCGAGAGTGATTGGGAAGCACCTTTGATGCAGCGCCGCGCTTCGAGCACCCAGCGGGCTTGCGGGATCGGAGGATCGGAGTGTTTCTGAGGAGCTCATCCCGCGCACGCATCCGGAGAAGAGTTCGACGAAGACGGTCTGTACCGGCTTGCCTGACGCGATTTAGTGCCAGTTGATCCTGTGATCGTCGGACCATCGGAGGAATGGCACACAATGATCTTGGGCTCACCACGCTCGTCGATGAGGCGATCACGCTCTTGAGCGATACGGATGCTGAAGATCGAGGTGTCGACCAATGACAGGCGCTCGTGTGCAGTCATCGACCACGACCATGACGTGCATGCGATGCCCGTTGGTAAGCCGATCGGCGGCGCACTCCAACGATCGGCTATAAGGGCCAGTTGCATTTGTTAATGGGTTAAGGGCGCAGGATGACGCATTAATGAGACCGCGCTTCGCCTCGTAACGGCTCAAGAGCTGATGCCAGCTATTCTGTAGGGTGTCCGCGGTGGGCTGATCGTCCGCGAATCATTACTTGCCGCTTGCGGTTTGATCGAGCCGCCGGCCAGCGCCGCAGATTGTGCTCTCACCTTAACACACGTCCGGCTTGGTGGCACTTTTTGATGGCCAGCCAAGCGGGCTCGCTCGTCGCAAGCGCTGTACAGAGAGGGTCGCAAGAGATTGGCAATTTACTAACAGCGCAATCTGTTAGTCCGCGGAGCCGCATTTCCATCCGATATGGGTTATCCTGAAGCAGCTTCCGCGCACGGTCAACTCACACCAAAAAGTACAAGGTTAACGTAAAATGGAGACTTCTGCCTTTCCACTAACAATAGTTTAAGATGGCTTTGCGTGTCTCATTACTCAAGGAAGTAGGCTAGGCCGAGCGCTAGAAAAGAAACACGGGTCCAGATCCATGGCTGCTGCGAAACTATCGATTATTGTTCCGACGTTTAATGAACGAGACAACATATCCTGTGTCATTTCAGGCGTGAGCGCTGCTCTCCCGAATGTGCCTTGGGAGATTGTCTTTGTAGACGACAACTCATCTGACAATACCGCCTCTCTTGTTAGAGAAATTGCACAGACTGATCCCCGAGTGCGATGTGTCCACCGGTTCGGACGCCGAGGCCTCGCTTCGGCGTGCGTCGAGGGAATAATGGCGACCGCATCGCCGATTGTTGCCGTCATGGATGCTGATCGCCAACATGATGAGCGAATCCTCGCTCGGATGTTCGAGATACTTGAAACCTCTGATGCCGATATCGTGGTCGGGAGCCGCTACATTGAAGGGGGCGGAGTGGGCGATTGGGACGGTAGTCGTATCGCGATGAGTCGCTTCGCGACTCGTGTTGCCAACTTGATTACAGGTACAGGACTCTCTGATCCAATGAGTGGATTCTTCATGATGCGTCGGGAAGCGCTCCTGATGGCTTTGCCAAAGCTGTCGACCGTTGGATTTAAGATCCTGCTGGATATCTGCGCCAGCAGCCCGCGAGCAATGAGAGTTGTTGAAGTCCCTTATGAGTTTCGGACACGCATGTACGGAGAGAGCAAGCTGGACTCGACTGTCCTATGGGAATTTCTCTTGCTTCTCTTGGACAAATTGATTGGCCGATACTTTCCAATTCGCTTTGTCAGCTTTGCGCTGATTGGCGGGATTGGTCTAGTGGTTCATTTTGCCGTGCTCACGCTCACCTTTAAGATACTTGATGGGAGTTTCGTCGCTTCACAAACGGTCGCGACGATTACAGCCATAACGAGCAACTTCCTGCTCAACAATGCGCTGACATATCGCGATCGAAGACTTAAAGGGGTTAGATTGCTGTCTGGATGGATCAGCTTCAACCTTGTCTGTGCAACTGGTGCATTTGCCAATGTTGGCATTGCGAATTGGCTGTTTCTGCGCGATACGATCTGGTTTGTCTCGGCGCTCGCTGGCATCGCTGTTGGTGTCGTGTGGAACTACGCAATGTCATCGATCTTCACGTGGGGAAAACAGTGACGGACTCGTCGACACATCTCGAAAAGGGCGCCTCAACTTCCAAATACGGAGACAGGCTATCGATAGCTGCTCTCTTTCTACTCACGATAGGATTTGCTCTGGAAGCCTATATGTTCGCCCGCGTGCAAGACGTTTGGATGGACGAATCCACTCAACTGACAGGAGCTGGACTCGCGCTGACCGACTTGTTTCGTTGGCTCGCAGGCGATCATTCCCTGGATCCCTACGGATTACCGGGCGATCGGATGCCGCCCTTAAGCTACTTGATTGACTGGGCCTGGTTCCGCATTTATGGCTCTTCCGAGCTCGGGTTCAGACTACTTCATGCATCATTCGCAGTAATAGGCGCATTAGCTCTTTCGGTTTTTGTTTGGCGAAACCTCGGATCACTCGCTGCCTTTGTGCTTCTAGCATTTTTTGTGTTGTCACCGAAGTTGATTCAGATTGGTGTAGAAATCCGCGCGTATCCATTTTTTTTTGCAATTACCTGCGTACAAACTGTGATCTTTGTGAGGCTTGTTAGTGATCCGACGAAAGCTGATGTGAAGTTTCTGAGCATGTTTGTTTTGGCTTGTTTGACGGCTGTCTATACTCATTTCTATGGGGTGGTGAGCAGCGCAGCGTTCATTCTTGTGCTTGGGATTGCATATGTCAGGGCGCATACTGCGCTCTTACGGCTCATGGTCGCCTCCCTCGTTCTGGCCATCGGCTCAATTGGTATTTTGCCATTTGTATTGGCAGGCGTGAATAGATCTGGACAAATACCCGCCGACGCATTCCGAGCTGATCGGCATTTGCTTTATCTGCTGAAGTTGTTCGGGGATCCTGCAAATGTAGTGTCTGTCCCATCCGCCATACTTTTCTTTGGCGGCATTTTCGCCCTATTCGCTGCTGGTTCGATGGCTATGCTTGGGAGGTTACGACGCAAGCTCATAATGCCTTTGGATTGGTTGCTCGCTGTTCTTATTGTAGGTTCATCTGCAACGATCCTAGCAAGCTTCGTCTTTACAAGTTTTGATGCTTTGTCAATAGGCTACAGTGTTTGGCTGTTTGCACCAATTGGCGCACTCATTGCTGTTGGTGGTGCGACCCAGATTGGGCTTCCTCTCTGGGACAATGCCGGTCGATTTGTTGCAATTGGCATGATGGTGCTTGGATCTGTACATGCCACATTCATTCTTCTCTCTGACTCGAGCATGTTTGTGCATGGGCCAAATCGATTCGTTGGCGCGCTATATGATTCGGCTGAGGGCCCCAAAGCAATCGTGTACGAGGCTGATGCCCTCTGGAAATTCTCCTATTTTCCGCTTGTGTTCAGTCACAGAAGTGAAATCGTTCAATATCGCGCCGCCGCTAATGGCGACGGTGTGCTTCGGATAGAACGTGGCGACGGACTATTTGGAGCTGAGCGAAACCCCAGTCTTCCGGCGGCTCAGTCAATTGATGCCGCTGTCGCTCCCTACAAGACGCTTCTAATTATAAATGTGCAGTTGCAGACGTTTAGAGACATACGTCAGTGTCGGAATAGCAGCGCCGCATGTGGTCGTGTGAAGACTGGCGCCGTTGAATCGGCCCTTACTGGTGGCGGGGGATGGCGAGAAGTAAAGACGGAGCGTTGGTTTGGACTTTACGATACGCAGGTAAAAATACTCGAACAGGCTGCTGTTGGTAAACGGTGAGGCTTTCCGACCGTGGGGCGCACCTTGCGCCCGCACATGCAAGTGAAATGAATCTCACCACCTGATTCGGGAAGCTGAGGAAGTGCAATGCGAGCCCGATGGAAAACACTCCACCCCCTGCTAGTTCTTCTGCCTGCAATAGCCTATGTCGCTCTATTGTGGTCTCGCCTGACCGAAAATCGCTTGTATTGGGAGTTTGCCGGACGCATGACCCATGGGTTGATTACGGAGGGATATCTAGAATGGGTCCATCATCTGGAAGGAGAGGCAAAGCCCCTTGAAGCAGCGATTCGACTTGAGCGTGCGCTGGCTCCTTACACAGACTTCCCATGCGAATATCCGCCCGGCGCGTTACTATTGTTCGGGGCGGTCCGACTTCTCTTCGATGGGCTCCAGCCCTTTTCGCTTGCCTTTGGGGCACTTGTTGTAATCTGTGTCGTAGTGGCCGCTCTGGTCGTAATTAGGCTCGTCGAGCGGCAGAGCGGGGATCCTCATGCTCCGGTTTTCGCGGCTCTTGCCTTCACGGTTTGGGTCCCGCTGACAGGAACCTTTCTGGTTTATAGGTTTGATTCAGTGGTGGTCCTGTTCGTTGCCCTGGCCCTGCTTGCTTGGGACTGCAGACGGGAGGCAATCGCTGGCTTCTGCCTCGGCCTCGGCGCGGCTATTAAGCTCTGGCCTGCGTTCCTTGTACCGATACTCGGCCTCACACGCCTCCGTAAACCTTCGTCAGAGACTCTCTCCCTGCTACCCGCACTATCACTAGCCATTGGAGCGTTTGTTGGATTTTGTCTGCCCCATGCTATCATGCTCGGACTGGGAACTTCACCCATAGACCTTCTCAGTTATCTGAACTATTACGGCGACCGTCCGCCGGAAGTAGAAAGCCTGCAGGCTAATTTGCTGGCAATCGGCCATGCAATGGGCTTGACGGTTGTGTCGCGCGGCTTCGACTTCGGGTCACATAATGTCATCGCAAATGATTGGCGAATTCTTTCCCACATTTTTTCACTGAGTTTCGGATTGAGTTATGTTTGGGTTATGCTCTGCGTTCTGCGGACCGATCAATCGCGCAAGATAGAACCGCTAGCGACGGGGTTCATCGTCATTTCTCTAATTCTTGGTAGTAAGGTCTTCTCAGGCGAATACATGATTTGGTTACTGCCATTCGCTCTCCTCGCCGCCGGGACCAGGCGTTGGGGTATCGTTGCCGCATATGCTATCGCACTAATGTTCTTGAAATTTGTTTACTGGAACTGGGACGGTGTGACCGCAATCGAACCATTCGGGACCTTGCTCGTCTTTCTGAAGAATGCATCTTGCCTGGTCATGGCATTTTTGATGGCCCAGGCAATACTTCGCATCAGCCGAGACCCTGGAGAGCCGACTGCTCGTTTGCGCGATTGCGAGCAGCAGGCTAATGTTCGACAGTAACCTGCCATATTGGGGCTGGAAGAGAGCAACCGGCAACGTAGCAACTGTAGCGCGATGGCAAAAGCCGCCAATTACCCCGTCGAATCGAGCCCGCCGAAATCCTCGAGCTCGACGATTGACAGATGCGCAGTTATCCCAATCTTGGCGTTCTTCTACGCCTCGATTGTAACGCCACTGGTCGCGTTCTTCGCCCCGCGCGGTGACACGTTGCGTGCCATTATGGAGAGTTCATGGGAGAATAGAGTTTTCTGGCCCGTGATGGCTGCGAGCGCCATCGGTTTGGCCGTATCACATCGTTCTCGCCTTAACCGACTGACGTTGCCACCCCACATTGTTTGTCTGCTCGCGTATCTTGCCTTGGCTGGCACAAGCGTTCTCTGGGCCTTTAGGCCAGAACTGTCATTCATTCGGTTTGTGCAGCAAATGCTCATTATTACGTCAATTGTCTTACCCACAATGCTTGTGGCTCGAACAACGGATGTGATGCGCGGCGTATTCTTGTGCTTGGCATTCGGCTTAATCCTCAATCTATTGGCAGGGGCCGGGCCCCCCGGCAAGAGTTACGAGGGCTATTTCTTGAATAAAAATGCGATGGGACAGTTTGCAGCGATCACTCTCCTGCTAGCAGCTCACGAAATCTTTTACCCCGGTGTTCGGCGTGTGCTCGGTGGTATCGTTGTCGTTGGCGCCGGTACAATCCTCCTACTAAGCAATTCGAAGACTGCAATTGCTTTTGGGTTTCTAGCACCGTTCGTGGCTGCATTCCTGTTGTTAGTCAGGAAGACGCTACGAGTTTCCCCGGCCATCGTGCTCTTGTCCCTCGTGTTGTGTTTGGCGCTATTCTCGAAGCTGTCTGGCTTCAATGCCAATCGTCTCTCGTCCGTTTTGTTCGGCGATCCCACCTTCACTGGTCGTACAGTCATTTGGGATTTTGCAGCTTATGAGATTAGTCGCAGGCCGCTCTTGGGGTGGGGATACCTATCTTTTTGGCTCGTCGGCCCCGATGCGCCCAGCGTCGTCGACGCGCCAGGGTGGGTCAAGATGATGCCACAAGCCCATAATGGCTATTTCGATACGATGCTGGCGACGGGATATGTTGGCTTCATTCTTCTGATGATCTTCATCTTTGCGACATTCCACGTCATCGGGCGCGTGGCAGACCGTAACCCCACTCGGGCGTGGCTTGCACTGTCAATTACTCTCTTTGTTGCGCTCAATAACTTCCTTGAGAGCACGTGGGTGCGTGGCGCTGAAATGTTGTGGGTGTTGTTTGTGATTGTCGCAGCCGATATTGGTCGCTATTGGCAATCTTATCCGCCGACCCGCCTCCCATATAGAGTAAAGCCCCAAAGGCCAGGCGGTCTTGGCTCACGCCCGGCACGCCGGGGCCCGCTGTCCCCCCGTTCGACAATGGCAGTGCCGGTAGGCTCAAGAAGGCCGCGTTCGCCAGCTTGATTGCCGCATCCATGGGCGCTGCGGCAAACGGGCAGAATGAAATTGTACAATTGCTATACTGAAGCGATCTGCTCGAGCCGCTTCGCGCGGTTGCGCATTCCCTCAGTAAGGGGCAGGTCAAGCGTTTCGAAAACCACCTGCATTCGATGCAGCCAGTCATGTCGTAAAGCGGCCTCCCGAACGTTATTGCGCCGGACGGCTCGCAAACGCGCTGGATCGGCGTTCAACTCGGCTAGGATGCGGCAAATGTCAGGAGAGTCGAATGGCACTTGAATTGCCGCATCCGGCCAATCGAACTGTCGTTTGAACTCTTTCGTGCGCGGTGGTTCACCGATCATCACCGTCCCCGCTGCAGCACCCTCATAAAACCTCGCAGAGATCTCATCACGAGTAAAGCTTGGATCATTGACGTGACTGCGGTTGGCGATGAAGTAGCAGCTGTTCTTGAGTATTGTTGCCAGCATCATGCGGTGTTCGTGCGGGCTGTCGACGCGGAAGGTCCGCTGCTTGAGATCAGACCCGCTCGCCGCCACGGTGTCGTAATAATATAAGCCTTGCTGTTGCTCGGCCTGCTCAAGCAAAGCCTGGTGCGTAATGGATGAGCGCCGGCCAATGTTACAGACATGGATCGGACGCGGCTGATCGGGCGATCGAGGCGTGAACCGCAGCACGTCAACCGCGAGCGGCAGATAAGTGCAAGGGCGACCGCTAATGCGCGCTACGTCATCGACGCTATGTCGGAATCCAACAAAGATGTGGTCGAAGGCGGATAGAAGCTCGACCAAATACTCCGGCAGCATGTCCGACCAAACCTCAGTGATGAAGCAAGCCGCCTTGTGACAACGTTTGCGCCAGTTGGGAATTGTCGAGAGCGAATACAATTCGTAGATGTGGCTGAATACTGGAAAGAAAAGCTCAAAGTCATGCTCTAAGACCACATTGCTCCGCGAGTTAGGCGTGAATTGACGCGCAAATCGTTGCGAACCAGATAGCAGGCGCAAGAGTCTGTATGTGCGTCGGGAGAACTCAAGGCCTGCGAAGTCTGTCGGGTCGATTCGCTTAGCCGGGGTAACAGCTCCGAATGCGTCCTCGAACTCATATGCGAGGCAATAGGCGACAAGGTTGGCAATCTGTCGCTGCGATAAGAGCAAAACCTTGCCTTGCACGATACTTTGCCCCGATCAACTGGTCATCTAGGACTTTCGTCAACGGGTCAAAGCACATTTGTGCGGTGGTGGCAATGCGTGAATTCCACAGTATATCAAGCTCCGCAGTAGTAATGGTAAATGCAAAAGAGGTGGTTGGAATGCTTGTGACAGTGGAGATGACACACTATGCTGTTATTTGGCTAACCTCAATAAAAGACGCACTTGCCTTGCTACTTGCCACATGTTGTAAGAGCAGCAGAAGGAGGACGCCATGACGTCAGACGCGATAGCCTGATCCCAAGCTGTCAACTGTCCACGAAACTGGGGTAGGTCCAAATAACTGAAAATTCACCTCCGACTGCAGGTCAATTCGTTTGCTGAATCCTCCCAATCGAGAGTAGCGCTGTTATGAAAGTTGGGATCAGAGAGGCAGCTTCCAGGCTTCTAGCTTCCAATTGGATCGGCGTCGTGGCCCGAGTACGTGCTGTTCTTCCATGCGCATAAGAAGGCTCTTCTCAGTCGGGTTGATTGTTGTAGCAGCCACTTCAGTAGCATCTGTTTTGTTCTCGCACTCGAGCTATTGGCAGTCAATCGTAGGAACGCGTACGAGCGACCAGATTCTGAATGGCATAACCTGCCGGGTTGGGTTGTTCCTGCAGAAGGCGAAAGGCAACATTTCAGACGTTTCCTGGAGCGAACTCTGGGCGGCGCTGGTCGATTCACGGCTGGGATTCCATTGCACTGAGGGAACCAGTCTCGAGGCGAGCTTCCAATTCAGTACCATCGCCAGCGATGAGGATCGCAAGGAGGGCGCATCGCTGTTTCGTGAGCGCTGCTCTGCATGCCACGGCGCTGATGGATCAGGGGGGCCTCATGCGCCGTCATTGACCCGGCCGACCTACAATCATGGCGATAGCGACCTCGCCATCTACAAGATTCTCAGGGACGGCATTCCTGGCACGTCCATGCCGAGTGCGGGACTTCCGCTCAGGCAACTTCTGCAGGTCACGGCGTATGTGAAAATGCTGCAAGCGAATTGGCAGGACACTCACCGTGCCGAGACGCCGCGCTTGGCAATTCAGGTGAGCAGTGAACGCCTGAAAGCTGCCGGAACGAAGCCAGACGAGTGGCTGATGTATTCCGGCTCTTATAACGGTTGGCGTCACGCGCCACTCGCAGAGATCACGCCTGCAAACGTCGCTTCGCTGCGTGCCCGGTGGATAAAGCAATTCGACAGCAACGATCCATTCATCGAAGCCACGCCGCTGGTGATAGGCGGGGTGATATTCATGGTTGCGCCGGCCTCAACCGTCTCGGCCTTGGATGCGAAGACCGGCGAGGTGATCTGGGAATACAAGCGGGCCATTCCGCCTGACTTGCCACTCTGCTGCGGGCGCAACAACCGCGGACTGACAGTCTATGATCATGCGCTTTTTTTGGGCACGCTCGACGGCTATCTGGTTGCGCTCAATGCGAGCGACGGGAAGGTCATCTGGCAAACGCAGGTGGCGAAGCCGACCGATGGCTATTCAATTACCGGAGCGCCACTCGCAGTAAACGGGTCCGTCGTCATCGGTATCGCAGGAGGCGAGTATGGAACCCGCGGCTTCCTGGCGGCCTTCGATGCGTTGACGGGTCAACAGCAATGGAAGTTTTCCACGATCCCTGGTCCAGGTGAAGTCGGCCACGAAACGTGGCTGAACGATGCGTGGCGGACGGGCGGTGGTCCCACCTGGAATACGGGGAGCTACGATGCCACAAGCGATTTGCTTTATTGGGGGGTCGGCAATCCTAGCCCGCTTTATTCTGGCGATGTGCGCCCCGGAGATAACCTGTTCACCGATAGCGTGATTGCGTTGCACGCCAAGACGGGCAAACTGGCATGGCATTTTCAGTTCACACCCCACGACGAGCACGACTGGGATTCGACACAGACGCCGGTTCTTGCCGACCTTTCGATCAACGGCGTCGTCCGCAAGGTGATCTGCTGGCCCAATAGGAATGGATTCTACTATGTCCTCGATCGAATCTCAGGAGAGTTCTTGGCCGGAGTGCCATTTGTTGAATTGAATTGGGCGAGCGGCCTCACCGCCACAGGAAGGCCGATTTTGACGGATGTCGGCAAGGTATCGGCGAGCGGCCGCCGGGTTAAGCCAGGGGCTGACGGCGGCACCAACTGGCAAAATCCGGCCTTCGACCCTAACCGGAAGCTGATATTCATCCCCGCGTCCGAGGGCAGCTCAGTTTATACGAAACTTCCTCCCAGCAGAGTAGTGCGCAGGCAGGGCGGGCTCTATTTCGGTAGTGGTTGGAGTCAGGCAGAGCCTCCGATTCGTGTGGTCCGCGCGCTTGATGCCGCAAGCGGACTGCGACAGTGGGAGTACTTTCCATCGCGATCGAAGCGTGAGTACGGTGGTCTCCTGTCGACGGAGGGCGGGCTCGTGTTCGGGGCGTCGGGCGGAGTCCTTTTCGCTCTGGATGCCGACACCGGCCGTGAAGTTTGGCGCCTTCCGCTGGGCGGGAATACAATGGCTGCCCCGATCTCCTTTGCACTCGACGGGCAGCAGATGATCGCCGTGGCTGCTGGACGAGCTCTGTTCGTATTTGGGTTGTAGACCAATGTGCATCATCTCTGTGGAGGGGAATTGGCTTGTGACGCCGTCGCTTAGCAACATGATCTGTAAGAAGCGTCATCGCCCGCAAAGGCTTAGCAATCCTCTGACCTGCAAGATGGCGTAGGGGTGCCCGGAAAGACGTGCTAAGCAGGACACATCTCTTCGAAACGATCCAGTCAGAATCCGGTCATATGAAAACAGAACAGGATCCTTCGCAGGAGATCTCTTTGTGTCCAACAGGTGGTCACAATTTCTCTGGCTTCCGTATGTTGCAACTCGTGCCGTGTAGGCTGGCCGATGTCGTTAATTGATCGTGAGGGTCTCTTTGCGGCCCGGCCATTGATCTACACACTGGTTGTTCTTGTGGCTGTTCTCGCAGGCCTCACCTACCAGGTTCGTTCTCGAACCATCTTTGCCTGCAAGGCCGATGGTTACAACGCAGATCAATATATCGCATATTGTAATGCTGGCGGCTATGCCGACTATGAGCACGGCGCCTTCTGGTTTGACTTGGAACCTGCCGCGCAAGATTTTGCCAGGAAGGCGGACGTGGTGTTTCTCGGCAACAGCCGTATGCAGGTCGCATTCTCTGTCGCGGCGACGGCCAACTGGTTCTCAGCCCTTTCGGCTCGGTACTACTTGTTGGGCTTCAGCTACGGTGAAAATGTGGTCATGACAGAGGAGCTTCTGCGCAAGCTCCAACCCCGGGCGAAAGTCTACGTGATCAACGTGGACGATTTTTTTGAAAGAGTTGAAACAGCGCCAATGAAAACGATCTTGCACGAGGCGGATGCGCGAGATCGATATGAGATGAAGCGCAGCTGGCAGCACATCCATGAGCGGATTTGCACCAAGCTTCCAGCACTATGCAGAGGTGACTACGTCATCTTCCGTTCCCGCGAGACCGGTGCGTATACGAAGAAGACTGACAGAGATCAGGTAACCCCCGTCTCCGATGATTGGGCTATTGACCAGAATCTCGTCAAGAGCAGCACGTCTGTCGCAAAAGTTTTCCTGGCGAAGCTTACTGTCCCGCGAGAATGCGTGATACTGACGATGGTCCCCACGGTTAAAACAAGAACTGGAAATGTGACCGCCATTGCAGAGGCGCTCGGTGTCCCTTTGATGACGCCTGAGCTCTCGCAGGGCCTTCTAACGTTTGACGGATCTCACTTGGACAAGGCGAGCGCTGAACGTTGGTCCCAAGCCTTTTTTCAGATGGCCAGCTCCAAGATTCGATCTTGCCTTTAGACACAGTGTGTCGGCCGGATGATCCCATCAAGCCCCATGTCCCGCGTTGTGGTAGGATCCGATGCAAAACGTCACGCCTAGCGTCCCTGCAATGAGCTGGCTGCCAACAGCGCCCGATTTCCGCGCCAGGTTGCGCGCCGCGTTGGATACTGCCAATCCGGCGGATCGCCTGCAAAACCTTGTCTCCCTCGCGAGCTGCCACCTTGGATTTCTGGAAACGATCCAGCTTGATCGTGCATTTGCCCAGTTGGCATTGAAGGAAGCTCCCGGCTTTGCACCGGTCCGCCTGGGTGTTCTAGCTTCCTCGACCGTCGATCATCTGTTGCCCGCGATCCGGGTTGCCGGCCTCCGTAGACGACTGTTGATCGACGCCTATTGCGGTGCGTACGGTCAATATCGACAAGATCTTCTCGATCCGACTTCTTCGCTTCACCAATTTGCTCCGCAGACTGTGTTGTTCTCGTTGACCGCCCGAGGGGCGTTTGCCGGCGTTCCACTTACAGCGTCCGTCGCAGATGTTGACGCAGTCATCACGAGGTTCATCGATGACTTGCGTTCGCTTTGGCGAAAGGCGCGGGGGGCCTTCAATTCATCGATCATTCAACAAACCTTTATGGACGTGACGGAGCCATTGTTCGGCAGCTACGATCGCCTCGTTCCAGGAGCGCCATCCCCGGTTGTGGCACGGCTTAGCGGCCGGCTTGAGGAGGCCGCTGCGCAGGACGGAGTGCTGCTTCTTGATGTGGCTCGCGCTAGCGAGCGTGATGGAATCGACGCATGGTTTGACACAGGGCGCTGGCTTCAAGGAAAGTTGGAAATCGCTCCCCAAGCCGCTCCCAAGTACGGCGATCTTCTCGCTCGTATTCTGGCGGCCCAGCGCGGCCTATCAAAGAAATGCCTTGTGCTTGATCTCGACAACACCCTTTGGGGTGGCGTGATCGGTGACGACGGCATGGAGGGCATTGTCCTCGGCGAAGGGAGCGCGGTTGGCGAAGCGCACCTGGCCTTGCAGCATTACGCCAAACAGCTCACGGAGCGTGGGATCATTCTGGCCGTATGTTCCAAGAACGATACCCGGGTCGCTGAGGAGGTGTTTGATAAGCATCCCGAAATGGTTCTTAGGCGACCCGATATCGCCGCGTTCGTGGCGAACTGGAACGATAAGGCGGAAAACCTCAAGACCATTGCGACTCGGCTGAACATCGGCATTGAAAGCCTAGTCTTTGTTGATGACAACCCGGTGGAACGGGCCCGCATCCGCGAGAGCCTGCCGATGATCGCAGTGCCGGAGCTTCCGGAGGATGCGGCGCAGTATGTGCGCTGCCTCGCCGATGCTGGCTATTTTGAAGCGGTTGCATTCACGTCCGAGGATCAGCAACGTGCGCAGCAATATGCCGCCAACGTTGAACGCGATGCGTTGCTTGAGTCCGCGCAAAGCATGGATGAATTCCTGCGCGGGCTGAAAATGTCGGTTGTTTCCGGGCCGTTCACCGCCGTCGATCACGTCCGCATTGTTCAGCTGATTAACAAAACCAATCAATTCAACACGACGACCCGGCGATACACGTCCGAAGAAATAACTGAGCTGACCAACCACCCTAGCGCTCTAACCTTGCAATTTCGGTTGTTGGATCGAATCGGTGACAACGGTCTCGTCAGCACGATGATCATGCGACCCACATCCGACCGCGAAGACGTGCTTGAGATTGAGAATTGGGTGATGAGTTGCCGTGTATTCGGACGGCAGCTGGAGTTCGAGGCCATGAACATCGCGGCTGAGGCTGCTCGCCAGCGCGGCGCAAGGGCGCTTATAGCCGATTACATTGCCACTCCTAAGAACGGCGTGATCAGTTCGCTCTATTCAAGTCTGGGCTTTTCAGAACTTCACAACGTGGGATCCAATACCGGGGCGCAGCGCTGGTGCCTCAATCTTGAAAATTATGTCATGCACGACACCCATATCGCTCGCGTCGGAGCAGCCGGATGACCGCTGAAGAAATCCTTGCCGCACTCACTCGAATACTTCATGATCTGTTGCTGAACGACTCTATCGTACTGACGATGGAAACCCGACGTGAAGATGTGCCCGGCTGGGATTCCTTCAATTACATCAACTTCATCGTCGCGGTCGAAATTGAGTTTGGCGTGAAGTTCAAGGTTGCTGACATCGAGTCGTTTGCGAACGTAGGCGCAATTGTCACAGAAGCCATAAAATTGCGCGGCCGGTGATTTGATTGAGCTCATTCGATTCGATCGCCCCCTGACCGCATTGATCGATCGATCCCGATCAGTTCGTCGAGGGCCGGAAGGCGTGGCAAGAAGTGAGCGGCACCGTTAGGCGCCGCTTTCAAGGCTAGAATTGCCAGTACAAGAATTCACTTGGCCCGCCTAAGGAGCCGATTGCGACCGCCGCGACAACCGAAACCGCAATTGCCCAGGGAAGCGAGGCATTCCATTGAGTAATTTCTTCAATCGCAGTCTTGGCTGGCTTCGGTTTCACACCCAGTGCGGGCTCGTAACGGGCTAGAATTTCAAGCGTGTTGGGGCAGGCGAGGGCGATGAACATCAGGAGGGCAATCCAAAATCCTGTTTTCATAAAGATGCTGACGCTCATTGGGTCTGGCATCACGCCGATAGAGCGCAACGTGCTGGCTAGACGCCCTGGGCCCTCAAGAAGAGCCTCTGGAAGCGCGATACCGTTCAGACCAGCCATGCCCTTGATAAGGTCCATGGCCGAGGCCAACGTTGGAGATCGGAAGAACACCATCGCGACTGCAACCGAGGCGAAGGTCAATGCCACGCTTGCGCAGATCGCGAAAAGAGAGCTGGCGGCCCTGCCGGGCCAAAGGCGCGCTTTGATCAAGCGCCATCCATGGTTGACCGTGAGATAGAAACCGTGCAGCAAGCCCCAAACAATAAATCCATATCCGGCGCCATGCCAAATTCCGGAGATCAACATCGTCATGATCGTCGGCAACATCAAAAGAGAAATGAAAGCTCCAACGGTCGTCGTGCGACCTCCGAATGGTGTCTTCCCCTTTGCCAATCGACGTCTCGTGAGCCATAGCACCAAGGGATTGTAGAGATATCCGGTCAGGAACCGCGTTAGTGTCATGTGCCAGCGCAGCCAAAAATCGACAATGTTTGAGGCGCGAAGGGGCGAGTCGAAGTTCTGCGGCAGGCGGATTCCGAAGAATCGAGCCAAGCCAAGCGCCATATCGGAATAACCGGAAAAGTCGAAATAGATCTGCAACGTGAATCCGATGGCTGCCATCCAAGCCATCAGGAAGGAGGTTCCGTTCCCGGCCTGCTCATAAAGCGGCGTAACAAGCAGCGCGATGTTGTCCGCAAGGACTACCTTCTTGAACAAACCGAATGACAATAGCGTTATGCCGACAGCCAGGTCCTCCTTGTCAAACCGACACGAAGCCGTCTGAAATTGCGGCATCATCTCCCGATAATGAACAATTGGACCTGCAATAAGCTGAGGAAAAAACAAAACGAAGATGCAATAGTCTTCGAATTTGAATGATTTTACTCGTCCGGCCTGGATGTCTATCAGGAATGCAATTTTTTGAAACGTAATAAAGGATATTCCTAGGGGCAGAATGATGTGCGTGAGCACAAGGTTTGCACCAAACACGTCATTGATCGTGCCGTAAAGAAAATTCGTATACTTAAAATATCCTAGAAATGCGATGTTGAACAAAATTCCCAGCACAAGCAATGCCTGGGATGTGCGACGCGAAGCGCCGCTCTCGTTCAATCTCAGAAGTGTCCGCGCCAACGCGTAGTTGATGATGATCGAGGGAGCTATGATCAATACGTTGATCGGTCGCCACCAAGCGTAAAAGACCAGTGACACGAGAATAAGCCAAAGGATTGCCGCCCTGCGAGAAGCGGGGCCGAGCAAATAGAATACAATCAAAGTGATTGGTAAGAATCCCAACAGGAATTCATTTGAATTGAACAGCATTGGTATTCTCGATAGTGGTTGCTTGGATCTGGAGAGGACGTTGTAACTGAAGCTGGGCTTGCACTATCACATGTTGCCTTATACCTTATCGCCATGCTGCGCCAAGGTCGATAGCAGAGCATTCTCTGTCCGACCTCGCTTCGCCCCTAAAGCTGGCAGGCGCAACATGAGATTCGGCATGGAATAAGGGCTCTGACTCAATTTTGATGAAGTGTGAGGGCCGGCTCTCGTTGGTTTCACAAAGGAATCAACGTCATGCAGAAAGCCCTTCGTCCGTCAGCTTTGGTCCCGCCGGGCTTTGAGGTCGTGAGCGCCGTAGGTGATGGCGCCATGACCGTGATTACGGTCCGCCACGGTAGCAAGGCGAGCCTTTGTCCAAGGTGCGGAGCGCGCTCCGAGCGTATCCACAGTCGATATCTTCGGCGCTTGACTGATTTGCCGCTGGCGGGGCGTCCGGTTCGGCTTGTCGTTGTGGCGCGTCGCTTCCACTGCGATGCAGCCTCGTGTGGTCGGCGCATTTTTACCGAGCGCTTCAGTGACGGTGTGCTAGCGCCGTGGGCGCGCCGGACTGGCCGGCTCGACTATGTCGTCCAGAGCCGGCTCCGGAAATCTGCACAAGGCGGTAAGTGGAGTTTCTGCCTGACAGCGGGCACGCTATGCCTGCGAATCAGGAGTGACCATGACGAGACG
>Ga0209798_10000317_pt1 | contig 28192 bp, 23 predicted proteins | sample DOMMetBare3Fresh_FD_187475 | JGI IMG/M metagenome (GOLD analysis project Ga0209798, IMG submission 187475) | Wetland sediment microbial communities from St. Louis River estuary, USA, under dissolved organic matter induced mercury methylation -... | ecosystem: Environmental > Aquatic >... | reverse complement strand
GTGATGGACGACTTTCCGCTCACCTGCACCCCCGAGACCGAGCTCGACGAGGTGCGCCGCATGATGCTGCAGCGCCACGCGCGCTACCTGCCGGTGATGAGCCAGAAGACGCTGATGGGCGTGATCTCGTTCTACGACGTGGCCAAGGCGGTGGTCGACAGCCAGGACTTCGAAAACCGCATGCTCAAGGCCTACATCCGCGACTGGCCGGTCGGCGACGGCGACGAGCCGCCGACCGCCGCTGCGCCGCCGCAGTAGCGGCGGGCACCGAGGCCGTTGCCGCCGAGGCGGCGCACGCCGCCGCCGGCCCCGGGGGGCGGGCCCGTCGGGTCGGCCTCCTAGAATGGCTGCATGTCCGGCAGCACCTTCGGCCACCTGTTCCGCGTCACCAACTTCGGCGAAAGCCATGGCCCGGCGATCGGTTGCGTGATCGACGGCTGTCCGCCGGGCATGGCGCTCGGTGAAGCCGACATCCAGCCCGACCTCGACCGCCGCCGCCCCGGCACGAGCCGGCATGTCACGCAGCGCCAGGAGGCCGACCAGGTACAGATCCTGTCGGGTGTGTTCGAGGGCCTGACCACCGGCACGCCGATCGCGCTCGTGATCCCCAACACCGACGCGCGCAGCAAGGACTACGCGAACCTGCTCGACACCTTTCGCCCGGGCCATGCCGACTACGCCTACTGGCGCAAGTACGGTCTGCGCGATCCTCGCGGCGGCGGTCGCGCGTCGGCGCGGCTGACCGCGCCGATGGTCGCCGCCGGCGCGGTGGCACGCAAGTGGCTGCGCGACAAGCACGCGGTCCGGATCGACGCCTGGATGGCGCAGCTGGGCGACATCGACATCCCGTTCCACGATTTCTCGTGGATCGACCAGAACCCGTTCTTCGCGCCCAACATGGACATCGTGCCCCGGCTCGAGCAGTACATGGACGAGTTGCGCAAGGCCGGCGACTCGGTGGGCGCCAAGATCGTGTGCGTGGCGCACCATCCGCCGGCCGGGCTGGGGGAGCCGCTTTTCGACAAGCTCGACGCCGAGATCGCCTACGCGATGATGGGCATCAACGCGGTCAAGGGCGTCGAGATCGGCGACGGTTTCAGCGTGGTCGCGCAGCGCGGCAGCTTCCACGGCGACGAACTGAGCCCCGCGGGTTTCCGCAGCAACCACGCCGGCGGGACGCTCGGCGGCATCTCCACCGGCCAGGACCTCGTCGTCACGCTGGCGATCAAGCCGACCAGTTCGATCCGCCTGCCCAGACCGTCGATCGACCGCAACAACCAGCCTACCACCGTCGAAACGCATGGCCGCCACGATCCGTGCGTGGGCATCCGCGCCGCACCGATCGCCCAAGCCATGCTCGCGCTGGTCCTGATCGACCATGCATTGCGTCACCGCGCGCAGAACGCCGACGTGGTGCTGCCGGTGCCGCCGATCCCGGGCAGCGATTCGTGAGTCCGGCGGTGCCGGCTTCGCCGGCCTCGCTCGTGCCGTTCGGCGCGCTCTCGCTCACCTACCACGCGTCGATCGGGCTGTTCAACCCCTACGCGCCGCTGTGGTTCCAGGCGCTGGGCTTCTCGACCTTCGCGATCGGCGCGATCGCTTCGCTGCAGGCCTGGACGCGGGTCGTCGTGCCCTACGGCTGGAGCTGGCTCGGCGACCACTGGGAGCACGGCGCACGGCGCGGCTCGCTGGTGCGCATCGCATCGGCGTTCGCGCTGCTGTTCGCGCTCGGCCTGCTCGTCGCGCGTGATCTGGCGCCGGTGGCGTTGTGCGTGGTGCTGCTGTTCATGGCCAACGGCGGCATCGTGCCGCTGGCCGAGGCCGCACTGTCGCAGCGCCTGGCCACGACCCAGGGCCTGGACGTCGCGCGCTACGGTCGCGTGCGCGTGTGGGGCTCGGTCGGCTTCATCGCCTCGGTGAGCCTGTTCGGTGTCGCGTTGCAGGCGGCCGGGATTGCCGCGCTGCCGCCGTTGCTGGTGCTGGTCAGCGTGGCGCTCGCGGCCGCGGCCTGGCGCCTGCCGGCGCAGGGCGTTGCCGCACCATCGGTGCGGCCGTCCCCCGCCGGAGGCGTGTGGTCGATCCTGCGCCAGCCGACCGTGGCCTGGTTCTTTGCCGGAGTGTTCCTGACCGTGCTCGCGCACACCTCGCTGTATGTGTTCCTGTCCCTTTACCTCGTGGACCTGGGCTACGGCAAGACGGCGGTGGGCGCGCTGTGGGCGGTCTCGGTGATCGGCGAGATCGTGTTCTTCTGGACCCAGGGACACTGGTTCTCGCGCTGGAACGCCAGGTCCTGGCTCGTGATCGCGGCGGCCGCATCGATCGTTCGCTTCGCGGCGATGGCGGCCTTCGGCAGCTCCACGGCCGTGCTCGTCGCCGCGCAGTGCCTGCATGCGGTCACCTTCGGCGCCCACCATGCGTCTTGCATCGCGCTGATCGACCGCCACTTCCCTGGCGCGTTGCGCGGCCGCGGCCAGGCGCTGTACACGACGCTCGGTTACGGCGTCTCGGGCGTGCTCGGTGGCTTGGCCGGTGGGGCCATCACCCATCGCTGGGGCTTTCCGACGGTGTTTGCGGCGGCCGCGCTCGTATCGGCAGCCGCGCTCGCATGCTCCTGGCGTTCGCTGCGATTGGCCAAGGCGTGACCCGCCGGCCCCCAGAACGCGCTACGCTGCGGCCCGCAGGACCAGCACAACCATGAAGACCACCCGCCTCGGCACCATCGGCCGGATCTGTCACCCGGCGCCGGACCATGGCGAGCGCTGCCGCCTCGTCCGCGGCGAGCCGAACGCCAAGAGGCGCCCGCGCGAGGGTGCCGGTACACACCTCACTTCGAACGCGCCCGGACCATGAGCCTGCCTGCGCCACAGACTGACCCGCGCGGCTTCCTGCGTGCGCTGTACGACGCGGCGGTCGCGCGCGCCCAGCCCGAGGTGGTGCTGGGCGAGCACCTGCCGTTGCCGCCGCCGGGCCGAACCGTCGTGGTCGGTGGCGGCAAGGCCAGCGGCGCGATGGCCGCCGCGCTCGACGCACTGTGGCCTGCCGCAGCGCCGCTGTCGGGCGTCGTGCTGACGCGCTACGGCCACACACCGCCGTCGTACCGCGAGCGCCCCGGACGCATCACCGTACGCGAAGCCGCCCATCCGGTGCCCGACGAGGCCGGGCGCCAGGGCGCGATCGAGATGCTGGCTGCGGTGCGCGGCCTCACGAGCGACGACTTGGTGATCGCGCTGATCTCCGGCGGCGGCTCGGCGCTGCTCGCGCTGCCTTCGCCCGGGCTGTCGTTCGCCGAGAAGCAGCAGGTCAACCGCGAGCTGCTCCAGAGCGGCGCATCGATCGACGAGATGAATTGCGTGCGCAAGCACCTGTCGAGCATCAAGGGCGGGCGCCTGGGCGTGGCATGCGCGCCTGCATCGGTGATCACGCTGCTGATCTCCGATGTGCCCGGCGACGCGCCCGAGGTCATCGCCAGCGGCCCCACGCTGCCCGATCCGACGACCTGCGCCGACGCGCTGCGCGTGCTCGAGCGCTACCGCATCACGCTGCCGCCGGTGGCTCGCGCGGGCCTGGAGGGCGGTGCGTCCGAGACGCCCAAGCCCGGCGATCCGCGCTTCGCCGGGCACCGAGTGCGCATGATGGCCACGCCGCTGATGAGCCTGCACGCGGCGGCCAGGCTGGCACGCTCGGCCGGTGTCGAGGCGTTCGTGCTGTCCGACGAGATCGAAGGCGAGTCGCGCGTCGTGGGCCAGGTGCACGCCGCGCTCGCGCGTGCGGTCGCACGTCGCGGCGAGCCCTTCCGCCGACCCTGCGTCATCCTCTCGGGCGGCGAAACCACCGTGAGCGTTCGCGGCAAGGGCGGCCGCGGCGGGCGTGCCACCGAGTTCCTGCTCGGCTGCGCGATCGCTCTGCAGGGCGAGCCTGGCGTGCACGTGCTCGCGGCCGACACCGACGGCATCGACGGCGTGGAAGACAACGCCGGTGCCATCGTGACGCCGGACACGCTCGGGCGCGCCGCGGCCGCGGGGATCTCGGCACGCACGCGGCTCGATGCGAACGACGCCTACAACTTCTTCGCGCCGCTCGGTGATCTGGTGGTGACCGGGCCGACCTTCACCAACGTGAACGACTTCCGGGCCTTGCTGATCACCTGAGGCCGCGCAGATCGCACTGCGCCTGCCTCGCAAGCCAGCGCGGCCTCAGTGCCGGTCGCTGCCGTCCAGCACGATTCGCATCACGCCGCTGCGTTCCCAGGCCTGGGCCTCCTCCTGCAGCAGGTACAGCGTGCGCGGCCGCGCCTCGGCCCAGCCGTCGGCCATGCGCAACCGCACCGCATCGCCGTCGGCCTCGAGCGTGAGCGCGTCGCCGCGCACCTCGCTGCGGGCGTGGCACTTGATCACCGCCAGGCGCAACGCCATGACCTGGAGCGCAAAGCGCCGGTCGGTCAGGGCCTCCTCGATCTTGCGCAGGCCGCCGCGCTGCCCGAGCACGATGTTCGCCAGCGCCCGCTGCTGCGTCTGCGAGAACGCGGGCGCGTCCACATGCGCCAGCAGGTAGGCGCTGTGGCGATGGTGGTCGTGGTGCGAGACCATCAACCCCATCTCGTGAAGGTCGGCGGCCCAGCCGAGCTCGCGCGCGCCCTCGATGTCCTCGGGCATGACGTCGCGGTACAGCGCCAGCGCCACCGCACGCACGCGGGCGGCGTGGTCGGCGTCGATCTCGAAGCGGCCTTGCAGGTCGAGCACGCTCGCATCGCGCCGATCCCCGGTGACCGGGCTCGCGCGCAGCGCATGGCCGGCGCGCCGCGCCGTCAGTCGCTCGTGCAGATCGATGATCACTCCCTGCCGCAACGCACCGCGCGCGCTCGCCAGGCGCTCGATGCCGAACTGCGCGGCCAGCGTGTACAGCAGCGCCAGGCCGCCGGCGATGACCGGCCGGCGCTCGACCTTCAGGCTGGGCAGGTCGAGCTTGTCGATGTGACCGGCGGCGACGCAGCGCCCGATCAGCCATTGCAGGTTGGCCGGCGTGATCAGGCCCTCGTCGCGGCCGGCCGCGGCAAGCACCTGCGAGACCGCGCCGACGGTGCCCGACGAGCCGAGTGCCTCCTCCCAGCGATCAGGTGCAAAGGGCAGTAGCGCCTCTTCCAGTTCGGCGCCTGCAGCCACCTGCGCCGAACGGAAGCGCGACGCGCTGAGCACGCCGTCGGGGAAGTGGCGCATCGACAGGCTGACGCTGCCCACCGCGAACGACTCGGCCTTGGTCGGACGCTCGCCCTCGCCGAGGATCATCTCGGTGGAGCGCCCGCCGATGTCGATCACCAGCCGCCGGCGGTCGCTCGGCTGCAGGTGCGCCACCCCGGCATAGATCAGGCGTGCCTCCTCACGGCCGGAGATCACCTCGATCGGATAGCCCAGCGTGGCCTGTGCGCGCAGCAGGAAGGCGTCGCGGTTCCTCGCCTCGCGCAGCGTCTGCGTGGCCACCGCGCGCACCTGCGTGGGCGCGAAACCTGTCAGCATCATCGCGAAACGGTGCAGGCAGGCCAGCCCGCGCTCTGCGGCCTGTTCGGTCAGCAGGCCGTTGCCGTCCAGGCCGCCGCCGAGCCGCACGGTCTCCTTGATGTAGGTGATGCGTCGGTAGCGACCGCGCACCAGCTGGCCGGTCTCGAGTCGAAAGCTGTTGGAGCCCATGTCCACCGCCGCGAGCGGCGCGTCGGGGGGCGGCAAAGCGGGCGACGGCATGGGTGACATTGTGCGGGCTCGACCGCGTTGCCTTCGCTGCGCTGCGTGGCCGGCGTTTCTCGGGACTTCGTTCCCCTCCAAGCCGAGCGGGACGCGGGCGGCTTGCGCCGGTGGGCCGTGCGTGGCCAATGTCAGCGGTCGACACCGTCCCGGTGTCACGAGGGCCGCATCGGTCGCGCCAGCGCCGGCATGCCACAGGGCCGCAGCCGGTCGGACGGCTGCCGGGCCCGCCCGGCAGCACCTGTGTGTGCCAGCGTACAGACGCGGGGCGAGGCTGCGCGCAAGATGCCGGCTCGCAGCCGGCGGAACTCCACCACCGCCGCAAAGGAGAACAGCATGTCCAAAGGTCAGCGCGGAAACAGGGAAGCCAAGAAGCCCAAGAAGGCGCCGTCGACGGCCAAGCCCCAGTTGCCGGGCGATGCGACACCGGGCGCGACCAGCCCGGCGTCGAACGTGCTGAAGAAGAGATGACTCGACCCCCCAATCCTTGAAGGATGCGATCCATGAAGATTCCTGTCGAAACGAAACCGGCCCTGTGGGGATTTGTGTGCGGCGCGGCGGCCTTGGCGATCGTCGGATTCAGCTGGGGAGGGTGGGTGACCGGCAGCAAGGCCGAGTTGACCGCGTCGTCGCGTGCCGAGGCGGCTGTCGTCGCAGCCCTGGCCCCCCTGTGCGTTGCGAACTTCCAGCGCGCGGCTGACGTCAGCGTGAACCTCGCGGCGCTGAGGAAGATCGAGTCCTGGTCGCAGGGCGAGTTCATCGAGAAGGGTGGCTGGGCCGGGTTGCCCGACCCCAAGGCCAACGAGCAGTTGTCGCAGGTCGCCAGGGCCTGCGCCGAGCTGCTGACCAAGGCATAGCCCATGTCGATGGATGCAGGCGCTGTCCCCGCCGTCGAGGCGCGGGACGTTCCGCCACCGAGCCTGCATCTGGAGTCCGGCACGGTGCGCTTCTGGGTCGATGTCGGTGGCGGCAGGTATGTCGGCGCGTCGATCTCCAAGCAGGCGCTGCACTACCGCTTCAATGCGCAAGCAAGTGGCGACGACGCCGTGGACGTCTACCGGGCCCATGGCGCGGAAATCGATGCGGCGGTGCGGCGGCGCATCGACGCCGGCTCGCGCGAGCCGGTGCTGCTGCGCGAAGGCGACCTGGTTGTGGCTTCCCAGGGCGCCGCTCCTGTCCAAGCCCGGAAGGGAGCCGCGCGACCTGAGTGAAACGGGCGCGTGTGGCCAGTGAAAGACGTGATGGTGCGTCCAGGTCTGCAACTCATCGCCGCGGTCGCGTGACCTCGGATCACCCTGGGCGCATGCCGCCAGGATCCGCGATGCAGGGCCATTGCCTTGCATCGGGTGCGCTCATCTCGTGAGCGGCATTCATGCGTTCGTGTGGAGGCCCTTCCGGGGGCTGCTGAATGAGGTCGGAAGGCTTCAAGACCCCCAGCTCCCTTTTCCTCGGATGTACATCCTGTCGCGAAACGACATCTAAAATGCCGCGCGTCGCGGCGGGCCCACAATGCAAAGGCACGGACCGACCATGACGCACACCGAACTGGACCTGGCTGCCACTACCCGCGACGAGACCGGGCGCGATTCCAAGCGCATCGGCGATGGGCACCGGGTTCGCGGCGGCCGCGCTGGTGGTCGGCGGACTGGCGGGGTTCGACGCGCGCCGCGCGTCAAGACGGTATCGCTTTGACTCGCGCATGACCCTGCTGTGGATCGTCGTTGCGACCCTGGCCGGTGGCGTGCTGTCGGTGTCCATCGCGGCTGCGTTGACGGTGTATGTGCTCGGCCGCATCGTCCGCAGCCTGGTCAGCCTGTCGGTGGGCGTGCTTCTGGGTACGGCGTTGCTGCAGGTCCTGCCCGAGGCCTTCGAGAAAGGGGCCGATGCACAGGCCCTGTTCGCGACGTTGCTGGGCGGGCTGCTGTTCTTCTTCCTGCTCGAGAAGGCCGAGCTGTACCGGCACGGCCATCACCACGAGGGCGACGACCCGCACCACCACCACCACGACGGCTTCGACGCCGAGCAGGCTGGAAGCGGCGGCTGGAGCGTGCTGCTGGGCGACAGCATCCACAACTTCTGCGACGGCGTGATCATCGCGGCGGCCTTTCTCACCGACACGCGGCTGGGCATCGTCACCGCGCTGGCGATCGTCGCGCACGAGATCCCGCAGGAGGTCGGCGACTTCATCGTGCTGGTCAACGCGGGCTTCTCGCGCCCGAAGGCGCTGCTGTTCAATGCGCTGTCCGGCCTGGCGGCGGTGCTCGGGGGCGTGCTCGGGTACTTCGTGGTCGGCCCCTGGGAACAGCTGTTCCCTTACCTGCTGGTCGTTGCGTCGTCGAGCTTCATCTATGTCGCGGTGGCCGACCTGCTGCCGCAATTGCAGCGCCGGTTGCCGCTGCGCGACACCGCGGCGCAGGTGGCCTGGATCGGTGCCGGGCTGGTGGTCGTGCTGCTGGCCAAGAGCCTGCTGCACGGCCATTAAGCTGACACGATCCTCGGGCACACTCGCGCCAGCGCGCTCAGCGGTCGCGCAGGAGCATGACGATGGATCGCAGGCAGTGGCTGGCCCTTGCAGGCGCGGCAATGTGGATGGGCTCGGCCCGGGCGCAATCCGCGCCGAACCTGAACCTTGTCGTGCCGGTGCCTCCGGGTGGATCGGTCGACCTCACGGCGCGCCTGCTCGGCGAGCACCTGCCTCGGCTGCTCAAGCAGAACGTGGTGGTGGACAACAAGCCGGGTGCATCAGGCTCGATCGCGGCAGCCGCGGTGGCGCGCCAGGCCGGCGACGCGAACACCCTGATGCTGGTGTTCGACTCGCACGTGACCAACCCGCTCGTCTACAGCAACCTGTCGTACACGTTGCGAGACTTCACGCCGATCTCGCGCCTGCTGAGCTTTCCGCTCGTGTTCGCGGTGCCTGCCTCGCTGTCGGCTGGCAACATTGCCGAGTTCATCGCGCTGGCGAAGAAGCGCCCCGGCTCGCTCAATGTCTCGTCCGCCGGCCTGGGCACGCTCAACCACCTGGCCGCCGAGCTGTTCAAGGCACGCACGGGCACGCACATCGTGCACATCCCGTACCGCGGCGGGGTGCCGGCGCTGCAGGCGGTGATGAACGACGAGGTCCAACTGTTCATGGGCAGCTGGGTCGCGATCGGTCCGCATGTGAAGAGCGGGCGCGTGAAGGTGCTGGGCGTGACGTCGGCGCAGCGCTACTCGGTCGTGCCCGAGTTGCCGACGCTGCAGGAGGCCGGCGTCAGGGACTTCGACGTCTCGACGTGGATCGGCCTGCTGGCACCGGCGCGCATCGGCGCGGAACGCCAGCAGGCGCTGCATGCCGCGGCGACCCAGGCCTTGTCGCAGGCGGCCGTCAAGGCCACGCTGGCTCAGCAGGGACTCGAGTGGGTGGGTTCGACCCCGGCCGAGTTCGAGGCTTTCATGGCCGCCGAAGCCCGGCGCTGGAACGACCTGGTGGTCGCGCAGAAGCTCAGCTTCGGCTGACGCGCCGCTCAGCGGTCCCAGCGCTGCATGCCGCGGTCAGTGCGCCAGTCGTCGCGGTCATGGCGATTGGTCACACCGTCGCCGTCGCGGTCCCAAGGCACAGCGTGGCGAGCGTCGTGGCGATTCGGGATGCCATCGCCGTCACGATCCCATACCGGGTTGTAGAGACGGTCGTAGCGATTCGGGATGCCGTCCCCGTCACGGTCCCATGGCGTGGGCGCGCGGTAGCGTGCCGGCGCGTACACCGGCACGGGTCGGCGATACACAGGCACGGGCACTTGATACAAAGGCACCGGCGCTTGATACACAGGCACTCGCGATTGATACACGGGCACCGGCACCAGAACCGGCGGGACCGGGTACGCGACCCCCGGCGAGCTGATCGTCACCGACCATTGGACGTCGGGCTCGCGCGCCTGCGCCACGCCTGCGACCAGTACGCCGGCAAATGCCATCGCGGCCGCTGCAGCGATGCGGCCTCGGTGATTGAGGGTTCTCATGACCTGACTCCAATCGGCCCATAGAAAACAGACCGCGTCCCCACAACGTCGCGGGCCTTGCGCCGGCTCACGCCGCGAGCTTGCTCGAAGGTAAAGCTGTGTGAAGCGAGGTCTTGCCTTTCGCCCACACCGGCCGCCTTCGCCGCTGTTGGTTCCCCGCCACCCCCTGTTCCCGCTAGTGACTTGTCCGCTACGCAGGCGCGGGGGTGCGGCCTAGACTGCCATCCCGAACAAGATTTCCAGTTCTCGCCAGGAGACGGCTTCCTTGCTGCAGCCTACCCAGTCGGGTCCTTCCGAACTCGGCGCCTATTTCCATCAGGTCGTCGATTGCCAGTGGGCCTGCCCGGCCCACACGCCGGTCCCGGAGTACATCCGGTTGATCGCGCAGGGTCGCTATGGCGACGCCTACATGGTCAACTGGGTGTCCAACGTGTTCCCGGGCATCCTGGGCCGCACCTGTGATCGTCCCTGCGAGCCGGCGTGCCGCCGCGGGCGCGTCGAACAGGGCAATGAGCCCGACGCCGGGCTGTCGCCGGCCGAACGCGTGATCGCGCGAGGGCAGGGCGCCGTCCTCGGCGGCGAGTTCCGGCCGGAGCCCGTGGCGATCTGCCGCCTGAAGCGCGTGGCGGCCGATCACAAGGAAGACATCCGCGCGCGCCTGCCGCGGGCGCGGCCGAAGAACGGCAGGCGCATCGCCTGCGTCGGTGCCGGGCCCTCGTCGCTGACGGTGGCGCGCGACCTGGCGCCGCTCGGCTACGAGGTCACCGTGTTCGACGCCGACCCGCAGGCCGGCGGCTTCATGCGCACCCAGGTGCCGCGTTTTCGCCTGCCCGAAAGTGTGATCGACGAGGAGGTCGGCTACATCCTGCGCGACAACGTGACCTTCGTCGGAGCACGGCGCATCGAATCGATGAAGGCGCTGCTGGCCGAAGGATATGACGCTGTCGTCGTCGGCAGCGGCGCGCCGCGCGGCCGCGAGCTGGACGTGCCGGGGCGGCAGGAGGCAGCAGCGCATATCCACCTCGGGCTGGACTGGCTGGCCTCGGTCTATTTCGGCCATGTGCAGAAGGTCGGACAGCGTGTGATCGTGCTGGGCGGCGGCAACACCGCGATGGACTGCTGCCGCTCGGCGCGGCGCCTGGGCGCCGACGACGTCAAGGTGATCGTGCGATCGACCTTCGAGGACATGAAGGCCTCGCCGTGGGAGAAGGAGGATGCGATGCACGAAGGCATCCCGATTCTGCCCTGCCACGTGCCGCTGTCGGTCGTGCACGACAACGGCGTCCTGCGGGGAATGACGTTCCAGATCGTCGAGTCGGTCTACGACGCCAAGGGCAGGCGCACCCTGAAGCCGACCGGCGCACCCGACGTGTTCGTCGAGTGCGACGAGGTGCTCGTGGCCATCGGCCAGGAGAATGCCTTTCCCTGGATCGAGCGCGACATCGGCATCGCTTTCAACGACAAGGGCCTGCCGGTGCTCGACGAGAAGACGCTGCGCTCGACGCACGATCGCGTGTTCTTCGGCGGCGACGCCGCGTTCGGGCCGAAGAACATCATCACCGCGGTCGCGCATGGCCACGAGGTCGCGGTGTCGATCGACAAGTGGCTGCGTGGCGACGACATGGCCGAACGCCCGGCGCCGCACGTGAACGTGCTGTCGCAGAAGATGGGCATCCACGAGTGGAGCTACGACAACGCGATCTCCGGCGACCTGCGACACAAGACGCGCTGGAAGAAGGCCGAGGAGGCGTTGAAGAGCATCAAGATCGAGGCCGAACTCGGTTTCGACGCCGCCACCGCGTTCAAGGAAACGCAACGCTGCCTGAACTGCGACGTGCAGACGGTGTTCGCCGACAAGCTGTGCATCGAGTGCGACGCCTGCGTCGACATCTGTCCGATGGACTGCATCACCTTCACCGAGCCGGGTGACGAGGCCGACCTGCGATCGCGACTGAAGGCGCCGGCACGCAACGAGGCACAGGGCCTGTACGTCAGCGGCCCGTTGAAGACGGCCCGCCTGATGGTCAAGGACGAGGACGTGTGCCTGCATTGCGGCCTGTGCGCCGAGCGCTGCCCGACCGGGGCCTGGGATATGCAGAAGTTCCTGATCGAGATGGCGCATGCCGGGCCGGCGAGCCCTGACAGGCCGAAGAAGCTCGACGTGGTGATGGAGGCGGCGCAGAAATGAAGAGGCTGGAGGCCGTCAACGACTTCGTCGTCAAGTTCGCCAACGTGAACGGCTCGGGATCGGCGTCGGCCAACGAGCTGTTCGCCAAGGCCATTCTGCGCATGGGCGTGCCGGTCAGTCCGCGCAACATCTTTCCGAGCAACATCCAGGGCCTGCCGACCTGGTACGAGGTGCGCGTGTCCGAGCGCGGCTGGCTCGGCCGGCGCGCCGGCATCGACATGATGGTGGCGATGAACCCGCAGACCTGGGATGCGGACGTGCGCGAACTCGAGCCTGGTGGCTACCTGTTCTACGACAGCACCAAGCCGATGCCCGACAGCGCCTTCCGCTCCGATGTCAACACGCTGGGCATGCCGCTGACCGCGATCTGCAACGCCACCTACAGCGATCCGCGCCAGCGCCAGCTGTTCAAGAACATCGTCTACGTGGGTGCGTTGGCGCAGCTGATGGGCATCGAGCCCGACGTGATCGAGAAGCTCTTCTCCGAGCAGTACAAGGGCAAGGAGAAACTGCTGGCGTCGAACGTGCAGGCGCTGCACCTGGGGCTGGACTTCGCGCGCGAACACCTGGGCACACAGCCGATCGGACTGCAGGTGCTGCGGCGCGACCGCGTGGGCAAGCGCATCTTCATCGAGGGCAATGCGGCCACCGCGCTGGGTTGCGTGTACGGCGGCGCCACGGTCTGCGCCTGGTACCCGATCACGCCGAGCTCGTCCGTGGCCGAGGCGTTCACGGGCTATTGCAAGAAGTTCCGCCACGATCCGGTCACCGGCGCCGCCAATTACGCCATCGTGCAGGCCGAGGACGAGATCGCCTCGATCGGCATGGTCACGGGGGCCGGATGGAACGGCGCGCGCGCCTTCACCGCCACCTCGGGCCCGGGCGTGAGCCTGATGACCGAGTTCATCGGCCTGGCGTACTTCGCCGAGATCCCGGTCACGATCATCGACGTGCAGCGCGGCGGCCCGTCCACCGGCATGCCCACGCGCACCCAGCAGGCCGACCTGATTTCCTGCGCCTACGCCTCGCACGGCGACACCAAGCACGTGATGCTGCTGCCCGAGGACCCCAAGGAGTGTTTCGACTTCGCGGCGGCCGCGCTCGATCTGGCCGACCGCCTGCAAACGCCGGTGTTCCTGATGACCGACCTGGACATCGGCATGAACCAGCGCCTGTGCGAACCCCTGCGATGGGATGACGCCCGCTGCTACGACCGTGGCAAGGTGATGAGCGCGGCCGAGCTCGAAATGGGCCGCGAGTTCGCCCGCTACAAGGACGTCGACGGCGACGGCATCCCCTGGCGCACGCTGCCGGCCACCCACGAGAGCCGCGGCGCCTATTTCACGCGCGGCACCACGCGCGACCCGTATGCGCGTTACTCTGAGGCCGGGCCCGACTATGTCTACAACGTCAAGCGCTTGCTGCAGAAGTTCGACACCGCTCGCTCGCTGGTGCCGGCGCCGGTGATCAGGAAGGCGCCGCGCAAGACGCGGCTGGGGGCGATCTACTTCGGATCGACCTCGCCGGCGATGGACGAGGCGATCGACCAGCTCACCGTGGGCGGCATTCCGCTCGACTCGATGCGGCTGCGCGCCTTCCCGTTTCCCGACGAGGTGGAGGAATTCATCGGTGCGCACGAGGAGGTCTTCGTCGTCGAGCAGAACCGCGACGGCCAGATGCGCACGCTGCTGATGAACGAACTCAACATCGACCCGCACAAGCTGATCCCGGTGCTGCACTACGACGGCACGCCGGTCACCGCGCGCTTCATCTCGCAGGCCATCACCCGGCACGTGCATGCCGAAATCGTCGCGCCCAAGAACGCATTCCGGGAGTCGATCAAGTGACCTACATCGCCAAGCCCCGACTGCACCACCCGACGCTGGAGAAGAACAAGGTCGGCTACACGCGGCGCGACTACGAGGGAAAGATCAGCACGCTGTGCGCCGGCTGTGGCCACGATTCGATCTCCGCGGCGATCGTGCAGGCCTGCTGGCAGCTGGACATCGAGCCGCACCGCGTCGCCAAGCTCTCGGGCATCGGCTGTTCGTCGAAGACGCCCGATTACTTCCTCGGCGCCAGCCATGGCTTCAACACCGTGCACGGCCGCATGCCCAGCGTGCTGACGGGCGCCAACCTCGCGAACCGCGAACTGCTCTACCTCGGGGTCTCGGGCGACGGCGACAGCGCCTCGATCGGCCTCGGGCAGTTCGCCCACGCGATCCGGCGCGGCGTGCGCATGGTCTACATCGTCGAGAACAACGGGGTCTACGGTCTCACCAAGGGCCAGTTCAGCGCCACTGCCGACCGCGGCAGCAAGAGCAAGAAGGGCGTGGTCAACAACGACAACGCGATCGACCTGGTGGCGCTGGCGCTGCAGCTCGGCGCGACCTATGTCGCGCGCGGCTTTTCGGGCGACAAGGCACAGCTCGTGCCGCTGATCGAAGGGGCGATCCGCCACTCGGGCGCCGCCTTCATCGACGTGGTCAGCCCCTGCGTGGCCTTCAACAACCACGAGGGCAGCACCAGGAGCTACGACTACGTGCGAGCGCACAACGAGGCGGTGTCGCGCATCGACTTCATCGACCTGGCCGCGCCGATCGAAGCCTCGCCGCTGCCGGGCGATGCGATCCACCTGCCGCAACCCGACGGCAGCGTGCTGCGGCTGCGCAAGCTGCGCGCCGATCACGACCCGACGAACCGATTGGCCGCGATGAACCTGGTGCAGTTGCTGGCCCACGAGGGCGAGGTCGCGACCGGACTGATCTACCTCGAGCCCGGCGCGACCGACCTGCATCGTGCACTGAACACCTGTGCCGAGCCGTTGAATCGGCTCGACGAGAAGACCCTGTGTCCCGGCAGCGCGACGCTGGCGCGCCTCAACGCGTCGCTGCGCTGAACCGTCGATCGCTCGTGAACACGCCCAGCGTGGCGGCCTCCAGCAGCGCGAACATCGCCACGCTCCAGAACTCGAAAGGCACGCCGAGCAGGTCCACCGCCGCTTCGGCACATGTCGCGCGCGGCTGAAACACCTCGGGCAGCAGGGCGTCCAGACGGGTCGCCGCGACCAGGCGATCGGCAAACGTCAGGTTGCACGACGCGCTGGCTGAGGCCACGAAGTGCTGCCACAGCGCGGTGGCGATCCCCAGGCCGCACAGCAGCAGCAACAGGTACGGGACCGCACGGCCGCCGGCGCCCGAAGACCAGCCCAGGCCCACCAGCGCCACCAGCGCGATCGCGACGTAGATCAGCCGCTGCAGGATGCACCAGGGACAAGGCTGCATGTCGAACAGGTGCTGGGCCGTGACTGCGAAGGCCACCGATCCAAGCGCGGCCACCGCGATGGCGACCAGCAGCGAGCGGCGTGTGGGAAGACGGGTCACGCGACTTCGGCGATCAGCTCGATCTCGACACACGCCCCTGTCGGGATCTGCGCGACGCCGAACGCACTGCGTGCGTGCGAGCCGACCTCGGCGCCGAAGACCTCGACCAGCAACTGCGAGCATCCGTTGGTCACCAGGTGCTGTTCGGTGAAGGTGGGCGTGCTGTTGACCAGGCTCATCACCTTGACGATGCGCCGCACCTTGGCGAGGTCACCCACCGCGGCCTGCAAGGTGCCCATCAGGTCGATCGCGATCGCGCGCGCGGCGGCCTGGCCTTCCTCGGTGCCCATCGTGAGCCCGAGCTGGCCGACCCAGGGCTTGCCGTCGCGCTTGGCGATGTGGCCCGAGACGAAGACGAGATTGCCGGTGCGTACGAACGGGACGTAGGCGGCCGCCGGAGCGGACACCGGCGGCAGCGAGATGCCGAGCGATGCGAGGCGTTGGGCGACGGCAGACATGGGGCGGCTCCGTGGGCGGGCAATCGGTGCGCGGCGATCCTACACTGGCCGCGATGGGGCAGACGGGGTGGGGCGAAGACGCGCGCGCCAGCGGCGTGTGGATCGGCGCTGCCGCGTTGGCGGTCCTGCTCGGCAGCACGGCCCAGCTGCAGCAGGCCGTCTTGTGGCCTGCGCCGCTGTACGCAGGGCTCGCCGCGATCGGCGGCGTCGCGCTCGTGCTGGCGCGGCTCATCGGCCGTGTTTCGAGGGCGACCGTGCTGCTGACCGTGGCGGCGCTGCTCGTGCTGGCTTTCGGCACCGCCGGCTGGCGCGCCCAGGCTCGGCTGGCCGACCGGCTGGATCCGGCGTTCGAGGGGCGCGACCTCGTGGTCACCGGCATCGTCGCCCAGATGCCCAGGCGCCTGGCCGACGGCGTGCGCTTCGCGTTCGAAGTCGAACAGGCGACCACGCCGCAGGGCCAGGCGGTGGCCGGTCCGGCGCGGATCTCCCTGGGCTGGTACCGCGGATTCAGCGACGAGGCGGCGCTGCTGGCACCCTACGATGGTCTTGCGGCGGGCCAGCGCTGGCGCCTGCCGGTGCGGCTCAAGCAACCGCACGGCACGCTCAATCCCCATGGTTTCGACTTCGAGCTGTGGATGTTCGAGCAAGGGCTCGGCGCCACCGGCTACGTTCGCGCCGAACGGCGTGGCGATGCCGAGTTGCTGGGCGAGCGTGCGGCTGCGCCGGTGGAGCGCTGGCGCCAGGCCGTGCGCGATGCGATCGATGCGAGGGTGCGCGACGAACGAGCCGCCGGCGTGCTTGCCGCGCTGGCGGTGGGCGACCAGGCGGCGATCGAACGCAGCGACTGGGACCTGTTTCGCGCCACCGGCGTCGCGCACCTCGTGAGCATCAGCGGCCTGCATGTCACGATGTTCGCGTGGCTCGCAGCCGCCCTCATCGGGGCGCTGTGGCGTCGCAGCGAGCGCGCCACGCTGTGGTGCCCGGCGGCGGTGGTTGCGCGCTGGGGCGGGCTCGCCGCCGCGGCGTCATACGCGCTGCTCGCCGGCTGGGGCGTGCCGGCGCAGCGCACGGTTTGGATGCTGGCCATTGCGGCGCTGCTGGCGCAGCTGGGCCTGCGCTGGCCCTGGCCGCTGGTGCTGCTCGTCGTGGCCGCGGTGATCGCGCTGATCGATCCCTGGGCGCTGCTGCAGCCGGGCTTCTGGCTGTCGTTCGTCGCGGTCGGGCTGCTGCTCGTGGCCGAGCAGCCGCGGCGCGCCTTCGCGGATCCCGCCACGGGCATGCGGGCGATCGCACAGTCGATGCGCCGCGGCGTGCGCACGCAGGTGATCGCCACCCTCGGCCTGGCGCCGTTGACGCTGGTGTTCTTCCAACAGGTGTCGCTGGTCGGCTTCGCCGCGAACCTGCTCGCGATTCCGCTCGTGACCCTGCTGATCACGCCCTTGTCGCTGCTGGGCGTGCTCTTGCCGCCCTTGTGGCAGGCCGGTGCCCTGCTCGTGCAGGCATTGGTGGCTGCGTTGTCCGCGCTGGCCGCGCTGCCCGGTGCGGTATGGACCGCGGCGGCGGCGTCGCCCTGGGTGCAGGCGGCTGCGCTGCTGGGCGCGGTGCTGCTCGTGATGCCGCTGCCGTGGCCGGTGCGGGCACTCGCGCTGCCGATGGCGCTGCCGTTGTTCGCGCCCGCGGTCGAACGCCCCGCCGAAGGCACGATGCAGGTCACCGTGGCCGACGTCGGGCAGGGCAGCGCGATCCTCGTGCGCACGCGCTCTCACGCGCTGCTGCACGACGCCGGCGCGCAGTACTCGCGCGACAGCGATGCCGGCACCCGCGTGCTGGTCCCGTTGCTGCGTGCGCTGGGTGTACCGCGCATCGACGTGATGATGCTCAGCCACCGCGACAACGACCATGTCGGCGGCGCCGCCGCGCTGCTGGCGAGCATGCCGGTGGCGGCCCTGTCCTCGTCGCTCGAACCCACGCATCCGCTGCGAGCCGTTGCGCTGCCGCAGCAGCGGTGCGAGGCAGGGCAGTCGTGGCGCTGGGACGGCGTCGAGTTCCGGGTGCTGCATCCGTCGGGCACGGACTACGGGCGCGCGGCGCCCAAACCCAATACGCTGAGCTGCACGCTGGCGGTGACCGACGCTCAGGGGCGGCAGCTCCTGCTGACCGGCGATCTCGAGGCTGAACAGGAGGCGCGGCTCGTGCAGGAGCACGGCCACGCGCTGCGAAGCGAGGTGCTGGTCGTGCCGCACCACGGCAGCAGGACGTCGTCGACAGCGGCGTTCGTCGAGGCGGTGGCGCCGCGGTTCGCCGTGGTGCAGGCCGGCTACCGCAACCGCTTCGGTCACCCTGCAGGCGAGGTTGCACAGCGCTACCTGGCGCGCGGCAGCGCCCTCGTGCGCAGCGACCGCTGCGGGGCCTGGACCTGGACGCCCGGCGAAGCCCCGCGCTGCGAGCGCACAGCGCTGCGGCGATACTGGCATCACCGCGCCGCCGGCGATGATGGTGCGGAACTTGCGAGCCACGCCGCACGACCTTGAGGAGAACCCGTCTTGTCGATCCATGTCGCGCTCCAGCACGTCACGCGCTACCGCTATGACCGGCGTGTGCGGCTGTCGCCGCAGGTCGTTCGCCTGCGCCCGGCGCCGCATTGCCGCACCGACATCCGCGCGTACTCGCTGCGCATCGAGCCGGCCGAGCACTTCATCAACTGGCAACAGGACCCGTTCGCCAATCACCTGGCGCGGCTGGTGTTCCCCGACAAGACCACCGAATTCACCGTCACGGTGGACGTGGTGGCGGAAATGGCGGTGCACAACCCGTTCGACTTCTTCCTCGAGCCGCACGCCGAGACCTTTCCGTTCACCTACGACGCCGCGCTCGCGCACGACCTCGCGCCCTACCTCGCCAAGGCACCGTCAACGCCACGCTTCGGCGCGCTGCTGGCTTCGATCGAGCGCAAGCCGCAGCGCACGATCGACTTTCTCGTCGCGCTCAACCAGCGCCTGCAGCGCGACATCCGCTACCTGATCCGCATGGAGCCGGGCGTGCAGACGCCCGAGCAGACACTGGCCAACGCCAGCGGTTCGTGCCGCGATACGGGCTGGCTGCTGGTGCAGCTGCTGCGCCACCTGGGCCTGGCGGCGCGTTTCGTCTCGGGCTACCTGATCCAGCTCAGGCCCGACGTCAAGGCGCTCGACGGGCCGAGCGGTGCCGACAGCGACTTCACCGACCTGCATGCGTGGTGCGAGGTCTACCTGCCGGGCGCGGGATGGATCGGCCTGGATCCGACCTCCGGGCTGCTCGCCGGCGAGGGCCATATCCCGCTGGCCTGCACGCCCGAGCCGTCGAGCGCGGCACCGGTGGAGGGGGTGGTCGAAGAGTGCGAGGTGCATTTCGAGCACGAGATGCGCGTCACGCGCGTGCACGAATCGCCGCGCGTCACGCTGCCCTATACCGACGAACAGTGGCGCGACATCGTCGCGCTCGGCGATGCGGTGGACCGCGAGCTGCACCAGGGCGACGTGCGCCTGACGATGGGCGGCGAGCCGACCTTCGTCTCGGTCGACGACCGCCAGGGCGCCGAGTGGAACACCGACGCGCTCGGCCCCACCAAGCGCGGCCTCGCGCAGGGCCTCACGCTGCGGCTGCGCGAGCGCTACGGCCGCGGCGGTTTCCTGCACTTCGGTCAGGGCAAGTGGTACCCGGGCGAACAGCTGCCGCGCTGGGCGCTGACCGTGGCGTGGCGCGCCGACGGCCAGCCGTGCTGGAGCGACCCGTCGCTGTTCGCCGACGAGCGCGAGCCACACCGCTTCACGAGCGAGGACGCCGAGCGCTTCCTCACCACGCTGGCCCGCAAGCTCGGCGTCGAGGCGCGCCACGCGCAACCGGCCTTCGAGGACGTGTACTACTACCTGTGGCGCGAGCGCCGCCTGCCCGTGAACGTGGACCCGTTCGAGTCGAAGCTGGACGACGAGATGGAGCGCGCACGCCTGCGCCGGGTGTTCGACCAGGGGCTCAAGCACGTGGTGGGCTACGTGCTGCCGCTCGGGCGCAGCGAGGCGTCGCCGCTGGCGGGCCCGCGCTGGGTCACTGGACCCTGGTTCGTGCGCGATGACCGGCTGCACCTCGTGCCCGGCGACTCGCCGATGGGTTACCGCCTGCCGCTCGACTCGCTGCCCTGGGTGAAGCCATCCGACTATCCCTACCTGATCGAGCAGGACCCCTTCGCGCCGCGCGCGCCGCTGGCCGCGCACGCGACGGTGCGCCATCAGTTCGCCGGTGCCGCGCCCGACGGCCGCGAGGGTGGCGACGCACGCAGCGCGTCGGGCGCGCCCGGCGCGAGCGCTGCGGCGGTGCCGGCAGCCACGCGGCCGCAGCGTCTGGCGAGTGATGCGTCCGTGATCCGCACTGCCTTGTGCGTCGAGGTGCGCGATCCGCGGCGGGCCAACGGCGCGAAGGTCGAGCTGGCCGCCAAGGACAGGCGCGGAGTGCTCTACGTCTTCATGCCCCCGCTGGCGGTGCTGGACGACTACCTCGAGCTCGTCGCGGCGGTCGAGGCCACCGCTGCCGCGCTGCGCATGCCGGTGGTACTCGAGGGGTATCCGCCGCCGCGCGACCCGCGGCTCAAGCAGCTGTCCGTGACGCCCGACCCGGGCGTGATCGAGGTCAACATCCACCCGGCGCACGACTGGACCGAACTGGTCGACCACACCGAGTTCCTCTACGAGGCAGCGCGCCAGACGCGCCTGTCGACCGAGAAGTTCATGGTTGACGGCCGGCACACCGGCACCGGCGGCGGCAACCACTTCGTGCTCGGCGGCGCGACGCCGGCAGACAGCCCGTTCCTGCGGCGGCCCGACCTGCTGGCCAGCCTGATCGCCTACTGGCACAACCACCCGAGCCTGTCGTACCTGTTCTCGGGGCTGTTCATCGGACCCACCAGCCAGCACCCGCGCATCGACGAGGCACGCGACGACCAGGTCTACGAGGTCGAGATCGCGCTGCAGGAGATCGAGCGCCAGGCCGGCCGTCGCGAGGCCGTGCCGCCGTGGCTGATCGACCGCGTGCTGCGCCACCTGCTGGTCGACGCCACCGGCAACACCCACCGCGCCGAGTTCTGCATCGACAAGCTGTACTCGCCCGACGGGCCCACCGGACGCCTGGGCCTGCTCGAACTGCGCGCCTTCGAGATGCCCCCGCACGCGCGCATGAGCCTGGCGCAGCAGTTGCTGATGCGCGCGCTGGTGGCATGGTTCTGGCGCACGCCTTACAAGGGCGGCAGCACGACGCGGCTCACGCGCTGGGCCACCGGCGTGCACGACCGCTTCCTGCTGCCGACCTTCAACCGGATGGACTTCGACGACGTGATCGCCGACCTGCAGCGCGCCGGTTTCGCCTTCGATGCGGCCTGGTTCGCGCCGCACTTCGGGTTCCGCTTCCCGCGCATCGGAGAACGCGCAGTCGAAGGCGTCGAGCTCGCGCTGACCGGTGCGCTCGAGCCCTGGCACGTGATGGGCGAGGAGGGCGCTCCCGGCGGGACGGTGCGCTACGTCGACTCGTCGCTCGAACGGCTCGAAGTCAAGGCCACGGGGCTCAACGGCAACCGCCACGTCGTCACCGTCAACGGCCGCGTGCTGCCACTGCAGCCCACCGGTCGTGTGGGCGAGTTCGTCTGTGGCGTGCGCTACCGTGCCTGGCAGCCGGCCAGTGCGCTGCACCCGACGATCGGGGTGCATGCGCCGCTGACCTTCGACCTGGTGGACACCTGGAGCGAGCGTTCGCTCGGCGGCTGCCGCTACCACGTGGCGCACCCTGGCGGGCGCAACTACGACACCTTCCCGATCAACGCCTACGAGGCCGAGAGCCGTCGTCTGGCGCGCTTCGAATCGATCGGGCACACCCCCGGGCGCATGGTCGTCACGCCGACCCCACCGAGCCGGGAATTCCCGTTCACCTTCGATCTTCGCGTCGGATAAGGTCGAAACCCAGCGCCCAGGTCCCTCGTTGTCCAGCCTGCCTTCGCCCCACGCCGCGCCAAGCTCGCCGTTGGCTTTCGAGCCCGGCGAACCGTCCGCCGCATGGGACGAGTTGCGCGATGCCTCGCACCGGCTGCGACCGGTCTGGCAGCGCTTCTTCGCCGGCGCCGGCCTTGCAGGCGCGTCAGCCGCCGCGCAGGCCGACCGCCTGCGCGGCCTGATCGCGCAGCAGATCCGGGCCGACGGCGTGACGCACAACATCGCCGAGGCGGGCGACGGGGCGCCCGGCGGGGCCGCGCGGCGCATCTCGGCGCGGCCCTGGTCGCTCGAGGCGCTGCCGCACCTGATCGAGCCGGCCGACTGGGCCCGCATCGAGGCCGGCGCGGTGCAGCGCGCCCGACTGCTGGGCCGCATGCTGGCCGATCTCTACGGCCCGCAGCGGCTGCTGAGAGACGCGCTGCTGCCGCCGACGCTGCTGTTTCGCCACAAGGGCTACCTGCGGCCGCTGCATGCGGTGCACCCGGCGGGCGGCATGCACCTGCACATCGTCGCGCTGGACATGGCGCGCGGGCCCGACGGGCAATGGTGGGTGGTGTCGCAGCGCACGCAGTCGCCCTCGGGCCTGGGCTATGTGCTGCAGAACCGGCTCATCCTCTCGCGCCTGTTCCCGGAGCCGTTTCGCGAGCTGCGGGTGCAGCACATCGCGAGCGCCTACCGGCGCCTGATCGACACTGTCGTGGAGCAGGCGGCCGACGTGGCCGCGCGGCTGGGCGACGGGAACATGCCTCGCATCGCGCTGCTGACCCCCGGCCCGTACAACGAGACCTACTTCGAGCATGCCTACCTCGCACGCCACCTGGGTCTGCCGCTGGTGGAGGGCGCCGACCTCACGGTGCGCGGCGATCGCCTGTTCCTGCGCACGGTGGAGGGCTTGCAGCCGGTGCACGCGCTGCTCAAGCGGCTGGACGACGAGTACTGCGACCCGCTCGAACTCAAGCCCGACTCGGCGCTCGGCGTGCCCGGGCTGATCCAGGTGCTGCGCGCGGGCCACGTGGTGCTGGCCAACGCGCTGGGCAGCGCATGCCTGGAGTCGAGCGCGGTCCAGGGCTTCCTGCCGGCGATCGCGCTTCAGCTGCTCGGCGAGGATCTGCTGCTGCCGTCGTTGCCGACCTGGTGGTGCGGCGAGGCCGCAGCCTGGGCCGCAGTGCGCAACGACCTGGTCGGGCGCGTGCTGCGCCCGGCATTCGCCGGCAGCGCCGAGGGCGCGCGCCTGATCGCATCGCACGAGCAGGCGGCGCTGCAGGCCCGCATCGACGACGACCCGGACGCATTCACGGTGCAGGGCCACCTCGCGCTGTCGCGCGCGGCGCTGCTGCAGGCCGACGGGCGCCTGGCGCCGAGGCCCGCGATGCTGCGTGTGTACGCGATCGCCGATGCCGGCGAGCGCTGGCATGTGCTGCCCGGCGGGCTCACGCGGGTGGCCACACGCGCGCCACTGTCGGTGTCGATGGCGCAGGGCGGCACGAGCCTGGACACCTGGGTCCTGACCGACGGCATGGTCGAGGGCTACTCGCTGCTGCCGCAACGCCTGACGGTCGATGACCTCGCGGCGCGCCGACCGCCGGTGGCCAGCCGCACCGCCGAGAACCTGTTCTGGCTCGGCCGCTACACCGAGCGCGCTGAGCAGTCGGTGCGTCTGGCGCGTGCGGCGCTGGCGCTGATCGACTGCGACGACGACCTGCCCGAAGCGCTGCTCGCGCCGTTGTCGAGCCTGGTGGCGCTGTACGGCATGGTGCCCGCCGGCACGCCGGCGGCCGGCCGCTCGCTGGCGGTGTTCGCGCGCAGCCTGCTGGCCACGCTGCGCGAACGCGACCAGGGCGTGGGCTACAACCTGGCGGCCATCGCACGGACCGCCAGCGCATTGCGCGACCGCCTTGCACCGGAGCAGTTCGGGCTGCTGCGCCGACTGGGAGACGATTTCCACGCCCAGTTCGCGGCGGATGGCCGCGCGCCTTCGGTGCCGGGCTGCGCGCAGGCGTTGCTGGCGCTGCAACGCCTGGCCCAGCAGATCGCGGCGGTGACGGGCGCACAGACCGATCGCATGACGCGCGACCACGGCTGGCGACTGCTGTCGGTCGGTCGCCTGCTGGAGCGCCTGGGCGGCATGGGCGCGGCGCTGGCGGGCCTGGTGGCGGCGGTCGGTGCGCGGGGTGGATCCTCGGTGGCGACCGACCTGCTGCTCGACCTGTTCGACAGCGAGATCACGTTCCGCGCGCGCTACCAGCACCACGAGGATCTGCTCGCGCTGGCGGACCTGCTGGTCTTCGACGACACCAACCCGCGCGCCTTCGCCGGCACACTGCGGCGCCTGCGTACCGAGCTGGGCAAACTGCCCGCGCCCGCGGGCCTGCGCGAGATGTTGCCGCCCGAGGGCGCCGGCCTTTCGCTCGAGGCCCTGCGCGACGCCGACGAGCCCGCCGTGCGCGCGCTGCTCGCACGCACGGCGGTATCGCTGCAGGCCGCGGCCGCGGCGCTCAGCGACACGGTCGGGCAACGCTATTTCGCGCACGCCGAGGGCGGCGACGCGCTGCAACGGGTGTGAGGCGGGCAGCAGGCTCCGAACTGGCGTCATGAGCACACTGGCCGTCGAGCACGTGACCCGCTACGCCTACGCCGCGTCGGTGGATCTGGCGCACCATCTGGCCTACCTGCGGCCGCTGGACGGCGAGGGCCAGCAGGTCGAGTCGTTCGCGCTCGCGGTCGATCCGCCGCCGTCGCACCAGCGCAGCGAGTGCGACTGTTTCGGCAATGCACGCGTCGCGTTCACGCTCGCCACCGCGCACCGCGATCTTTGTGTGCGCTCGAGCGCACGCGTGCGGGTGGCGGCGCCGGTTCCGGTCGACCCGAGCGCGAGCGCTTCGTGGGAGGCGGTGCGCGATCGGCTGCGATTCGCCGCCGCCGCGCCGTTCGAACCCGCGGCGGAGTTCGCGGTGCCCTCGCCGTATGTGCCACGCCTGGCGGCGCTGCGCGACTGGGCCGATCCGTCGTTTGCCCCGGGACGGCCCGTCGCGATGGTGGCGATCGACCTGATGGCGCGCCTGCATCGGGAGTTCAGTTACCGCAGCGCGAGCACGACGCTGGACACGCCGTTGGCCGAGGTGCTCGCGCGGCGCGAGGGCGTGTGCCAGGACTTCGCGCACCTGATGATCGGCGCGCTGCGCATGCACGGACTGGCTGCGCGCTATGTCAGCGGCTACCTGCTCACCACGCCGGTGCATGCACCCGATGGCGGCGCACCGATGCTGGGCGCCGACGCTTCGCACGCGTGGCTCGCGGTCTGGTGCCCGATGGCCGACGGCAGCGCCGCGCACTGGATCGAACTCGACCCCACCAACAATGCGCTGCCCGGCGAGTCGCACGTGCGGCTGGCTGTCGGCCGCGACTACGGCGACGTGACGCCGCTGCGCGGCGTGATCCGCGGCGGTGGCACGCATCGGCTGAGCGTGCAGGTCAGCACCCGGCGCGTGGACGGCGACGACACCTGATGGCAAAGGACTTGCGAGGAGCATTGAAATGAGCCCCGGCCCCCGATTCGACGAGATGCACGCCGGCGCGCCCGGTGCGCCGGACGCGGTGCGCGAGCCGTATCGAACCTACGCACGCTGGCTTGCCGAACAGCCGCCGGACGTGATGCAGCAGCGGCGCGAGGAGGCCGAGCTGATCTTCCGCCGCGTCGGCATCACGTTCGCCGTGTACGGGGCCAAGGACGAGGACGGCGCGGGCACCGAGCGGCTGATCCCCTTCGACCTGATCCCGCGCATCATCCCGGCCGCCGAATGGCGCGAGATGCGGCGCGGTCTCGTGCAGCGCGTGACGGCGCTGAACCGCTTCATCAGCGACGTCTACCACGGCCAGGAGATCCTGAAGGCCGGCATCGTGCCTGCCGAGCAGGTCCTGCACAACGCGCAGTACCGGCCCGAGATGGCCGGCGTGGGCGTGCCCGGCGGCGTGTACTCGCACATCGCGGGCATCGACATCGTGCGCGCGGCGATGCCAGACGGCAGCGGCACCTACTACGTGCTCGAGGACAACCTGCGCGTGCCCAGCGGCGTGAGCTACATGCTCGAGAACCGCAAGATGAGCATGCGGCTGTTCCCCGAGCTGTTCAGCCTGCACCGCGTGGGGCCGGTGGCGCACTATCCCGACCTGCTGCTGGACACGCTGCGCTCGATGGCGCCGCCGTCGGCCAACGACCCGACGGTCGTGGTGCTGACGCCCGGTGCCTACAACAGCGCCTACTTCGAGCATGCGTTCCTGGCGCAGCAGATGGGAGTCGAACTGGTCGAAGGCCAGGACCTGTTCACGCGCGACGGCTTCGTGTTCATGCGCACGACGCAGGGGCCACGCCGCGTGGACGTGATCTACCGCCGTGTCGACGACGACTTCCTCGATCCGAAGGCCTTCCGACCCGACAGCACGCTGGGCTGCGCCGGCCTGCTCGACGTCTATCGCGCCGGCCAGGTGACGCTGGCCAACGCGATCGGCACCGGCGTGGCCGACGACAAGAGCATCTATCCATACGTGCCGAAGATGGTCGAGTTCTACCTCGGCGAGAAGCCGGTCCTGCAGAACGTGCCGACCTGGTTGTGCCGCGACCCGAAGGATCTGGCCTACGTGCTCGACCGCCTCGGCGAGCTCGTGGTCAAGGAGGTGCACGGCGCCGGCGGCTACGGCATGCTGGTCGGGCCGGCCGCGACGAAGGCCGAGATCGAGGACTTCCGCCGCGCGCTCGTCGCCAATCCGAGCAACTACATTGCGCAGCCCACGCTCGCGCTGTCGACCTGCCCGACCTTCGTCCAATCGGGCATCGCGCCGCGCCACATCGACCTGCGGCCGTTCGTGCTGTCGGGCAAGACGGTGCAGATGGTGCCCGGCGGCCTGACGCGGGTGGCGCTCAAGGAAGGCTCGCTCGTCGTCAATTCGTCGCAGGGCGGCGGCACCAAGGACACGTGGGTTCTGGAGTGATGTGGCCGACCCCCGTAGCGGCTTCGCCGCACCCCCTCAAGGGGGCAACGCCAGCGGCCGGGCAAAGCCCGATCCGCGGCGTCTGCATGGAAGGCCTTCGTTGTTTGCGTCCACCAGGAGAGCGAGATGCTGTCTAGAACCGCAGATCACCTGTTCTGGATGGCCCGCTACATGGAACGGGCCGGTCAAGCGCGAAGCGCGTGCGGCGAAGCCACAACGCGGCGGCGCGCGACCGCGCGCGGCGGTGTTCTCGGCCTGGTGGAGGATCACGATGCTGTCTAGAACCGCAGATCACCTGTTCTGGATGGCCCGCTACATGGAACGGGCCGAGAACACCGCACGCATGCTCGACGTCAACTACCAGATGTCGCTGCTGCCGCAATCGGCCGAGCAGGCCGAGCAGGGCTGGCGCGGCGTGCTGGGCATCTCCGAGCTGACCGGCCTGTTCCGCGATCGATACCCCGCGATCAACGCGCGCCATGTGCTGGACTTCATGGTGCGCGACGCCGGCAACGCCTCGTCGATCGTCTCGTGCCTGTCGGCGGCGCGTGAGAACGCGCGCGCGGTGCGCGGCACGCTGACCACCGAGGTCTGGGAGACGACCAACCAGACCTGGCTCGAGTTCAACCGCATGCTGCGCACGACCGACTTCCAGCGCGACCCGAGCGCCCTGTTCGAGTGGGTCAAGTTCCGTTCGCACCTGTCGCGCGGCGTCACCGTGGGCACGATGCTGCAGGACGAGGCGCTGCACTTCCTGCGCATCGGCACCTTCCTCGAGCGCTCCGACAACACCGCGCGACTGCTCGACGTCAAGTTCCAGAGCCTCGCCCACGACTACCACGGCGCCGCCGGTGCGCGCAACGACGTGCAGGAGGTGGACTTCTACCACTGGAGCGCGGTGCTGCGCTCGGTGTCGGGCTTCGAGGTCTACCGCAAGGTCTACCGCAACGTGATCCGCCCCGACAAGGTGGCCGAGCTGCTGATCCTTCGTCCCGACATGCCGCGCTCGCTGGCCGCCTGCATGAACGAGGTCGTCGCCAACCTGCATCCGGTGGCCAACGCGCAGAGCAGCGAGACGCTGCGCCGCGCCGGGCGCATCAAGAGCGACCTGCAGTACGGCCGCATCGACGAGATCCTGGCCACCGGACTGCACGCCTACCTGACGCAGTTCCTCGACCGCGTCGGCGACCTGGGCGTGGGCATCAGCCGCGACTTCCTGGTGCCGATGGCGGCCTGAACTGGTCCTCCCACCGGAGCGGCTTTGCCGGTCGACGCCCTCGCAGCGCTCGGGCGGCTCGCGACGCGTCCGGGTCTGCGCAGGCAGACCCTCACGTCCACGCTCACCCCTGTCGAAGGGCACGCCGCTGGCGCACCGGCGCAGCCGCGGCGGTTGCCGGGTTCGACGCCCGCTGCGCGGTGTCAGAGGGCCTGTGCGAGCG
>Ga0209798_10000316_pt1 | contig 28193 bp, 40 predicted proteins | sample DOMMetBare3Fresh_FD_187475 | JGI IMG/M metagenome (GOLD analysis project Ga0209798, IMG submission 187475) | Wetland sediment microbial communities from St. Louis River estuary, USA, under dissolved organic matter induced mercury methylation -... | ecosystem: Environmental > Aquatic >... | reverse complement strand
ATGAGCGCGTGGGGCTGGGCCGAGAACTCTGGGATGAGTTGCAGGCAACGGTTACTCTCATTTCGCAGTACCCAGAGATCGGCAACGTCGTCCATCGCGCGAGAGTCCGCGGCGTTGCGCGCCGAGTGCCGCTTCGGCGATTCCCGTTCTTCGTGGTTTATCGCGAGCGCCTCGATTACATCGAGCTCGTCGCGTTAGCACACACGAGCCGTCGTCCTGGTTACTGGAAATTGCGGAGCGACTAACGTTTGAAGCTGAGCGGCTTCGGCCCGCGCTGCTCGTGCAAGATAGCCTACCAGCGCGGCGGGCCGAAGTCCGCTCGAGCGCCGAGTTGGGCTGCGCGTTTACGGGACGAGCCGCCGGATTAGCCGTTTGTCATAGGCGGTGAGACGCTCTTTGAGCAAGGCGGCCTTCTTCGCGGCGACAGTAGCGGCCTTCGCTTCGGCAGCGATATCAGAAGCGGCTTGCTTCTGGGCTATCTTGGCAGCAGCCTTGGCCTCTGCCTCGGTACCATACTCGGTACCCTTGAAGAACCATACCGCACTACCATCTTGCTTGCGAATGAAACCAGGAACAAAGTCCTTGGCGATGAAGTGCTCTATAGAGGCACGCTCTAGTTCGCTGTCATTGACAATCGCATATTCCTTGGCGATACCGATAATCTTTGCATACTTCGTCTGCTGCCTACGGCTGTAACCGGGAAGCAACTTGTATAGACCGCCAGTATCGTCGTTGAAGTTCTTGATTTGGCTATCAAGATACTGATAGATTTCAGCAGAAGTCTTCTCTTTAAGGAAGGCGGCAGTAGAACGGGCCGCTTCTGTCTCGATACCCGATTGCTTAAGCATCTCTGCACCAAGGCGAGAACCAGTATCAACCTGATTAGCCTTGAATTTGTTGACCTTAGATAGGGCTTTCGCAATAGCAAGGTTCTCACCAAGGCTATTGGGGGCGAGGGAAGCAAGAGCACGACCGCCGGGAAGTTCCCAACGCTTAAGTCCGAATGGGAGTTGGATAGCAAGGCGGGAGAAGTCTTTCTGCCCCGCCTTAGCAAAGTAACCCATCTGGCGTACTATTTCCTTGGAAGCATCATCATTGGCGAGAGTGGCGACCTGTCCCATCTTCGCCTCTACCTTAGCCCATGCTTTGGGAGCACGCTTCTTCATCTCTTCGAAACCCTCTTCGCCAAAGGCACGCTTGAAGGAGGCTTCCCATGTAGCAACAGGGCCGCCCTTCTTTGCGATACCACCAAGGATTTCATCTTGTGCGTCGATAGCGGCCTGAGCAGCCTTCCCGGCCTTAGTCTTGGCAAACTTCACAAGGAGTTCTGCCTCAGTCTTCGGGACGGTACGCCTAGCCGCTTGTTCTGCGATATCTCCAGCCATACCCTTGGCTACATTCTGCTTAGTAGCCTTGGCGAATGAAGCCTTAGCAGCACGAGCGACATACTTCTTAAGCCCCTCTTCTGCCATCTGCTGTGCAGCGTTCTTGGCGGCTAGAGCGACAGTCTGCTTAGTGGCCTGTTCTGCACCCTCTTGTATGATGCTCTTCCCGAGACTAGCACCAGCGCCCTTAGCGAGTCCGCCGAGGCCAGCAGAACCCCATGTGATTGGGTCGGTAGCGATGTTCACACCCATTCCCAAAGCACCGCGAACCCAAGAATATAGGTCTTCACCTATACCCTTGCCACCATTCTCCCACCACATACCATCATTCTGGTGAGGTTTGTCCGTATAACCTAGAACATTGAATACATCGAATGCGTCGGTTGTAGTCTCGCCTCTATCACCGCGTTCGAGTTGCTTCCTAATCTCAGCACCCATATCGGGATGCTCATTCGGATTAAGAAACGCATCACCAGCGGCATAGATAACCTGACGAGGCTTATCCAACCAGTTAAACCCACCAAGAAGCATCTTGATGGGGAGTGGCATTTCGTCAGTTTCAGTACCCATGCCAGTGATAGCACCGTACTTCTCTTTGTCCGCCAATGCCTTGGCGTGTGCTTCTGATTTGAGGTAGGGGTTTACTGGTAGCGGGTTAGTCGGTAGACCTCCACCACGACTGGGGAAGTCTATTCTAATCCCACCACCGCCACTAAATCTACTGGAGATATTGGGTGAGGGCCAGTTACGAGGAGAAACCTGCTGTGGTTGCTGTAGTCCAATCGGGCTGAACCCGCCCCACGGCTGTCTCTTCACAAAGAGTTCAGGCATAGTTCCTCCTGCTTATACATTGATACCATATGACGCTAGCATTGTTTTGAACTTAGCAGCGGCATCAAGAGAACCAGGAGCGCCACTAACAAGCAGACTTGTATAAGCAGAGAGTAGGTTGTTCTTCTGGTCAACACTCATGCTGGTGTTGAACTGGTTGGCAGCGAGGTTGGTATCAGACACGGACTTGTTGTACCCGAGTTTGTCTTGAGCAGCCGTATAGTTGAAGTTACGATTAGCCCAGTAGTCGTTGTAGAGATAGTTGCGGTTGTCCTGAGCCATGCCCATCTGGGCATTGATAAGGTTCTCGTTACCAGCAAGATTGCTGTATGCAGAAGTGAGCCTATCCTGGTCTGCCATACGAGCCATTTCTTCCTTAGCCTGAAACTCGTTAAAGCCCTGAGCGCGGAGAGAGGAATACTTCTGGAAATCAGAATCACTCATCTGGTCGGTAAGTTCACCTATACGGGACTCACGGCCTAGACGCATAGCCGCTTCCTGACCAGCAATCTCGGCCATCGAATTGCCACGAGACATATTGATATCCTGATTAGCGTTCGAGCCAGCCAGACGAGCAGCGGCGATACGCGATGCGTAGTCGTTACTGATACCATAGTCGTTGGCAAGAGCGCCAAACCCGCTGGTGATACCAGCGTTAGCGGCCATGTTAGCCATGCGTCCAGTATCAACCGCACCCTGCTGGTTAAGAGCATTCACGTCAGCGGTGGTCTGCTGGTTGGAGTTGCGTAGTGCCTGTTCGTATGCGGAGTTGGTCGCTACGCGCTGACCGCTAAGAGTGGCTACGTTAGCAGCGATATCAGAGTCGATACGGCGCTGAGCGTCACTAGAGAACTGGTCACGGCCACCCCAATCTGCATACTGGAAGGTTCCAGGTGTATACTCGGGACGAAGCGCGTTATATTGAGCGTAGAGGGCATCTAGTCTGTTCTGATAGGGCTTGTAGATATCCCCACCGAGCGGAGAGAACGTCTGGTCTGGAGTAGTCTTAGCAGTCGGAGTCGATGAACGACCACCGCCGACCGGCCCGCGATAAACAGAACCACTACCAGATGGTCTGGAGGTCTTAGGCGGCTTCTTTGGAGATGGTTTCTTCACAACTGGTTTGTAAGGTTTAGCATTCTTTAGTTCAGATAGAAATGGGCCATATGGACTAGTGTATCTGTATGGGGCTGGCGTAGTACCCTTACCGGGCGTTACGCTCGCCTTGGGAAACATCCATTGTTCTCCGTAAGCCATCAGTAACCTCCTTTAATATTTGATGAAGTAGGCTACTGCGATGTTGCGAGGTCTGGTTTCAGTAGCGTCACCAGTGCTCGATGAGGCAGTTGCGGTGAAGGAACTAGCGCCAACTAAGCGACCAGTACCAGCAGACGCGCTATTCATGAAGTCGCGTAGGTCGGTATTGTGCGTGTGAGCCTTGAGCACGTCCGCCTGAGTAGAGGCGAATACACGGCCAGCATCATAGGTAACGCCATCGTCCGCCCATGCTCGTAGGAACTGACCACGTAGGTCAGGCACATTAAAGTGGCTAGAATCAGCCGTACCCCATGTAGTACCAATAGCGGCATAGAGAGCAGCGTAGGTACCAGCCCTATCAACTGACGCACCGTTGCATTTGAGCCAGCCATCAGGAGGAGTAGTCATAGCGAACGCTGAGATAGCACCAGCAGGTACACCACCGCGAGTAGAGTTTACGGCAGAGTGGTCAGCGCGATACTCAAGCATCTTGATAATCTTGCTGAACGTATCACCGTCTGCCACATCTGCGATAACAGATACAGCAGCCTGAGCCGCTAGGTTCCCCGCTACGACCTTATCGGAGTGGAGCGCAGAGCCGCTAACCATCGTGCTAGCGGTAGCAGCCTCACATACTGCGTCAATCCATTCTGATATAGCGCCAAATGAACGGCTGATAGGTTCAACCGAACGGAGAGCACCCGGTACTAGGAGAGCAACATCTCCCGACCAACTCTCTGATACAGAATCGTACACCGCACTCAGGTTGCTATTCGTTGCAACACTAGGCTTGGGAATTGCCATTCAGACCACGCTCCTATACGGTGATATCAATCGTACCGATTTCTACATCAACATCTCCACGCTTCTCAAAAAGAACTAGTTGCGGTGGAGTGGTAGTTGTCCTTATCGAGACATACATTGTCTTTGGCTCATCCAGTGACTTCACTTCAATCTTCTCTTCTACTGTGTTAGCCCATCTCTGCACATCCTCCAGCGTGGAGTTCTTCCCGAGGAAGAGTTTAGTCTTGGACATTTATCTTCCTCCGTGCTCTCCAGCCAACAACAAGGTCTCTGATACGAATCTTGCGGTCGGCAGACCCGGACACAAGCATATCTGCTTCTTGTGCTCTACCAGTAAGAGGGATAACAGCAGTATCTCTGCCGACGACAGTAACGGTGGAGGTCTCACTGGAATCAGGATAATACATAGTAACCGTGATATCCTGTGTGTCGGTAGTTGACACGACATCACCAGACATGATATCCAGGTTTACATAAGCAGCGCGGAACTTCTTCTCAGCAATCGGGTCTGTGTTATCAATCGTAGCAGACTTAATCTCCCACGAGATATCAGTAGTTCCGAAGTCTAGAGTAGCATGGTCATTGGGGAATGAATAGATATGACCATCTGAGTGGAGAATTAGTATCTTCCCAGATGCCGTATGCTTAACCCAAGAGAGAACGTCGATGCCACTGAACCGATACCAAGCATCAAAACGTATACTATATCCGAATTTGAGCGCAGGTACATCATTTTCTTGCATAGCAAGTAGATAGAAGTCGTCGTAGATGATAGCACTTGGAAGCGGTTTTGTATAGTCAGTCTGTGACATATTCAGTAAGTCTTTTGAAATAGCAGAGGAAACCAGTGTAAGTGAGTTATTCTCTATACGATATACACCGTGCTTTCCAGACTTATCTTGTCCGAGGAAGAAGATGATTTCACCATCTTGCTTAATCGTACGATATGATACAAGACCAATGTCATCTACAATCCTCTCGATAGAGGCCCCCATAGAGACTTCATGCGGAGCAGCACTATCGCTCCACGACCATAGATAAATACAGGATTGCTTGAATACTAGCATACCTGTATCGGTAGGCCAGATACCCATGATTGCCTGCGAGGGGTCTCCTACGACCAGAGAACCACCGTGAGCGGGGTTATTACGGGACAAATCCATCCGTAGGTTCCAATTCTCCCACGGGTGCATAGCACGAGAAGTACTCCAGTGAGCCAGTTCTGTAGCGTCGAAGGTTGCTTCTGATGTGTGGGCTTCGATACAGACATAGTTAGACCCACCGTTTGAAACCAAATCTCCAAGAACATAGGATGTAGTACCAGCCCAAGAGGTAAGACTACCCGGAATAGTTACAGATTGGTCAGTACGAGTTCCCGAGTAGTAGACCTTGCTGAGGTTTGGGTTCACGAAGAAAAGACGCCCACGGTAAAACGTGAGGAAACTACCGCCGGGTACTAGCGGGCAAGACGATAGCGCGAGGTTACTCCCGCTACTACCATCGCTCTGGTTTTGATATGGGAGATAGTCATATACTGGAGTTGCAGAAGAAGTAGAACTATCCCATGCGTAAAGACCCGTATACGCATCGGAGAAAAGAATCCACTTCTTATCTACTCTGACGGTGAACAGGTCATTGATTGCGGTAGGAGTGTATGATTCAACATCAAGAATCTTGGTCTCTGCCATGTTTTCTCCTACGGAGTTCCGACGAAGCAATCGAGGAAGATACCGCCCACATCTAGATTGTCGGTATCTGTAGCACTCTGGAAAAACTCAATCTTCACAGCGACGTTGCTATAGTTTAGTTTCTTCCCGCACGCGATTGTACCAGTAAGAACGCCAGTACCCTCCCAGCGTAGACCAGCATCAATTGTGCTCTGGAGTACGCAAGTGATTGGGGTGACTACCGTAGACTTAACATTAACACAATCCCATGTAGCGAGAGGATTGCTAGCATCCTTCACATATACATTAGCACGCGCTCCGGTTAATCCTTCTGCATATCCGAACTTGAAGTAGAGGTCTACGTTGGGTTCTGGAAGAACAACATTGAACTGGAGTGTGGGGAACTTGGCAGTAGGATTAGTGACCGCCGTAGTGCCAGAGATTGCTTCGTTCTCAAGCCACCACGGAGAGGCAATCTTGAACTGGTCTGAGGCTAGAGTAGCGACCCTGCGAGTAGATGCAGAATCGTACCATGTATCGAACATATACTTAGTATCAGTATCGGCGCTGTCAATCCACGCGGTCAAGAACGTGCTAGTGGTAACATCAGATACAAATATATCTGCATCACCAACCCAGAGGCTATTGTTATTGAGTGGGGCGATATGCTCCAGTGAACCATCGAATGTGGCTGTGTCATTAACCCAGTAGTCCTTGAGGCCACAAAGAAAACTATCAGTAGCCCCACCTGCGGGAACAAAAGACTTATTAGTGAGATTTGCGAATCCAACTAGATGCGCAGCCCACGCTGAGACACTGGCTGGTGGGGTATATCCATAGTACCCAGCGGGTAGTGTGTTACCAGCAGAAGTCCAGATGTGTTCGTCGGTGATAAGACTTCTAGCGGGGATAGCACCCTCGGGGATATGGGCGTATACGTGCAGATGCCCACCCGTGACTACGGCGCTAAGTGTACCATCGAGGATGGTTAGGTTGGCTGGTGAACCACCGTCAGAAGAAAGCATACTCTCTAGCGACATAGTGCTCACATGGGTGTGAGCACTAGTCCAGTCGTTCAGAATAAACGGTGAACGTAGTTCTAGTTCAGAACCGTCCTTGTTCGGGAAGAAGTTAAGACAGTCCTGCAACTCATTAGATTCCATCTCCGTAGATGGTGTGGTCGAGTTCTTGCCACCTATGAATGTACCCTGTCGCCAATACTCTATGTTACGCATTAACCAGCACCACCATAGATGTTGCCGAATTGGTAGCATCCGGTCTCGGTCATAGACAGAAACCCAAGAGTCTCGTCATGGAGCGACTTGAATTCTCTAGCCGCAGCAATCTCCTCGTCCTTTAGTTTCAGCATCCAACACGCAAAGTAGATTACAGCGTTGATTTCATGGTCGGTCATGCTCACTGTATCAGTGTCATTAACCAGCGGACTGAAATCGCGCCTATAGTATATGGAAATATCATATACCAAATCAGGAGTAGGATACAGAAAAAGAGTATCATTAACAATTGCGTATGAATCGGGTTCTGCATTGTCTACGCTCGCATCCTCCTCGATGAACTCCTGCGGAGAGAGTTGCACTGGTTCTTCTAGCGTATGGCCGCTGATATAGACATACTTGACCATAGCATAGCCATTAGCCATATCTGCTTCTGGAATCTGGTAATCATATACATCTGCTACAGTTTCGGCCCTAAGTAGTTCGTTCTCCTTGTGAGTAACGTCCCACACCTTATTGAAACCCTTATTGATAATCTCGTTGACATTGGCTACAGGGAAGACCGTAGAGTTTTCATTAGTCAGGAAGTAGATATCGCTCCTGATATCCGCCAAAGTCTTTGTGATATTAGTTACTACAGCCATAACGACCTCCGACTAATCGCGCCACTGAGCCGATGTTTTGTCTCTTCCGCTCCACGTTCTTGCTGTCTTATTTGCTCTAGTCCAGCCAGTAGGAGCATTGTCTCTCGCTTCCCAAATCCCCTCTGTAGGCCTACCAAATCCATCAGTCAGTAAACCCCATTCATCGCTCCAGTAACCATCCAGAAAAAGATGTTCGAACATGGCATCTCCTATGGTTGGCTATTCTTACCGCGACGGTAAAGGGTGGGGGAACTTGATAGTGACTGGGCAACTACAACCGTAGTATCGTCATCATCATAGATAGTCTGCGCCGAAGCGGTGACTTCCCTCTTGTTGGTATTAATCTTCCTGATAAGGTCTGTATCAACCTTCACTAGCGGCAGGTCGGTGTCATGAATATCGGTAAGAATCTCACCAATATTCTCGATATCACTATAAGCGATATCAAGGTCTGAGTGGATTGTATCTACAACTGTATCCACTGTTGCGAGGTTGCTTAGTACAGTTCCAATGTCAGTATGCAGGTCTGATACCGCCGAAGCGACGTTTCCTACTGTTGCCTCAAGCGCCCCAGTCGAGTACATTGTGGTAACGTGTACAGCGGCAGAGTCTTCGGTAGTGTGTCCAGAGGCGATATCCTCATCCCAAACAGCATCTGCTATGGCTCCAACTGTTGGGATGGCTGCGATAGCCGTGTCTACCAGGCCGTGGACAGTGTCGAGGTCGGTGAGGATGTGTGTCGCTCCGGAGTTGGCTCCGAGCGCATTCTGCTGGATATTGTGGACGTAGGTGCCTGCCCTTTCGTCGGTGCCACCGTAGGTAGCATGGGGAAGTTCGTGAGACCATACCCCGGTAGCGATATCTGACGTTGACATTCCAGTTCTTACCCACTCACCGAACGTGTTCTCAGTGTTGTGGTCGGCTCTGGCTTCATCCCAAACAGCGTCTGAGATAACAGATACTGCGTCAGCAGATGTATTCCCATCAAATACCGTATCTCCATCGAATGTAACCGCCCTCGGGAACGCCCCGGTGGCACCGTATCCAATAGCAATTAGACCAGCCGGGGTCTCGGAAACGCCTCCGCCATCTGCGCGGGCAACAATTCCGAAGTCAAGTCCCTTACCTTCGATGCCCGCGTGCGGAGATTCGCCGTAGATACCAACGCTTACTGGAGTATCAGTTCCGATGCCAGCGATTCCGTATGTATCGCCCTCTGCGTAAATACCATAGGTGTCACCAACCGCGTAGATACCAGCATTACCCTGCAACTGAATACCATTACCACCGCTAGCGCCACCAGCGCCAATCAAACCAGCACCAATACCATTACCAACAACAGACAGTCCATTGCCGTTGCTCCCCATACTCCAAACTTCAAGTGAGTCTCCAGCAAGTCCAAGAATCTGAGAGCCGATAGCTCCGTATACCTTTAGGCCAACCCCGTCGTTGTGTGAGGAACCAAACGTAACTGCATCACCATCTTCGTTAATGGCTGAGATGGACTTAACTGAAACGACGCCAGTACCGTCGAACAACGCCGCGATGTTTGCCGCGAGTGTGGTAGGCACGGCCTCCACCCCTTCCACGAACCAGTAGAGTTTCTCGGTGCCAGTCCCACCGGCGTTCCCGCCGACACCCTGCACGCGCAAGTAGAGTTCTTTGTCCGCAGTCGCCTCGTACGTCAGAGTGAACGACTGCCAGTCAGTGTTCGCGGCCATGACAGCCGATTGCACGAGGGCGTCGGACTGCCACACGCCGTTGGGGTCGACGATTTGGAAGTTGGGTCGGGTCGTCCATGCACTCGTCCCGGTAAGTTTTCCGTGGACTTGTACGGTGAGTTGGTGACCCTTCGCGGCGTGGAGGGGAAGTTCCACATAGCAGACGCGGTCGCTGTCCTCGAACGTCTGCTCGTGGACGAGGTCGGTTGCGACGGGCGGAGTCCCATGTGTCCCGCTGGCGTAGGTGGCAGACTTCACGAAGCCGCCCTGCGTCCAACACCCTATGGCCCCGGCTACCCCGTTGAGGTCGAAGCAGGTAGCGTCGAACCTGCGCTCGGGCATGGCGACGGTCACGTGCTTGTAAGCGCCGTTCTGGGTGGCGGAGTTGAGCGAGGCACCATATCCGCGTGCGCACGTGAGGTAGAGGTCACGGTAGTTGACGGAGAATACGGTTCCACGCAGGCTGTTTGTTCCGTACATGCACCCGTTGATGCAGCCGCGAACGAGTCCCGCATTGTTCAACGCACCATGCTGCATCCCGCTGCCGCACCCTGTGACGGCGGTCACGTAACACGAGGTGCCGTAAAGCACTCCGACAGTACACCCGCAAATGGTATCGACAGTCGCCGACACTGGGTTGTTGAGGCCATAGGTGCACCCTTGGATGCGGGTGACTGTCGGGTTCGTCCCACTCGAAACACCTGAGTCACACCCGAGGATGCTTCCAACGACACAGTCGGTGGACGTATTGGAGATTCCAGTGGCGCACCCGGCAATGGTCGTCGCGGCGTGCGCCGCCCCCTGATAGATTGCGGAGCCGCATCCGATGATGAGTGTGGCAGAACAGCCGCCGCCGTACATCAGCCCGTACTGGCACCCCACGATGAGGGACGCGGTTCCCCCGCTGGCTGAGGACAACGCTCGTGCCCAGTATGCCGTGGCCGTGGCCGCAGTGTTCCGAATCTCCCCGTAGCGGTTCACACTGCCAGCGACAACGAGGTTCAGAGTGTTGCTGGTAGCGGCACTGCGTATAGCGACGTTGCGTACGGCAAGGTAGAGTCGTGCGCCGGGATACTGCGCTGAGTCCACATTCGCGGAGATGTCCACCACGGAAGCTGAGTCCACCGCGTCGAGCGTCACGAACTGGGCATCCCGCGCCACCGGGGTGAGCGCGTTCACGAGCACGAGTGCGCTCCCGACCGCCCAGTGCGCGTCGGCGGTGACATCCTCCAGCACGTTCAGGTGGTCGGTGGACGTTGAGGAGTGTCCAGTCATGAAGCGCTGTGTACCGCTCCCTGCATCCGTGAGGGTGACCGCCACGCCAGAAGATACCTCCGCCACCTTGAAGGTGTCGGTGGTCTTGTCACGGACGTAGTAGACGTAGTCGGCCTCCAGCGGAGCGGGTAGGTCAGTACCCACGAACACGATAGCCGTACCATCTGTCAACCCATGAGAGGCGGCGGTCAGCGTAGACGTTCCTACGTCAACGGAGTCAACGGTGTCGATGGCCCCGTAGACAGTCAGATACGGCACGGTCGGCTCGGTCGGAATCATCGCCACCGACAGGTAGGTGCAGTCGAGCTGACCCGCGTTCGTCCCGAGGAACGAGATGGCGAACTTCCGGTTGACCGGGTAGGCGCCTGTGTTGCCCCACACCTTGTCGCTGTTGGCGAGGATGCGCCCCTTTGTGGCCCCGGTGCTCGTCCCGTAGACATTTGTCGCCGCCTTGATTGGGAGCACCACAGATGGGGTGGTCAGCGAGGCGACGAGCATCCCCGGAGTCGTTGCGTGCGACTGGATGACGAGGCTACTGATACCTGTAGTCCAGCCCGAGAGGTCTGCGTCCGCCTCGACGGTGTGGCCTGCCGCGATGATGACGGTGTCGCCGTCGGCAGGTGCAGACCCGCCCCACGTTGCGGCGTTCGACCAAAGGCCCGACTGTGTGGATGTATGCGTAGCGGCCATCTAGTCCACCTCCACGCACAGATGTGTGAGTTCGGTCGCCATTGATTATCCTATGCTGAGAAGTAGAGTCGGACGCGATAATCGACGCCACCAGTAAGGTGAGCGTGGTTCATCGCGTTTACCAAACCACTACCGTTGCCCTCATGCGTAGCCACAACAAGGTTCTTCGCGCCAAAATCTGCGTTAATAGCAGCGGCAACCTGAGCAGCCGTGGAAGCGACTGGGAAGGCATCTGAGCCGTTAGCGAGGTTGGTGGCGGAGGCGGCACTAGGAGTTGTACCAGTTACCGAAACAAGAGCATTAGCGGTTGGAGTAGCAGCAATCTTAGCGATAACCTGAGCGCCAGTCGATGCGACCGCACCCTGAGCGCCGTTAGCGAGGTTAGTCGCGGTTACAACGGTGGGGGTGGTTCCGGTAGCCGAAACAAGAGCGGTGGCAGCCGGGGTAGCAGCGATTATGGCGATAACTTGTGCTCCGGTAGACGTTACAGCACCTGCTCCATCTGTGGCAAGTTGAACAGTAATCGCACTTGAAGAAACAGTACAAGCGAGGGTCTGGGAAGTACCACCGAGATGCCTAACCGTAATGCTATTCCCAGCCGCACCCTTAGCCTTAGCAGTATAGACCATGCCGCCGATAGTCGCAGAAGCGGCGACCCCAGCATCTGTAGCCAGACCAACGGTAATTGCTGTGTCCTCTACAGTACAGGTGAGCGGAGTTGACATACCAGTGACAACGTGTGCTACGGTGATATCATCTCCAGCAACGCCTTCCAGCTTGGCGGTATAGTCAAGCCCGCCGATTGTGGCGGTGGAGTGGGTAGTGCTACCACTAGCTAGAGTGACTGTGATTGCGTTACCAACAGTCTCAACAACCAGCGGTGAGTCTGCCGTCGTGTTTTCATCATAGTCCACGGAAATATCGTCCCCATAGGGGCCATAATCTAGCGCGGTAAGCGTAACGTCTGCAAGAGCAGCCGTCATGTTTGAGGTGAGGCTAGACTTAACAGAGGTCTGCGTAGCGCCAGACGCACCCTTAATCTGGGAACCGGGCAGAACCGGGCCAAGCCAGTGAGAGGCTAGACCAGTGTACCCACTAGCGGTGGGGAAGGTAGCCGCGCTATAGTTGTCCTTGGTGAAGTTTGTGTAAACCCTGCTATCTTCCGAGTGGGTCAAGGTCAGAACGCCAGCATTAAGCGTCGGGACAACGGCAAGAACTTCAACCTTTGTAGATTCAGTCCAAGATGGCCTACGAGGAACGGTGACAGCATCGCCGCCGAGTGTCAGAATTGATGGAGTCTGCTGAGTTGCCATATGAATCTCCTTAAGGTGATGTTAACCAATAGAGATGGGCAAGGTCGGGAGGGGTGTTCCCTCCCGACCCGCCCGGTTAACTCTAGTCTGCGGTGTACTGGTCGTCAGTCACAATGACCTTGTGAATCCACTGTGGACGAACTGCCTTACCACCATAAACGTGCATACCACGAACACCATCTGCGAACGCACCAGACAGGCGGATATTCTCCGTCTTAGTAATCTGGTCAGCGAACGTGAAGGCATCCTTAACACCAGCGACACCCCAGTAGATATCGTCTGATGTGGTCGTGCTATTTGTCCAAGAATCGTGAACCGGGTTGAGCGTTGTGGTCGTATCAGCAAGAACCTGCGTGCTCTGCTTGCCGGTTAGATAACCCTTGAAGGTCTTACGGGCCATCGTGTAAATCTTGAAACCAGCGAGAGAACCAGCAAGACCCCTCTTGCCCTTTTCGAGAATGCTAGAAGCGGTTGATGCACCAGCACCGACGAAACGGGTGTCCTTTAGCATATTTGCATAGAGGAATGAAGGTAGGACAATGTAGCGTCCATCTTCTGGGCAGAGGTTGTCATCGAGTTTAACACCGATATCAACAAGAGCGTCGTAAAGTCCACCAGCAGTTGCAACGTCAACAGAGGTGGAACCTGAACCAGCTTGGTCGAACTCGTCTGCTCCAGCGGCAGAGGCATCAAGCATCTTGTCGAAAATGTAACGGTCTGTTGACTGTGCGAGTGCAACACCAGCGCGAGCGGTCAGGTTCGAAACATACTTCGGGTCAGCCTGAGTCTGCTCAATGTCTTCAACCTCGAAGGCGAAGTAATCAGCAGCATCAATAGAGAACAGCATCGACGCACCGGTAGCGGTCTGGTAGACAACAGACTCGTTACGCAGAGCGTTGGTGGTGTCACGAGCACCAATGACATAGGGCTTGGCAACGATGTTACCAACGTGGTGGATACGGACAGTATCGCCCTTGGCCTTGATATCCCCCTCATAGTCACGGTTGACTAGTTGAAGAAAATACGAACTGTCATCAAGAGCCTTCATGGTTCTGCCTGACCAAATCTCAGGCACAAACCCCATGTTACCCTGGTTAGCCCCACCAACACCAGTTCGGGTTACAGCACTTGCAGCGGCATGAGAAGCCATATATATTCACTCCTTTGATGCCAAGACTACTTGTTGTACTGCTCCATTACTTTGTCGTAGTTCTTAATGAAGTCTTCATCCGACATTTTATAGAGGTCGTCCTTAGTAACCTTGGCGGTACTTGTTGTTGGTTTCTTCGAAGTTGGCGAAGATGCACCCTTAGACTTCTTGATTCCAGCAACAACCTGATTTGCTTTACGGTCTTGAATCTTGTCGAACATCATATCCTTATACGCCGCCTTAAGATTGGGGATACCGTTCTCTACTGCGTACTTTAGAACTGCTTCATCCTTAACGGCAGGATACTCGTTCTTCTTAATCCAATCCTGAGTATCAGCAAGTTCCCTCTCGGTAGCAATCTGATTCCTCAGTCCAATCATTTCCTGCTTTACATCTGCGAGTTCTCTATCTACTGGACGACCGTTCTTGTAATAATTGTCAATGACTTCTACGAGTCCTGGGTCTGCTAGAATCTCATCCTTTAGTTTCTTGAATGGCTCTAGTTCTCGCTCCATCTGGAGAACTTCCTCGCGTGTCTGTGTGTACTGGTTCCAAGTCTTCTTGACCTTATCGGGGCCAGCCTCACGTACCCACGCTAGTTCATCCTCCTCATCGTCCTCGTCATATGAATCTGAGATTACAGTATCCTCATCGGAATCTTCTGTATCATCAAACTCTTCGGTATCTAGTTCGTCGTCAGTATCTACTTCAAACTCGCCCTGTTCGTCGCTCATTGTAAACCTTCCTCCGAGACTTCCCGTAGCATTGGTCTTTCGACATACTCTGGGACGTTCCTCATTGAATTACATTACTGGGGGCAACCCCATCAACTCTGGCGGCAGACCTCCACCGTTTGCTATTGCTGCCAGTTCTGGCGGTAGTTCAGCCATCGAGTCTGCCAATGGCCCCGCGATATCTGGCGGAGGAAGAACTCCTGGGTCACTTATTGGTTCGTCCCCAGCAGGAACCTCCTGTTCCGCATCCTCTTGAACAAGTGTGTTGTTCTGCTCAACCATAGCCTGCTTGAGTCCAGGAACAGCCATCACGTCAACGAGGAAGTCGGGCGGAATTGGAACACCCATGTTGTTCATAGCCTCGCCCAGCATGGTAAGAATCGAGTTCTTATCCATAGGAGCGGTAGAGCCTGGAACAACCATGATATCCCACTTCCAATTGTCGAAATCTGCCTTGCTGATTTGGAACATATCGAAACCGCCGAGTGCTCTCTTGTTGCGAATGGTTCTCTTATCGTTCCAGTGATTGGATACGATATCCACCCACAACCTGCCGAGGTCTGCAAGCGCCTCTTCAACGCGCCTTTGCCGTTCCCTCGTCCGCACTTCGCCGGACTCTTGTTGCATCATAACAGTCTGAACTGGTTGGCGACTAGGTACAATCCCCCTTAGAACGTCTGGTAGGCCGACAACCCTATCGAACGCTTCCACCATCTGAGCCACCATTTCAAAAAGGTGCTGTGGAAGTTGCTGCCCAGCATCAAGTCTAGCCTCCGTGCCTGGGTTCTTAACGATAACCGAACGAGGCCCATAGTTGGCTAGAGTGTTAGGAGTAACACCAGAAGTGCTATCTACAATCCAGTGGCCGTGCACAATCCAGAGTCCGTTGTCGATGATGGTACGGAGAATCTGGTTGATGTTGTCCTGTAGGCCGAACGCCTTGGAAATAGTACAATCCCCCCAGAACTCGGCAGGACGCGGAATCTCGATGAAGCGGACATACGGCCACATCGAGTAAAGGCTAGCACCATCATCTAGAACAATCCCACCAGCAGTCATTAGTGTATGGCGGCCATTTGGGAATTTCATGCTTACGCCTTCTTGGCCTTCCATTGTCTCGTCAAGCGTGGTGTCACGATACCAATACTCCAAGATGTCAATTCTGCGTCCTTCGTCAGTCGGCGCAGGCCCACGAGTGGAAGTACCCTTGCGCTCGTAGAATTCAGTAGTTGATGTTTCTCCACTATCGAATACTTCCTGGGCCTTCTCTGGGTATCTATCACGAATCCATCTAATGCTTACAGGGTGATGCTCGATGATATAGTTAGCATCAGTCACGTCAGTGGCGTCTGGGTCTGGGAAGATATACCAAGGAGAAAGAACCGTAGTCTCGATTTGCCCGATACCGCCATCGCCAATGTTGTCTGGGTCGAACGTACACTTTAGGAATCCAGTGCCATAAAGGAAGACATAAAGAAGAACCTGAGCAAGTTTGCTCTGGGTTCTATTGTCTTGCCAGAGAAAGTCTAGAAGTTTGTTGACTTTATCCACGTTATCTAGGATATTGTTCTTGACCTGTTGAACAACCTCTGGGGAGGCGTTAGCATCAGTCATCTGCTCCATTAGTTCTTCTGGAATAATGGCTGGAGCAGCGTCAACCCCCCACTTATTGTCGGAGAGGTAACCACGCATGATTTCCACGAACTCTGCAACCTTGTTGTAAACAGGTTCAGACTGGTACCAAGCAATCTTGGTTCCGGCAGCCCATTGTTTACCATCGTAATAGTCGCGGCCCTTGTCCCAAAGGGACTCATACTTCTTACGAGCCTGTTTAGCCTCTTCCCACTTCTTCTTGAGGGCTTCGACTGGAACATCTGTGAACACTTTGCCTTTATTCTCGGGCATTTAATCCTCCTAAAGACAACGCCAGTCTCTTCCCACTGGGGCCTTCTGATTTCTTGTTTCCAATAGATACGGAAGGGTCTCCCCCGCCTCGATAGCGATAGCACAAGCCATAACTGTGTCGTCGTGGTGTCCCTGCGCTGCCCCTAGTTGCTTCTTGTCATTCTGTTCGTAGAAAGACATCTCATCAAGCAGGATGTCTGAGTAAATCTTGATAGGTTTCTCAGTTGAAGAGAACCTTCTCCTCATCTGTGTTATAATCCTCATCTTCGAAGTTCCCGAAGTGTAGAAACCTGGCACCAGAGTGGGTAAGTCGGTAATACGCGCCCGCTGTGGTCTCATATACAACCACGGGTAGGTCTGTTTCAAGTCCGACATTATCAAGTCGGAAGCCGTATTGACCTCTACCGCTAGCCAAGCGTTGTTGTACCATTTGGCGCACTTCTCAATCGGGTCAGAGTATACTTCTGGAGCAATCCGGCCTCTGTAAAGTGCCACAACCTCGCTTGTCTCTACATCAAGTACCACAAACGCAGAGAAGTCACCACCAGTCAGCCCCTCTGCAACGTCTACACCCATCGAATAGCGGTGATTAGCCTCTGGCTTCTTCCATACCGTAAGGTGCTCCATCGGATTCTCTATCAAATCCAACTTGTTCTTGTCTTCCGCACCAACTACGAAGTCGAGATACCCCACTATCGGCCTTAGACCACCCTGCTCGACAGGCTTTTGTTCCAACTCCCTGATGACTTGTTTCCATTCCCTGATACGTTCTATGTCGAAGACTGAACGTGAGGCGGACAAGAATGCGTCTTCAGGAGTTTCTGGATATGCTTCCTTGAATCCCTGCATATCACCAGCGAAGTCACGCTTTTGCTCGTCGATGTATGCCTGGTTGTACTCTGGGTTCTCCATCCACGAGTGGAAAACTGTATAGAACCCATTGGAACCCGCTTTCGCGTCTACCCAAAGCTCGGCGAAGTGGTTCCCGAACCCATTTGAGGTGCTAATGACGAAGATTTGGGTCTTCAGACCAGCGGAAGGCTTGATTGCTCGCCATTTCCTTTGTGCATCTTCGACACGCGCCCACTCATCACAGATAATGAGACCCGGTGAAGCGCCGTGACCAGCGGACTTGCTGCTGGCTGTTGCGTGTAGTGCGCTACCGTTCTCGAATTCTATGATAGAGTCGTTATTCTTACAGTTCCTACCACCCATATACCCGCGTAGTTGCAGCCAATCCGGTAGATTCATGAAGATGAACCTGACTCGCTCCATCTGTTCCTGGACTTCCTTGAGTCCAATCGAGTTGTAGTAGGCATGGAAGTTGGTTTTCGTCATACACTTCCAGAGAGCGTAGGCCGAGAGCAGCCAGGATAGTCCCATCTGCCTAGCCTTGAGGATGATGACCTTCATCTTGTGCTGGAAGGTATTCGCATCCTCCACCTGATACGGTCTCAGGATGAACCTGATTGGGTCTCCGCCCTCTTTAATCCACATCCAGCAGTAGGCATCAACGAAATAAGCGAAACTCTTCTTTACCTTACGCCATTCCATTTCCTGCCATGCTTTGTCTTGCTTCGAATAATCAGTCGTCGCCATCCTCGTCCTCAACTTCTGAGTCATCAACTAATTCTTGGGCGTCTTCCATCTCAAGAATCTTTTGAAGTTCCTCATCGGTGTAGTCTTTCAGTTCATCAGATACATCCTCGGTCGGCTCTAGCGGCTTGCTAGCCTTGGCCCCATAGAGACCAGCCCACTCAAGGAGCAGTTTAGCGTGTGTAGCGGAACCCTCGAAAGCCTTAATCTTAAGCGCCCACTTGATTCGCTCCACCTCGTCAACGCTGAGAACATTAAGAACGTCATTGTGAATCATCCTGCGAAACTCTGGGTCTTGCTCCCAGTGCCAAAGGATTGAGCGGTCTACGTTGTGCTGCTCCGCGAACTCCTTCTTGGTGCCTGCGAATCCTGCTGCAACACGAGCGTTGGAGTTAGGTTGCCTTAGCCACTCGGCGTAGAGTTCCTTGACTACCGCGTTCCTATCTGGCTTCTTCTTCCTCGCCATCGAACACCTCCCATGCCCTATACGGGTCATAGAGTGCTCGCTTACGAGTCTCACCCGACATCTCATCGGAGCCTACGACATCATCCTCGCTGGGGTAGTACATACCGGGTTCGATGAGAACTGGATATTCCTTCTTGTTCTTCCTCATCAGTTTGGTATACTTCGCAACCTGAGAGTTGAGTTCATCTAGTTCATCTACAAGTTCGTCAATGCCTAGCAACTTGCTGAGCCAAGTCATTACTTCCCGATTCCCTTCTTACGCTTCATAGCCTGGAACTGGTTGGCCGACTCCTCTTTGAAAGAGAACTTGCCCTTGCCAAGAATCGGAGCCTTGACGATAGAGGCAGGCTTTCCTGCTGGCTGAGTCTTGAGTTGGTTCGAAGACTTAGAAACACGCTTCATAGCCGTGGGGCGTTTCCCACCGAATCCGATACCCTTCATGGAATCTCCTTACGAGTAGTCGTCGTCCCACGATTTCTTTCTAGCGAACTTTTGAGTTTGAGTAGCGAGGCTTTCCGCGCATTCATCGCATACCCCCGAGAGAGTGTCCTCCTCAAATACCCACGTACCACACACGAGACACCAGACTTTCTTACCTCTGTCCATAGTACGGTAACTTCTCCTCTTGACGGTTCTGCCGACGCTCATCATCGAGATAGGATTTGAGTCCATCCTTCGTGTTCTTCGTCGGATACCAGACATGAACACCGTAGCCGTGTAGTTCGTCCATGATATCGTCAGCGTACTCGGCGTCACTACAATCGAATACGCAGGGAGATGATTTAGAAAAAGCCTCCTCATTAGTATAGCTGAAATCAAGTAAAATGTTGCAAAACGTGCTGGCGGGTAGGTCGTCATTCAAAAACAAAAGAGCGTCAAGGAAGGAGAGGGATTGGGATATCTTGGTGTCAGTAGCCTCGCATTTACGGGTTATGTGGTACAAAGTACGCTCTGGTATATCCATGTCGAGATTCACCAGAGTGTCCTTGATGGCGGGGATAGTGTAGCCAGCAGTTCTCATCTTCCTGACGAGTTCTTTCCATCTATCAATCTTCATTGGAATCCCTCCTATACTTCGGAGGAGTATATTTATCAATGTTATCACATTGATAACCCGGTATACAGATTTCTTTAGGAGGTGATACTTCACTCCATACTCTTAGTTTTCTAGGATACATACCCTCTCCTCTAGAAGTTAAATACATAAGGTCTTATATATATATATATATATTACGTACTTTCTAAGAGGATATACTACATCTAAAGAGAGATAATGTCAAGTATCTGTATTAGTACACATATTCATCACTATAGTAAGGGTAGTCATATATAGTGAGAGAGTATAGGGAATATAGGATTCAATAAATGTTGTATACATACAAAAGTGGGTCTTTCCATATATACATACCCCGTCCCCTTGGGGCAAATGGGGGTGTCTGAGTGCCCAGAGGGTGATGTTGAGCACGACTTATGTAACGCCATTGCTCTCCACCTACCCATTTGCTTCGACAAAACCGCAGGTCAGAGGGGTATTTCCACTGTTAGAGGGGCGGGACAACAACGAGTACCCGCCACCCGCACGCCGCGTGCGTGCACATGCAGGAGGTTCACGATGAACGCGAAGGACAAGGCAGAACTGGTCGCGCTCGTACTCGCAACGCTCGACGCGCGTGAGGCCGCACTCGCGCCCACGACCCCCGCGCCTGCAAAGGCCGAGGTTTCGCCCGTGCTCAAGAAGGACGTTCGCAAGGCCTTGCGCGTGGCCGCAGGCGTGACCCCGCTCCACACGCTCCACCCGCGTGAGGGCCAGCCCTACGCCAGCGCGTCCGAGCGCAAGGCGTTCGTCGCGCAGGCAAAGGCCGCTGGCTACGGCGACGTCGAGTGGGTCAAGTCCATCGCCGTCAAGTAGTCACACGCACGACCGAGGGCCACGCGCTTACATAGGCGTGGCCCTTTTTTGTGTACGCATAATCACATCGCCTGTATGCAATACAGGCAGGAGCAGGAGGGTACAGGCATGAGTCAGGAGGTCAAGCCGCTTGTGTACGTGCTCGTGGCATTGAGTGGGCTGTTGTTCGGGCTGATATGCGTAGCGTGTGAGTACGCATACTGCATGATGAGAGGGGTGGCTTGGTAATGGCACGAGTAGCGAAAGAAGTGAAGAAGGTGCTTGGCGCAATCACACAGGCGGAGGACGACGAGTATCAGGAGGTAGTCATACCAATCGCGTTCAGCAGGAAGCGTGGCGGTAAGTGCATCACGTTCGATATGAAGGTACGTGCCAAACATGGCGATGAAATCGTCATCTGCATCGACTAAGGAGCGAGTCGTGAGAATCAGGATTGTGTACCAGCCAACATCGATAGTATGGCCTAGCGCATACCGAGAGATGAATGACGAGCATTTCCGCTATCGTTGGCTTCGCGTAGGCTCCACAGGTTACATCATCGGACTCCGTACTAAACAGACTAAGGAGGGGCCATGAGCGAGAAACTTCCTCCGTTGCGTCCTGCTGACCTGCTATTCAAGGGGCGGCGAAAGGCTATCTCAAATGGTAGGTGCGTCGAGTGCTATTGTAAGGCAACCGAGTTCAGGAATGATATATCGGTGAGGGAGTACCACATTTCGGGTCTTTGTCAGGCGTGCCAAGACAGCGTATTCGGGGAGGGATTAGGCATGAGTGAGAAGCAGATTAGGCATGAGTGAGAAGCAGATTGTACCCATCGAGTTCACCAGCAGAGCGGTTCGTGATGGTATGCCCGAGACAATCGCAAAAGACGAGCATATTCGTTCGCTCTTCGACCATCATCAGGAAATGTACCGCTTCGAGAATGGCTACGGTGTCTCCGTTGTCCGTGGTGGAGGCACCTACGGCTACGACAAGGGATTGTTCGAGGTAGCCGCTATCGTGTGGCAGGACAACAAGGAGTCCAATGGCCCCGAGTGGGACTTTGTTGCGTGCGGAGAGACAGGGGACAGGAATGGTGTGGACAAGGACGATGTTCACGGCTACAAGAACCATCGGGAAGTGGCAGACTTCATCGACGCAGTAAGGGGATGGCAAGCATGGAGAACGGCTACAACTCATGCACTCGCACATGGACTAAGGAGCGGTGGAAGCACGCATATCTCGCCACTCGTAACCTCATGAACACGGTGGTCGAAGAATTGACCAAGAAGAACGAGCAGTTGCAGAAGGATGCCGCCATTGCGTATGAGTGGGCGGCGCAGTATTGCATGGCGGTTGACGACCTCATGGACGAGGTTAGCATGTGGAAGGCACTTGCTGAGATACGTATTATGAACATCGACGATTTGCAGTTCGAACTAGGGTGTGAGAGGGTGCGAGTTAACGTACTCCAGAATCTGCGTGCCAGTAGTATGGAGCGTGCTACCAAGAGGTTCAAAGAAATCAAAGGCCTTAAGGCCATGCTTGCTTGTGCGGAGAAGGACAAGGCGCGGCTGTTCAGCGAGTGCACCGACCTGCTCCAGCAGAACGACAGGCTGTTCAATCAGTGTGTTATTCTCGAACAGCGCGTTGCCCAACAGGACGGGCTTATCGAATCTCTCGACAGGCAACTGCTTGAGTGCAGGATGGGATACAACAGGCGATAACAATGACAGGCTGGGAGAACGGCTTAGTCGTTTTAGTGTTCCTGATAGTGCGTGCAATCGTGCGTTCGATAAGGAGTTGATATGAACAAGTGGGAATGGTTCGGTCGGCTAGTGCTTTGTGCGTATATCATCCTCGGCGTGTGCCTGTACGAGAGCATCCCAACACTATGGAAACTTGCGGCTCTACCAGCGTTCGCGTTTATGGGATATGCAATATCAACCGCGTTCATTACAAACGCATGTGAGCGGTATAGCAGGGACAATCTCAGAAAGGAATACCGCCGTGGCTAAGTTTCGTGTGTTGTTCGTCAACGAGAAGTTTGACGGCTTCGAGTACAACATCCCGCTGGGCAAGGTGGAGGATGCGCTCAAGAAGTTTGGAGAAGTCGCAGGAGGGTACATCGTTGATGCTATCGTCAATGTGACTGACAACATGGGTGATATCGCATACGGCAAGTACAACTGCAAGGATGGTACATTTTCATACAAGATGTGTGCATAAAGAGGGGTAGGTGATACAGATGCTCGACCTTACGATTGGTATTGTTATTGGTACGTTGTTCATTCTCGCTCTTGACCTCGCCTATAATGCGGGGGAGAAGGAGGGGTACAGGCGTGGAACACGAGGACACTAAGCACAAGTTTGACCCTGTGTTTGAGGACGGAGTTGAGCACTATCCTGTGTTCGAGACAGACGAAGAGGATAGGGAGACTATAGACGATTGGGTGCCAGAGTTTCCCACGGTAGACGCTATCGCTACTGAGTTTGTCAACGCCACGTTCGATGGTATCACGCAGTATTCGGTGGAGTATGCGGTGGCGTTGCTCAAGGCATGGCAGAATGAGTTTCGTGCTTCTCTGCTATGGAAGGCGAACGAGGAAACCAAACTGTATAGAGAAGGAGGGTAACATGGCTGGGGCGTATAAGAGCGTCGATAAGATAATGAGCGTTGAGGAAATCGACACCATCACACTTGTGCTCACCGAACAGGAGGCGGAGGCGCTAGCACAGTTGTGCTATCGGACGGGTGGAGCGCCTGATACCCGTCGTGCAGATATCGACCACATCAACGCTGCCCTCAAGACCGTTGGGTTCTACGGGAGCGATGGTGCGGCAACTGGAACCATACGGTTCTAGTATGAAGGCTTACGGAGTTATCTTCCACATCGACCGTTACGATATGAAGGGTGATGCCAAGTATCTTGTTCATGCAGATAGCGAAGAGGAAGCGGTTAACAAGGCTCGTTACTATGCGGTGAAGGACGGCAAGTACACGCTCTTGTCAACGGTAGAGGTCGAGGATAAAGGAGAGGCACATGACGAAGAAGTGGGTATCACGGAGAACAGCAAAGATGATGGCACCGCATCATGAACAGGATGGCTGGTGCTACATCCGTGTCAACAATCAGGGGTGGGAGAAGCACGACTACAACGATGCGTTGTCTTGTTCACGCACGATAAGTTCGCGTAGAGTTGAGCGAGCGGTAGAGAACGACAACGTGCTTCGCAAGTTGCAGGAGCGTGGATGGTGTTGTGAGTATGTGTCCTACGACACCGAGAACCGAAGGTGGAGGGTGTACTCTGTTCTGGAAGGGGCAAGGTCATACGGCGCTACACTCAAAGAGGCGTACTACCGTTACGAGAATTGCATTTACAATTCGTTCAAGTCGTCCACTCGTTAAGGAGAACACAATGAAAGAGTACAAGAAGAATACTTCGCTCGACCTGATGCGCCTCCTGCTCACCACGGATGCTGTTCTCAGCGTTGCGGTGCTCGTCTATCCCAATCGTGAGAACGCCCTTCACGACCTGCTCAAGGAATGCCTCAATGGTGATGCAGACGAGAACGGCGTGGCTTACGTCCCCGCCGAACTCATGACGGCGGCTGTGCTGGACGGCAAGGTTGCCGATGCTTGCAAGACCATGCTCGAAACCTTCGGGATTGCCTACAAGGGGCTTACTGGCGAGGACTTCTCTACTCCGCTCGGTGAGGAATCGACCTACGAGAGCAACGCAGATATGACGTTCAGGCTTCTCAACATGTTCCGCCTCGTGTGGGAATTTGTAGGATTCGACTACACCGATGGTGAGCCGATGTGCATCTGTGTCACCGGCGACCTGTATGCCCTCGTTGACGCAATCTACGCTGACTAATCTAAGGAGAAACCATGTTTGAGAACAAGCGTGCCGTTATCTGCATCATGACCGCCGAGGGTGCCCATCCGTTCTGGAACAAGGATTACATGAAGTGCGCCGAGGAAGTCGCTGGCTTCTTTGGTACTGCCGTACTTGCTGGTGTTATGACTGGTAGTATCGCTGTCACGAATCACGACATTCCTGACAATATCCCCGACGATAAGTATGCTATTACCGAGTGGATTCATGGTATTCTTGATGAGGCCGAGAAGGGTAACAAACAGTATCGCGCTGGGCTTCTCACGGCTGTCGGTATCATCGACCTTACCGACCAGTGTATGAAGTTTGCTGGCGAACTTGAGAATGGTAATATCAAGAACGAGTTCGACCTTCTTTCCAAGAAACTTGAGAGTGGAGAGTTTAGCCCTCTCGACTTCGGTTGTGAGGACGTTAAGCATAACTAACGCGGGAGCGTTAAGAAGAAACGAGATACTATGGGAGAAGTTATCCCTGAGCGGATGAATCATGCTAGCACCAGCAATGATATTCTGTGTACTGTTCTACGTTGTAATCATCGTGTTCCGAGACTACAGGAGATAGCACATGGCTAACAAGAAAAAGAAGGACGAGACTCGTAGGGATTTCGACAAGGTTCCCGCTCCGTTCATCCCCATCTATTCCATCCCCAATAATGGCAAGGCTCCTGTCTTGTGGCTCGTTGAGATAGGTGAGCGTAAGGACGAGGGGTTTATTGCAGACACCCAAACCTTCTATGTTTACAAGAAGGGGTATGGGCTTTATCAGTATGGCGGTAGTTCTCGGTGGCAGTATAGTCCTATGCACATTGTTTCTGGAGCAGAGTTTCCTCGCAATGATAGGTCTAGGAATATCCTGTCGCAGGGTTACTACTATAAGTGCTATGAGGCTTCCGTAAAGGCATTGGAGGAACGGGAGATTCGTAGGAAGGAATACTACGATAAGAAGGAGAATCCTCCGGAGGTCGAGATAAAGGAGGAAAAGGTCAAGAAGAAGTATAAGACTCCTTCGCTATTCTCCGATAAGTTGGAGGCTCGTGTCCTCGATGCTGTGTCAGAGGCTCTTGCCGTTGACCTCGCAGAGAACATCAAGCCGAAGGTCGAAGCACACATCATCAACATCCTCGGCTACAAGCCCCAGCGTCACGAAATCGTCAAGGGTAATGACGTAATCGAGATTGAGGGTGTGCTTCACGAGAAGTTTGATACCGTCCTCGCACTTCTCCAGCGCAATATCCCTGTCTTTCTGACAGGTGCCGCTGGTACAGGTAAGAACCACTTGGTCAAGGACGTTGCTAGAGCGTTGCAAATGGACTTCTACTTCACCAACGCAGTAACATCAGAGTATAAGTTGTCAGGCTTCATTGATGCTAACGGACGCTACCATGCCACCGCGTTCTTTGAGGCGTTCAGCAAGGGCGGTGTGTTCTTCTTCGATGAAGTGGACGCTTCTACTCCAGAGGCACTTGCGTATACACACGCCGCTATCTCCAACGGCTATTGTGAGTTTCCGACAGGACATGTCGATGCTCACCCAGACTTCCGAGTGGTAGCCGCTGGTAACACGTTTGGCACTGGTGCTGACCTTGAGTACGTCGGTCGCTTCCAGTTGGATGCCGCTACCCTCGACCGATTCGCTCTCGTGCATATCGACTACTCGCCCGAAATCGAGACAGCGATGGCTGGTGCTGACGACGAAATCCTGTCGTTCATCAGGGACTTCCGCAAGGCTCTCAAGGAGGCTGGTATGAAGTTCGTTGTCTCCTATCGTGCAATCAACCGAATCGCACAAATGAAGGACACACTCACCGACAAAGAGATTGTGAGTATCTGCCTCACCAAGTCTCTTGATGTTGACGACCTACGTATTGTCAAGCAGAAAATGACGGTGGACAACCGTTGGACTAAAGCATTGTCGGTGTAATATGGCTACGTATAAGCACTTCGATTGTGAGGAATTTAACAACCTCAAAGAATTCACCCACGCTTGCAACGACAGGGAACTGAACAAAGTATGGTCTGGAACAAACACCCGCGACCTATCCTCGCGTACCCGTGATGCTAGGTTCACTGGCTCGAAGAGTTACGAGGAAGCAGAGGAATTGCTTCTGTATGGATGGGACAAGTACACCGAAGAGATTAAGAAGGCTATGTTTGAAGTCGATAAGGTAGACACAACGGAGTCGTTGATGAAAACCTCTATCGACTATTCGTACGTCGGGCAGGTTCCGTGTGTGCCTCGTGCGCTAATCGGACTCCCCGATAGCATGATTCTCTATCATAAGCCCCCGACCAAGCAGAGAACAATCTGCATCGTCTACGATATATGCGCCGTGTGGGATGTGAGTGCTGGTGATTTGACAAAGGCTGGCATCACAATCCTCACCGCCGTGTATCACTTGGAGAAACTAGGCTTTAAGGTTCGCTTGGATATAGCACAAGCGGCCTGCGGCGGTAATCAGATTCTAGGATGGAGGCTCAACGCGAAGGACTACAAGCAACCCACTGATATTACGAAGTTGGCGTTCCCAATCATCCACCCGAGTATGCTTCGCAGAATGTCGTTCGCTTGGTTGGAGCGTTCTCCTGCTATTCGTAATTCAGACTTCCGTTGGGGATATGGTAGCGTTCTCTATAGGATGGGGAAGGATGCTATCAAGCAGTACGAGCGGAGCGTACTTCGTAAGGACGAGCACCTTATCTTCTACTACGATGTAGCAAGGGCAGGATTCGACCCCATCAAACTGCTCAGGAACAAGAAGATATTCTACGGGAACGAGGCTTAGTATGAGCAGGAAGAAAGCCGAACGTCACCAGCGTTACTGTAAGTCGTGCGGTATGCTTATGGCGCATGACGAGGGGCGTGGTAGCATTTGCGACTACTGCTTGTCGTGGACAGATTGGAGGGCGAGCCTTGAAAGAGTATAGCAGGATAGAAAACCTCAAGAGTGCTCGTATGGGGCCGCTCAGACGAGAGGGGGCGGGCATAGAGCGCATGATTGAGATGATTGTGTATGCGCTCAACGTGATGCTCAACGACAGGATAGCCGAATTGGAGGCGAGCAAAGAAGATGATTCTCTGCACGGACGAGCAGATGGCTAGTATCGAGAAGATGTGTTCCCTTCTGGGTAGGTCAGTACCGAGGAAGCGACCGTCCACCGAGGATGCTTCGCGCTATCTTATGGCGCTATCCAAACTTATGACACAACGCTCGCTGGAAAGAAGGCGGTCTAAATGAAGCCTGACATCGTTGTGTCCATCGTCGAGTTTGAGCGCCCCGGTCCGATGGCGATGGTGCCGTGGTACCTCGTCAAGATGGCGGACGGAACCTACCACGAGGTCAACGCCGCATACGTCGAATCGGTGAAGAAGCACCCCACCACGAAGGAGGATGCGCTGTGAGCGACAAGACGTTTCCGTACGAGGCGACGACGGGCGGGGGCCGTCCTGTGCTCGCGTTCATTGAGCATGACGGGCAGACCGCCATCCAGTGGCTTGAGGCGGGCGACTACGCATGGTGGCCGACACGCGACCTCACCCCCATCCCCACCCGCGACGAGCGCATCAAGGAGATAGCGGAGAAGGCGGCGGAGGGGTATGCGGCGATGAATGGCTTCCCTCGCGACTGGTTCGGCCACGACCTTTTCGTCCACGCCGTCAAAGTCGCAATCAAGGAGGCTGATGCGCTGTGAGCGACGATAGCCGCGCGGCAGAAGCCGCGACGGGCGACGA
>Ga0209798_10000315_pt1 | contig 28206 bp, 22 predicted proteins | sample DOMMetBare3Fresh_FD_187475 | JGI IMG/M metagenome (GOLD analysis project Ga0209798, IMG submission 187475) | Wetland sediment microbial communities from St. Louis River estuary, USA, under dissolved organic matter induced mercury methylation -... | ecosystem: Environmental > Aquatic >... | reverse complement strand
GCCTTAGGGGTGCAGGTGAGGACCTCGCCTCCGTCAGAACCCATCTGGGCAGGTTGCGTTACGAACTAACGGGGCAGCTCGCGCGGCTTTGGTGCGGCGGTCGGATCCTGTTCCCCACTCTTGATCCCGCTCTGGCCTAACACTTCCTTAATCGCTCCCACGCTGGCCAGCATCGCCGACGTTTCAACCGGCATGAAGATTACTTTTGAGTTATTTGTGCGCGTCATGTCGCGCAGACTCTCAATGTAGCGAGTCGTAATCAGGTACTGCGCGGGATTGCCGTGCTCATGCATTGCCTCGGCGACCAGGGCGATTGCCTGAGCTTCACCCTGGGCGTTTCGCTGGCGCGCTTCAGCCGCACCCTCAGCGGCGAGGATGGCTGATTGCTTTTCGCCTTCGGCGCGCGTGACTGCTGCTTGTTTCTCACCTTCGGCGCGTGTAATTGCTGCCTGCCGATCGCCCTCAGCCTGCAGCACGAGCGCGCGGCGGTTACGTTCCGCGGTCATCTGCTTTTCCATGGTGATGCGCACGTCTTCCGGCGGGTTAATGTTCTTGACGTCGACGCGGGTGACCTTCACGCCCCATTTGTCGGTCGCCTCATCCAGAATGATGCGCAGCTTGGCATTGATTTGATCGCGCTGCGAGAGAGTGTGGTCCAGATCCATATCACCCATCACCGCGCGCATACCCGTGATAGTCAACTGCACAATGCCGCCCACCAGATCGTTCATTTCGTAAACGGCCTTCACCGGATCGGTAATTTGCCAATACACAACCGAGTCGACGTGAATGGTTACGTTGTCGCGAGTAATCACCGGTTGCGGTGGCAGATCGATATATTGTTCACGCAGATCGATGGAGGTCAGACCCGGGCGCGTGTTGGTCCAATAGACGGCGCGCGGACGATCCAGAAAAGGAACCAGCAGATTCAGGCCGCTGCTCGCGACCTTATCGAAACGCCCGAGACGTTCAACCAGCATGACCGTGGCCTGGGGTACGATTCTGATTGTCTTGGCTGCGATAACCAGCAGCACAATGCCGATGAAACCGAAAAGTAAAAAGGCTAGGACTGACATGACTGGATCCATGATTACCTCTTGCAGCAATGCGTCAGAGCGCATGGGGTTTGAACTACCTGCGGCAGAACTATAGCGGATCGCGCCTCAGTCCGACAATATTCAGTTTGTCGCGAGCGCTTTTATGAACGCCGGAACCCGCCGCGAAACATGCTTACTGCCTCCAACTTGTTTTGCCTCATGGCTGATACGCTAAAGTTTGTCGGACAGAGGTGGAGGCGGCCAGCCGCCGAGCGCCTCTTCAACAATCAGCGCGGCAGCCATAACTCTTTCCTCCGCGCCCGGGCGCCCCACGATTTGAACGCCAATCGGCAAACCCTCAGCCGACCGTGCCACCGGCAACGTAAGCGCGGGCAAATCAAAAACATTGAATGCCTGGCAGTAACTAAAAGCGCGAAAAGTGCCGATCGCTGTGCCGTCCACCCACACCTTGTGGGCATCATGCTCTATGGCGGGAGTAGCTCCCACCGGCGCCACCAGCAAGGAGTTGTGCTCCATCCACTTGAGCAGTTCAGATCTCAATTGATCGCGTTCCAGCCAGGCGTGGATGTAATCATCAATGCCGGGCGCCGGAGAGTCGTCGGCGGTCCTTAAGCGCCAGCTCACAAATGGGCCGGCCTGATCTTCGTGAGCTTGATAGACATCGCGCAGCAGCACTACCGAGGCTCTGGAGAAAATCTTGAGCCACATATCGAGAGCCTGCTCGACACCCGGCGGCCTGCACTCTTCCACCGCAAAGCCGGCATCAGCCAGAGCCAGGGCGGCTGCGCGCACTGCCCGGCGCGTCTCGAGCGTGATCGGAGTCACTCCGTCATCCGCATACCACGCAACCCGGCTGCCGCTTGCGGGCACCGGCATGGGATCACTAATCACACCGAAAATCAGCTGCAGATCCGCGATCTGGCGAGCCAGCGGACCAATCGCCGCACCCAATGAGTATGGTCCGGCGCTGGGCGGAAATTGTCCGGCACCCGGCACCCGTCCCACTCCCGGCTTCAATCCGGCAATGCCGCAGAAATGCGCGGGGATGCGAATCGAGCCGGCCAGGTCGCTCCCCAAACCACCAGCCGACATGCAGGCCGCGATCGCGGCCGCCTCGCCGCCGCTCGAACCTCCCGGGCTGCGGCTGCTGTCGTACGGATTATTGGTGCGTCCAAAGACAGGGTTGTCGGCATTGTAGTCCATCGCCAGCTCAGCCGTGTTGGTCTTGCCGAGAATGATCGCGCCCGCGGCTTTCAAGCGAGCCACCGCTGGGGCGTCGCTCTCAGGCACATGATGCGCGCGCAAAAGCGAGCCGCTCGTGGTGCGCAGCCCGGCCGTGTCTATGGTGTCCTTGATGGTCAAGGGAACTCCATGCAAAGGTCCCAATAGGGGGCTGCCGGACAATAAGGCGTCGGCTGCCTGGGCCTGTTCCAGCAGGTCCGGCGCGAGCGTCACGATGCTGTTTAGAAGTGGATTGATGCGCTCAATGCGCGCGATGAAGGCCTCTATAACTTCCAGCACAGAAACGTCGCGGTGACGAATCAGGTGCGCTAGTTGCGCCGCAGAGTGAGAAGTAATATCGGACATAGAAACAAATCGCCGCTGGCGTCGTCAGGTTTAAGGGTCAGTTGGGTGATCGCAGCGGCCCGGCGCAATGTCCCCGGGGACCCATCAGTCTCCGCTTTAGATCACCCGGCCGCCAACTTCAGGATCCTTTTCGCTCTCGTTTGGCTTTTCCCCTTCTTGTCAATATAATTCAGACGTTCTGAAAAATACTTTCCTAAACTCGTACGAGCAAAGACCTTTGGTTCATAACCTGGAGCCTGAAGGCAAAGGAGTGCGTACTTGGCGATCCGTCTGAGCAGGACGTTTGTTCTGCGCAAGCTGCATCAGTTATCGGGTATTGTACCGCTCGGCATTTTTTTACTGGAACATTTCTACACGAACTCCAAGGCGTTGAGCGGCTCCGCCGATTTCAACAATGCCGTTAAGGATCTGCAATCCATTCCTTACATTCTGTTCGTGGAGATTGGCGGCATCTTTATTCCCCTCATCTATCATGCCGTCTACGGCCTGGTAATCACAGTCGAGGCGCGCCCGAATAATCTGGCTTACCCTTACCCACGCAACTGGTTCTACCTGATCCAGCGAATCACGGGAATGATCCTCTTCTTCTTCATCACCTTTCATGTGCTGAATTTCAGGTTCGGTCTGGTTCCGGGGCTGAATAACATCTCGGTCGCCAGCCATCCCGACCAGGCATTTGCAATAGTGGCAGGCGAGTTTAGCATGGTGTCGATATTTCTTATTTACATGATTGGCATCACTGCGACGGTCTGGCATCTGGCCAACGGCATCTGGCTTTTCATGGTTGATTGGGGCATCACTATCGGCGAGCGCGCCCAGCGCCTGACCGGTTATGCCTGCATCGCTTTCGGTGTCGTACTGCTTCTGGTGGGTATCAACGCCGCCGTCGCGTTCATACGCCCCGGCGGATTGCTGGGAGGTATCCTGTAAACGTGGCGAACAACGGAATCAAGATAGCGATTGTCGGCGGCGGACTGGCGGGATTGGCGGCGGCGATGAAGATTGCTGAAGCCGGTCATGCTGTCGATCTATTCTCCATCGTGCCGGTCAAACGCTCGCATTCAGTTTGCGCGCAGGGTGGTATCAATGGCGCGGTCAACACGAAAGGCGAGGGCGATTCGACCTGGGAACACTTTGATGACACGGTTTACGGGGGCGACTTTCTTGCCAATCAACCGCCGGCCAAGGCCATGTGCGAAATGGCTCCCGCGATTATTTATCTGTTTGATCGGATGGGTGTGCCCTTTTCCCGTACGCCGGAGGGCTTGCTCGATTTTAGGCGCTTTGGCGGTACCAAACACCACCGCACGGCATTCGCCGGCGCTTCCACCGGTCAGCAACTTCTCTATGCGCTGGACGAACAGGTGCGCCGCTACGAAGTAGCCGGCAAAGTAAAGAAATACGAGCATTGGGAAGTGATGTCCCTGATCCTCGACGACCATCAGGTCTGTCGAGGTCTGACAGCCATGAATCTGCAGACTCTGGAGATCAAGGCCTTCCCTGCGGATGCTGTGATCATGGCCACGGGCGGGCCGGGCCTTATCTATGGCAAGTCTACCAACTCGATGGTTTGTACCGGCAGCGCAGTCTCCGCTTGTTATCAGCAGGGTGCAAAATACGCCAACGGCGAATTCATTCAGGTCCACCCGACGTCGATCCCCGGTGAAGACAAATTACGCCTGATGTCTGAGTCGGCGCGCGGCGAAGGTGGCCGGGTATGGGTGCCGCGCCAGAAAGAAGACAAGCGAGCACCTTCGGCGATCCCGGAAAAAGAGCGCTGGTACTTTCTGGAAGAAAAATATCCAGCCTACGGCAACCTGGTACCTCGAGATATTGCCACTCGCGAAATTTTTCAGGTCTGCCTCGATGGCATGGGGGTGAGCGGTGAGAACCAGGTCTTCCTCGACGTGACGCACATTCCGCCCGATGTACTGGACCGAAAACTCGGGGCCATCCTTGAAATCTACGAGATGTTTGTCGGCGACGATCCCCATCACGTGCCAATGCGCATCTTTCCCGGCGTGCACTACTCGATGGGCGGGTTGTGGGTTGATTTCAACCAGCGCACGAACATTTCCGGTCTCTTGGCCGCGGGCGAATGCGACTATTCGATCCATGGAGCCAATCGACTGGGCGCGAACTCGTTGGTGAGTTGTGTCTATGGCGGTTTCATAGCGGCGCCGGCGGCAATCGAATGGGCCACAAATGTGCCGCGCAACGGCGCGGAGAGTTCGCGGCTCTACGAACTGGAATCGCAGCGCCAGCAGGAAATTAACGATGCCTTGATCAAGCAAAGCGGGTCTGAAAATCAGTACGTGTTGCACCAGGAGATGGGCAAATGGATGACTGAGAACGTTACCGTGGTGCGCTACAACGACAAGCTCAAAGCGACCGACGCCAAGCTGCTGGAGCTGATGGATCGCTACCAGCGCATTTCGATAAATGACTCAAATCTTTGGGCCACAATGGCCTTGCCGCACGCGCGCCACTTGAAGAATATGCTTGACCTGGCGCGTGTCATCACGCTTGGCGCGCTTAATCGCAACGAGTCCCGCGGCGCGCATTACAAGCCTGAGTTCCCCAACCGGGATGACGAGAACTGGCTCAAGACGACCATTGCCGAGTATTCCGGCGAGGGGCCGGTGTTTTCCTATGAGCCGGTTGACGTGTCATTGATTCCCCCGCGCAAGCGCGATTACAGCAAGGGGAAGAAAGCGTAATTTGGAGTGCGGCGGCATCTGCAGAGCGTCGCCGCCCTGATTCATGAATTCCCACAGGGACACATTTCACAACCAGCGCAGTCGCCGCTTCTCTTTACCGGCGCCGGCCAAATATTTATGTCAACTAACTTAAACCCCGGGCACTCCACAACGCGCGTGCCAGCCAGGACAGTCGAGATTCACATTCGCCGGCGCGCGAACCCCGACTCGTCACAGACATGGGAACGTTTTGAGATTCCCTATCGTCCCAATCTCAATATCATTTCCTGCCTGATGGAGATTCAGAAAAATCCCGTCACCAAGGAAGGAACCAAGACAACGCCACCAGTTTGGCAGATGAATTGTCTCGAGCAGGTCTGCGGGATTTGCACGATGGTCATCAACGGGCGTGCGCGGCAATCATGTTCGGCCCTCGTCGATAACCTGGAACAGCCCATCAAGCTCGAGCCCATGTCGAAATTTCCCAATGTCCGTGATCTGGTGGTGGACCGTTCGCAAATGTTTTCCCACCTCAGGCGCGTGCATGCATGGGTAGAACTCGACGGCACACACGATCTGGGTCCCGGACCGCGCATGGACCAGGAAGATGTCCAGGAACGATATGCATACTCCCGCTGTATGACCTGTGGTTGTTGCCTGGAAGCCTGTCCGCAATATGACGAGGACCATTACATTGGGCCCCAGGCCATCGCCCAGGTGCGCCTCTTTAATATGCATCCCGCCGGGAAGATGAATCGGGACGAACGTCTCGAAGGGATAATGGGCGAGGACGGCATCACCAACTGTGGTAACGCTCAAAACTGCGTTAAGGCCTGTCCGATGAACATACCGCTGACCAAAGCCATCTATGAAGAGAACCGCGAGACCGTAATCCACGGATTGTTTGGCTGGTTAAGAAAGTAGGCGATCCAGGCCGGTCCATTCGGACCCGGTTGCAAACCTAACGATACCCGACGAGGGCCCGTCCACTGATTTCAACCCGGGAGCGCCCTGGGGTGACCGTTCACCATCAGCAGCAATTATTGCGCCTCGATGCCTAACCGGTCAGCGCACTTGTGTAGCGAAAGCCCCAGCAGACACGCAATCACCAGATTGAAATAGAACGTAAGTGAGCCGTCGATAAAATTCGCCGGCAGATTGCCGAAGAATGGCATGGCGAGGGGCGCCGTGATCGCCGCCACAATCACACTGGCCACAAAACCCGCCAGCTGGATCAGAATCACCATCCCAAAAGCTTTGAAGTAAGTGCTACCCATGCGGCGAATGGTGTCCAGTCCGACCAGTGGATTGACCACTGAACCGAAGCGTTCGGTATATCCCGCCACCGAAAGCGCCATGGGGTAATAGAAAATACCCCAGACGATACTTAAGAGCAGGAGCAGGACGAGGATCACCGGCAGCTGAAAGGCAGCCAGCAAGAGACGTAAATCGGAAGTTGGATCTTTGAGCTGCTGTTTCGATCGCTCAGCTTCCGCCGCGATCTGGCTGCCGGGCCGCAGACGATTCAATTTGGCATTAGCCTCCTCGAGCTTCTTGGGATCCGCTTCAGGATCCATGAGCACCGACAGGTCCTGCTGTGACACTGCTGTCGGCTGCGCTGTGGCAGCAGGCGCAGCGCCAAAGGGCGCTGAGGCGGGTCCCTTAATCACACCGAATACCAGCGCCAAAGTTATCGCTATCATCGGCCCCCAGGTGACAACGGTAATGCCGATACCGAGACCAATGGGCACGGCCACATCATCCCACATGGAGAAGGCACTGAAATCAGGCAGAAAACTGCGATTGAGCCTGCCCCAGGCTACCTGGCTGATCACGTGGGAGATGCAACCAAACATGATCACGAAGGCGACCACCTTGCCGCGAAAGCCCGCCAGTTGAAGAAAGCCATAGATGGCCGCGCCGAAGATCAGAGCCATCTTGTGGTCCAGCGGATAGCGCAGGGCTCGGGCGAAGTCTGCAAATCCAAAACCTGAACTTTGAAAGTCCAAACTCTGGAGCTTCATGCTAACTTCCACATAGGGCTTGCAGATCTCGCCGCAAAGCGGGCAAACCGGAATTTGGCTGACGAACCGCGGGCACGCAGCGCAGAAGCAAGCGGCGCATACCTTGCAGACATATTCAGGAGGGACATTCTGGTGGTTGTGGCAGGCGTTGCTCAGGGTGACAGGTCTCGCCCGGTCCCCGCTTTCGGCTGTAGACTCAGCCCAATTCGAGGCGTCGTCTGCAGGCGGGGCAGGCTCATGCCATTGAACTGCGGGCTCCGGAACCACCGGCGGCACTCCGCCGGCGTCCACCGGGGGCGGAGATCCGGCAGGAAGCTCTCCATTGAAAGCAGCACGTAGCATCGGTGCTCGTCCCGCTTCAATCCAGCTAAGCTTTCCCTTGCTCACCTTATCGGTGGGCAGCACACAGCCTTCGGCAATCCACTGCTTGAGGGTGTCCAAATCGGTTTCGAAAATTCCCTCAATGGTACTGACACGCCATTGTTCAGCTTGAGCGCTCATGGGCATTCTCCTCGCTCTGTCTGAGAGTAAGCTACAGAACGATGGTAGATTCCGGTAAAAGGCGCGAACGTAGGATCTTGAAGCTGCTACGGTGGGTTACTGGGTAAGACGTGCTCTCGGGATGCGCCAACCGGAGGAATTAAAGGCCCGGAGACGCCCTAGTATCTTAAAGTGGGTAGAGTTGGCCCGTCAATCACTTTGATCTAAATGCGAGGATAAGGAGACTTACAGGCGCTCGGCAGCAATCACGCGGCGCAAACCTTCAGAAGAAGGTCGAGAGCGTAAACGTGGTACCCGCTATCCGCATTTCCTAACCCGGCCCATCTTCCCGAACGTCAGCGTAAAGGTGCCGATCGTCTTGCTTGTTCCGGCCAGGGTAATTGTTAACGTCAATGTCTCTCCGTCGACAGTGCCGCTGTAGGTGGCCGGTTGACCGCTCGTATCTTCATCTTCGCGAATCGGCCCTGGATGTTCCGTTACAAAAACGCCTTTCACTGCAAACTTGCCATGGGCATCAGGGACTATCGCTTCGCTGATGCTCCCATGCGCGCAAGCAAAATCGAGGGTAGCGCCGCTGTCAGTGACCTCGACGGAAATGTCCTGGCCACCCCAGTGTCCCTTCATGCGGTGCTGCTCCGGGGCGGCAGTACCGTTTTCCTGCGTCTGGTTGGAGCTGCCGCTGTTGCCCTTCATCCTCGTGTCCTTACATGACTGTCCTTGAGAGATCACCACGCCAGCCAGCGTCAGGCAAAGCAATACTGCAAGAACATTGTTCTTAAGCATCAAAGTCCCTTCCCTTTGTGAAAAGGGTCAATTTCCGGATCAAAGTTGTCCGTTGGCAACAGCAAATCGCCCGGATCAAGTCCGCCGATTGTTTACAAGACGATCCCTAGATTCCCAGCACATTAATGAGTTCCTGCACCGAGGCAGCACTTTTCTGCAAAGCGATGCGCTCTTCGGCAGTTAAATTGATCTCAATGATTTGCTCGAGGCCCTTTGCGCCCAACTTGCAGGGAACGCCAACAAACAGACCATTGATACCGTACTCGCCTTCCAGGTACGCCGCACAGGGCAGAATTTTTCTCTTGTCCTTGAGAATTGACTCAGTCATCTCAACCGCGGCCGCTGATGGCGCATAGTAAGCCGAACCAGTCTTCAATAAAGAAACGATCTCGGCTCCGCCGCCGGCGGTGCGTTTCACGATCGCGTCGATTTGGTCCTTTGACAGCAACTCAGTGATGGGAATACCGGCGCAGGTGGAAAAGCGCGGCAGCGGCACCATCGTGTCGCCATGTCCGCCCAGCACGAACGCGGTCACATTCTCGACCGAGACATTTAATGCCTCAGCAAGAAAGCAGCGCATACGCGCTGAGTCCAGGACACCGGCCATGCCAATGACACGGTGCTTGGGGAAACCGGAGCGGCGATATGCCACCTGGCACATCGCATCGAGCGGGTTCGAAACAATGATTAAAATCGCATTGGGTGAACGCTTGACGACTTCATCAACTACCTGCGAAACGATCTCGGCATTCTTCTTCAATAGATCATCGCGGCTCATGCCCGGCTTGCGCGCCAGACCGGCGGTGACGATCACAACGTCGGAATTCTCTGTGCCGTCATAGCTGTTCGTCCCCACCATGCGAACATCGAAACCCTCGATTGGTGCGGCTTGGGCCAGGTCAAGGGCTTTGCCTTGCGGCACGCCTTCGACTACATCCACCAGTACCACGTCACCTAGTTCTTTTGCGGCCAGCCAATGCGCCGCCGTCGCGCCCACATTGCCGGCGCCAACAACTGTTATCTTGTTTCTCGTACCCATATTTTTAGTCCTTTCACGCGAACAGGAAGCAACACTTGAAGCGATCATTTCCTGCTAAAGTTGTAACTACAATTGCCTGGGATTAGAACCCGAGAGTACAGGTGCGCGCGTGAGGGTGTCAAGATACTGCACCCGATACAAGCAGCCGGGTCCGGCATGAATTTCTTCCCTCGATTTTTGGGGGTTGCTGGACCAGACCGGAGGAGCCAGTCTGCTTGGAAACAGGCGTTTCGTGAGCAACCGGAGGCACGTCCATTCTTTTCTTTTCAAGCTGCCAGCCTCGGGGCTATAGTGTCTCCGCCACCACCTTTAACCACCAGGAGTGCCCTTCAAGGGCACACGTAACTGACGATGCAGATCCTTGATTGGCTCAGCAATCTATGGACGGGAAATAAGAGCAATACGACGGCGGCCCGAATGGCAGAAGACTCCGAGGTCGATCTATTCAATCCGTTTCCGGAGCCGGTGGAGATTGCTATTTCTGATGTCATAGACTTGCATACGATCCCGCCGCGCGACGTGAAGAGCGTAGTCGAAGAGTATCTGCGGCTGGCGCACGAGGCGGGATTTGAGAGCGTAAGAATCATTCACGGCAAAGGCATCGGCGTGCAACGTAAAATGGTGCGGAAAATTTTAGCTCAAACATCCTTTGTCGCGAACTTCGTCGATGCGCCGCCCGAGGCCGGCGGACTTGGGGCAACAGTCGTCCACCTAAGAATGGAAGCTGAATGATGACCCACAAGCCGGCGGGGCAAATACGAAAAGCTCAAAGACTTCAAAAAGTTCCGTATGAAACGAAAATCCCTCTTGATCATTATCGGCTCGATTCTGGCGGTACTGCTGGTGATGGTAGGCGGCAGCGCATTCCTAATCTACAGGGCCCTTAAACCAATTCTGAGCCACCGGCGGCCGACACCGCCCGAACTTGTCGAGCCCAGAATTATTACGGGCGCCGGGTTTCTTACTCGATCACAATTCGCTCAAATCAGTGAGGCTGGTGTCGCAGTGGTCGACCCTGACTTCATTGGCACGATTGAGGAGATGCGGGTCGGCGAGTTCGATCCTCACCCGGGCATTGACATCGTATTGGCCGGGGGAGCGGGTTCGCTGGTTCTGGATCGGACCGGACAGAAGCAGGCAAGTGTGAAATATGATTTTGGACTAAAACAGGTCAAGCTCGGTCCTTTTAGCTCGTCCGTCCCCCGCCTGTCGGTTGGAGAAATGAAGATAATCGATATCGAAGGCGACGGAGTTTGCGAATACCTCGGCAACGGAGGCTCTGACCTAGCAGTAGTCTTCAACCACCGAGGCGAGCGACTTTGGTCCTTACCATGGTCGAATGATCGCTCGCGGTCTTTCGAGGAAATGACTGCCGGCGATTTGAACGGAGACGGTGTTGCTGAGTTTGTGGCTGGAGGCAATGGTATCGAAGTATTTGACAGGGATGGCAAGAGACTCTGGCAGCAGCCGCTGGAGTTCGGCCCGTCGCAACTTGCGGTAGTTGACGTGGATGGCGACGGCAAGAACGAGATCGTGTCGGCAGGTGCGGAAATCACCATCCGTGATGCTGCCGGAAAAGAACTGAGGTCGGTGGAGGTCGAAGGATACCTGGGAACCATTTCGCTTTGCAGCCGGCCAGGCCAGAAGATCCCCTCGCTGTTGGATGTGGAAGAAGGCTATATCTCGCTAATCGACTTTGACGGAAAGACGGTTTCCATATTCGGCGCGCCGCTGACCGAGTTCCACGATCCGCACGAAGATTTTGAAGGAATGGGATTGACGAACACCAGCGTGTACCGGGCAAAGGCTGTGTGGGTAAAGCTGCAGGCTGATAAGCCGGAGTATCTCGCGGTGGTTACCGAGTTTGCCGTGCTTGACCGCTCAGTTTTGTACGTGTATTCCGCCGCAGGGGAGCTTGTCTACCAGGAAGTGCTGCCGGAGCGAAGCACGTCTTTGGCGGTGCTGCCGGCGGAAGATTCCAACGCCCCTGGCGGGTTGCTGGTTGCAGGTTCTAACACCCTCTGGCGATATGTCGCCAAATAGCGAACCCTGGGACCGCACGCTTCCAGCGTGCTGGCGATGAGCTGGAAGCCTCGTTATCAGCATAAGTCCCCTGAGAAAAGCGGCACGCTGGAAGCGTGCGGTCCCAGGTCAAGGCCTCAGGTCAAGGCCTCAGGTCAAGGCCTCAGGTCAAGGCCCCAGGTCAGGGCTGAATGAGTGTCAGCAAGTGACCTTGGTCGTGTTCTTTCATCAGCGCCAGCAAACGCTTTAGAGTGATGCAGCCGACTCCGTCGAGCGTGCCCTCACGCTCGAATTGCTCCTCCGGCAACGCGCTCACGCGATTCAGATTCTGTCCGCGCGCGCGCGCAAAGGACTTGAGCGCCTCTTGTACGTCCTGGCTGTTGTAATCGCGCTCGATCGCGATAAGGGCGCCGTCAAAGTCGGGCAGGGATGGGCGGTCTTCTTTGAGAAGGCGTTCAATGCGGGCGCCGTAACCTTCGATTTCCAAATCGCGCAGGTGACAAACCTCTGCAGCAATCGAAAAGCTCCCGTCCGCCCGCTGGCGTCGCACCTCGACATCCGGGAGTGCTGCTATTCGCCTACTGATCAACGCAGGCGTCTGCGCCAGAAAATCGACCAATTCCCGGATTTCAGGATCCATCGGTAACGCGTCACAGCTCCGGGCAGGGAAAGTTGAACGAAGCGACAAGTGGATTTGGAACACCAATCCAAACCCCGGGAGCAGCGCCGCCGCTTGTACAACGGGACTAGGAGATCGAAAAGCTCGCGCTCTTTTGATCTTTTTGCTCGCCCAATTCATTCATCATGATTACTTCGATCTTGTACTTACCTTTGGGCCAACCGGTCGCCGGTGGAGTAAACGTGTAGGTGGCGGTGCCACTGCCAGGGAGTTCGAGCGTCTCTTCGAGACCCGGCACGGGTCCCTTTGTTTGACCCGGCACGTCGTCAAACACAAGCCGGCCCTTAACCTTAACCTTGCCCGGCGAATTGGAAATCGTGCCTACTGCGTAAATCGTGTCACTCGCTGCAAAGCTGCTGGCTTCCGCCCCTGCGGCTTTGTCCTTGCTGAGCGTTAGACTACTGATGTTGGCTGTCGAGGCGCTGAAGTTACATGCGAGAGCAGTGACCAGCAGCAATCCCAGGCCTACCGTAATGTCCCACCTGTTTTTTGTCATGATTCCCCTTCTACGTGTGGTGAATTATTTATTAATTGATTGATCTTCAGGGCTAACTGAAACTCAACTGTTATGCAGAATCGCGCGAATGTCCGACAAACTGCAGAAGTCTGAACGCCGGTTGCACGTGGCAGTTACTGCCCGCATTCGGTATTGCTGCGCGTGACCACCGGACTGAAGCGGCGCTGGTACTCCAACGAAGTAAGAAATGAACAAACCATGCCCTGATAATTATTGCGGTCTCTCTGGTTCAGTATGTTCAGCCAGAATTCATAGCCACTCTGATCCGGGTTGCGCCCGAGGTAGCTGAAGTACTGTGTCAGGACAAACGCCGCATTGTACTGCGTTTGCTTGAACTGGTCGCTTTCAACCAGGTTACGTAACACCAAACTGCGGCTTTCGGTGGTTGACGTGCCGGAATTATAAAGAGCAATCAGGCCGGCACGAGAGCCGGCGAGATCAAGACCCGAACTCTGCTGCGCGGTCAGCAGTAATGCATCCACAAATTCCGTGGCCGTCGCCGCCAGCGGATATCGCGTTATGAACTCAGTTCTTTCCACGAACGCGGCGGCAAAGGCTGCCTTGTCGGCTTCCAAACGCGGCCCACCAACTACGTTCCGTCTGTCAACCGCGTATTCCGCGTAGCCCGGCCGTCTGCCCAGCGCGCCCTGATAGAGATCGTAGATGTATAGTCCCGAATCCTGGAACTCCCGCTCGGCAAAGAAGGCGGCGCTCACATTGACGCGACGAATCTTTAGGCAATTGGAATCGTTGCCGCAGGCACGCAGTTCCCCGCTCCAGTAGTCCAAACCACCTTGATCCGGTTCACGCCCGAGGAAATCAAGATATTGTTGTCTGACAAAAAACTCAGGACTTTCAAGTGGATTTGCATCAGGATTGACAGCGAGGCCCGCAAATACGGCGTCGGTCCTTTCACCAAGCAACGCAAACGAGCGGCTCGTCGGTGAGAACTCATAGTTAGCCCTGGTCGGAGTTACTGTAATGAGGGCGCCAAGCGGGAGATTCTCAACTGTGTACAAACCCTCGGCGTTGGTGATGACCCTGCGAGTACCGGCACCGTCCTGGACAGCAACAGTCGCACCGGCTACTGGGTGGCCGGTCCCGTCAGCTATCTGGCCGATGAGTCTGGCCGCAACCGCACTCGGCGCAGTCGCCGTGAACGATCCATTGATGTCAGTATCGCCTGGAACACCCTCATTGAAGGTAAAGTTCGTCCAGGTCAACGCGGAAGTCGATGATGGTCCGCCTACCACATTGAATTTTAAGTTGATCAATACTCCCTGCCCCGTGAGGTCGCTGGTATGAAATGCATTGAGTATCAAGTGACCGGGAGTCGATGTATTAGCAGTAACCGACCAGCCGCTGCTGAGGGTTCCGCTGGAATCGAAGGGTGTGGCTTGCGGCGCCAGCACAGCCTGATTGAAGCTGATGTCGAATGAAAAGGCGCCGATGCCCTGCCCCGTCGTGTTGCCGACATTGACGGGAATAAAGCTTTGGCCTCCGGGCGGATCTTGTTTGACCGGCAAAGAGACGATGATATTGGGTATGCCGTTTGGCGATGAAGGTCCCGTGGCCGGACCGGACGGCGTCCAGTTTCCGGAGATATCACCTACCAGGATTGCTGTCAGGTTCTGATTGGTCTGGCTGGAGGTCAGGTTGGAATAACTCAAGCTGCCCGGCACAAATTTCCAACTTCCGGCAATACTGCCGGGACTGGCGATGCTCGCCTCGTAGCGAGCAATCTGTGAGGCATCAAAGCTGGTGCAGGTACCGTTATTGCTGGTGTCACCCGCTGTTTGCTGGTTGGCACTGAGACTTATCAGGCTAGCGTCAAAGCGCGCTGCCCGCGAGGCATCAAAGGACGTAATGCTAAGGTCGTGGACTGCCGCGGCTCGCGAAGGGGTGACGGTGTAATCGAATCCTGCCGGCACATTAGTGAACGTGTAATCACCGTTGGCGTCGGTCGTAGTAGTCTGAGTGGGGAAACCGCCGCTTCCGCTCAAGGTCATCGTTACGTTGCGGGCTGCAATGACGGTATCCTGATAATTCAAATGACCACTCAGCGAAAGCGCTGCCGGCGCGGCGTTGACGGCGGCCAGCGCATCAACGCGGCCATAGCCAAACGAGTTGTTGGGAATCTGCGTCGAAAGCGTACCGCCGCAAGTCTGTGCAACGACTGTGACCGCTGGGTTGGCAGTGTTTTGCAGCAGGGCTTTGGTGGCCGCGATATTGCGCAGCAACTGGGGTCGCGCCGACCAAAGCAAAGCCACCACACCGGTGACGTGTGGTCCAGCCATCGAAGTCCCGCTCAAATTACCAAAGCTCGTATCGCTGGTGCGCGTAGTAGATCGCACGTTGACGCCGGGGGCTGAGATGTTCGGTTTCAGCAAGTTTGGGGTGTAGAAAGTGCTGGGACCCCGACTGCTGAAGGTCGCCAATGTATTGCTGATATCAAAGGCGCCGGTGGAAAATGACGAACTGTAGATGGCCGGCGCATCAGCAACTGTGGAGCAGCCTGGCCCGGAATTACCGGCCGACACTTCGACGAAGATACCGGCAGCCTCAGTGTTGCTCACGATGGTTTCCAGTTCCGCGCGTGTGACGCAGCCTTCACTCGCCGGGCAGCCCCAGGAGTTGTTCATCACGTGCGGGCGGAGGGTTGGATTGGGATTGTTTCCGGCCAAATCGGTGGGCGCAATAAAGAACTGAAAACATTCGGTATAAGTGGCAGGTGTTCCATTCCCCTGATCCATGTTGCGGCAGCCGATCCACTTCGCCCCCGGCGCGACACCGACCTGGTTTCCAGCACCGTCATCGCCGCTGGTTGTTCCCGTCGTGTGCGTGCCGTGGCCGTTGTCATCGCAGGGTGCGACAGTGTTTGCTCCACAGCTACCACCACCGCTGTGAATCGCATCATGCCAGTTGTAGTTATGGTCGGCGGCGCTGCCATTCCAGCCCCGATATTTCGGCTTAAGTGCGTTATGCGTCCAACGGACTCCTGTGTCCTGGTTGGCGATGACGATACCGGTCCCGTTGAAACCGAGGGCCCAGACTGCGGGTGCGTTGACGTTTAGGACGCCCCATTCGGCCGCCTCGGGAGAGCGAGTGTCAGGCGAAGAGACTCCAAAATTGGCCACCTCCGGATCTTCGATCCAGCGTGCGGGCTTGTTGGGATCAATCCTGGCTACATCGGCGCGGCCGGCGAGGGACTCTACCAGGTAACGATCGGCCGTGGTCACTATCATATTCGCCGCCCAGAATGACTGAAAAGTCTTCCCCTGTGATTCCAGGAACGCTTTGAGTGGCGCCTGAGTCCGCTCCGCATGTTTAGTCAACGTCTTATAGACATACCAGCCACGTTCGTCCTGGTCTTTCATGGCATAAGCCGCGCTGACATCAGCCTGCTCGCTGAGCAAGATCACCACCGAAGCGCTCTTGCCATCTGCAGTATCATCCAGGACTTGTGGGGCGATCTTGTCCGCCTGGGTGATAAGAAAAAGAGGCCCAATCTTTCCCAGAGGGCGCGGAATCGTACTATTGTAAGCAGTCCCAACTACTCTCTCGGAAGCCGAGCGGGCGCCTTGACGGTCACTGTCGTCGATGAAGAGTTCCGCTTCATTCCCCACCGCAGGAGTCCGCTTGTCGCCAATGATCGCGGAGGATGTCAGCGAACGAGAAGATGAAGAGGTCGTCGCGCCGTGCATCATCCCCGCTAAACAGAAAGCAAAGAACAAACAATAAGAGAGAACGCGTTGCAAAGCGCGCCACGTTCCTGGCTTCAACTGGTTAGTTGGCATTTGCATTTACTGGCGGCGGCTGCTGAAAAACTGCTCTAACAATCTTTTTATCGAATGGCGCGAAGCGCGTTTAGCTTGAATAACCCCTGGCGTAGATGCACCTGATTCCAATCAACTCTTGACGCATCAGGGTCCAGCACATGCTAACTCACGTAGCGTGGTCTTTGGAAGCAGGTACAGCCTGCGGGACCGGAAAAACTTACCGCAGGTTTACCAGTTGGCGGGGAAACAGCGAAACGATAACGATTCGGTTGGTGGAGCGAGCAACTTCGGCTCCTGCCGGAAAAGCTGGAAGCTACCGACCGGCCCCCAAGAAAACCGGGAGCCGGTCGGTCACCTCAGTCGTTATTGACCTGCCACGCCCGCGGGGCGCGGTTTCTTAATGCCGCCGCCGCGAGTTCCCTTGCAAACGGCGGATTTGTCCTTTCAATTGTTCGATCTCTTTCTGCTGCTCCTTGATGGCATTGAGCATGGTCCAGAGGATTGGATCATTATTGACGACCAAGTAGCCCTGGTCGGTTCTGCTGACGGCTTCCGGAATGACTTTCTGCACTGCCTGTGCGCCAAAGCCGACGTACTCTCCAGTAGATTTTATGCCCAATCCATTATTCGGCCGGTACTCATAGCGAAGCGGCTGCAACTGCATCACGGCTCTGAGTCCGCTGTTGAAATTGCCCTTGATGTTCTTCAGCCGTTCGTCCGAAAACACCGCCCACGATCCGCCGCCCGGCTTGCTGGCGGTGCCATTGACAGACAGAGTATCGGTAGGCGCGGTTGTCCCAATGCCGACCCTGCCGGTAGCATCGATAGTTACTCGCGCAGCGCCCGCGGTGCCGTCAAAAATATTGAAGACGCCGGTCGCTCCGACGAGGTCGCTGGCGCCACTAGCAAACAGAGACCAGGCGCGACCTCCGGTCATTGACGTGTTATCCACGTAAACGCCGGGACCGAACCCGCTTGTGGCGGTCGTGCGTACGCGTATTGCCGCCTGATTCGAGGAAGAATCGGATCCACTACGGACAACATCGAGAGCCTTCCCGGGACTGGCACTCCCCACCCCAACTGCGCCTGTAGCGCTGATGTCAAGACTGCTGGTCGGCGCGCCTGGCCGGATGCGCAGGGGCAGGCGTGAGCCCCCCGTGACATCGCGCACGAAGAAGTTGGCTTCGTTACCGGCAATATCCCACGTTTGCGCCGTGAAGCCACCTGAATTGTTTTGTTCGAGGCGATGGGCAGGCGTGTTGCTGGTATTAATGTGCAGATCCAGGACGGGCGTAGCTGTCCGCAGTCCGACTCTGCCGGTGCTGTCCACTTTGAGTGAGTTGGCCGGCGCACCTGCGTCTACTTCAAACACGATCGTGCCCGTCTCCGAATTGCCAGTCGCGCCCTGGTCCACGAACGCCAAAAAACTGGCGCCGCCACTGGCCGAGTTGTTAGCTCTTATCTGCCAGTTGTTGGTGGGAAAGCCGGCGCTGGTACTCGTATCGTCAAATTGGATCCGGGTGTTGTTCTCCTTGATCCTGATCGAGTCAAAGCCAAAGACTTCGTTGTTGACGCAATCTAAGCCGATGCAGGCGCTGCCCTGAACAATGAGGTCGTCGGGAATCACCTGATCCGGCATGAGAGCCGCATGATGCCGGTGAGGTCTCACCCCCGCGACTGATTCCCTGGGAAGCTGCGGCTGCGCCGGCGCCGCACTGTTGTTAACGGCACGCGGCCCTGATTCTTCCTGAGCGCCGGCGACAATGATCGCGCCATTCAGAATTGAGAATCCGCCTGACTGCACGAGCGCGGGAAGCTCAATTCTTTTACGCGTCGCGCGCACTTCCTCAGAGTCATCGTCTTTGCCGCGCCCGGCCTGCAGGGATTCTTTGGCGGCGGGAGATAATTCCTGGGTCAGACGCAGTTCGTAGGTGTAGGGCCCATCAGGCAGTCGTTGGCCCTGGGCGTCGGTCAGGTTGAACTCAGGCGTGCTGCCCGCTTTAAGCTCTTTACGGAACACCCTGCCATCAGGAGCGGAAACGGTAAGCGTGAGCGACGCGTAAGGAGCGGCGAGATCCCACCTGACACTCGATCCCAGCGCACTAATGCGGGCCAGGTTAATCTCTTTGGCTGCCTGGCTCGCGGTCTGACCGAAAGCACTTAGGTTAAAAGCAACAATTGCCAATGCAATCGTCAACGCGATTGGAATTGGTTTTGAGTTTTTCAAGATGTTTCCTCCTCCATTGGCAGTGGCCGCAGTCAGCGCAAACGCAGGGTCGCGCTGCAACGACGCTTAGCCATCAGTGTTTAGTGGTGAAGTTCAACTGCGGCGGAATCGATGGTTTTCCGCAAAGCAGCAAACTGTTTTCCCTGTGTTGGAATCTGGCGTGAGTCTTACAAACCTGGCGGAGGCTGTCAAGAAAATTTCATTCCCACTATCAGTAGGGTGAGGCAATAATGGTGCCCCCGGCGCGATTCCAACGCGCGACCTTCCGCTTAGGAGGCGGACGCTCTATGCAACTGAGCTACGGGAGCCTGAGGGTCAATAGTAAATGTTGAGGTAAGAATGGTAAAGCGGGTTGAAGCTCTGTGGTCTGTGGTCTGTGGTCTTGGGTCTTGGGTCTTTGGTCTTTGGTCTTTGGTCTTTCGATATTTAATCCTCGAGACTCGGCGCCCACGCCGGTTTAGACAGGCCGCAACTGAAGCCAAAGGCTAAAGACCAAAGGCCAAAGACCAAAGGCCAAAGACCCTTCTTACGATTGATACTTAATCAGCGACCTGACGTCGTGTCCTGCCAGTTTCTGCCGCCCGGGTAGAAACTCCAATTCCACGACAAATAACAAGCCCACCACTCTCCCACCGAGGCTTTCTACCAGATCGACAACAGCTTTGGCCGTGCCGCCAGTAGCCAGCAGGTCATCGGCAATGATGACGCGATGACCGTTGCCGATCGCGTCGCGATGAATCTCAAGCGTGTCCTGGCCGTACTCCAGATCGTAGGAGATGGAAGCACATTCGGCAGGCAGCTTGCGCGGTTTGCGCACCGGGACGAATCCGGCGTTTAAGTGGTAGGCAAGGGCCGGGGCAAAGATAAAACCACGCGCTTCGACGCCGATGACCGTATCGACCTGTTCGCCGTCAAATTCCGCCGCCAGCGCGTCCACCGTTTTCCGCAAACCCTCCGGATGCTTGAGCAAGGTGGTGATGTCATAAAAATTTATGCCGGCCTTGGGAAAGTCGGGCACTTCGCGAATTAATGTTTTGAGGTAGTCCATAAGGGAATTTGGTCTTTGGTCTTTGGTCTTTGGATTTTGGTCGTGGTTTCCTGGTTATGCAAGCGGTAAGGGCCGGGCTCTTCACTTGCTGGAGGTCAAAGACCAAAGACCCCAGACCAAAGACCTACTCACTACCTTTCCACCCTAAACAACGTATATCGGCCTGTAGGCTCGAGCGAGATCTCCTCTACTTGCGCCACAACTGCAAAGCGCGGCCCTGCAGCCAGGTCGTTTCGATAAGCCTCGACGCTCTGCGCGGGCCCTTCGACGAGAGATTCGACGCTGCCATCCGGCAGGTTCCGCACATAGCCTACCACCTGGTGGCGGGCAGCGGCGCGCTGCGCAAAGAATCTGTAACCAACACCCTGAACGTCGCCCCGGATCAGAAACCTGCGCGCAATCTGTCCCGCCATCTGTGTCCACCTTGTTCAATTTGATCGGGCGCATCTTAAAGCAAACCAGGTAACCAGCCAAACGCCGCGATTCGATCGCGCTTAAAGACACTTTCGCAGACGCCCCTCCTGGCCGTGGCTAAGACTAAAAGTTCCAATCGTCTCCTTCCCATTGCCAAGCGTCACAGTCAGGGTCATCTTCTTTCCGTCCGTCCAGCCACTGAAGATCGCTGGTTGCTGATCTCGTTTTTCATCTACACGGATCGGCCCACCATGCTCTCTGACATGACTGCCCTGAAGTTTGAATTTGCCCTTGCCATCGATCTTGAAGGGCCCTTTGATGGTCCCATTCGCGCAGTCATACTCGATCGTTGCAGTGCTGCCTTCGATGTGTATTCTTACGCCCTGACCTCCCCATACTCCAGCAGGTATTGTTTGCATTTTGCGTGGCTTGCCTCCAATTGCAGCGTAAACAGCTCCAGAGATCAGAATCAGACAGAGAGCGAGAGCCGGTTTCAAGTGTTGGTATTTCATAAAATAATTTCTCCTCCCGCTTGTACGATGCGCGGATCATATCAACCGATGTAAAGCAAACTGCCGGCTCTTGCACGCCACCGTTACCCAACCCGAAGCCGGCGTTAAGGGCCGCTGAGCTCCACGATGGCAATGCCCCCGGACGGGATGCTGATACTGACGCTTCCCTGCTTGCTCACCTCCAGGGTTCTGTCGCCGGTCCATTCGCCGGCCCGACGGATCGGCTGGCCGCGCAGGGTGAGGGTCACGGTTACCACCGCACTCCGATCGACCTCGGCCATGCCCTGCTGCGGTTTCGTAACGCCGTTATTATTGATCAGCGTAACGGTCCAGCCACGGTCTGTGCGGTTGATCAGATGCTCGACATCTCCCTCGATCTTGATGGGCGTGGCCTCAGCAAAGACGTGTGCCAGTAAGTGTGCAGCGAACGGAGCGATGCGCTCGTCCTCCCCCAATAAATCAGGTAACGCGACAAACACCAGCTTGCCGCGGCCAAGCTTGTTGACAGTCACCAAAGGATCGCCGTTCGGTACCGCGATAAGGATCTCACTGCCGCTGCTCGCTACACGGTCGTAGCGAAATATTTGGCCGTGGAGATCCTGCGGCGCCTCGCCCTGGGCCAGGCAACGGGCGTTGTGTGCTTCGCCTTTATCGCCGAGCAGGCGGACGCCCAGAAGTTCGGTACTCAGCCCTTTGGTTTGCGCGGAGTTCAAGACGACGACTCCGCCGTTGCGCACGTAGTCCGCTAGTCTCCGGGCCCAGTCGTTGGACCATTCAATACTGCCGCCAGCAACAATAGCTCGATAGGAGTTGATGGCGTCAGCAGGTCCATTCTTCACAGCAGGCGCACCCTTGGTGCGAGCGGCTGCAGGCAGGATGCCTGCGGTCCCAGGAGCGTTACCGGGGGAATCCGAGGCGACCAGCACATCAAAGATATCGCCAAAAGCGCTCGAGACAAATGCCTGTCGATCGGCGGTGGCCGGCTCGCCTTCGCGGACCGTACCAGGATAGTAGGCAACGCCGAACAACTCACGCAGGGCCCGATCGCTGCGATTGATTTGCGACAACTCGAAGGGCCACTGCGGATAGTCGGTCATTTCGAATCCGTGGGCCGGGTCGAGCAGGAAGGCAATCGGTGTGTAGGGAGTACCCCGATCAGGATGCTTCTCGGCGAACTTCATGAACTCTTGAGTGATACGCCCCAGAGGGTTTAACTGAAAGGGATGTTCGCCGGGGCCCGGCTTGAAGAACTGATCAAAGCCCTGCTCAAGGTAGATGGCTGAAGCTCCCGCCATGTAATAAAGGTAGTAACTCTTACGGTACCACGAAAGCGATGGCCCCATGGTCGCTCCGTAGCGCGAGTGGAAGAAGTTGTCCGGGCCGGCAAAGTTTTGCGCCTTGGTGAAGGTGGTCGCCGTATCGCCAAAATTCGGTGCGTGGTAATAGAGGAAAGCGCCTCCGTATTGTCTGGCCGCCCCCCGCGTAAAAGCGATGCGCATGGCGGTCATAGGTTGAACGGCAGCAGTTTCCATGCCCAGCAAACGCACGCCCCAATCACTCAGCGCGTGGGCAAACGAAGTGCTTGAAGTCGATTGGGCCGGAATCATCTGTTCCCACATTGCCCCCGTCGGCGTGTGAAAAGTCTCGCTCCATTTGCGGGCGATGGCATTTGTGTAGAAAACCCGATGCGCTTCCAACAACTGGCGGCGCGTCATCTCTGGTGTGATCTTCAACTCCTGCGGAGCCCGGTCCCAAACATAGCCGACACTTTCACCGGAGATCCAACCGAGAAATTGCTCCCGGAATTCACCAGTCAACAACTTGAACGCTGCCGCACCATCCGCAGGGGACAACTCCGCGGCTCCATAATTAATTAGTACCGCAAACGGCACGTGCGTCTCGCGCAGGTAACGCAAAAATGGACTGCCTTCTTTGAAGTATTCGGGCAGGTTGTTGAGATAAACGACCGGCACAACAAGCTTCGAATCAAAGATCGGAACTTCGCGCGAGCCGCTGTACTTCTTTACAAATTCTTCAATCGGTTCAGCATTAAATGGGTAGAGCGGCCGGTTGGCGGCGGGTTGCTCGTAAAGGGGCCAGAACTCTTTTGAGATGTTCCAGGGCATCAGAAAATCGCGACCGGCGACCAGCGGCCGGCGCCAGGCGAGCGGTATAACCGGAGGAGTTTGCGAGTCGAGCAGCGAAAGCAACGGGGCGCGCGAGCTGGTCCAGTTACGCAAATAGCGCATCGCTGCAAAATCCGGCTTGCTTCTTCCCTGTGGTGTGTATCCAGCATCGTTGGTCAAGAGCAGGCAATCGACCTGACGTCGAGCCTCCGCCGGTTTATTGATTTCAATCGCCAGCCGGGCCGGTCCTTTTTCCAAAGTTGAGGGCGCTCCGTCCCAGGTAAACGCCCAGCCCCAGTACAGGCTCACTTCATCGTGCGGATCGACGACATCCCTGGCTCCGAATTCGTGGCTAAAGACCTCCCTGCCCTGTTGCGTTATCCGCACCACAAAGTTTTCGGACCGGTTTGCCCAGTCTGCATAGCGAACCCAGATCCGGTAGGCTCCGGGGCGCGGGACTTCCAGGTCCTGATAAATTGTCGCCTGATTTTCGTCAGGGGCGGCGGCGGCGGAGTTCCATTCACTTTCACCGCCCTGCGTCCATTCCGCAGAGACGCCCGGACCGCTGATGGCCCAGCCCGGCGCTTTTGCTTTGCCGGGATTCAGATACCAGGGATTAAGCAGCGGCTCGTGCAGCCGTCCGGTCGAGAAGCCACGCATATTCTCAGCCTCATACCAGAGGTATTCCGTTTGTGTGGCGGCTTGCGGGAAAGCACTCGCACACGCGAGCAGCAGGAAGAGTATGGAAGGATAGAACCGGTGGTTTTCCATTCAGGTTTATGGTCGCAACAAACAAAAAAGTCTCCCAAAACGAAAAGACGCAAAGAGGAACCGGTGAAGTCTTCTTTGCGTCTCAGCGCCGTTGCGGAAACAGTTTTAGCCCAAAGCGTCGAGACACTCGTCCAGCGAACGCCGGCGACAGGTGAACATCGGTGTGTCGCGCAGCGTGAACGAACTTGCCTTTGTCTCGCGCAACTCCTGCACCAGATCTAAAAAGTCAGCCGGATAATCGGTTTCGAAAGCTACGACAAACTCCTGATCGTCGAGACCAAACGAGTAAGTAGTATGCAGCTTTACCGAACGATACTTGGTGCCGATGCGGATGTGTTCGTCCATCATCTCCTGACGCTGTTCGGGCGAGCGCGCATACCACTCGCGAGTTTTCACGAAGGGATAAACGAAGAGAAAGTCGGACTTGCCCGGAACGATGTGCAGTCGATCTTCGACGTGTTCCGGGTTGTCTTTATCGATGTACATCGAGCGTTTGGTCATGGAGAGAAATGACTGTGTGGTTTCGAGATACTTGGCCATTTCCGATTTGTTGAGGGCCGCGGTCATCTCCTGGAACGGCTCGAGTTCGTAGCCAATGCGCCAGATCATGAAATCGGTGTTGGTGCGTAGTCCGACCGTTGAGTAGGTGTGCATCAACAACTGGCTGCGAAACTTCTCAAAAGTGTTCACGAAAGCTTCCCGGCAATTCTGGCGCTCAGCTTCGGAAAGAAGACGCCATTCAGGACGCGCGCGATAGAAAGTGAAGTTTACAAATTGCCGCGGCAATTTGGGCTTGGGATCTTCAAGCTCGGTGCTGTGGGTAGCCAGGCGCAAAGAGCCTCGCGCGATATTACCTGGTTCTGTGTCAGTACTCATGCGATTGACCTCTGCCGCTATTCTTTTGGAATTATACTTGTCGGGTTAGACGAGCAATCCGTGGTTCGGGTGCCGGATTATTCTGCGGTGTTCTGTGATGGATTGCAACCGAGCAGCACCAACCTCAGGTCAGCCGCAAAATTTGGGGGCGGATTCCGGACGCAAGATGCGTGCGTCCACGTCATGCTATACTCGCGCCTACTTTTTTTCGAAGGAGAATGACGGATGAGGCTTTCACAGTTGGCTATGATCGCGATTGCCAGTAGCGTGCTCGCGACCGCTTGCAGCAAATCGGAGCCGGCCACCGGGGTAACGCCGCGGCCTACGCAATCGGTGGCTGCGGCCAGTCCGACCCCTGACGAGTTTGCGAAGGCACGCTCCATCTATGCGAAAGACTGCGCGGTGTGTCACGGCGACACCGGCGAGGGCAAGACGGCAGTGATTGATGGCAAGAAGATTAAAGCCCCGTCTCTGCGCGCCGGCCATTCGATGAACCACTCGGACGTGGACTTCATTAAGCAGATCTCGAAAGGCGGCGACGGCATGCCTGCGTTTGAAAAAAAAATGACGCCGATGGATATCAACGAGATGATTCACTTCATTCGCAGAGTATTCCAGGCCGGCACTGCACCGCCGGCGAAACCGTAACTCGCGTTCTTTGAACCTTGTATTTTGGTCTCCTGCGTAGGGCAACACGCAAAACTTGCCTTGCGAGCCGGATCGAAGTACAAAGAACCAGGTACAAAGCTCACCTTGGTGTGCACCCGTAGCTCAGTTGGATAGAGCGTCTGACTTCGGATCAGAAGGTCGCAGGTTCGAGCCCTGCTGGGTGCACCATCTAATACTCTCACAGATTGAGGCTGATGCGATGAACTTCAGCACCATGGTAAGGAGGGGAATCCGGCAAAAGCTTAATTACTAACTGGCTGTTCTGAATCTCAGATTTCCCCGATACGCCCAACGCCGGACATCAGCGACGCCCACAAACCGAAGACAGCGTTAAGCCTTACAGGTTCCAAAAGCGAACTGCGCTCGTACCTCGATGTGTAACTCGATCGCTCCTTAAGAATTAGTTCAAGCACCCCTTCTTTGGTGTCTGCCACCGCAACCTGGCAAAGCGGGCACATGGCCCCAAAGCTCGTTTCCCATTCCTCGACAATTACGGCATATTTCATTTATCTGATCCCCTCTCCCTTCCGAGGCTTTGTCAGATTGCGATCTTACTGACCAACGTCCCCCACCGGCACGGCATTTTTCCATGGTCTTTCGAAGTGCGCGTCAAAGTACTGGTGGAATATGTCCTGGTTATCCTCCGTCTTTCGCACTACCAGTGTCATGCAGCGATGGGATTCGTTTTCCAGGGGATATGGATTCAGCAGCATCATGTCCGACGTAGCAATTCCGAAAACGGTGGGGGCACCGCGATAGTATTTCATCTGGTCGACACTCACGCCGAGTGCCGTTAGCTGAGTGACAGCGCCCCGCACCTCACCTGCGATTGCCTCAGGTGGCCGATTCTCCTGTTTGGCCCGGCGTTCTGCTGTTTCGGGATGCGTCATCATTATGTGTAACGCACACTTGCTTTCGATCAACTCTTCAACGAGGCGAGGCCCATGGAAGTCACTTGCGTCAGTGGCCATGAACCCACGCATCGAGGTACACGTTATGTAGACCAAGCCTCCGCCTCTACGGCTTCGCACGATCTCTTGCCGGAGGGCAGCCCCAAAATAGGTCAGCGCGTCACTCCGTGATCGATACACGCGCTCGAGTCCGAGACTCTTTGCACCCGTCGCCAGGACTTCCGGCTCTGATGGGGCAGGAGGGATATGGTCGATAACTTGCTCCATGTCCGGCCACCAGCGTTCAAAACAACGGAGCAGCCGGTCGTCGGGCAAGGCACCCTCGCTCCCTAGTGCGCGGTTGATGCCGCGGATTAGTTTCAACGTTCCGGACTTGGTGGCCTCGACGGCATCAAACTGGCCGAGGGGTTGCTTGAGGTCACGAGGTTCCATCTGGACAAGATATGGGACTACGTGCGAGCTACCCAACGCCTTCGCGAGCGCGCCAGCCTCGAACAGCACCCACGGTGCTTGTGCTGATTCTGGAGTAAGACAGACAACGCCAAACTTGGTGTCCTCGAGTTGCTTAGCTAGCTCGGCATTCCATCGAGTGCCAGGATCAATGTCTTCCGAAGATAACCAAGGGTCTACTTTGTGGACCACGTCAGCCAGCCAAGCTCGGAGTCCCGTGGCCACGAGCTTACCTCGCTGTCCCGACCAACTGATGAAAACCTTCATTGAACTTTCTCCTCATTGCTACTGAGTCTGTGGCAAGCTCACGTTAGAGACTTGTAGGTTGAATGTCAGGCCGGTTATCCAGAATGACTGCTGCAAAAGCAGACCATTCCAAGGTGCTACGACGATGTCAGTTCCGACTCAGTCTGTGTCACCCCACCACGACATTATTTGCAGGGGCTCGATGTCGACAAAAAGAGCCTTGCGGTGAGTTTTACCGATCACCAGCAATTGAAGCAAGCTTTCCGCTGGCGCGATAGTGCCGCGCAGTTGCTCTATTATGTGCGCAAGCATTTCGCCAGGCAACGAGGGGCCTTTGTTAATGAAGCCCGGCTCACCGGCTTCGGCCTCCTTGGTGAACTGGTCGGCAGATTCGTTGGGCGCATGCCATCGACAATAGTCGGCAGACGGCGGCCACGTTTCGAGCAACGCGATTTGTTAAGCCAATCCTTCCCGGAGATTTGCCCTAACTAGCATTTCGCACTGGCCCACCAACTTTGAGGTGGTCTATTTGTGTCCCTCGGCCACCCAATTGCTGGAATAAATCAGCAAAACCGAGCGGCGCGGGACAAGTCAGCCTCGGAATAGAGGCTTTCCGGGGGCTCTTGCAGCGGCTCTACGGTCCCAGTCTCAGCCGTGCCTGCCCTTTCTACCTTGCTATTAACCCCCTATTAGTGCATAGTGGGCTCCAGTTAAATCCTTCTCTCGCGCATCGACGGTGATGCGCTCCGCGCAGAAAGATAGTTGGCGCTGGCGTTTTGGATGGTTCGAGAGCAGGCTGATTCTCAACTTCAGAAGCGCTCCCGTGAGCACCCGAACCCGGTCCTTCGCTGACTACCGTTACTCCGAAGCCAGTCCGATTCGCAGCTTCTTTCATTCCCTGTTAGGGAAAGGTACATCTACATGTCTATGAAACTTTACGTAGGAAATCTCTCATTCCAGACCTCAAGCGAAGATTTGCAGCAACTTTTTGCGCAAGCGGGCACGGTCGAATCGGCTAGCGTCGTGGAAGATCGCGACACAGGTCGCTCACGCGGCTTTGGCTTTGTTGAAATGTCCAGCAAGGAAGAAGGCGAAGCAGCTATTGCCCAGTTCAACGGCAAGGAAGTTAATGGCCGCGCTCTGAACGTCAACGAAGCCAAACCCCGCGAAAATCGCGGCGGCGGCGGCGGTGGCGGCCGCGGTGGCTTTGGCGGCAATCGTGGTGGCGGCGGCGGCTTCGGCGGTAATCGCGGCGGCGGCGGCGGGCG
>Ga0209798_10000314_pt1 | contig 28259 bp, 23 predicted proteins | sample DOMMetBare3Fresh_FD_187475 | JGI IMG/M metagenome (GOLD analysis project Ga0209798, IMG submission 187475) | Wetland sediment microbial communities from St. Louis River estuary, USA, under dissolved organic matter induced mercury methylation -... | ecosystem: Environmental > Aquatic >... | reverse complement strand
CTCCATGGCGATCCCGGGCCCGGGTATGCGCTTGAGCCGGATCTCGGCCCAGAGAATCAGTCCGGTGAGCCCGAGGCCGCCCACCGTTGCCCGGAAGAGCTCGTGGTCCGGCGTGCAGACGATCCGCTCACCGGTCGACCGCAGCAGCTCCAACCGGGTGACGTGACCTCCGAACGTGCCGGCCCGATGGTGGTTCTTGCCGTGGATGTCGTTGGCGATAGCTCCGCCCACCGACACCCATCGCGTCCCGGGCACGACGGGGAGGAACCAGCCGCGTGGTACCGTGAGGGCGAGGATCTCGGCCAGCGTCACGCCCGCTTCGCACCGCAACACTCCGCGGTCCTCGTCGAATTCCATCAGGCGATCGAGCCGGCTCACGTCCAGCAGGAGGCCGCCGTCGTTGAGGCAGCTGTCCCCGTAGCTTCGGCCGCAGGCGTACGCCAGGACCGTCCCGGGCAGCCGCCCAAGCTCCGGCGGCTCGGAGCGCCACACGACCGGGAGCACGCCGGACGGGGTGGCATCGGGATACCGTCCCCAGGAGCGGTAGGGTCGCACGTCAGAGCGAGAAGTAGAGCACGACCGCGACGAGCGCGCCGAGCAGATAGCTCACGGGGTCGCGAACCGTGGCGACGATCGGATCGTCGTGAATCCGCCCGCGGTGCGCCAGCAGCCACATTCGGCTCGTCCAGAACAGCAGCAAGGGGCAGATCAGCCACAGGAGCAGCGGGTTGCGATAGAGCGCCACCACCTGCTCGCTGTTGATGTACAGCGCGAGCACGAGTACGGAGAGGTAGCCGCTCGCCCCGCCCATGGAGCCGAGCCATTCCCGGTCCCCGCGGATATATCCGCGACGGCGCACCTGCTCCGTGGCGGAGCCGTCCATCGCGTTCACCTCGGTATAGCGCTTGAGAAAGGCCAGGCTGAGGAACAGGAACATGGAGAAGGCGAGCAGCCAGGTGGAGAACCGTACCGCCGCCGCGGCGATGCCCGCCAGCACCCGGAGCGTGTAGAGACCCGCGAGCAAGAGCACGTCCACCACGGCGACGCGCTTGAGATAGAGCGAGTAGGCGGTGGTCAGCACCACGTAGATGACCAGCAGCTCGAGAAAGTGGACCGGCAGCGCGGACCAGCTCACCACGAACGCGGCGCCCAGCAATCCGGGGACGAGCGCGATGCCCAGCGCGGGGCTCAGCGTCCCCGCGGCGAACGGGCGGTGCCGCTTCGTGGGGTGGCGGCGATCGGCCTCGAGGTCGAAGATATCGTTGAGGATGTAGGCGCTCGAGGCCGCACAAGAGAACGCGAGGAAGGCCATGCCGGCCTTCGCCATGGTCTCCGAATTGAACAGCTTGTGATCGAGAATGACCGGCACGAAGACCAGCAGGTTCTTCACCCACTGATGTGGCCGGAGCGCCCGCACCAGGGCGAGCCCGCGTGAGGGTGCCCGCGGCGTGGCGAGGTCAGCGGTGGTCATCGTCGGGACCTCCGGAGTGGTCGGTTCAGGCACGCGGCATCGCCCCGAGCCGGAAGGCGGCGGCCCGTGAGGGCAGCTCCGTGCGCAGACCCAGGTCGGCGAGGACCGCCCGGCCGGTTTCGAGGCCGGACCCGAGGGCCGTGCCGGTCGAGACGATGGACGGGAAAGTCCGGTAGTTTCCCGCGAAGTACACGTTCTCCCACGATGCGCTCCGGGGCGGTGGGTTCCGGAAGCCACGCCCGAAGACGGGCGAATACATCGGCACCCGGGCGATGTGGGTCCAGAACGGCTCCAGCTCGAAGCCGAACACCGCCCGGAAGTCATCGCGGTACCGGCCGATGAGCTCGTCGTCTGAGGCGTGGAACAGAGGCCGGTCGCGCCCGCGGAGATGGGTGACGAAGTTGACGCAGCTGTCGCCGGGGCGGCCGATCGTCGGGTTGAGCGAGCTCAGCAGAAAGATGCCGCAGGCGGTCCGATCGAGCGAGGCCAGGTTGATCCAGTAGGCCTGGTCGTCGACGTGTTGGCGGGTCGCACAAACAACCGAGATGAGCGCGGAATACCGGATCCGCTCGAGCTCCGGCGTGCGGTCGCCGGCCAGGAGACGCAGGTAGACCTCGGTCGGGATGGTGCTGACGAAGAGGTCGCCCGCGAGGCGCTCGCCCGTGCTCAGTTCCGCTTCCCGCACCCGACCGGACGCCGTCACGAGGCCGCTCACGGTGGCGTTGAGCCTGACCTTGACGCCCTCCGCCGCGAGCAACCGGGTCACGCCGTCGCAGAGGACCTTGGTCCAGTTGGCAGCGGGAACGTAGCCGAGCGGGGCCGAGCCTTCCCGGAAGTAGAGCCGCGCACCGAGCCAGGCGCCGCTGACCTCGTCGCAGGGCAGCTCGAACTTGAGCCGGGTGAGCCGCTCGAACAGGGCCTCGCGGGCGCCGGGCCCGGCGAAGGTGTCCACCAGGTCGGCTGCGCTCCGGTCCTGCCAGTCGGACCAGTCCCGCTTGTTGAACGCCTTGAGCATGAGCCGGACGAAGCCCGCCTTGTCACGCAGCGACATCGGAAACGCGAGGAACCCGCGTAGGGAGCCGAGGTCGTAGGCCCGGCCCCCGAGGTGGAACAGCATCCGCACGCGGCGCCAGCGGACGTCGGGCAGTGCGCCGATCAGATCGAGGAAGAAGTGCAGGACGCGATCGCGGTGCAGGATGTGGTGGTAGCCGAGCGGGTAGAAGTGGCCGTCCCGCTCGAAGCTGCCGGCCAGCCCGCCGAGGGTGTCGCCGCGCTCCACCACGGTGACGTCGGTGACGCCCGAGCGTGCGAGCGTGTAGGCTGCGGCCACGCCGGAGAGCCCGCCGCCGAGGATCACCGCAGAAAGATTCGTCATCCGGCAGTACGATCCGCCGGCCTGAAGCTTGTCGGCACCTCTCACCCCCTCTTACGTTTGGCTGCTCACACCGACATGCGATGAGGCCCGTGCCTATGAACCGCCCGACGTGGCCAGTACCAGTCGTGCTTGTGCTCGTGCTGGCGGGAATCGGCCTTCGAGTCGCGGCGGCCGTGCGGCCCGGCTTGTGGGGTGACGAAATCTTCTCCTTGTCCATGGCCTCGGGTCACAGCCTGGAGCATCCTGCTGTCGCGGCCCGGCGCTCGTTCGGCGATTTCGTCGAGCCGCGCGAGGCGCAACTTCCACAAGTGTTCCAGCGCTACGCCGAGCACGACGAGCCACCCGCAGGTGCCCGACGCGTCGTCCGCGCAGTCCTGCTTTCCGATACCAGCCCACCGCTTTACTACCTGCTGCTGAATGGATGGACACGCCTGTTCGGCACTAGCGACGCCGCCCTGCGCCTCTTCTCCGTCTGGTGCGGGGTCCTGTCACTCCCGCTGCTCTGGCTCTTGGGACGCGAGCTGGGACAACCTCGGCTGGCGTGGTCCGTCTGCCTGCTGTTCTCCTTCTCTCACGTAGCAATCTACAACTCGGCCGAGGGCCGCATGTATGCCATGCTCTGGGCCCTTGCCTCCGGCCTGGCGTGGCTGACCCTTCGATTGTCACGCCGGCCGAGCCACCTCGCGGCCGCGACAGGCTGGGTGCTCGCAGGGGCGGCTGGACTGCTTACCCACTACTTCTTTGCGTTCGTCTGGCTGGCCTGCCTGGCGTGGCTCTTCGTCGGTACGCGCCGGCGCTGGCGCGTGGGCGCGCTCGCGGGGCTCACGCTCCTGCTGGTGCTGCCGTGGTACGCCCAAGTGCCGACGAGCCTGAAGTTGTGGCGCGTCACCGCGGGTTGGCAGAACGGCAGCCTGGAGTGGCCCAGGACCTTGTACCGGCCTTTCCTCCTCGCGGCGAGTTTGCTGTCGGGCACGAGCCCCTTCGGCGGCTGGCGCTGGGCCGACCGCTTCACGCTCGGTCTCTTCGTCATGTTGGCGATCTGGGCTGCTAGCCGGTCATCGATGCACCGGCTCTTCGGCCGTCGGCGCCTCTTGCTGTGGCTGTGGCTCGCCGCGTCCTGTCTTGGGCTGCTCGCCTTCGATCTTCTCCTCCACACGACCACGAGTTACATCGACCGCTACGTGCTGCCGGCCCTTCCTGCTGCGATGCTGCTGGCAGCCCTCGTCATGAGTCAGCTTCCCCGAAAGCTCCACGTCGTGGCCTTGAGCGCGCTTCTCCTGGCCTGGCTCCCCGGCGCGTATGCCTCGGTCAAGGGCGACCCGCGGCCCTGGGAGCCGTACCGGCAGATCGGCGCACGCCTCACGTCGTGGGCTGGCCCCGGCGACATCGTGCTGGTCCACTCGATCCCCGCCGGAGTCGTGGGCGTGGCGCGCTACCTGAAGCGCGATATCCCGATCGCCTCATGGGTAGTGCGGCTTGGCCTCCGGCAGGTGCCCAGCGACCTGCAGCTTCTCCTCACCGGCCGGCGCCGTGTCGCACTGGTCAAGATTCACTACCTGCACCTTCCGTCACCGGCGGAAGCCTGGTTGCAGGAGCATGCACGACTCCTTACGCGGGACACCTTCGCCAAATCCGGCGCGGAAGTGCTGTACTTCGAGCCGTCGGACGGGACCACGTTCTTTGCCGGGTCGTCCACCACCCGTGTCGAGGCCGAACCGCATCCATAGGGTCCTGCCGCGTTGTTGCCGCTTCCAATCGTCCGTGGCTGCGATTGCTCTAGGGCGCCGAATACTGCCGCGGATCGATGGGATAGAAGTGGAAGAGCTCCTGACCCGAGACGTGCATGTCATCGAGGCTCTCCGGCAGATCGGCATTGAAATAGTACCGAAGGACATTCCCGAGGATGTTCACCAGCGTGACCGGCTCGCGGAACACACTATGGCCGCCCGCGGGCAGGTGGAAGGCGCCGAAGGCACCAAAGCGCTCGCGGATGAACGCCAACGGGACGCTTTCCGGGTGCCCGTAGAAGCCCAGGTCCGAGAATCCCGAACCGTGATCGCCCACCAGCAGGATCACTGGCGACGCCGAGGATCGCTGGAGCAGGGCGGTCACGGCGTCGAGCACGAGCCGGTCCACGCAGCGCACCTGGCCGATGTAATCGGCTCGCTGCTCTGGGGTATCCTCTTGCATGTCGTCGGCAATTGGATGCGCGAGGGGGTGGCAGCGCTCATCCAGAAGGTAGGGCGCGTGCGGCAGCAGGATGTGCGCGAAGGTGAAGGTGGGGGCCGGATCGGCCGGGATATCCCGCAAGCCTTCGAAGGACCGGATGATCTGTTGCACCATGGGGACCGGGTCCCGCTCCGGCTTGAGCACCAGGCGCAACAGCGTCGATGCCAGCACGGCGCGCCTGAGCTCCGTGCGACGGACCGCGTCCGCGAACGAGGATTCCGTGTCGGCCTCGAACTCCTCGTCCGCCAACGGACTGTCCTGGGTGGGGGCCCACCAGGCCGAAGGGAAGAGCACGTACTTGTATCCGTGCTCCCTAAGGAAACGGGCGACACGGTTGTGCTTCACGAGGTACGTCGGTAACGAGTGGTCCGTGCTCGTAGGCCCCGCGTCGTCCGTCAGGCGCGTCACGTGCGCGGCGTTCAACAGCGAGGCCACCGAGAGGTAAGTCTGGATGTAGTTGCTCCGCACGTCCCGCGGTACCAGGAACCCGAGCGTGCGGAGACTGTCCTCGAACGGCGCTGCGTCATACTTGAACATGTCACGGAGCACGCGTGCGTTGGCATGCCCGTCCAGCACGATCAGGTAGATATCACGTAGCGGCGTGTTTCGGCCCGGCGGAGGCGCGCCGGTAGTTCGAATCGGTTGGCTCAGGGAATCCACCAGCGTGCTTCGCCTTACCGCGCTTGGCGCGCGCGCGTGGGCCGTGAAGATCTGGGCCGCGAGCATCACGACGAGCACGACGCCGAACCTCGTCAAGAACGTGCTCACGGTCAGGAGCCGCTCGCGCGACAGGCGCAGGAGCCAGCCCACCACCAGGAGCGTTCCGAGCCCGCCGAGCGGGACGAGAACCCGGCCGCGCGCCAACGGGTGGGCAACGCTCGAGAGGGTGCTCCGCAGCGGCACGTAGTAGAAGCACCAGGCGACCGCGACGCCGGTCAGCGCCGCCGCCAGCGGCGCGGCGCGGCCCGATCGATCGATCGCGCGTACGCCCGCCAGCACGGCCACTTCGGCGAACAAGGTGGCGAGGCTCACGAAGGCCAGGATCTCGAACAAATCGGGCAGGCGGTACTGTCCGGGGCTGTGCGCCGCGACCCCGAGCACGAGCCCCCCCGCGACGAGCGGTGGATACGCGAGGGGGAAGAACAGGCTGGCGCGACGAGGCACCTTACGTCCTGCGCCGGTGCATGAGGTAGAGCGAGCGCTGCGTGTCGGGGATGCCCGCGGTTGCAGCGATCTCGTAATGTGCCGCGAACGCGCGCTCGAAACCCTCCCGCGTATACTCCGGAAACACATCCGGGCGGTTCCGGAGCAGGCGCTCGACTTGCGAGTCCGACTTCGGGACGAATTCGATCACCAGCGCTCGGCCGAGCCGCGCGAAGAACTCCGCGATGCGGGGCAGGGGGACGTTGTTCGCGATCGCCAGATGGTGAACGAGGGCCAGTGCGAGCAGCGCGTCCGCCGGCCCGCGTGCCTCGAGCGAGAATCGCTCCTCGTGAGCCCAGCCGGTCGCGGGCGATGGGTTCATGAGATCAAGCTGCAGTGGGAGCAGCCCCGTCTCATGGCGGTCCCGCACCTCACGGTAGTTCAGCTCCACGGCGGCGGGATCCACGTCGAAGCAGATGACCGAGGGCGCCACCTCCCGCGCGACGCGACTGAAGGTCCCCGTGTTCGCTCCCAGGTCCCACACCCTGCGCGGCGAAACCGCAGCGAGGTACTCGCGCACCAGACGGCGCTTCTCCGCCAACCCCGACTCCGAGTAGTTATGGTCCCCGGCGTAGTTCGCCCACGTCGTGTCCGCTGGACGCCACGAGAGCTTCTCCACCGTGCTGCGCAGGCTGCCTACGAACCCGAGCAGTCCCTGCCTGCTCATCCCGCGGCCCCGGGTCACGCTGGCGACCGAGGCCTCCTCGTACCGCCGCATCGCGCGCGCGTGCAGGTGGACATGCAGCAGGATGCCGGCACGGGCCCACGTGAGGCGGGGAAGCAGGGCGCTGGCGAGGTCAACCGGCACGCCCTCCAGGTACTCGCGCTGAAGTCGGCCGCAGCGAATGTCGCGCGTGCTCATGAGCGCGAGCGGCACCAGGAAGTGCTCGCAGAACTGCTTGTAGGCCACCCACGGCTCGCCCTCACGGTAGCGGGCGAACGAGAGGGTGTCGATCAGGATGGGGCGTCCGTCCCGGAACTGCACGTTGTATGCGCTCGCGTCGCGGAGGGCAAACCCGCGGGCGAGCGAGCGCTCCTGTACCTCCAGCGTGAGCAGCGCGGCGTCCTTGAGCGCCCCGAACGCCCACTCGTAGGGAAACGACACGAAGTCGATACGCGTGGGCTCGAGCACCGCGTGCGCGTCGGGCCTCCACGCCCGCTCGAGACCCACGACACGGTGCGGCACGAGAAGTCCGTCGGCCGCAAGGGATTCGAACAGGCCCGAGGACACGCAGGCATCGAACTCCTCAGCAAACGCGCGATTGACCTGTCGGTAGAGCGTGCCGCCGGCCATGAACACGAAGCCGCTGGGGTCGCGGAACGAGCCGGGAACCACCTCCGCCATCACGGGTCCTTGCGCCGGCCGAAGCGGCCGAGCAGGAACCGCTTGAGCGACTCGCGTATGCGCTTGATGCTGGCCGCCCCGGCGAGGGCACCTGCGGCCAGTACCTGGAGGATGATGCTCCCGGCGGCGGGGTCGATGTACATTCGGATCTCCTGAGTGTGCGGGTGGCGCATCGCGTTCGGGATCCCACAAGCACTACGGTGTTTCACGGCGCAGACCGAGTGCCGATGGCGGCCCCACTCGTCCTCGGCGGCTCCGCCGCGGCAGAGCCGGAATCCGGTTGCAACTTGGTGAACGGTCCGATGCGAGCATCGCGCAGCTGCAGCAGGCTGGTGACCATCAGCGATTCGTCCCAGTGGAGCATGAACGCGTGGTGGCGTTGGGCGAGCACCGAGACCGGCGTGCCGGCCGCCAGGTCGCGCTCGAACGCGGTGAAGCCCGCCCCGAACCAGGTGCGGCGCTGATAGCCGACGCGGGTGTTGAGCGGGAAGAGGAGCGCCGCGAGGGCGGCCAGCGCCGCGGGCAGGGAGCGTCGGATCCAGGGTTGCCCTGCGACGAGCGCGGTGAAGTAGGCGGCGCACAGCGCGGGCGCCGCCAGTAGCACATATCGTGTCGGCATGCGACCGGTCGCCATGGCGCGGCCGGCCCGACCATAGCCGATGGCCAGGGCCAGCACGAGGGCGGCTGCGAAGAATGCCACGAGCCCGAGCATCCGGACCCGCTCGTCCCGCCACTGGCGCCGGGCGGCGGCCAGCAAGCCGAGGCTGGTCAGGAGGATCGCCGCCGCCACGGTGCCGAAGAGCGGCCAATGCTTCGCGGCGACCGGGCCGATGCTGAGCGCGACGAACTTGCCCGCGGTCTCCAGCGTCGCGAGCGGTCCGGGATTGGGCTCGTACCACGGCGAGGCCTGGTAGCCGACAAAATAGGCGCCGCAGAGCAGCACGGCGATCGTTGCGGCGGTGGCGGCCAGGCGGCTGGCGGCCCGCTGGTCGGGCCCGTTACGCCCAATCCACGCGATGTACGCGAACCAGGCCGCCAGGATTGGGGCGAACAGCAGTCCGTTGGCGCCGGAGAGGGGAAGGCAGACCAGCGCGAGAGCGCCGGCAGCGACGAGCCCGGTGCCGGGCGCCGTTGGCTGTGCGACGATGACTACGAGGAGACCGCACGCGAGCACGGTGGGCAGGACGAACTGGATCTGCCAGGCCCAAACGAGATTGTCCCAGTTGCCGAGGTGCAACAGGGCTAACGGGAAAAACGCGTCCATCACGCTCGTGCGTCGGTTCCGTAATCGCCGCGCGGCGAGGAGCATGGCGGCGGCCACGGCACCGAGGGCCAGCGTGTCGAACACCATGGTCGAACGGAAATCACCCGTGGCGCGGAGCAGCGCCAGGTTGATGAGGCGGGGCAGGGGGAGCCGGTGCTCGCTGTTCTGGCTCCAGAGCCACTGGGGCAGATTCGGCTCGTGGCCCGTCATTGCGCCCACCATCAGCCAATCTTCTTCGAAGGGAATGTTGCGCCCGTGGCGGGCGATCGACACCAGGATGCTCGCGAGGGTCGCCGCCCACACGCCCCATACGACGATGACCGACCAGGCGCTGCCGGCGCGAGTCGCGCCGCTCGTCGATCGCTCGTTGGCTGCCGGGATGCTCATGGATGCGCTCCGAACCGCGGGGGAGGGCATTCTGCGGTAATCGGCAGGGGCCTCCCTCCCACTGACGGCAAGATTCGAGCGTCTGCCGCCGCCGTGAGTCGCCACCTCCCAGGTCGAGGGGCCGGCCAATGTTGGCTAAGTGTTTCCCCGACGCGCGGTTCCGCACAAGGTATGCCACGCATTCGAGGGCCGCCGAACCCTCGCATCACCGGGTGGGTGGCAGCCACAAGGCAACTCGCGGCATGCGCCAGCTCAGGACCAGCTCCAAGTAGGGCGGGCCAGGTCTCCAATCGGGCTCCCGGTCGATCTCCAGCAACGCGCACGCCGGGGGTCGCTCCTCGAGCGCGCGGGTCTCGTTTTCCACGAACACGTAGTGGACGCGGAGCTGCACGCCGCGCATGCGCGCGAAAGCGGCGATCGGATGGGACCACGTGTCCTCGGTCCCCGCGACGGCGAGCTCGCTGCATCCCAGTCGAGCCAGGTCCGCCGCGGCCCGCAGGTACGGCGCCTCCAGGTCCCGCTGGTTCACGAGGTACTGCCTCTCGCGCGATATGCCGAAGATGCTCACCAGCCTCGACCGAGGCAGGGTGAGGACCGGCCGCATCTCGTTGGCGAGGAGCCACGGCAACGACCCCAGCCAGAGGAGGAGACCGAGCAGCACAGCGTGGCGGGCGGACACCGCCCGCTCGAGCGTAACGGCGAGCACGGGGGCGGCCAAAATGAACAGCGGGGTGTGCAGGCGCCCGTGCCAATGCTGCCACTTGAGGATCCAGCAGAACAGCACCGCGCCGGTGAGGACGGCGATGCCATACCATCGTCGGGCCGGTGGCTGCGGGGTAAGCAGGAGCAGCCCGCCGGTCGCGAGGACGAGCAGAAAGTGCAGCAGGTTGCCCGTGCGCCCCTCGTAGGTACTCATGGGCCACACGCGGTATCGCGTATCCTCGAACCAGGTGGTCCGCGGGTCCTGGGGATCCAGGCCGGCCGCCTCGTGGGCACGCACCACCGCCAGGGTGAGGCCGTCGTTCCACCGGGGGAACGGCGTCCCGAGGTGCAGCGTCGCGTTGCGGACGACATTCGAGGCCAACGTGCCGAGTCCATGGGATTCGTTGCCGTACGCCGCCGCCGTGCCGGCCGGCCCCAGCGGATGGCCGAAGACTCGCAGGTTCCTCGCGTAGAACGGTAGGTTGAGGAGAAGCGCAAGCGCACCGATGGCGGCGGTCTCCACTAGGGCCCGCCTGATTCCGCGGGGACGGGCGCGGCTCACGAGCCACCAGAGGCAGAACGGGGCACACACGAGGTACGCCGTGCTCTTGCTCGCGAACGCCAGTCCCAATGCGGCCCCGGCGAGGATCACATCACTCCTCGATCGCTGCTGCACACTGCTGAGGGCAAACGCGACAAACGCGAGCGCCCAGAAGGCCACGAGGAGATCGACCTGGGTGGAGCTTGCCTCCAGTACCGCCATCGGAATCGACGCGATCACGAGAACGGCGAGACTCGCCCCCTCGCGTCCGGCGCCGAGCTGGCGGGCGATGCCGTAGCCGAGGGCCAGGCAGCCCGCGAGCGCGAGCCATGGCACCAGGGTGGACAGCCGGTCCGAGCCGCCCGAGAGCAGGCGGACATGGAGGATCGCGAGCTCCGTCCCCGGTGGCATGAAGATTTGTCGCGTGGTGCTGGTTCCATACGGCTCGATGCTGCCGCGCTGGATCCATTGGTCGATCCGGGCCAGGTGATAGATCAACCCTTCCGTGCTGTTTGGGGGAGAAACGACCCCGATGACCAGTGTTGTCGCAAGGGTGAGGGCGACCGGGACCGTCGTGGACCAAGCTACAGTTGTCGCCTCGGCTGGTGCTTTGGGGCGGCCGCGCCATCGCCAGAGCAGGACGGCCAGGACGACCGAGGCGAGACCCCACCCCCCGGCCACTCCCCCGGGGGTGAGGACATGCGCTCGGGATAGGAGCTCGGTCATCGCGAGCAGGGTGACCCCCCAGAGCACGGCGCTCCGCCGAAACGCGTTCAGCGGACTGAAGGCATACCGGAGCAGCCGATAGAGAAGCCAGCCCGCGACGAGCGGCAGGAGAAGCATCGACGAGATCCGGGTTCGAGGGTGCGGCCAAGGGCGCGGCGGCGCCTAGCTCGGGCTCGCTTGGCGGAGAGGGGAGCCGACTTCTTCCGGCGTGCGGACCGCCATGAATAGCAGGAACAGGGCGCTGGGCCACAGCTGGAGCAGTAGTCGGTCGAGCGAGCTATTCAGGAGTCGGGGCAGGTCGTAGGCCATGGCGACGAAGACGACGTAGTGGCCCGCGAGCATCAGCGCGAGAGCGACGGCGGTCATCCTCGTCCAGACGCGGTCGACCTCCCGGCGGCCGATGCCCATGGCGAGGAAGTACGCGAGGAGCAGCCATGTCGCGCTGCCAAGACCGTTATTGCCGAACGTTGCGAGGTGCGCGACGTACTCCCGCAGCGTGAGGAAGTAGCGCCTGGGGTCGGTGATCCAACCAATGGTTCGCTCGATGCCGAGTGTGGCGAGCAGATCGTTCCGGGGAGCGAGGCGGAGCTTGAAGCTGGCCGCCACGAGCAGCATCGGGAACAGGCCCATGCCGAACGCCACGAGGCGCCGGCGCGCCGCCGGCCACCCGCTGAACGTTCCCGATACCAGGATGCCGGCGCACATGGCCGGCACGAACATGAGCCCCTCGTTCTTGGTCCACATCGCGAGGCCTGCCGCGGCTCCCGCGAGCACGGCGAAGCGCCGGGTCGCCCCACCGTACCGTCCATCGAGCGCGAGGCAGACAACCGTGGCAAGGAAGAAGAAGCCGATCGGCACGTCGCCATAGAGCGAGGTGCCGTGAATGATGAAGAACGGGGTGCTCAACAGGACCAAACCCGCCAGCAGCCCTTGGCTCGTATTCCGCAGTGCGGCGAGTGCGGCTACGAGAAGCGCGACCGTTCCGAAGGTGAAGGCGGCGGCCACCAGGGCGGGGCCGCACAGCGTCTCCCGTCCCGCATAGAGCCAGCTCCGAACCACCAGCGACTGCACCATCAGCGGATAGTCCGGATGAGACCAGGGAATCATGCCCGAGAATGCCGTACGCCAACCTTCGCCACCCCGGAAGATCATGCGGGCGCGGAGATCCCAGTTCATCCACGCATCCCACTCGCCGTGGGGCTGCCGTCGCAGGCTGCCGAGGAAAGCCGCGCCTGCCGCAACGAGTGCAAGGGCGGCTGTGCCGGCGAGCAGGTAGAACGGCCGGCCGCGGCGCTCGCGATGTGAAGGGGCCGGCTGGGGCTGCGGGGCCGTCCTCCCGCGCACCAGCGCGGCGATCATCAGGACGCCGAGGAGGCCCGACTCCGCGAGCGGAAAGCCCTGCGTCGGCCCGAACGCGAGCATCCAGAGGTAGAGCAGGACGGACGACAGCCCGACCCCGAAGGCCGCGCCGAGGGCCGTGCCCAGTGGCCACCGCCACGCGGCCCCGGTGCGGGGCCAGGCCAATCGGAGCAGCCCGACTCCCGCCGCCGCCGAGACGAGAAGCGAGAGACAGAGACCGACCGTCATGGCGACCGCCGGAACAGCACGAGGCCATCGCCGAAGTCCCGCACGATCCGGAACCCGGCCGGGGTCGATGGCATCGCCTCTGGATCGAAGTTGCCTACCACGAACTCGGGCTCCGTGCTCTCGAGCAGCAACACGGGCGCCAGGGCATACTGGGCGAGCAAATAACGCTTGAAGTGGAGCAGGGAGTTCGCGTTCGACTCGGCGGGCGTGGGGCCCGTCGGATCCGGATGGCCGAGATACCCGACCACGCCCTGCGTCGGGAGGGTCCCTCGGAGCGCCTGGAAGCGCAATTCGTAGGTCGAGATCTCATCCGGGACCGATCGGGCCGGCGCGGTCGCGGCCAGCCTGATCCAGGCCGCAACGGAGGCAACGGCGTAGAGCAGCACCAGTGCGAGCGCAAGGCGCGTGCGAATCGCCGCCCACGATCCGTTGCCGTTGTCGGGTGTCGGCGGGGTGGAGGCGGTCATGCGTCACCGATTCTCTGAGAGGTCGGGTGGACGCCGAGGGGAGACGGGCCGCTGGAGCCGCTCGCCCGCTGCTCGCGCAGAGCGCCGAAGGCGCCATACCAGTACAAGTAATCGCTGGCCATGGTGTAGTACTTGTCGAGACGCGGTGGCTCCCAGCGCTCCAGGTGCTCGATCACCGTCACCACCCACACCGGCACCCGATCCGTCGCCCGGCTCAGCCACAGCAGCAGCCCACGCAGCGCGCGCCACCGCCACGGCCACTGGCGGTACTCCGAGAGCTTGATGCGGTCTACGACCATGGGGTGCTTGGTGGCGAACAGGACCGCCGTTCGGCCTCGGGCGATACCGTCGCGCGCGAACGCCGCGAAGGTCTTCTCGTAGTGCTGGTGGGCGAGTGCCTCCGCGCTGTAGGTGAGCTCGACCCCTGCCTCCTGCAGGCGCAGCGCGAGCTCGTAATCCTCGTGCCCGTAGGCCCGGAACGCCTCGTCGAACCCGCCAATCGCCAACAGCACGTCGCGGCGGGCGGAGAAATTTCCAGTGTACGTATCCCGAAAGGTGAGCCGGTAGCCGGGCTGGGCGAGGCGGTCGAGGCGCTTGCGAAATCCATCGGCCACATAGCGCACGAACGGAGGAGACCCTGCGGAAACGACGATCGGCGCGGCGCCGACCACCGCCCGCCGGCCCGGCCCCACATGCGCGTTCGCATGGGTCGCCAGGAAGCCGGGAGATGCCTCCATGTCATCGTCGAGCAGCACGACCACCGGCCCGGCCGCCGCGCGAATGCCTGCGTTGCATGCTCCCGCCCGCCCCCGGTTGGGCCCGTCGAGCGTCGACAGCACGAAGGGAGCGGCAAATCCGCGCACGGCTTCGACGGTGCCGTCGGTGGATCCGTCGACGGCGATGATGACCTCGTACTCGTCTGCCGGGATCGTCTGGCGCCGCAGTGACGCGAGCGTGCGCAGCACCGAGTCCCGGCCCTGGTACGTCGGGATGATGACGCTGACCCGCGGGCCGGTCGTCACCCTCCGGCACCTCCCCGCTGCCGGAAGCGCTCCCGGATGGCGGTACCGGTCCGCAGGCGACAAATGAAGTCGAAGAGGGAGTCGTGGCCGTAGAGTGTGACGCGACGGAGCGCAAGCAGTTCGTCGTCCGGCCCGGAGAGCCCCGCCCGCGTCGAACAGGCGGTGACGTAGCCGGCCTCCGCCGCCATCGCTTGCACGGCGGGGTCGTAGGAGCCGAACGGATAGGCCAGGTGCAGCACGGGGCGGCCCAGCTCGTCCTCCAGGCGTTTCCGGCCGTCCGCCAGCTCGGCTCGGCATCGCTCGGGCGGAAGCCCGGCCAATCGTGGGTGCGTGACAGTGTGGGCGCCGCACTGGAAACCTTCCGCAGCAAGCGCGCGAACGGCGTCCCAGCTCATCAGCGGGAGCTCCAACCCGACCTCCGGCAGCATCCAGCGGCTGGTCCGCCCCATCATGCCTGCGACCAAGTAGAAGACCGCAGTGAACTTGTGCGCCCGGAGCACCGGTGCGGCGTGATCGACGCAGCCCTGGAAGCCGTCGTCGAAGGTGATGAGGACCGGGCGCTTGGGCAGCACGCCCGCACCGAGGCGCGCGCGAGCCAGAGCGTCCATGTCGATGGCCTGATAACCAAGGGCGGCGAGCCACCGCATCTGGCGGGCGAACTCCCGCACCGTGACCGTGTACCGCCGAAACGACGGATGCGGGTCCGGCGACACCTCATGGTACATGAGGATGGGGACGGGGATCTCAGGCATGCCCCTCACCCTTCACCGCGCGAACCGTGATGAGCACCTCGTAGTCCGGGTCATAGTACTCCAGCTCGTCCGGCCGGAGCTCCCGGCTCGACAGGCCATACAGGAACGCCGTGGCGACGAGCACGTTGCCATACGCCTCAACGTGCACCTCTCCCTGCGGAAAGGCCGACTCGAAGAGGCGGCGGGCCGAGAGTGAGGTGAACCGCCAGTAGTCGCCCCAGCGGTCCATGTCGTACCGCACGACCTGGCTGATGCCCGGCATCGTTGCGAGCACGACGCCACCGGGTCGCAGGATCCGGTGCAGCGTCCGGAGGGCGGCCTGCGGGTCGAGGATGAACGGCAAGACCTGCGTGAGGACGACGCAGTCGAAGATGCCGCTCGGGATCTGCTCCGCGCTGGTGAGGTCGGCTACGATCGTGGCGTTCGGATTGTCGGAGGTCGGATGCAGGACATCGGCTCTGGTGACCCGGGAGCCGCCGAACTTGCGGGTGTAGGCGTCGTCCCGCACCTCGAGCACTCGGCCGGCGATGTCATCCGCGTGCCGCTCGAGGAAGCGCTCGATGTAGTAGCGATCGACCGGCAACCCGCCGCGATCCCACCCGAACTTTCCGCTCACCGGCGTGAGACGGCGCAGGGTCCCGAACCGAACCGGACGTGAGCCCAGGTCCAGACGAGCGCTGAGCCAGGTGCGGAGACCGTCAGGCAGAATGGATCGAGCGATCTGCTGGAGCCACTCGACGGCTCGGCCGCGGAGACTGAACGGCCGGAGCTCCGTCCTGACCGCCTGCCACACCCGGCCTTTCGCCAGACCCTGCTCCCGGAGGTACTGCCGGAACCACTGGAGGAAGTAGCGTCGGGCGATCTCCCGCCCCCCAGTGGCCTTGGAGACGGCGTAGCAGGACTCGGGGTGCTGGCGGTACCGGTCCCAGGTCTCGCCGGACAGATACGCCGGGTAGCGGAGCAGCAGCTTCGAGAAGAAGCCCTGGTCCTCGTACACCATGTACACCCCGGTGAAATGAGCCTCGAACCCACCGACGCTTACGGCTGCCGCCCGCCGCACCAGCACATCAGAGGGGCAGGGCGTGGGAGCCGCGCGTCGGAGGAATGGGAGCAGCAGGGAGTGCGGGGCGTAGACCCGGTCGGCCGGCAGCTTGAGGTCGATCACGTAGTCACGCTCGCGGTCCTCGGGGCGTCCCGTCCATCCGAACCAGTAGAGCGGCGCGCCGATCAGCAACGCCGCTTCCGGATGGGCCTCGAGGATCGTGACCTGGCGCTCGAGCTTCTCCGGCAGCCATACGTCGTCGGCGTCCAGGAGGGCGAGGTATTTTCCCTGGGCATGCTGGAGCCCCAGATTCCGGGACGCACTCATCCCCAGGTTGCGGTGCCCGGGATGCTCCAGGTAGCGCACGCGCTCGGGATCGCGCTCGGCGTAGCGGCGGGCGATGGCGCTGGCGGCGTCGGTGGAGCCGTCGTCCACCAGGAGCAGCTCCCACCGCGGCCACGTCTGCGCGAGTACGCTCTGGATCCCCTCCTCCAGGAAGCGCTCGGCATTCAGGAAGATGGCCACGACGGACACGAGCGGAGACGACTTCACGAGCGCCTCGACCGCCGCGGCGCGCACATCGGTCGTCGCCGAGTCGGTCCGAGCGCATGCGGCCGGGCCGTGCCTGTCAGCCTGGATGAGCGTGACTCCATGTTGATCGCGAGAGCGACGGGGCCGAGCGTGGCACGCGCCGGTGCCGTCGGCGGGTGCGCCCGCCGCCGAATAGCAGAAAGCATACCACCCCTCCCCTGGGGATGGGACCCGCTGCGTCGCCGATCGGACATTTCAGTCTATGTCCCACGTGGATGATCTCTTACCCTGTGCTCCGTTGCTCCACCGGCACCCCCCGGAGGAGCGGCCGCGATGCCCCGGCCCGGTTCCCGGCACCCGGGGTGCATTGCCTCACAATTCCGCCCTGTTGCGCTGGAACAGCATATGCACCACGCCGGGCGAGTGGAAGGTCAGGACCATTCGGGCAGACGCCACTCGCCACCTCTCCAGCAGAGCCTGATGATCAAACGCGATACAATCTGGTCGCCGGGGACGCCCCTGCGCTACATGGCTCAACTGGACGCGCTGCGCGCGTTCGCGGTCGGGTTGGTCCTCCTCTATCACTTCTGGCGCCCCGCGCGACAGTCGGTGCACTTCGGCGGCATCGGGGTACGGATCTTCTTCGTCCTCAGCGGATTTCTCATCACCGGCATCCTACTGCATTCCCGCAGGCTGCTGGACCGGCGCGAGATGAGGGCGGGAACCGCGATCCGGCGCTTCTACATCCGGCGTATCCTGCGAATCTTCCCCCTCTACTACCTCGGGCTCGTGATTGCGTGGTACGGGAAGGTGTCGGGCGCCCGGGAAGGGATCGTGTGGCACGCCTCCTACCTGTCGAATCTGTACTTCTTTCTCGAGAACGCCGCGCGACCGGGACAGTGGGGCGGTCACGTTGCTCATTTCTGGTCCCTCGCGGTGGAGGAGCAGTTCTACCTCATCTGGCCCTGGGTGATCCTCCTCGCGCCGCGGCACTGGCTCCCGCGCATCGCCCTGGGCATGGTCGTCGCCGGACCCGTCTTCCGCGCGGTCGTGCTGGCGACCACCGGCAACGATCTCGCGTCCATCCTCGCCCCGGGCTGCGTCGACTCCTTGGGCCTGGGGGCCTATCTCGCGATGACGGTTGTTCCCGAGTTCCAGGGGCATCCCGAGGTGCGCCCCGTTGGAGCTCCCGCGCTCTGGGGTGGCGTGCTGCTCTTCGTAGCGCATCAGGCGGCCGGTGGTTTCGAGGGCGCGTCGCTCTTCCGCATTGCGACCTTCGATCTCGCCGTGGCGCTCTCCGCCGCCTGGCTGATCGGCCGTGCCGCACGGGGCATGGGTGGGCTCGCCGGGGGAGTCCTGGGTCTCGCTCCGCTCCGCTACCTCGGGACGATCAGCTACGGAATCTACGTCTACCATCTGATGCTGCCCGAGCTGCTGCCGCGGATCGCGCGGCGGCTGGGATACCCCGATCTGCTCGCGCCGCTCGGAGATCAGACGCTGTCCTACCTGGCGTTCTACAGCGCCGCGTCGGTCGCGGTGGCCGCGATTTCCTGGCACTCCTTCGAAGGGCCGATCAATCGCGTGAAGGATCGCTTGGAGAGGAGCAGTGGGCCGCGTGGTGGGCGCGAGCCTGTATGACCCGCTCGAGCCGCAGTGGAGCGACCGCAGGTTGGCGCTCTGGCACCGCACAAGCGCCCGATGGTCGGTCCTTGCAGTGCTGTACTCCACCCCTGGGATTCGGTACCTTCCCGCCGACCCTCTCATCAGACAGCGGTCGCCGGATCCAGCCTCACGGCGGAGGTGTCGTACATGCGAGCAACTGAGCGCGCAGTCTCCTGAGGCCCCGATGATTCCCTGCTTGGCCGATCGACTGAGCCCGCCGAGCGCCAGTGCATAGAGTGCTCCTCGTCGCGCCCGTTCCAACGCAGCCCAATACGACGGGGGCCAGCGCGCGGGTCCGGCACATGGCGGAGGGTCTACTGTCCCTGGGGCACGAGGTAGACTTTCTCCACCTCCAGCAACCCCTCTGGGTCTCCGATACGGCCCTGCGGCAGTATTGGGGCGATCACCTGCATGTCTTTCGCGGCCTCTCCCCTGCGAGCTGCGTCGGCCGCGGCCGGAGGAAGCTGCTGCGGCTGACGGCCAAGACCTTCCACCTGAATCTGCCGGTGGATAGCTACTTCGATCCCGCCAGCGCGCGGTACCTGCGCGAGCTGCTGGCCCGTCGTCCCTTCGACGTGGTCATCGTTTCCTACGTGTTCTACTCCAGGTTGCTGGAGTCCGTGCCTGCCCGCGTACTCAAGCTCATAGACACGCACGACGTGTTCTCGGACCGGTACCGCCTGTATCGAGCGCACGGCCAATCGGGAGAGTTCTTCTCGACGGGGAGAGAGGAAGAAGGGAAGGCACTCGATCGAGCCGATGCCGTGCTCGCGATCCAGGGATGGGATGCAGGTCATTTCCGTTCGCTCAGCCGGACGCCCGTGGCCGTCGTCGGGCATCTGGCGCCTCCGGTCGAATTCATCGGGGCTGGGAGCGCGCCCACTGCGCCCGCCATGTTGTTCGTGGGTGGATCAATGGGTATCAACGTGCACGGAGTCACCTGGTTCATCCGTCACGTGCTGCCGATCGTCCGCCGGCAGGTACCCGACGCCGAGCTATGGCTGGTCGGCGGCATCGGCCGGCGGGTCCGGACTACCGCACGGGGCGTGCGCCGCCTCGGCTTCGTTGGCGCACTCGGGGACCTTTACCGTCGAGCGGCCGTCGTCATCAATCCACAACAGTTCGGGACGGGCCTCAGCATCAAGTCTGTCGACGCGTTGCTGCACGGTCGGCCGCTGGTGGCCACCGCGTCCGGCGGCCGGGGGCTGGAGGACGGCGCCGGGACCGCCTTCCTGCAGGCCGGATCGGCCGAGGAGTTCGCGCAGCTTCTCGTAGAAGTGCTGCGCGACCCCGCGCGGGGAGCGGCGCTCGCCGAGCGCGCCGCAGAATTCGCCTGCCGGTATCACGAGCGGAATCTGAAGGCACTGTCGGACGTGGTGAACGGCGGCATGACTGGGCGAGCGCTGCAGCCGTGACGCGCCGCGTTCTTCACTACGTGGACGCCGACGTCTTTGGTGGCAGCGAAGAAGCGGCGCTGCATCTATTGGCGTCGCTCGACCAAGCCCGGTGGCAGCCGGTGCTGCTGCACCATCCGGAGTCGGGTCTTGCCCGGCTGGTGGAAGGCGCGGCGCGACTCGGCATTCGGACGCGTGCCGCATCTCGCGTCGCCCCGCGAGCCCGCGTCGCCGGGGTGCTCCAGCTGCGGCAGGTGATTCGCGCCGAGCGCCCGGCAGCCTTCCATGCGCACCTGAGTTGGCCGCTCGCCTGCAAGTACGGTGTGCTCGCTGCGTGGCTCGCCCGCGTGCCGGCCATCGTTGGGACGGCGCAGCTCTACGTCGACCCGGGCGATCCGTGCTGGGCGCGGCTTGCGCTCATGCCGTTGGGCCGGATCATCGCCGTCTCCCGCGAGGTCCAGGCGCGCTACGCCGGGAACCTGGGGGTGCCGGACCGGAAGCTCGCCGTGGTGCCGAACGGGATTGCGGTGCCGCCATTCGTCCAGGCTTCCAACCCGGCGCTCCGGGCGGAGCTAGTCCACGGGCGGCCGGATTACGTCGTGCTCACGCCGGCGCGCCTCCATGAGCAGAAGGGGCATGCTTTCCTGCTCGAAGCGGCCACGCAGGTACCGGATGCAACCTTCGTTCTGGCAGGCGACGGTCCGCTCCGCGCCGGACTCGAGGCGCGGGCCCGGGAGCTCGGTGTGGCCGACCGCTGCGTCTTCCTCGGGCACCGATCGGATGTTGCCGACCTCCTCGCGGCGGCGGATTTGTTCGTGCTCCCATCGCTCTATGAGGGCCTCCCGGTCTCGGTGCTGGAGGCGATGGCGGCCCGGCGCCCGGTGGTGGCCACGGCGATCGGCGGGACCGACGAGGCCGTGACGCACGAGCTGACCGGGCTCCTCGTCCCACCGTCCGATTCCGCCGCCCTCGCCTCGGCGATCCGCAAGTTGCGGGCGGATCCCGCGCTCGCTCAACGACTCGCCGCGGCCGGGCGCGAGCGGGTCGAGCGCGAGTTCTCATCGCTGGTGACGGCGGGCAGCGTAATGCGGATCTACGACGAGGTCCTTGGCGGGACCCGGTACGCGGACGGCACTCCTGCCTGAGCTGCGCGAGGGGGAGCTCAACCCACGACTGCGCCGGGCCGACTGGCGCTTCCTGCTGGCCACGCCGCGGCCGCAGCACGTGTTCTGCGATGCGAGCGCAAGTCTGACGGAAGCCGTCGCGAGCATCGCGGGCGAGGTCATCACGACCGCCCCGCAGGGCACCTGCGATCTCGCGGTCGGCGAGGATCCCGATCCGCCGATGCTGACCCGGCTCTACGACGCCCTGCGTCCGGGCGGTACCTGCTACACGGAGTGGCACCACTTGGTGGGTGGTGGCGGGCGGATCGCGCGCGCGCTCCGCGCCGCCGGTTTTGCGGACGTGACCTGCTATCGCCCCTGGCCCGCGACCGCTGCCATGCCGGTCTACTGGGTTCCGCTTGGCGCGCCCGGCGCCGCGGCCTTCGTGCGCTCCCGGCGGCAGCTGCGCGGTGGGCGGGTGCGGCGAATCCTCGCGGGAATCCGGCAGCGTGCGCGCGACCTGGCCGTGGGTCGGTATGCGTCCCCGATTTCCGCCATCGCCCGGCGTCCGGCGGATTCCGCCTCAGGAGGGCTCGCTCCGACGGCGTGGCTCCGGGAAGGCTGGGCGGGCTGGGGACTGGGGCCGTCTCCCGAGTGTCTGTCCACGCTCCTCATGACGGGCGGACCGCGGAGCGTGAGCAAGGCCGTGCTGCTGGGTTTCGCGGAGCCCAGCCCGGTCCCGCGGATCGTGGTCAAGGCGCCGCGGGTGGACGCAGCCGCGGCCGGCGTCCGCCGCGAGGGCTCGGTGCTCGCGAGCCTCGGAGGAGGGAGCCCGGTTCCGGGTGTTCCCCGGCTGCTCTTCCAGCGTGAGATCGATGGTGTCCCCTTCGTGGGCGAGAGCGTCCTCGTGGGACGTCCGCTTCAGAACCTGCTCGGGGCACGGAGCCTCCGCGCCTGGTCGGTGAAGGTCGCCGATTGGCTGGCCAGCCTCGCCGCCCGGGCGGCGGGACGCTCCGCGGCTCACTGGCGTGAGACAGTCGTCGAGCCGGCACTTTCGCGGTTCGAGGAGCAGTTCGGAAAGGTGGCGGACCGAGGCCTGCTCAGGGAGAGCGAGGTGATCGTACGCGCGATCGGCGCACTACCCGAGGTGCCGGAGCAGCGTGACTTGGGACCATGGAACGTGCTGGTGACGCCGGGGGGTGAGCTGGGGGTGCTCGATTGGGAATCGGCGGAGGCGGACGGATTGCCTGGTCTCGATCTGCTCTATTACCTCGCGTACGCGTCGTTCAACGTAGACCGGGCGCATGATAGAGAGACCCGGATGGCGTCCTACCGCCGGTCCCTCGATCCCTCGACGCCAACCGGCGCGGTCCGCCGCGAGTGCGTGGCGCGCTATTTCGACGCCCTCGGCCTTGACCACTCGCAGCTCGGCCCGCTGCGCCTGCTCGTGTGGATGATCCACGCGCCCTCAGACTTCCGGCACGCCGCCGCAGATGCCGGCGGCCCGCCACCCGCTCACGCTCTCGCGCGGAGCCTGTTCCTCGCCCTCTGGGCCGAGGAGGTGCGCCACACCGCCGCACGGTGACGTTGCCGGCGCTCCAGGACCTCAATCTGGATCCAGGAGTTCGAGCCGGCAGGTAACCAGTCCGTCATCGCCCGGCGCCCGGCCCAATCCCTGTGCTTGATGCGCGACGACTTCTATCTCGAAACCGCTCAGCACGTAGTCATGAACGGCGCCGAGCGGTCCCGCCAGCCAGAACCCCATCAGGTATACGCCCGGCTGGAGATGCAGCTCGGAGATACGGAGCGTGATCTCGTGCTCGCCTGGTTGTAGTCGCAGGGAGCGACCGATCGAGATGGTGTCCGCGTTGACGAGCTTCGTGCCCTGCAGGTCGTAGAGCGTTACGGCCAGACTCGCGAGCGTGCAAGGGGCCGCCGCCTCGATCGCCAGGTTGACGGTCAACGGCCCGTCCGGAAAGGGCCGGCCACCGGCGGTGTCGGGGGCGCTCCAGTACCGGGCCCGCACGGTACGCGCGATTCCGCTCCCCGTTCGCTCGACGCTCGAGAGGTCGATCCAGGCGCCGGCCGAGGACGGTGTCTGGGCCCGAGCGAGATACTGCGCGACGACGCTCGCGGTTGCACCCTGGCTGATGGCGCGGCCGTGCTCCAGCAGGACGGCCCGGGTGCAGAGCCGCTGCACGGCGTCCATGTTGTGGCTCACGAAGAGCACCGTCCGGCCGTCGCCCCTCGAGACGTCCTGCATCCGGCCCAGGCACTTCCGCTGAAACTCCGCGTCGCCGACCGCGAGAACCTCATCGACAATCAGCACCTCGGGCTCCAGGTGCGCTGCTACGGCAAAGGCGAGCCGGACCTGCATCCCGCTCGAATACCGCTTGACCGGCGTATCGAGGAAGGGTCCGACCCCGGCGAAGGCCACGATCTCGTCGAACTTGCGGTCGATCTCCGCCTTCCGCATGCCGAGGATCGCACCGCTCATGTACACGTTTTCGCGTCCCGTGAGCTCCGAGTGGAAGCCGGTACCCGCCTCGAGCAGCGATCCGACCCGACCCTCGATCCGCGCCAGGCCCTCGGTAGGGGCGACGATGCGGGAGAGAATCTTGAGCAGGGTGCTCTTGCCGGCGCCATTGCCGCCGATGATTCCCACCACTTCGCCGCGCTGGACCTCGAGGGAGACATCGCGCAACGCCCAGACGGTGCCGTCACCTCCGGGGCCGTGCGGCGATGCCCGCCGGCGGAACGGCGCGGATACCAGGTCCGCCAGCTCCTCCTGAAGCGTCCGCCGTCCTCGGGTCCGCTCGACCCGGTACCGCTTGCCCAGGTGCTCGATCCGGACGGCGTAGCCGCTCATCGCTCAGACCACGTCGGCGAAGGAGCGTTCCACTCGCCGGAAGAAGTACAGCCCGGTCGTGAGGAGAACTGCCACGGCTGCGACCGAGATAGCGAGACCGCGGCCTGGCCACGGGGCGTCGGGGGCGACCATCCAGCGGAACCCGTCGACCACGCTGGCGATGGGGTTCAGTTGGTACAGCGGCCGCCACCGTTCCGGGACGAGGCCGCTGGAATAGGCCACCGGCGTGGCGAAGAGCCAGATCTGCACCAGGAAGGGGATCACGTAGCGGACGTCCCGGTAGCGGACATTGAGCGCGGCAAGCCACATGCCGGGGGCGAAGGCGCTGGCTGCCGCGAGCAGCACGAAGCCGGGCGCGGCGAGCAGCCGGAGCGAAGTCGCGAGGTCGTACCAGGCGAGCACCACGAGCAGCAGAGCGAAGGAGATCGCCAGGTCGACCACGCCGGAGATCACCGCGGCGAGGGGCAGGAGCAGGCGAGGGAAGTAGACCTTGGTCAGCAGCTGCTGCTGATCGACGAGGCTGTTGCTGGCTTGAGTGAGGGCGTTCGCGAAATATGTCCACGGGACCAACGCGGCGAGCGCGAACACCGGATAGGGCAGCCCGTCGGAGCCCAGCCGAGCGAGGCGGCCGAACACCAATGTGAATACGGCCATCGTGAGCAGCGGCTGCAGCAGCGCCCACGCCGCACCCAACGCCGTCTGCTTGTATCGCAGCTTGAGACTGCGGAGCACGAGGAAGTAGAGCAACTCGTGCGCACCGGCGAACTCGCGTAGGTCGAGCGGCGCCCACCCGCTCGGCGGGCGAATGGTGATCACGAGCGCGGTCGGCTGGGAGGTGCGCGCGACCGACCGGGCAAGCTCCTTCACGTAGCGTCCTTCGGCCGGCTCATCGACATGGCTGAGATGAACAACGAGGAGAAGAGCGTGCTGCACCCGATGATGACGAGCGTCGCCGCGAAGGAAACCCACTCGGGATGGGGGAGCGGCAGGAGGTCGGACCGGAGCCACTCCGCGACGACCGTGACCAGGATCGCGCCGCCAGCAGTGATCAGGCCGGCGCCGAGCAGGAGGCCGGTCTCGAGCTTGAACCGCCGGTAGAAGGCGGCCAGTGCCCGGTTGTCCCGATCGAAGCGGCGGCTCCACGAGTACGTCTTGGTGTGCAGGCCGAGGCTCAGGATCTCGAACCCGACGACGCTGAAGATAGTCGCGAATACCGCGGTGACCCCGGCGGCGGGCCGCCCGCCGAACCGAACCAGGCCCAGGAGCACCGCGAGGTGAATGAGCAGGCCGAGCGCGAGCAGCGTGGCGCCCGGCGCCAGGAAGAGTTTGTTCGGCGAGTACAGCAGCATCATGCGCAGGCTGCGCCACCCGTCGCGGAAGGTCCGCAGCTTCGACTCGCCCTTGCGCGGAGCCAAGACGATGGGGATCTCCTTCGTCCTGAGACCGGCGAGGCCGGCGTTGATCGCGAGCTCCAGGTTGAACTCCATCCCGGGGCTCACCGGCCGGATGGCGTCATACGTCTCCCGTGAGAACGCCCGGAAGCCGCAGTAGACATCCGTGTACCGGGTGCCGAACAGCAAGTTGAGGATCCGCGTGAGCGCCGGATTCCCGAAATACCGATGCAGTGTTGTGATGTGCGTGTCGCCGCCGCCGAGATACCGGCTGCCGGTGACGAACTGGTGTCCCTCGACGTCGAGCGCGGTCACGAACTCGGGGATCATGGTGAAGTCGTAGGTGTCGTCCGCATCCCCCATCACGAGATAACGGCCGCGCGCGCTCGCGAACCCTTTAAGGTAGGCGTTGCCGTACCCCCGGAGCGGCTGGTGCACCACGCGCGCGCCCATCCGCTCGGCAATGGAGATCGAGGCGTCGGTCGAGCCGTTGTCGCACACCACGATCTCGCCGTCGATGGCCGCCGCGGCGAAGGTCCGCTGGATCCGCTCGATGCAGGGGCCGATCGCCTCTTCCTCGTTCAGGCACGGCATGACGACCGAAACCAGTGGATCTTCCGGCCGCCCGCAGACGCTCACTCCCATCGGGGCCTGACCTCCGCAGCGGCGGGGCCGAATCGCATCCAGCGGACCGCCCCCGCCACCAGGCCAGCGGAGTAGGCCACCCGCGCGGCGAGCACCGCCGGCAGCATCAGCACCGGCTCGAGCACGCCGGCCCGGGCCCAACACCATACGATGTACGCCGTGGTCCCGAATGCGAGCGGCAAGCTCGCCGCCACCAGCAGCCCGGGGTGGCGATAAACACCGGGCAGGCGCGCCGCGCCGGTTGGGGCCTTGCTCTCGATGGCGCTGTACCCCCAGCGATAGTTGCGGCGTAGGAGATTACGGAACCCCGGCCGGTTGTAATGCTCGACGATCGCCCGGGGATCGAAGAGGATATGCCCGCCGGCGCGCCGCACCTGCGCCTGCCACGCGAGCTCCTCGTGCGCATAGGCCACCGGCTGCTGCTCGGTGAAGCCGGGCGTCCGGAGAAACGCGTCCCGACGCACGCTGAGGTTGCCTGGTGGGTGGTTCGGCACCGCACCGCCCGGGCGGCGGGAGTGCACATGGTACCAGCCGCAGTAGTAGTCGCAGCGGGCCATGGGCGCGAGTCCGGGCGGGAGATCGAGCGAGCCGCCGACGACCGTCGCGCCGGCATCGTGCCCGGCTAGGAGGCGCGCAAGCCAGCCCGCGGCGGGCAGGCAGTCCGCGTCGAGGAAGACGAGTGGATCGCCACCGGCGACGCTGGCACCGCGGTTCCGGGCCACCGCCGGGTTGCCGCCGCTGGCGGGACTGCCCAACTCGAGCGCGTTGGCACCCGCGGCACGTGCGACCGCCACGGTGTCGTCCGTGGACCCGTCGTCCACGACGATGACTTCGACGGCCCAACCGGGGGGCGCCTGCCGTTGCACGGTCTGGATCAGGCGGGCGATCGTCCGGGCCTCATTGCGGGCCGGGATAATGACCGAGACAGTCCGTGTGGCGGTGCCCTGGCGGCGCTCAGCCGCTCGTGACGCCGGCATGCCGCTCCATCTCTGCATAGAGGGCCTCGACGGAGTGCACAAAGCGGCTCCAGCCGAGGTGCATCCGCGCGTAGCTGCGGGCGGCGGCGGACAGCCGCTGGGCAAGCGCCGGGTCCTCGAGCACGGAGAGAATGCCCTGGGCGATCGCGTCGGTGCACGGGGCCACCAGCATCGCCCGATCGTCCGCGAGCACCGTGCGATGGGTGGGGATGTCGGTGGCCACGATCGGGCGGCCGGCCGCCAGGTAGTCGAAGATCTTGAGGGGGAGATTGCCGCCGTAGGCGCGGGGCGACACCAGCACGTCCGCCAGTGCCAGGTACGCCGCCATCTCGGCGCGCGGCTGCCGGTCCACGATCCTGAGCGCGCCCGACGCGATGAGCGATTCCGCCCCGGCGGTCGCAATGAGGCCGTTGATCGGATCGGCGCCGACGAACACGAAGGTCACGTCGGGTGCCCGCTGGCGGACGGCCGGGATTGCGGCGATCAGCTCCGGCAGCCCCTGGTAGGCCTCGAACGTCCCGCTGTAGAGCACCACGGGCCCGGCGCCGGAGAGTCCCAGGCCGTCGCGCAGGCGCTGCACGGCCGCCGGGCTCGCGTCCGCAGGGGCGCTCGAGAAGTGCCACTCGCGAACGGGCACTGCCGGCACCGCGGCGCGGACCCGCTCCGCGAGACCCGCACTGGTAACTACCATGCTCGATCGCCGCAGCAGCCACCGCTCCATGGCGTTCAACGCGGCGCGCGCCGGTGCGAGGCCGAGCGGCCCCAGTCGCGCGAGCTGCTCGGCGAGGCTCGACTGCATGTCGTAGAGCAGCGGGATGCCGTGCCAGCGCGCCACTATCGCGGCAGGGAACGCCGCCTCCTCCACCGCATGAATGCATGCGTACCGCTCGCGGCTGACCCGGCGCTGGAGCGCCCCGGTCAGCGGAAGATCGAGGATGACCTTGCGCAGTGAGAAGCCGATCGGCACGCTCCGGAAGCCCAGCGGATTGCTCGACCGGAAGATGCGGAGTCCGGGAATCTCGACGTCGCTGCCAATGGGGAAGGTGAGGAGATCCACCGGACGCCCAAGCTCCCCCAGCGCCAGCAGGACCTGCCGAAGCGCGATGGGCGTGCCCCGGTCCTCGTAGAAGGGCTGGGGGGCAACCACGAGAACCCGGCGGGTCGGGACACCGGCCAGGGTCCCGCTGCGCCGCTCCCGCCCCTCCGCAACGGATCCGGAGTGCGGCATCGGCTCCTCAAGCGCCGCTCCATGCGCCACGCCCTTGTGGTGCTCCATCAATGCCCGCCTCGAATCATTCTAAGATACTGTTATTCAATCACTTACAGTCATTCCCTGCTTTGGCGGCCACCGATGGCTGGCGCCGAAAGGCAGGATATGGGCCGGGACACTTAAACCAATCGGGAGTATGGCTCCTGGACTGAGCAAGATTCCTGCCCGTTACACCTGGGCCGACGGGCAGATGTCCGCCAGAACACAATCGAGGCACCGGGGCCGCCGGGCGATGCACACCTGCCGCCCATGGAAGATGAGCAGGTGGGCGAGCAACGCCCAGTGCTCCCGCGGGAACAGCGGC
>Ga0209798_10000312_pt1 | contig 28300 bp, 25 predicted proteins | sample DOMMetBare3Fresh_FD_187475 | JGI IMG/M metagenome (GOLD analysis project Ga0209798, IMG submission 187475) | Wetland sediment microbial communities from St. Louis River estuary, USA, under dissolved organic matter induced mercury methylation -... | ecosystem: Environmental > Aquatic >... | reverse complement strand
ACCATGGCGGCGCCGAGCTCCTGGGCACGCGCGTTGGCGTTGAACAGGCCGGCGCGATCGGAGGCGGAATGGCTGCGGCCGCCGGGCACGAAGGTGCTGTAGATGATGACGGCCTTGCCCTTGACGTCACGGCCCAGGAAATCCGGCGCCGCGCCGATGCCGACCCACACCGCTTCGGCGGTGAGGCCTTCGGGCACCGTGCTCTTGGTGCCGGACACCGGGAAGGCGGTGACGAGGTCGATCTTGCTCCCCTTGGATGAGGTGTAGCTCACCTCCCAGCCCGTCGGCCGCCAATCGCGCGGCAGGGTGTAGGGGAAGGTCTCCACCTTGAGGCCGAGGCGCGCGAACTCGTCGGTCATGTATGTCATGCCGGCCTTGTCAGCATCGGTACCCGGAAAGCGACCCCACCATTGCCTGTTCACCGTGTCGCGATAGGTCAGCGCGATCTTGGAGAGGGCGATGACGTCCCGCTTCATGCGGGCGGCGTCAATATCCTTGTAGGCTTCCTGCCCGGCCTTGAGCGGGAATACCGGATAGTCCGCATCCGAGAACAGTTGCGACGCATGGCTGCGCGGCAGCCCGATGCCATAGGTCTTTTCGGTCTTCGGGCCGTTGTCCATCTGGGCCATGGCCATGGTGGTCGCCAGCGCCCCGCTCATCAGGATGCTCAACGAGAGTGTCCGGCGCGTGATTGATCGCTTGTTCATGGTCAATTCCTCCCTGCGCAAACGTATTCAAAGCGCGAAGCGCTATGGTGTTGCCGCCCACTTTAAGATGCGGCCTCGGTCTTGCCCAGCCGGCGGAACGCGCGGAGCGAGCCCGGCCAATTTCGCCGTGTCGGCCCGCCCTATCTGCTTTAGGATGAGCAAGAGGGAAGGCCTGCCGGGGGGATCATCGTGGCACCAAAGGATGCGGCGCAAAGCCTAGATCGGGCGCCGGCCGATGCGGACTGGCCGGCGCAATTGTACCGGGTCCTGAAGGCGGCGAAGGTCCGGCAGGTGTCCTACGTGCCGGATGCCGGGCACGCGATGCTCATCCGATTGTTTGCCGACGATCCCGAGGTCGTCTCGAATGTGTTGACGACGGAGGAGGAAGGCATCGCCATTGCGACCGGCGCGTGGCTTGGCGGGAGCCGGAGTGTCCTGCTGTTGCAGTCGAGCGGCGTCGGCAATTGCGTCAACATGCTCTCGCTGGTGACGATGACGCGCACGCCGCTCCTGATGCTGGTGACGATGCGCGGCGAATGGGCGGAGTTCAATCCCTGGCAGGTGCCGATGGGCCTTGCCACGGCACCGGTGCTCGCCGCGATGGGGATCCGTGTCATGCGCGCAGAAACGCCCGACGACCTGATCGAAACCGTCGAGGCCGCCGCGACTCTTGCGTTTGACGCGGAGCAGCAGATCGCGGTGCTGCTGTCCCAGCGTCTCCTCGGCAGGAAGAAGTGGTGAGCGCATGTCGATCGCCTTGCTCGATCGCCGTCAGGTCGTCGCCCGCTTGCTGGCGAAGCGGGACGGCCTGCTGGTCGTCACCGGCCTTGGCTCGCCGACCTACGACGTTCACGCCGCCGGCGACCATGACGGCAATTACTATCTCTGGGGTGCGATGGGCGCGGCTGCGCTGATCGGTCTTGGTCTGGCGCAGGCGCAGCCGGACCGCACCGTCGTCGTGATCACGGGTGATGGCGAGCAGTTGATGGGGCTCGGGGGCCTAGCAACCATTGCCATCACCAATCCGAAGAACCTGGTCGTCGTGGTCCTCGACAATGACCACTACGGCGAGACCGGCATGCAGGTAAGCCATACCGGACATGGCCTCGAACTCGCTTCGGTGGCGCAGTCGTGCGGGCTCACGGAAGCTCGCACGGTGCGCGACATGAGTGGCGTGGAGGAGGTTGCGCGCGCGCTGCACGCGCCCGCATCCGGCTCGCGCTTCTTTGCCATCAAGGTCAGGGCCGAGAACCCGCCGCGCTCGTTGCCACCGCGCGACGCGGTTCACGTCAAGAACCGGTTTCGCGCCCACCTGGGACTTGGCACGATGTGAGGTAGAGCGCGGCTCGCCGCGCCACCGGCTGGGAGGATGAGACCATGGTCGCACTGATGTCACGTTGCCTCTTGGCAGCGGCGCTTGCGTTGGGCCTCGCCATGTCCGCTGCCGTTGCGCAGGACTATCCGTCGCGGCCGGTCAAGATCCTGGTCGGGTTCGGCCCCGGCGGTCTCGGCGACATCGTCACGCGCGCGGTGGCGCAAAAACTCTCCGCCCAGATGGGCCAGCCGTTCGTTGTCGAAAACATGCCGGGCGCAGGCGGCATCACGGCGGCTGCGACCGCGGCGCGATCGCAGCCGGACGGCCACACCGTGCTGCTCGTCAGTGGACAGAATGCAACGGCTCCGCTGGTGTTCAAGTCGTTGCCGTTCAATCCTAGCACCGATTTCCGCATGGTCTCGACCGTCGCGAACTTCGACTTCGTCATCGTCGTCGACAAGTCGAGCCCACTGACCTCGATTGATGATCTCGTGGCGAGGGCCAAGTCTGCGCCCGAGCGGTTCAACTTCGGCACTATCAGCTCCGGCAGCCTGCAGAACCTGATGTCTCATCTGTTCGTGGCGCGCGCCGACCTGAAGGTCCCCACGGTGCCGTTCCGGACGACCGGCGAGCTCGTCGCGGCGCTGCTCGCCGGACAGGTTCAGGCTGGGGTCGAGACCGTGCCGGGCGTCGTCGGCCAGGTGCAGGCGGGACAGCTGCGGGCGCTTGCACTGTCCTCCGAGCGGCGGCGCCCGCTGTTCCCGGACGTGCCGACCGTCACCGAAAGCGGCGTCGCGGGCTACGAGGTCACGTCCTGGAACGGGTTCGTGGTCCCGGCGCGCACGCCCGATGCGATTGTTACGCGGCTCAATGCCGAGATCGCCAGGGCGATCACACAGCCCGACATGGCCAGGCGCTTCGCCGAGCTCGGTCTCGTGGCCAAGCCGAGCACGCCGCAGGAGATGCAGGCGGTCTACGATGCCGACGTGGAGCGCTGGCGCGCTGTCATCGAGCGCGCCAACCTCAGGCTCGAGCAGTGAACGCTTGCCGCCGTGGCCAGCCTCAATGGGACATCAGGGTCGGCACAGTCATGCTGCTGAGAATCGCGCGCGTAACGCCGCCCAGAATGAGCTCGCGCAGCCGCGAATGGCCATAGCCTCCCATCACCAGCAGGTCCGCGCCGGAGTCGGCCGCGTGTGACAGGATCACGCTCGCCACGTCGATGTCGCCTGACACGGTCCGCGTGACGGTCACATTCAGGCTATGGCGCGCAAGATGGTCGGCGATATCGGCGCCTGGAATCTCGTCGCTCTTCATCTTTCCGCTTTCGACGACCAAGACCTCCACCACCTTGGCGCGGGCCAGAATCGGCAAGGCGTCAGCGGCGGCGCGGGCGGCGGGCCGGCTGCCGTCCCAGCACAGCATGATCCGATCGGCCTTGAAGGGCGCCGTCTGGATGTAGGGCACCACCAGGACCGGCCGCCCGGAATCGAACAGGGCCTGCTCAACGATCAACGCTTCGGGGCCGTTCGCATCGGGCTCCGCCTGCGCGACCACGGACAGGTCGAATCGGCGCGCGATATGCGCAAACCGCGTCGCGGCGCCCGCGACCGTCGACTCGACGATGCGGGTCTCGGCAAGAACGGTCGCGAGGCGAGCCGCGCCGTCGAACCTGCTGACCGCCGCTTGGGCGGCACGCTCGTTCTCTTCCCGCTGCGACTCGATTACATCGGGCGGTACCCCGTCCATGAGGACGGTGGGTATGATCGGATCATATTGAAACGCGATGCCGGCGGCATGGGCCGTGAATGCGCTCGCAACCGAAAGCGCGTAGTCGGCGGCCGGATCGCGCTCGGCCGCAACCGAAAGATTGACGACAAGATCCCTGATCATGGTGGCTCCTTTATTCTAAGTTCTGTTCGAACGGCGTCTTCGACCTTGAGGAAGATCAAGATCGTAGCGCTTTTTTCGACCTGGCCTTAACCAACGCTCATAATCGGCGGCACTATCGCCACCGCCGGGTGGCGGCGGCGGCGCGAACGCGCGATTGCGCGAGCGCGAGCGCGGCGGCGCGCGGAAGCGTGTTGCTGCGGCGCGCCTCCTCCAGCACGGCCTGCGTGTTGGCCCGGATTCGCTCGTCGATATAGTCAAACGCCGCCTGCCGGGTGCCGCCGCGATACTCGATCGACGCGCAGATCACGCCGCCCGCGTTGGCGATGAAGTCCGGAATGACCAGCACGCCGCGCTCGTGCAGGGCCTGCTCGGCCTCGGCCGTGCAGGGGATGTTGGCGCCCTGCGGGATCATCCGGGTGTTCAACCGGCCGACGTTGTCGGCGCGCACGACGTCGGGGCGCGCGGCGGGGATCCAGATATCGCACGGAACATCGAGGATCGCGTCGCCGTCGAGCTTGCGGCCATGCGGATGGTCGCGCAGCGGATGGCCAGCATCCTTCAATGCGGTCAGCGCGCTCACGTCGAGCCCGGCCGGGTCGGCGAGCGTGCCGCCGCTGTCGCTCGCGCCGACGAGGATTGCACCTTTGTCTGCCAGGAAGCGCGCCGCATGCTTGCCGACCGCGCCGAAGCCCTGGATGACGACGCGCGCGCCCTTGAGCTCCAGATCGATGAAGCGCCGCGCCACGTCCACGCAGGCCGCGAGGCCGAATCCGGTGGCGCCGACCGTATCAAGAGGAATTCCGCCGACCGCCTCCGGCAGGCCGACCGCGCGGCCGGTCTCGTCCTTGATGAAGGCCATGCACAGCTCGTCGGTGCCCATGTCGGGCCCGGGGATGTAGTCGGAGAGGTCGCCGATCGCGCCCGCAAAGGCGCGAATGAGACGCTCCTTCTGCTCGGCCGGCATATGCGGGTCCGCGAAGATCACCGACTTGCCGCCGCCATGCGGCAATCCAGCGGCGGCGTTCTTCAACGTCATGGCGCGGGCGAGCCGAAAGCACTCCTCGACCGACACGTCCGGCGCCATGCGCACGCCACCGACCGCCACGCCGCACGCCGTGTTGTCGATGACCACGATTGCCTTCAGGCCAGCCGATGCGTTGTGGATGTGAATGATCCGGGCTGGGCCGAGCGCATCGGCAAAAGCAAAGGGGTCGGCCATGGCTACTCCTTGACGTCAGGTGGGTCGTTCAAGATCGGCGAGGGCCGCCCGCATGAAACGGGCAGCCTCGCCGCCATTGACGGCACGATGGTCGAAGGTCAGCGACAGCGGAAGCGTGCGGCGCAGCTCGATCGCGTTTCCGCGCGCAGCCGGGCGCTGCCCGATACGGCCGGCGCCCACGATCGCGACCTGCGGCGGCACGATGATGAGGGCTGCATGGGTGCCAGCGATGGTGCCGAAGTTCGACAGCGTCAGGGTCGGTTGGCGCAGATCCGCGGGCGTGAGGGTGCGAACGCGCACCGCCTGCTTGAGCGCGTCGATCCGCTGCCGCAAGTCGGCCGAGGTCGCTTGGGCGACATCGCGCAGGACCGGAACGAACAGGCCGTCCGGGCTGTCGATCGCCAGGCCGAGATCAACACGATCGTTCTTGCGCAAGGCGTTGGTCGCACCGATGAAGCTCGCGTTGAGCGTCGGTTCGGCGGCGCAGGCCGCCGCAATCGCCCGAATCAAGCGGACCGTGACATCCTCCTGCGCGCTCCATGTCGCGATATCGGCCTCGTCGTGCAGGGTCGCGTGCGCGACCTCGCGCCAGGCTCGCGCCATGTTGAGCGCCATGGTTCGGCGGGCGCCGCGCAAAGGGATGTCCTGGGCCGTGCCGGCAACTGATGCGTCCACGTCGGCCATGGTCACGGAACCGCCTGGTCCGGACGGGGTCGTGCGCGCGAGATCGACGCCAAGCTCGCGGGCGCGTGCGCGCACCGCCGGAGCGGCGCGCGGGCCAGCACTCCGTTCAGTCGGTGTGGGAGCGCTGGCTTCAGCGCCTGGACGTGTCGGCGTCGACGGCTTCGGGGTTTCGAGCTCGCCCACGACAGTGCCGGCGTCAGGGTGCGGGCCCTCCTCGAACAGCAGCAGCGGTGAGCCGACGGCGACGCGCTCGCCCGGCTTTGCCAACAGTTGCGCAATGCGCCCGGCTTGCGGCGAGGGGAGTTCCACCACCGCCTTGGCGGTTTCCACCGACAGGAGCGGCTGGTCGACCACGACATGGTCGCCCTCGGCGACGTGCCAGGCCACGATTTCGGCATCGGGCAAGCCTTCGCCCAGGTCGGGGAGCTTGAACGCGGTCATGTGTAGGCCACCGTCCGGCGGACCGCCGCCATGATCCGCTCGACGCTCGGCATGTAGAACGACTCGGTGCGCGGATAGGGCATGACGGTGTCGTAGCCGGCGACGCGCTCGATCGGGGCAAGGAGGCTCGTGAGCGCATGCTCGGCAACCCGCGCCGCGATCTCGGCGCCGAAGCCACAGGTCAGCGGCGCCTCCTGCACGACGACCATGCGGCCGGTGCGCGTCACGGCATCGAGAATGGTCGCGTCATCGAGCGGCTTGAGGGTCGCGACGTCGATCACCTCGGCCTCGATATTGTCGTCCGATAGGCGCTCTGCCGCTTCCAGCGTCTCCTTCAGCATGGCGCCCCAGGAGACGAGCGTGACGTCGCGGCCGCCGCGCAGGACGACGCAGCGTTCGAGCGGCAATCCGGCGCCATCGTCGGCGACCTCCTCGCGGGTCGTGCGATAGAGCCTGGTCGGTTCCAGGAACACGACCGGGTCGGGATCCCGAATGGCCGAGAGAAGGAGCCCATAGGCCCGCGCCGGCGACGACGGGATCACGACCTTGAGTCCCGGAATGTGGGCGAACATCGCCTCCGGGCTCTCGGAATGATGCTCGACCGCATGGATGCCGCCGCCCGCCGGAGAGCGCAGCACCATCGGGCAGGTCAGGCGGCCACGCGTGCGCGTGCGCAGGCGCGCTGCGTGATTGAGCAGCTGATCGATGCAGGTATAGGCAAAGCCGGTGAACTGGATCTCGGCGACCGGAAGAAATCCCTGCGCCGCAAGTCCAACCGAGACTCCCGCGATCGCGGCCTCAGCGAGCGGCGTGTCGAGCACCCGATATGCGCCATAGAGCTGATGGAGGCCGTCGGTGGCGCGGAACACGCCGCCATCAACTCCCACATCCTCGCCCAGCACCAGGACGCGCGTATCGTCCGCCATGGCGCGGCGCAGGGCCAAGTTCACCGCCTGCACCAGGTTGACCTCAGGCATGGGCATCCGCGGCCGGGAAGCCGGCCGCCTCGATCTGCCCGACAAGGTCGGCCGGGAGCCGTGCGTAGGTGTGGTCGAACATCGCGCGCGGCGGCAGCGGGGAGGTCCGCAGAAATGCGGCTGCCGCCGTTTCGACCTGCTGACTGCAGGCGTGTAGCAGCTGTTCCTCCTGCTCCTTGCCCCAGGCGCCGAGGCTCACGAGATAGTTGCGCAGCCGCAGGATCGGCTCCTCGGACCAATGGTGGCTGACCTCGGCGTCGTCGCGATAGCGGCTGGCGTCGTCGGCGGTGGTATGATCACTGAGGCGGTATGTCATCGCCTCGATGAGAGTTGGCCCGTCCCCGTTGCGCGCGCGATCAAGCGCGGCTTCGACGGCCAGCCGGACCGCGATGACGTCATTGCCGTCGACTTGCTCACCCGGCATTCCGGCCGCGATCGCCTTCTGCGCCAGGGTCGCGGCGCTTGTCTGCTTCGTGACCGGCACGGAGATCGCCCAGCCATTGTTGCTCACCACGAAGACCACAGGCAATGTCCAGACGCCCGCCATGTTCAATGCCTCGGCAACGTCTCCTTTCGAGGTTGCGCCATCGCCGAAGACGCAAACCGCAACGCGGGGCTCCTTCCGCAGCCGGAACGCCAGCGCGACGCCGACCGCATGCGGCGCATGCGATCCGACCGGAACGCAGTTCGGAAAGTCGGCTGTCGCTCTGGAGAAATCGTTGCCGCGCTCGTCGCCGCCCCAATAGAGGAACAGCTCTTCCAGGCTGACACCGCGGCCAAGTTGCGCGCCATGCTCGCGGAAACTTGGCAACAGCACGTCATCGGGCCGCATCGCGGCGGCGATACCGACGCCAACAGCTTCCTGGCCGAGCGACGACGCGTAGGTGCCGAGGCGCCCGGTTCTTTGCAGCGCGACGGCTTTGGCATCGAAAGTGCGCGTCAACGTCATCGCGCGATAGAGCGACGTCAACGCATCGACGTCTTTGGCAAAGGCCGGAAGCGGCGCGACAACCTTGCCCGAGGCGTCAAGCACGCGCGTTGACGAGATTGTGAATTCGGCCACTGTGGTCATTGTAGGCGGAATGGATCCCGCTATTGGGACGGACAGTTTCATACGAAACCAGGGGCGTGGGGTTGATTTGGCTCAAATCACGGCGGCCTAGTCGCGCTTAGTTGTTCTTCCAGGTTTTGAAGCTGGTTCGCTGACACCTTGGCCGGAGAGAACGCCGATGATCACCACCCCGACACTGTCGATCTCGCCGGAGAAGGTGTGCTTTATCATCGTCAAGGCGCGGGAATTTGACGCGAAGGATGTCGTGACCGATCCCGACCCGGCATCGAACGCCAGTGACGACTCGATGATGTCGGTGCTGGAGGATCATCGGGACGACCCGACATCGCAGGAGATCACCTCGTTCATCAATGCGATGACCGAGGACGAGCAGATCGATCTCGTCGCTCTGACCTGGCTCGGCCGTGGCGATGCCGAGCTCTCCGATTGGGATCAACTGCGCGCAGAGGCAAGCCGTCTGCACAACGCACGAACCGCCGCCTATCTGCTCGGCAAGCCGATGCTGGCCGACCATCTTGAGGAAGGGCTGTCCCAGTTTGGCTGCTCATGCGAAGAGTTCGAGATGGGGCATCTGTGAAGGTGCCGGGGGCAGCATTGTCCTTGGCGCCGGCCATAGCCAAGATCGGAGCCCATCAGGAGAGCTGGAGCGCTGCGTGACGTGGTCATGATTGTGAGTATGATCAGTGCCGCATGAAATTCAGGATTGCGCGCTCACGCTCCCGTGAGGCCTCTCGCGCGTTGCGGCGGCGCTTGGCTGCATTACCACGCCATGTTGTTCAGCGGCGACCCAACTTGGAACGACGCCGCCCTTCGACGCGCGGTAATAGTATGATGGCGGCGCGAGCGGGGATTCTCCCGGCCGTCGCGGCAGGATGATCCTGCCGACGGGCTGCTCCATGTTGCGCCCGATCGTGCCCTCTTCCGGGTGCCTGATGCCAACGCGAATCGGATCACCGTCGTCCGCAGGCATGGTCGACCAAGGCGTGCTGAGGTCGTTCATTTGTTCCTTACCCCCAATTCCGACGTCTCACGGACATTGTTTTCAGGGCGGTCGACACGTTCGACGTCGCGGATCGACTTGCGCCGCAGCCTCTTGGTCGAGCGCTTCCCGCCGGCAAAGACGTCGCGATCGCCCTGAGCCAAGTCCAGATTGCCTCGCATCGCCATCTCGCGCAGATGATCGCGCAAGTGCCGATCGCTCATCGGCTTACCAAAAGCCTTGAGATCGGCTGCCACCTTGGCAACCACGTCATCGTGGCCGGGACATTGCTGATCGGCGAAGTGGACAGACCATGCATAGGTCTCGAGCGCGTTGCCTCGTAGTCCTATTCGGCGTCCCGCCCACAATCCGAACAGAATGTTTCGGCGCGCGATCTCGCCATCGCGCGTGTCGTAGTCAATCTGGACGGCGTGGTCCTCTCGATTCTCTTCGCTCGTCATGGCTTTCTCCTTCCTCGTCTTGTCTGTCGCCCAAGCGATCGCGCCAAGTATGCGCGAGCGCCTGATAGTGAATCTCCTCAAGCTGGCGGCGCACCCGTCATCGCCGCCCGGGGGCGCGGCGCCACTCGTCTCGTCTTCCAGATCGAGACGAGCATGCCGCTTGCCAGCAGGCCAATCGTGACGCCGAGCGAGATCGCCGGGTCGATCTTTCCGTAGATGACGTTGAAGAAGATTTTCGCTCCGATGAATATGAGCACCAGCGCGAGCGCGTACTTCAAGTAGCGGAACCGGTGCATGCTGGCCGCAAGCGCGAAATAGAGCGCGCGCAGCCCCAGGATGGCGAAGATGTTGGAGGTGTAAACGACATAGGGATCGGTGGTAATCGCCAGCACCGCCGGAACGCTGTCGACCGCAAAGATGACGTCGACAAACTCGATCAGGAGCAGCGCAACGAAGAGGGGTGTCGCGAACCACACGAGTCGGCCGGTCGCGGGGTGCGGCTCGCGCGAGAAGAATGCCTGGCCACGCAGGCCGTCGGTGAGACGCAGATGTCGACGCAGAAAGCGCAGCATCTTGCTGTCGGCGATGGTGGCGGGCTTGTCCCGCACCAGCAGCATCTTTACTCCAGTCAGAATGAGCAGCCCGCCGAAAACAAACAGCACCCAGGCGAACTGCGAGACCAGCGCGGTTCCGAAGCCGATGACGATGGCACGCAGCACGATGACGCCGAGGATGCCGTAGAAGAGCACGCGGTGCTGTAGGTAACGCGGCACCGCGAGGGCGGTGAAGATCATCGAGATGACGAAAACATTGTCGAGCGCGAGGCTCTTCTCGACCAGAAATGCGGTGAGATAGTCGATTCCGGATTCGGCGCCCGCCGACCACCATACCCAACCGCCGAAGACGAGGGCGACCGCGATATAGCCTGCGGACAGCAGGAGGCTCTCGCCAACCGGGATCTCTCGCGTCTTGCGATGCAGAATGCCGAGGTCAAATGCCAGCAAGGCGGTTACGATGCCGCCGAACAGCAGCCATGCCCATAGAGGCTTGCCGAAATAGTCGACTGCAAGGACAGGGGTGAGCTCCAAGAGATCCTCCAAATGCAGATGCGCGGTTCGCGCAATAGCACGTGAGGGATCCGACATCGCAGCAGGCGTTGTTGCTGCCAGAGGGGCCCGGATCCATTGCCTTGTAGTAATGATGCGGCTTCAGGCGCACCGCAATCGAAATCGGCATGTATTGAGTTTCTCAATGAGGTCGATTGAGCCGACCGGGGCAAGGAAGCTGGTGTTGCAACGCTTGTCCGTCATCATAGATCGAAGACGCTCACTTCCGGGTCCTGCGGCGATCCGGGTGCATCGTGATGTCCGACAATGGTTGATGCGGGATTGGTTCTATGCGCGTCGAGACATCGTGGTTTCTACCCTGCCGGACGATGCGGGCTTTGGAGCGGAGCGCAGGGCTGAAGCGAGTTACCCACGCAGCACGTCACGACGGTGGCTGGGAGCGTGTGCGGCCGGTGCGAGCCGGGAGGAGGTGTGGCGATGGCCTATGAGCCGAAGGCGCCATACGCAATCCGGCAGTTTGAGATCGAGGTCTGGATCCCGCTGAAAGTCTTCGGGCTGGACGTCTCGTTCACGAACATCTCTTCAGCCATGCTGACAACGGTCATCCTCGTTAGCCTGTTCTTTTGGGCCGCGACACGGAGATTGTCGACGATCCCCAGCCGGGTCCAGGCGGGGGCAGAAATCATTTACGACTTCGTGGAAAAGACGGTAATCGACACCGCGGGTGCAAATGCCAAGGTCCATATCCCTTTCATCTTCACACTTTTCGTTTTCATCCTGTTTGGGACGCTGATTGGCCTGTCCCCAATGAAAGAAACATTCACAACTCATCTCGTGGTCACGGGCGCGCTCGCCTTCATGGTGTTCGCGCGGGTGGTCGATGCCGGATTTCGGGAGCACGGCGCGCTGTTCTTCCGGCAATTTCTCCCCGGCGGGACACCCATGTGGTTGGCGCCCATGATCGTTCTGGTCGAAGTGATCTCCTACCTGGCTCGGCCGATTACGCTCGCCGTGCGGCTGTTCGCGAACATGTTCGCCGGGCACATGCTGATCAAGCTTTTTGGCGACTTCGCCGCGATGATGGTCGATCGCCTCGGGCCGATCGGGGTCCTGGCCGCATTGGCGCCGGTCGCAATGATGGTCGTTCTGTACGCATTCGAGGTCATGGTCGTCCTCATCCAGTCGTACATCTTCATACTGCTGACCAGTGTCTACCTCCGCGGTGCGATGCAAGCTCACTAGAAATGTTGACCAGGAGAAGACCATGTCCGATCTGGCCGTAAAGTATCTGGCGATCGCCATCGCGATGTTGCCGCTTGCCGCCGTCGCGGTTGCGCTCGGCCGGATTTTCAGTGAATGGATCAGCTCGGTGGCACGCAATCCCGGCGCGCGCGATGCCGTCCAGCAAACCGGCTTACTCGGCTTTGCACTTACCGAGGCCATCGCGCTTTTTGCCCTGATTCTGATCCTCATCATGATGTTCGTGATCTGATCCGGGTTTAAGGAGCGAAGCGTGCGGCGTGCATAGTCGGGGCAGTCGGCGACGATGTCTCATATGGCTCGTCAGGTTCAGGCACGCCGATGGTGTCGTGATGCGCCGAGGGGTTGGCAGGCGACTCCATTGAATAGTTGAATTGGTATCAGTTGAAGAACTCATTTCTTTAATCACTCGCAGCGCGTCATAAGTTCGGCTTAGGTGAACAGACGGTATTCAACCTTAGAAGCGGAGATTGGAAATGAACCCGATGAAGACCATTACAGCCAGTGCGGTTGCGCTTGCGCTCTCCATGTCGGTCGTGAAGGCGGCGGATATCGTTGAGACGGCCATCGGCGCCGAGTCTTTCAAGACGCTCGTCACAGCAGTCAAAGCGGCTGACCTTGCCAAGACGCTCCAAGGACCCGGCCCGTTCACAGTCTTTGCGCCGTCGGATGAAGCCTTCGCCAAGCTCCCGCAGGGCACGGTGGAAAACCTGCTCAAGCCCGAGAACAAGGGCCAGCTGGTGGCTATCCTCACCTATCACGTCGTGCCCGGAAAGGTGATGTCGAAAGACCTCGCGGGCAAGACGTTGGCGAAGACGGTTCAGGGTGATGAAATCTCGGTCGACGCAACCGATGGCGTTAAGGTCGATAATGCCAAGGTGATCAAGGCCGATATCGAGGCCTCGAACGGCGTCATCCATGTCATCGATACGGTTATCATGCCGAAGATGTGATCTGGCAATCTGAGCCTGGGCTCGCGATGCCGCAGCCGGTCGATGGAATGATGCTCGTCATCCATCGGCTGGCTGTCGGTTGATGTAGGAGCTTACAGCAAGGTAGGGGAAGCACTCCGGATTAGTGTCGCTTGAAGTACTGGATCGCGCGCTCGTGCTTGAGCGCGTCTTCGCGCGTTGCAAAGGTGCCGAGATTGCGGCGCTTGCCGGTCTTTAGATTCTTTTTGCGGGAATAGAGACGGTATTTGCCGGACGGGAGCTTGCGGATCATGGTCGCTTGCCTCCAGTAGGTTTGCTGCGCCTCACCTGAAGAGGTCGCGCCCGCGTCCTAGTTCGTCGCGCCCGCGATCTGGCCGCGCCAGTGTGGGGGCCGGGCTGGCGCGCTCGATGGCGGATTGATGATGTCATCGCTGATGACGCGCGAGCCGTCGGGCCGATGCTGGAACACCAGCTTGCGGTGGTGAAAGGCCTCCAGCTCCGGCCGATGCGCGATGCTGATGATGGCGGCATCCGCAAGATGGTCCGCGACTAGCAGCATCAGCTTCTCCTGGGCGGCGGGATCGAGCGCCGAGGTTGCTTCATCCATGATCACGATGTCGGGCTGGTGCAGCAGCAGCCGCACAAAGGCCAAGCGCTGCTTCTCGCCGCCAGAGAGGATGTGGTCCCATGCCGCGTCCTGATCGAGCCGATCGATCAGATAGTCCAGGCCAACGTGCTGCATCAGATCGCGCAGGCGCTCGTGGGGTATTGTGTCGGACGATAGCGGATAGGTCGCGGCGCGCCGCAGCGAGCCCAGCGGGATGTAAGGACGTTGCGGCATGAGGAACAGCTTGGCGCCGCGGCGGATCGCGATTTCGCCCTGGCCCCACGGCCACAGGCCGGCGATCGCGCGCACCAGCGTGCTCTTGCCGGTCCCCGATTCGCCGACGACCAGTACGCGCTCGCGCGGCTCGATCGAGACGTCGGCGTCATTGATGACGGCCGTGCCGTCGTCCAGCGTGACCGAGAGATCACGCAGGCGTAGCGCCGGACCTTCAAGCGCGGTCCTGCGGATCGCCTCGACCTCGCCGGGTTTGCCGACCGCTTCGAGGTGATCGAGCGCCGCCATCAGGGTGGCGACGCGGCGCAGCGACGCCATCCAGTCGGCGAAGCGGGGATAGTTGTCGACCAGCCAATTGAAGGAGGACTGGACCTGCACGAAAGCGGCGGCGGCCTGCGTGACCTCGCCGAGCGTCATGGTGCCGTCGAGATATTTCGGTGCGCAGAGGATCAGCGGAATGGTCGGCGCCAGCAGATAGTTGGCGTTCGTCACCACGGCCGAGCGCATGTGCTGATGGGAATAGAGCCGCCAGTGCGCGATCACCTTACCCAGGCGCTGGCGCAGGCCGCGGCGCTCCTCGTCTTCGCCGCCCAGGAGCGCGATGCTCTCGCCGTTCTCGCGCAGACGGGTCAGCGCATAGCGAAACTCGGCCTCGGCCTGGCTGGTCGCCTCCGACACGGCGACGAAGCGGTGGCCGATCAGCAGCATGCCGAGCGTCATCAAGGCCGAATAGCCGATCGCCGCCACCACCAGGTAGCCCGGAATGACGATCGCCGCGTCGGGCGCGCCCACGGCTATGCTTCCGCCGACGGCCCAGAGCACGCCGATGAATGTGATCGCGGTGATGATCGAATTGAAAATGCCGAGCGAGAAGTCGACCGGCGGATCGGTCGCGATGCGCGCGTCGTCGGTGATACGGCTTTCCGGAACGTGATGCTCGCCTCTCAAGAGGTTGAGCTGGTAATAGTGCCCGTGCGCCAGCCATTGGTTCATGATGCGGTCGGTCACGAAGGCGCGCCATTCGCGCTGCATTTTCATGCGGCCGTAGACCGCCATGACGGCCAGCCCGACGGTCGCGAGCGCGAGCGGCATGAAGACGAACGCCTGCACCAGGACAGCGTCACCGTCCTTCTTCTCAATGGCGTTGAAGAGGTCGCGGTTCCAGATATTGAGGCGGTATTGGACGAAAAGCTGGATCAACACGATGGCGATCAGTGCGGTCGTGAGGACCCAAGCCGTGACCCTTGTCTCTTTGAGCCAAAAGCCGCGCCCGGCGGTCCAGAACCTGCCGATCAACGCCCGGCGTGGCGGTGCCGGATGAGCATTCTTCTCCATGATGGCATGCTTGCTGCAATTCGGCGTTCCGGGATTGAGGCAGATCAAACCCAGCCAAGCCTGTCAGGGTGCCGGGCTAAGCAGGAACCCCGTTGCATCGTTCTTCGGGCTCTGGAACAAAAGCCGGGGCTGGCTTGTTCTCATTGCGAAACGCGTCTGAGATGCGAACTGCAAGTAGCATCCACGGTTTCGAGCGAGGGCCCTCGTCTCGTCTTGTTCGTCGTGTTGATCCTGTTGGCAGGTCCGGCGGAATCGCCAAGCCTCCAGCAGTGTTTTTGATGTCTTACGCGGAAGCCGGCACTCGGCCTATTTTTTCCATTGCGCAGGCTGCGCGTGGATGTCATTCGCGATCTTTAGAATGAGCCTCCACCGGCAACGAACCGCAAGATCCCGCGGAACCACGATCGCGCGAATGGGTTGCAGGAAGACCGAACGCGGTCGCGCCTGGATGGCGCTAATCGTCAGTTCAACGGACCAAGAGCATGGCTCTCAAAGCGCTTGCCTTCAATTGTACGCTCAAGCGATCGCCCGCGCCTTCGTCCACCGACAAGCTGTTGCGCGAGCTCCTCGGCGCGCTCTCCGATCTCGGCGTGACCGGAGATATTGTTCGTGCGGTCGACTACGACATCAAGCCGGGCGTCAGCTCGGACGAAGGCGAGGGGGACGCCTGGCCGGCGCTACGCAGGCGCATCACGACGTGCAATATTCTGATTATCGGCTCGCCGATCTGGCTGGGTCAGCCCTCAAGCGTCGCAAAGCGCGTCCTGGAGCGGATGGACGCCTTCCTGGGGGAGACAGACGACAGGAGGCGCATGCCCTCATATGGCAAGGTCGGCATCGTAGCCGTCGTGGGCAACGAGGATGGCGCGCATCACGTGGCCGCCGAAATTCTGCAAGCGCTTTTGGAAGTCGGTTTCACTGCTCCGGCGGGCGGTGTCACCTATTGGGTTGGCGAGGCGATGGGCTCGGTCAACTACATCGATCTGAAGACCACTCCGAAGGAGGTGGCCGAGTGGACGCCGATGCTGGCGTCCAATGCGGCGCACCTGGCGCGTCTCCTCGATGAGCAGGGCTATCCTGGCAAAGACTGAAGCGTGCTCCGCGCTTATGCCCTCATCGCGTCGACGCCGCATTGGGCGCGGTTGCCGTAGTCCGCCAGACCTTGTTGCCGACGTCGTCCGCCACCAACAGGCCACCGCTGCGATCAACCACCACCCCAACCGGGCGGCCGAGCGCCTCCTCGTCGGCGCTGACGAATCCGGTCAGAACGTCCAGCGGCTTGCCGGTCGGGCGGCCATCGACGAAGGGAACAAAGATCACCTTGTAGCCGCTGCGCGGTGCCCGGTTCCAGGAGCCGTGCTGGCCGACGAACGCGCCGTTGCTGTAACGCTCCGGCATGCGCGCGCCTTGGGCGAAGGTCAGCCCGAGCGAAGCCGTGTGAGTGCCGAGCGCATAGTCGGGAACCAGCGCCTTTGCCACGAGCTCCGGCTGTTGCGGCGTGACGCGATCGTCAACATGCTGACCATAGTAGCTAAACGGCCAGCCGTAAAAGCCGCCGTCCTTTACCGAGGTGAGATAGTCGGGCACGAGATCGCTGCCGAGCTCATCACGCTCGTTCACCACCGTCCAAAGCGCTCCCGTCTGCGGCTCCCACGCCATGCCGTTGGGATTTCGCAAGCCCGAAGCGAACAGCCGCTTTTGGCCGCTCGTCGGATCAACCTCCCAGATCGCGGCCCGCCCTTCTTCCTTGTCCAGCCCGTTTTCGCCGACGTTGCTGTTCGACCCGACCGTCACGTACAAGCGCGATCCATCGCGGCTCGCGATGAGAGTCTTGGTCCAATGATGATTGAGGGGACCGGCGGGCAAGTCGGTGACCTTGGTTCCGGGCTGGGTGATCTGAGTGGCACCGTCCACATAGGGAAAACGCATGATGGCATCGGTATTGGCGACGTAGAGATCGCCTCCGATCAGCGTCATGCCGAACGGTGAATTGAGCCCCTGCAGGAAGACCGTCCGCGTCTCCGCCACACCATCGCCGTCCGCGTCGCGAAGGAGGGTGATCCGGTTTGCGCTCGGCACCGCGGCGCCCGCGCGCTTCAGCGCCATGCCGACGAAGAATCCCTTGATGCCGTTGCCTTCCTCCGGCCGTGAGGGCGCGTTGGTCTCGGCAACCAGCACATCGCCATTAGGCAGGACGTAGAGCCAGCGCGGGTGATCGAGCCCGCTTGCAAAGGCATTGACGGCTAACCCGGGCGCGGCCTTCGGCTTGGCGCCTTCCGGCCAGCCTTTGGCAGTCGCAATATTGACTGTCGGGATGAACGTCTTGGTCGGTGGCGGCAGCGTGGGGTTTGGGCCAAAGGTCGCTTCTTCCGGGATATTGGCGGATTCGCCGCAGCCCGCGAGCGTGAGGGCCACTGCGCCGGCAGCAATGAGATCGCACAATTGCTTTGCAGTCATGGCCTCGCTCCTGGGTCCGCATGTTCCAATGAGTTGAACGCGGCTTGTCGGCAAGGGTTCCGCCGCGGTGCTTGCCTATCGCTGTGTCCACGGCGTTGCGGCGAGCGGCGCCGGAACGATTCAGTAAATCGGTCGTTTCATCCCTGCTCCCACAAGCACGGGACGCTGGCTTTTGGCCCGGAGCGTCAGGAGGTTGCCCATGCGCGACGAAGTGCGCGACGAGGTGCGCGACGATGATTGTCAGTCCGGGCTTTCGCGCCACGCTCACAGCCGGAGAAACTTCCTCATGGTCACAGCATCCACGGCGGTCGCGCCGACGATCGGGCGCGCCCTGACGGCCGAGGCGGCGCCAGCGCCCGCCCGCCGCATCGAACCGCGCGAGCCGCTTGGTCTCACACTCGAGATCAACAGTCGCGACCACCGCGTTGTGCTTGATGCGCGCACGACGTTGCTCGATGCGCTCCGCGATCACCTCGGATTGACCGGCAGCAAGAAGGGCTGCGACCACGGGCAGTGCGGCGCCTGCACCGTGTTGGTGGGTGGCCGGCGGGTGCTGGCGTGCCTGACGTTGGCGGCAAGCGTCCAGGGTCGTTCCGTCACCACCATCGAGGGGCTGTCGGGCGCGCAGGGAGAGCTGCATCCGATGCAGCAGGCCTTCATCGATCACGACGCCTTCCAGTGTGGGTATTGCACGCCCGGGCAGATCATGTCGGCAATCGGATGTGTGAACGAAGGCCATGCCGAAAGCGATGCCGCGATCCGCGAATATATGAGCGGAAACTTGTGTCGATGCGGTGCCTATCCCAACATTGTCGCGGCCGTGAATCAGGCCAAATCCAGCGCCCCAATCTGAAGGACAAGCCCATGCGTCCCTTCCTGTTCGACGCGGCTACCACCCCGGGCGAGGCCATTCAGGCGGCGCAGGGATGGAGCGGCTCGCCGGAGAGCCGCGTGCATTTCCTTGCAGGTGGTACGACCCTGATCGACCTGATGAAGCTTGACGTCATGCGTCCGGGGCACGTGATCGACATCAACGCACTCGGAGCCTCCGATTTGGGCCGGATCGCCGTCGGCGAAGGCGGCCTTTGGATGGGAGCGCTGGTGCGCATGGCGGAGGCTGCCGAGCACCCGCACATCAATCGCGACTTCCCCGCGATTGCGCAGTCCCTGCAGCTTGCCGCCAGCCAGCAGATCCGCAACATGGCAACGCTTGGCGGCAATGTCCTGCAGCGGACCCGATGCCCCTATTTTCGCGATGTGTCCTATCGCCAGTGCAACAAGCGCGCCCCCGGCTCCGGATGTGCGGCGCTCGACGGGTTCAATCGCTCGCATGCCGTTCTCGGAACCAGCGATCAATGCATCGCTACCTATCCTGGTGATCTGGCGCAAGCGCTGATCGCGCTTGATGTGGTCGTCGAAATTGCCGGGCCGCGCGGTGTGCATCGTATTCCATTCGCAGACCTGCATCGCGAGCCCGAGGACACACCGGAGATCGAATCGGTCATCCGGCCGGGCGAGCTTCTTATCTCCTTCTTCGTCCCGGCCAAGGCTTGGGCGCGCCGATCGGTGTTTCTCAAGGTGCGCGACCGGGAGTCTTATGAGTTCGCGCTGGCCTCCGCGGTTGTGGCGCTCGATCTTGACCAGGGCGTTGTGCGAGATGTGCGGATTGCGCTTGGTGGGGTGGCCACCGTGCCCTGGCGCGCGACCGCGGCGGAGGCCGCGCTCAGGGGCAAGGCTCTCGACGACGTCACGAAAGATGCCGCCGCGCAGGCCGCCTTCGCGGACGCGCAGGCGCACGAGCACAACGCCTTCAAGATCGAGCTGGGCAAGCGAACGTTGAGACGCGCGATCGAGCAGGCCGCCGCGATGGAGATCTGATGATGAACGCCGCAGCACCCCAGCCCAAGGACAATATGGGCGCGCCCGTGCCGCGTTACGACGCGCGCTTGAAGGTCACCGGTGAAGCCCGCTATCCGTCCGACATGCCGGTGACCAATCCTGCCTACGCGTTCCTGGTGACCAGCAGCATCGCCAAGGGCGAGCTGACGGCCCTGGATCTCGCCGAAGCGCGCGCGGTCGCAGGCGTCATCGATATCCTGACGCGCGATGACACGTCAGCGCTCAAGAGCGGCAAGTTCGGGGAGGGCGCTGCGACGTCGATCGATCAACTGGGTCCCGAGATCATGCATGACGGCCAGATTATCGCGCTGGTGCTGGCCGACAGCTACGAAGCCGCCCGCGAGGCGGCCTACAAGGTCCATGCGACGTACGCGCCATCGCGGCCGAGCGCAACCTTTGGCTCAGACGGCCTGGTGATCGAGGACGCCACCAAGGCCTCCGCGCAGCATCGCGAGCTGCCGAACAAGGGTGACGCCGAGGCCGCGCTCGCCGCCGCGGACGTCACGATCGACGCGGAATACGGCACCCCGACGCAGCATCACAATCCGCTTGAGCTGTTCTCCACCACCTGCGTGTGGGAAGGCGACAAGCTCACCGTCCACGAGCCGAGCCAGTTCGTCTATGGCCTCAAGAACGGCGTCGCCCAGCGCCTCGGCATCGATGCCGACAAGGTTCATGTGATGAGCCATTTTGTCGGCGGTGCGTTCGGGTCCAAGGGCACCATGACGCCGCGCACCGCGCTCATTGCGTTCGCGGCCCGCAGGCTCAACCGCCCGGTCAAGCTCGTTGCCACGCGCGATCAGGGGTTCACCATCGCGACCTATCGGGCCGAGACGCGCCATCGCGTGCGGCTCGGCGCCCGGCGCGACGGAAGATTGGTCGCTTACAGTCACGAAGGCTGGGAGGTGAGCTCGAGACCCGACCCCTACGTGGTGGCGGGCGTCAAGGAGAGCGCGCACCTCTATGCCTTTGGCGAGGTGGCGACCAAGGTCAACATCGTGCGGGCCGACCGCAACACGCCGGGCTTCATGCGCTCGCCCCCGGTGGTGCCTTATATCTTCGCGCTCGAGAGCGCGATGGACGAGCTGGCGATCAAGCTTGCGATCGATCCGGTGGAGCTGCGCCGCATCAATGACACCATGACGGATCCCGTCACCGGCAAGCCATGGTCGAGCCGCTCGTTGATGACGTGCTACGACCAGGCCGCCGACGCATTCGGCTGGAAGCGGCGCGACCCGCGGCCCGGATCGATGCGTGATGGCGACTGGATGGTTGGCTGGGGATGTGCGAGCGCCGTCTACCCGACCCATGTCGGGGCGGCGACCGCGCGGGTGCGCCTGCTGTCGGATGGCAGCGTCCGCGTGCAGACCGCCGCCCACGAGATCGGCAACGGCGTCTATACCGTGTTGGCCCAGCTTGCGGCCGAGCGCCTTGGCGTTCCGCTGTCCTCGGTCATGGTCGAGGTCGGAGACAGCGATGTTCCGCCGGCCCCGGTCGCTGGCGGATCGAACACCACCGCCAGCACCGGCTCGGCCGTGCTGAAGGCCTGCGATGCCATCCGGGAGAAGCTATTCCGCGTCGCCTCGACTGCCAACGAAGGCGCGCTGGCTGGTCGACCGGTTGCGGAGCTTAGCCTGAAGGACGCGCGCGTGGTCGCGAACGATGGCGAAGCGAGCGAGCCGATTGCGGACGTGTTCAAGCGCATCGGCGCCAGTGCGATCGAGGAATACGCCGAATTCGTGCCGCCGGGGGTGAAGCCCGAGGCGATCGCGCAGCTTTACAAGGGCAAGTCCACTCAGACCGGCGGCGCCGAAGGCGAATACCTGATGTACGCGCTGGGCGCCGAGTTTGTGGAAGTGCGGGTCCACGCTCTCACCCGCGAGATCCGCGTGCCCCGTATCGTCGGCGCGTTTGCGGGCGGGCGCCTGATGAACACCCGCACGGCGCGCAGCCAATATATGGGTGGCATGATCTGGGGCATTTCCTCGGCCCTGCACGAGGCGACCGAGATCGACACAAAACGTGCCCGCTATGTGAATGACAACCTCGCGGACTATCTCGTGCCGGTGAATGCCGACATCCAAGAGCTTGAGGTCATCCTGGTCTCCGAGCACGACGACAAGGTCAACCCGGCCGGCGTCAAAGGCATCGGCGAGCTTGCCAATGTGGGCACCGCGGCAGCCATCGCCAACGCGGTCTATCATGCCACCGGCATTCGGGTGCGGGAGCTGCCGATCAGGTTGGAAAAGCTCCTGGCGTAGGTGCGGCGACTGCGGCGTCCGACGACGCCGGCGATTCCGCGCGCCAGTCTGCACTGTCAGGTCGCCTCGGCCCTCGGCGGCTTCACCAGCCTGACCAGATCGGGCTCGCCGCAGCCAGCGAGCACTACCGCGCGCGCGTCATCGCGCAACTTGACGATCGACGACAGGTCGGTGCCTGCGGGTGTCAGCGGACTTTCGATCGTGACGCTGATCGGCGACCAGCGCGGGAACCACTGGTCGCTGCGCAGCATGATGCGGGTGCCGCGCAGGATGCCCGGCACCACCGGCAGCCCGGCCCGCGCCGCCACTTGGAAGGCGCCGAGATAGAAACCGGAGAGGCCTAGCCGGCGTGTGAACGTGCCCTCCGGAAAGAACACCAGCCTTCGATTCGCGCGCGCGGCTGTCGTCACGCTGCCGAGGTCGCTGAGGCTGTCGACGAGCTGATGGCGATCGAGGAACAGCGCCCCGAGACGGCGCAGCACCGGTCCGGCAAAGATCTGTCCGGCGAGCTCCTTCTTGGCCACATAGGCGGGCTCGCCCGGGATCGCGGCCGCCACGATCAGGGAATCCGCATAGCTTGAATGATTGAAGACCAGCACCGCGCCGCCCCGCGGAATGCGACTGATGCCGCGCACCTTGAACGGCACGCCGAGGGCGAAGAGCGCCATGCGTGCGAGCGTCCGTACGGCGGCCCAGCGCCAGCTCAGGCGTGGCAGCGTCATCACGGCGAGCCAGCCGAGCGCGACGCCGATGGCAACGACCGTCCACCACCAGCCGGCATAGAGGGCGCTGCCGACGGCGCGCGTCAGACGCCACAGCCGCGCCCGCAGGCCGGCAAGCGACAGCCGCGCCACCTGCCACCAGACTGCGCTTTGCTGCTCCTCCAGGTGGCCGCCGAGATAGAGCTCGCGCGCCGCCGCCCGTCTGATCTTGCCACTCGCGGTCTTCGGCACGGTGCCGGGCGGAACCAGAACCACCGCGTCCGGTGGCCCGCCTACGATCGAGGTGGCGGCGCGCCGCGCCAGTGTCGTCAGCTCGGCCCGCCGCGCCGGATCCTTTTCCTCGGTCTCGGCGAGCACGACCACGCGCTCCGTTCCGGAAGCCTGATCGCTTGCGCCGAACGCCGCGACGCAGGTCTTGCGCAGCCCGGGGACCGATCCCACCGCCTCTTCGATCTCGTGCGGGGCGATGTGCTGGCCTGCCCGGATGATGATGTCCTTGACGCGGCCGGTGATGAACAGATCGCCCCCCGCCACATAGGCGCGGTCGCCGGTGTCGAGCCAGCCGTCATGGAACAGGTCGCGCGTCTTTGCCGGATTCTCGAAGTAGCCCGAGGTCGCCGACGGCCCGCGGAATTCGAGCCGTCCTTCGCTGCGCTCGCCGAGCGCCCGGCCGGCCTCGTCCACGACCCGAATCTCATGCTTGGGGATCGGCCGGCCGCAAGCGACGAGCTCGATGACGTTGGTGTCGTCCGGGCTCGCCGGCGCGGCGATCCCGTGGGTCGTCAATTCGGTCCGCTTGATGCGATCGATGATCGGCACCCGCCCGGGCGGCGGCAGCGTCACCGCCACCGCATTCTCGGCGAGGCCATAGACCGGGGCCATGGCGCCCGGCTGGAAGCCATAGGGCTCGAAGCGCCTGGTGAAGCCGCGCAGGGTTTCGATGCTGACCGGCTCGGCGCCGTTGGCGACATAGCGCAGCGAGCCAAGATCGAGGCCCTTGAGCTGCGCGTCCTCGATCTTGCTCAGGCACATTTCGAACGCGAAATTCGGCCCTGCAGTCACCGTGCCGCGATAGCGATGGATCGCCCACAGCCAGCTCTGAGGCCGCGACAGGAAGCTCAAGGGCGACATCACATAGAACGGCGCGCCGAAGTAGAGGCAGCCGAGCCAGGCGCCGATCAGCCCCATGTCGTGATAGAGCGGCAGCCAGCTGATCATCACGTCCTGCGAGCTCGCCCCGATGGTCTCGCCGATCGCCCGGATATTGGCGAGCAGATTGGCGTGGCTGAGCACCACCCCTTTGGGGTCGCCGGTGCTGCCCGACGTGTACTGAATGAGCGCGGTCGCGGATTGCGATTGCAGGCTGGGTAACTCGGCATCCGCGACGTTCGCGGTGAGGCTGCCGACACTCTCGACCGCGCTCAGGGTAGGAGCCAGTCCCTGCAACAGCGAGCCGAGGCGCAGACCCTCCGGCACCGTGATCAGCATGCAGGCTTGGGCATTGAGCAGAATCCCCGCCTGCCGGCGCGCATAGTCCTCGATCTGCGAGCGCTGCATCGGCGGATAGATCGGCACCGGAACCGCGCCGACATAGAGAATGCCGAAGAAGGCGCTGAAGAAATCGGTGCCGGTGGGCAGCATCAGCGCCACCCGATCGCCCGGCGCGATATCGCGCGCGAGGAGGCCCGCCGCCACAGCGCGCGCGGCCTTCGCAAGCTCCCCGTAGGTCATGGTGGCGAGCACGGTCTGCTCGTCCTCGAGCACGGTGACGTGCAGCCGGTCGGAATGCTGGGCGAGGTGCGATTCCAAAACCTCGATCAGCGTTCCGGCTTCGGTGGCGGCCGGGATCGCGGCCGCGGGCACTGTCGCTTCAGCAATCTCAACGACCGGCTGTGCCGCACCCGCCTGATCGAGCGCCGCGACGAGGTCGCCGACGATGTCGGCTTCGCTGACGAGCTTGATCGGCAGGCGCACCCCGAAGCCACGCTCGAGGCGCAGGATCAGCTCGGTGCGCCCGAGGCTGTCGATCCCGAGGTCGTGCTCGAGATGGCTCTCCAGCGTCACGGCGGCCGGCGTGGTGGATTGGGGATGCAGCTCATGCGCCAGGGTGCCGACGATCGCCAGCAAGGTGTGCTCGCGCGTCCCCGGCGCGGCGGCAGGAGATGGCTCGACCGGCTCGTGCATCGTATATTAACTAGTCATTTTCGATATGGCTGGTCTTGATCGGGATCAACTGGGCTTCGGCCGGACGTCAAGCAGACCAACCCTCTGCCTGCACGATCGTGCCGGCCTTGCCGGCGAGGATGTCGGCTGCATCTTCCATCGCGCCGATCGCCGCCATGCGGCCGGTGCGCTCGACAAAGCGGCAGGCGGCCTCGACCTTCGGGCCCATGGTGCCGGCCGGAAATGTCATGCCGCGCAATTCGCCCGGGGTGGTGCGGCCGATGGCGTGCCCTTCGCTCTTCGGCCATTTCGACCACACCGCCGGGACGTCTGTCAGCAACAGCAGCGCGTCGGCTGCGATCTCCTGCGCGAGCAGCGCGGCCGAGAGGTCCTTGTCGATGACGGCCTCGACGCCGCGAACGCCGCCACCTGCCGTGGTCACCACCGGAATGCCGCCGCCGCCCGCGCAGATGACCACCACGCCGGCGCGCACCAGGAGCTTGATGGTGTTGATCTCGCGGATCCGCAGCGGAGCGGGCGATGGCACGGCGCGACGATAGCCGTCGCCATCCGGCATGAGGGTCCAGCGCCGTTCGGCCGCGAGCCGCTGCGCGTCGGCCGCGCGGTAGACCGGTCCGATCGGCTTGGTCGGCGCCGCAAAGGCGTTGTCGTCCGGATCGACCTCGACCTGGGTAAGGAGGGTCGCGATCTCGCGGCCGGGCAGGGCGTTCGCGAGCTCCTGCTCGATCAGGTAGCCGATCATCCCTTCGGTCTCGGCGCCGAGCACGTCGAGCGGATAGGGCTCGCCTGAGGCCGCGGCCTGCAGCGCCAGGAGGCCGATCTGGGGTCCGTTGCCATGCGTAATGACGACCTGATGCGCGCGTGCGACTGGCGCCAGCGCCGTCACCGCCTTGAGCAGATTGTGGCGCTGAACCTCGGCGTCCATCGGCTCGCCGCGGCGCAACAGCGCATTGCCGCCGAGCGCGACCACGACCAGCATCACGGCGCCTTGCGGTCGGCCCGATCGACGAAGGCGTCGACCAGGGTGGACAATTTGGGCTCGCCGGTCTCGGCGAACTCGTAGCGCGCCCGGATCACCGGTTTGTCGAGCCGCAACAGCCGCGCCAGATCGACCGGCGTGGCCGCGATCACGACATCGATGGCGGCGCTGTTGATGGTTCGCTCGAGCGCGCGCAGCTGCGCGTCGCCATAGCCGACCGCCGGCAGCACCTTGCCGATATGCGGATAGGCCTCGAACACCGCCTTGATCAGGGCGTCGGCCGAGAGCCGCGGATCGACCACCTCCGCGCCGGCCTTGACGGCGGCGAGAAAGCCCGCGCCGTGCGGCATGCCGCCATGCGTGATGGTCGGCCCGTCCTCGACCACAAGGACGCGTCGCCCTTTCACAGCCTGGGTATCGTCGAGCCGGATCGGCGAGTGCGCCCGGACGATGGGGGCTTGCGGATTGATCTTGCGCAGCTCCGCTTCCGCGATCACCACATCGGCGTCCGCAGCCGAGTCGACCTTGTTGAGCACGAACACGTCGGCCATGCGGGCGACCGTTTCGCCCGGGTGGTGGGTCGCGACCTGACGCGGGCGCAGCGCATCCGCCACCGCGACATGCAGGCCGGGCCGGATGAACGGAAAATCGTTGTTGCCGCCGTCCCAGACGATGAGGCTGGCTTCCGCCTCGGCGGCGTGCAGGATGGCCTCATAGTCCACGCCCGCGAACACCAGGTTGCCGGCCGCGATATGCGGCTCGTATTCCTCGCGTTCCTCCGCGGTGCAGCGCGCCGCGTCGAGATCGGCCAGCGAGGCGAAGCGCTGCACGCGCTCGCGTTCGAGATCGCCATAGGGCATCGGGTGGCGCAGCACGGCCACCCGAATGCCCCGCCCGCGCAGCCGCTGCGACAGCCAGCGCGCGATCGCCGACTTGCCGCAGCCGGTTCGCACCGCGGTGACCGCAATGACCGGGAGCTTGGAGGCCAGCATGGTGCGGTTGGGGCCGAGTAGGGTGAAATCGGCGCCGGCGGCGAGCGCCCGCGACGCGATGTGCATCACGTGCTCATGCGGCACGTCGCTATAGGCGAACACGACCTCGTCGATCGACTGGGCACGACACAGCGCGTCGAGCTCGGTTTCCTCGACGATCGGGATGCCGTCGCGATGGTGCGGACCGGCGAGCGAAACGGGATAGCGCCGCCCCGCGATGCCAGTGATCTGTGCGGCGGTGAAGGCGACAACCTGCACGTCCGGGTCATCGCGATAGACGACGTTGAAATTATGGAAGTCGCGCCCGGCCGCGCCCACGATGACGATGCGGCGGCGTTTCGGCGATCCCTGCGCGGCTGTCATCTTGACGTTTCACTGCCATGCATCGCCAAGCATCTGCGTGGCGATACGGCTCCTTTAGGCCACCCATGGTCACAGGCGTTGATCTTGATCAACTGCGAGCGTGCCGTTCCGACGGGCGGCGGCTCACGGCTCCTCCATCACAGCCTCATCGCCCATCAGCTCATGCAAGATAATCCCTTCGAGCGGATCGCAATCGTCCTCCCAGGCCTTGCGCTGCAAGGCGCGCTGGGTGTCGGCGTAGCCCGCGTGCCAGCGGCGGCGGATCCCTGACGGCGTAAAGTCGATATCCTTGTTGTGGTTCTCGTTGTCGAGCCGTGGCGACAGCAGGCGCACCACATGCATGCGCGTCAGGCAGCCGTAAGCGGCCAGATCCTGCACGCGCTCGCGCTCATCCTCGGGGATGAGCTTGACCAGCTCCGAGATGATATGGCGGAGCTTATGGACCTGGCGCTGGCGCTCGATGTGGCTCGCCACGCGGCTTGAATACTGGATGTCCTTGTGGCGGTGGAGCACCTGCCAGATCGTCTCGGGCTCCGGCCCGGTCGGGTTCCACATGTGCACCGCGAAGATGAGCGAGTTGCGGCGCGGATTGTCCTCGAAGATCACTTCGGTCGGCGTGTTGGAGAGAATGCCGCCGTCCCAATAGAGCTCGCCGTCGATGCGCACGGCCGGGAATGCCGGGGGCAGCGCTCCGGACGCCATGATATGGCGGGCGGTGATCTCGGTGGTGCGGCTGTCGAAGTAGCGCATCTGGCTGGTGCGTACATGTGCGGCCCCGATCGTGAGACGCGGCTTGCAGCGCGACAGGAGAGAGAAATCGACCAGGTCGCCGAGCGTCGTCTCGAGCGGCGCGGTCGAGTAGAAGCCGGCGCTTTCGGCACCGAGACGCATGTGCGAGCCGAAGAAGGCCAGCGGATTGGGCTCGAAGAAGCCCGGAATTCCGCCCAGCACCGTCGCCCAGTAGTTGGCGGTGTCGGCGGCGCCCGGCCAGGTCGAACGGCCCCACAGCTCCTTGCGCCGCATGCGCCGCCAGAATTCCTCCAGGCGCTCGAGGCGCTGCTCGGGTTCGTTGCCGGCGATCAGGCTGGCATTGATGGCGCCGATCGAGGTGCCGATGATCCAATCCGGCTCGATTTGCGCTTCGTGCAGCGCCTGATAGACGCCAGCCTGATAGGCGCCGAGCGCGCCGCCGCCCTGAAAGACGAGCACGACCTGGCGATCGTTGAACGGACGCGCGGTTGCGCGCGCCGTCATTGAGCG
>Ga0209798_10000311_pt1 | contig 28301 bp, 23 predicted proteins | sample DOMMetBare3Fresh_FD_187475 | JGI IMG/M metagenome (GOLD analysis project Ga0209798, IMG submission 187475) | Wetland sediment microbial communities from St. Louis River estuary, USA, under dissolved organic matter induced mercury methylation -... | ecosystem: Environmental > Aquatic >... | reverse complement strand
ATTTTAATGTTGGGTTTAGGCATAGTTATGATGTCAACTTTTTTCGCTCCCATTGTGCCTCCGGCTATTCTCCTGCCCTTGGTAGCCATTACCTTTGCTGTTTCTTCGAGTGTTGCCAGGTTAAACTATCGCGACATGGAGCGAAAACTTGTGATATCGATGGGCCAAATCGATCATTGTGACCAAGCTGTTCTCAAGCCGATAGCTTCGGTTTTTGGCGAACATCCGCCAGAAAGCTTGCATATTGCATTCAATCCAATGAAAAATCCAAAACGCACGGTAAAAAGCGCTTTAGGAGCGATGTTGATAAACCCTTTGTGGATGCCCATTTTTTATGTGATGGGAATACAAATAGCTGAAGAAAGAATCCTGGGACGATTAAACCTTGCCATTATTGGAGTTGAACAGAAAATAATGGCCCACATAAAAAATTAGATTATTCCCACATCGAAAGTTCGTTTAGAAAAGACCCAAGAATAAGGGCATAAGGAGGAGTTGATGGCTGCTTATAAACAATATTTGACTTAACGAATAGGGTTAGATTGTACGAGCGATATCGATCCACAATCTGAACCGGTTGTTGGACAAGTCGGTGGTAATCGATGCAGGCTATTAAACTACTACAGTTAAAATAAGAAATATCTTTTTGGATTTTAATGGTTGCGGCGAGGAATTTAAAGCCGCAGTTGGCATGGGTTATTCCTATCTGGTCATATCATCCATTTTAAAAGATTGGTTTACCTGCTTTCAAATAATCAGACCCGTCTAGCGTAGATTAAATGATGTTCTCGCCTATCCTTGCCACGTCTTTCCTTGATGCGTCTGTGTTTTTCAATTCTTTCTTCTAATCTTCTGTCTTTTATTCTTCTTTCTCCTGCGCGCCTGTTCTCTCCCCTGACGTTTAATAATTTACTTTTTAATCGTCTATCTTTTGATCTTTTTTCTAAAAATACTGCTGAAGAATCATCTTTTTTAAGTCGTGGATCATTCTCAGTGGAGCGACTGAAATATTCTCTTACAGTAATTTGATATTGATTAATAACACATCCATCCAATTCTTGAATAACTTTTTTTGCTATTTCAACAGAAGGAATTCTAACTAACCCAAACCTTTCAATAGGATGCGTAAAGTTGTCTTGTGTCTCGAATATTTCAATTGAACTAGCAGAAATATGCCACTCTATCTTGCCAGTACCACTTTCATTGAAAATTGACTCAATAAGATTGGCAAGCTTATAAGCAGTAATTCCGATAGGAATATTTTTAAACAAAATATTCATTGCACAGTAAACTAGCTTTTAATATTACTTTTTCTTCCAGTTTAGTGTGTTTTAATTAAAGTACAACAATATTTGGTAGTGCCGACGAAAACCCGAAAAAATGCCGGATAAATATGGTGGAAAAAATACTGCCTATTTGAGTCAATAAAAAAAGAGGCCGGTCTGGTCTCTGCATTGCCCAGGATGACGGGTATTTGAACTGAGATTAGTCGGTTACTGCGGGTTTGTGTACGTCGGATATCCATTAGCGCAGGGATAACGCATGGGCGGGTGATCAGAATGTGCTGCTTAGTGTTATAAGTTAAGTTAATTTTAAAAATAGGTTAGATGCCGATTGTTGAGGCTGTGGCATAAAAAAAGCTGAACAATTCGTTGTCAGGGTTTATTTGACTAGAAATGGTATGGCCAAATTCTTGCCGTTAGTTTTTTGCAGCGACTTTTGCTGCCATTTTGTTTGGCATTGGGTTGAGGTTTGGAGAATGGCGCACCATGAGTACCCCAGATTCAGTTGAGACTGGATAAGGCTGCCCATACCATGATCGCGGATTCATCGATGCAGGGCCCTTATAAAGCGACAGCGCTATAACCAGTTACCAACAGAGAATTCATCATTATCCTGGCAAGACCTTAAAAAAGCCCCGCTTTACTTCCTGTTCTGAGTTTGCTGCTAAACGCCATGCTCGGAAAAATGTTGCTGTTGATGCTTTCAAGTCAACAGGCGATACCCGATCGTTTAGTGCCCCCCCGGCTTTAAGTGTCAATATAAAGACTGAAGCAGTTTATTGGATCAAGCATTATCACTAGAAGATAAGCTGTGATGAGTTAAGACAAACTTCAAATTTGACTGTTCTTTGCAATATCTGGCTGAGTAGTCCTGGGTTCTCAAGTAATCTCACATTGTCTTCATGGCTTGTGTTATCCAATCTTCGGCTTCTGCATTTATGTCTGCAGCTTTCCTACCTTTGCTTGCTATGATGGGGCCGATTTTTACTCTGATAGTTCCAGGGTATTTTAAAAAGCTGTAACGCGGCCAAAAGTTGCCCGCGTTATGTGCAACAGGAATGACTGGGAAACCTGTTTTTTGCGCTAACATGGCACCGCCAGCACTGAATTTCCTGATCTCACCAGCGGCAGTGCGTGTGCCTTCAGGAAAAACCAACACCCATAAGCCCTCGTTTAGAGCTTTTTCACCTTTGTCAAGAAGCGCCCGTAAAGCGATTGTCTGGCTTTTTCTGTCTATTACGATAGATTTTAGCGAACCCAGCGCCCAACCCCATATTGGCAGCCAAACCAAGGACCGTTTCAATAACACGACCTGGGTGGGCAGGATGTATCTTAAAGCCAGCGTTTCCCAGGCGGACTGGTGATTGCTCAAGATAATCGCCGGCTGATCTTTATTGATGTGTTCCAGTCCTTCGACTTCATAATTAACGCCACAGAAAACTTTTGCCATCAATAAAACTAGCCAGCACCAGGCGACGGAAATTTTGTAGGCTATAGTAAAGCTTAAAGGTATAAATAACAGTATTAAAATTCCGACCACGGTAGCCGTCGAAAAGATGCCGATAAATAACAAAGTCGAGCCAATATAATTTTTGATTTTATTGTTCTGAGGTAATGAACTTTGCTGCTTCATATAAATTGTCAAAAAATGGAATGTTGAGATCGGGATGATCAGCCAGGGTTCTTCGGCCTTTACCTGTTTTTACCAGGATGGGCTTGGCCCCCACAGCTTGGGCAGCCTGAATGTCAACCAATGAGTCACCCACCAGAACAATGTCTTGCAGATTGGCATGAAATTCGCGCGCAAAAGTTTCGAGCATACCCGATTTTGGTTTGCGGCAATTGCATCGGTCATCCGGTCCATGGGGGCAAAAATAAATGGCGTCTATTTTTCCACCTTTTTTCTCGGTCAGTTGCTGCATTTTTGCGTGGATTTTATTCAGCATGGCCAGATCGAACAAGCCTCGGGCCAATCCCGATTGATTGGAAATGACGATGACTCTGAGGCCATGGTCATTAAGCATGGCAATGGCTTCCAAGCTTCCTTCAATAGGGTGCCATTCTTCTGGCGATTTGATGAACTGATCGGAGTCATGATTAATGACGCCATCTCTGTCCAGCAAAATATAAGTGCTCTGAGTCACAATAGGGAACTAGGGTTGGAGTCTGGATATATCCGCACACGTTAAAAATTGGCGTGACAACAGGTTCAATAATGCCAGACGGTTAGCGCGCAGTTCAAGATCATCGACCATTACCATGACGTGATCGAAAAAAGCATCGATGTCGGGTTTTATCTGTGCCAGACGATAGAGTACGGCTTGATAGTCCCGATGTAACAGCAAGGGCTGAATATCATCGGCCGATAGCGTGGCGGCTTGCAATAATTGTTTTTCTTCAGGTTCGGCAAGCGGACCTACCATAGTGGCAGGCAGTGAGTCTGATTTTTTCAGGATGTTCATGATACGCTTGTTCGCTAATGCCAGACTTTCTGCTTCAGGAAGCTGTCTGAAAGCTTTGACGGCTTGCAGGCGCAATATGAAATCCAGTGGTTCTGCAGGATGCACCGTAATAACGGCATCAAACTCATCGGCGGTATAACCCTGATCCAGGCAGTAGCCCTTCAGGCGGTCAAAAACAAAATCGGTAACCCGATCTTGAGTTGTTCGTTGATCAGCAACAACTCCTGTTGCGTAGACTTTATCTCCAGAACCCATATGACTATGGCTGGCAATGGGTATAATCTGGTTACTTGCAAATTGAATGAGCTCGATAATATTAATATTGAGTTTATTCTCTATTATTGTTCTAAGTACACCTAACGCAGCGCGTCGCAATGCATAAGGGTCCTTGTCGCCGGTAGGGATCAAGCCGACCGCAAAAATGCCGACCAGCGTATCCATTTTTTCTGCAATGGCCAGAATTTGGCCAATTTGTCCGTTTGCGGTCGCACTGCCGGATTGTTTGGGGAAATACTGTTCCTCAAGCGCCCAGGCAACTTCTGGTTGTTCACCGTCGGCCAAGGCATAATAGCGTCCCATAATGCCTTGCAGGTTGCCGAATTCGCTAACCATTTCAGTCATCAGATCGGTTTTGGCCAACAAAGCAGCACGTTTTGCCAGTTCAATATCGGCACCAATGGCCGTGGCTATATACTCAGTCAGCTTGACAACTCGTTCAGTTTTATCAGCCACTGTCCCCAGGTTCTCCTGAAAAATAACGTTGCTTAAGCTGAACAGACGTTCTTCAAGGTGTTTTTTCCTGTCCTGATTCCAGAAAAACTCGGCATCGGTCAGGCGCGGCGTAATGACCCGTTCATTACCCTGTCTTATCGATTCAGGACGGGTGCTTTCTATATTACTGAACGTGATAAAGTTGGCCAGTAACTGCCCGCTGCTATTTTTAACCGGAAAATATTTCTGGTTGGTTTGCATCGTGGTGATCAACACTTCCGCCGGCAATGCGAGAAAACGGGGATCGAAATGCCCAATAACGGGAACCGGCCATTCATTTAGCGCTGCAATTTCTTCCAGCAGCTCTTCTTCAATGTAAGCCAATCCATTAACCGTTGCCGCGGCCTGTTGCGCAGCTGCACGGATCATGGATTTACGCTGTTCAAAGTCGGCAATGACTTTGCCCTGTCGATATAAGATGTCCGGATAAGCGGCAGGATCGTTAATGGCCAGTTTTTCAGGTGAGTGGAAACGGTGTCCCTGTGTTTCTGAGCCGGTTTGTAGACCCAGAATTTCGGTTTTGATCACATCATTACCGTACAGCAAAACAGCCCAGTGTACTGGCCGGACAAATTCGGTTGCGAAGCTGCCCCAGCGCATCCTTTTGGCAATCGGCAACGCAGCGATACTTTGCCGCAGGATGTCGGGAATCAACTGCTCTGTAGCCTGGCCTTTAATGGCTTGATTGAATACCAGCCATTCGCCTTTATCGGTTTGTACGCGTTGCAGTTGTTCGAAAGCCGCGCCGCAACTGGCGGCGAAGCCGAGCGCAGCCTTGCTGGGCATGCCATCGGCGGTGTAGGCCGCTTGTACGGCAGGACCGCGTTTTTCCACCGTTTTATCAGGTTGTCTGGAGGACAGATTTTCAATCAGAATGGCCAAACGCCGGGGCGAGGCATAGGCTTTGCTGCCAGTAAAGCTTAAATCGGCGCCGGTAAGCCCTTTGACAACATTATTGAGCAAGGCCTTGCTCAAGGTCAGTAAGGTTTTGGGCGGCAGTTCTTCCGAGCCCAGTTCGAAAAGTAAATGTTTGCTGTCATTCATTTAGACGCTCCCTGCCCGGCGCACATCGGGAAACCCAGCGATTCCCGGCGTGTGTAATAGGCTTCGGCAACCGATTTGGCCAGGTTTCTAACTCGTAAAATATAGCGCTGGCGCTCGGTGACCGAAATGGCGTGGCGTGCATCCAGCAGATTAAAGGTATGCGAGGCTTTTAACACCATTTCGTAAGCCGGCAAAGGCAAGTTCAGTGCGATCAGTTTCTGGCTTTCTTGCTCATAGGTGTCGAAACATTGAAACAGAAAATCGACGTTGGCATGGTCGAAGTTATAGGACGACATCTCTACTTCATTTTGATGAAACACATCGCCATAAGTGACAGTGCCAAATTGTCCTTTCGTCCAGGCCAGATCGAATACACTTTCCTTCGCCTGTAAATACATGGCGATGCGCTCCAGGCCGTAAGTGATTTCGCCGGTGACCGGTTTGCACTCCAGGCCGCCGACTTGCTGAAAATAGGTAAACTGGGTCACTTCCATGCCGTTGAGCCAGACTTCCCAGCCCAATCCCCAGGCGCCCAGCGTGGGCGATTCCCAGTTATCTTCGACAAATCGAATATCATGCTCGAGCAGATCAAAACCCAGATAACGCAATGAGCCGAGATATAATTCCTGGATGTTATCAGGCGATGGCTTTAATGCAACCTGAAACTGGTAATAGTGCTGGAGGCGGTTGGGATTTTCACCGAAACGACCGTCCGTAGGACGTCTGGATGGCTGGACGTAAGCCGTGTTCCAGGGTTCAGGGCCGATTGAACGTAAAAAAGTGGCCGGATGAAAAGTACCAGCTCCGACTTCCTGATCCAACGGCTGTAATAAAATGCAACCCTGATTGGCCCAGTATTCCTGCAAGGCCAGGATTAGCCCCTGAAAAGTTGATAAATCGTTGTTTGGACTCGACACGGCGGTTATGGGATTGTGCGTAAAAAAACGTAAATTATAGCCGATGTTGCATCAAACCATGAAAGCGTTTTCCGGTGTAAAACTTTGCACTCGAATTAGTGAATGGCCGAAATCATAAAATGCTGGATTTTTAATGACTATTCAGCGATTTTTAGGAAGTTTGATTTTACAGCTTATCATTTCTACCATCGGGAGGAATCTTTTAAGCGCTTGAGTATGGTTCAGTCTTAAGATTCCTCGCTTGGCTCGGAATGACAAAATACGCTTTAAAGCTCAAAAAGGTACGCGGTGCGTACCCTACCTGGCAATATGTTAGAAACCAGCATATCATGGGACAAAGGGCTCAAGCAGTCGTATCGTCTCCGCGACTGCTTCCCGTATATCACGCAAACCATCCCGCAGAGATATTCCCCGACCTGGCCCTTTTGGGTCGAGCGCTACGTCAAAAATAGGGTGCGAGTCGTCCTGGACATACGAATGATTAGCTGGCAAGGGGATACGATAAATCTCTGCGCCGTCTTCGAGCGGCAGGTAACCGGTCCTTCCTGTCAATCCATAGGCGGGATGACTCCCGGTCTTGACATAAAGGTGGACATCGACTCCTGCAGCAACGAGATTGAGAGTGTGGTGTTTGTCCTCAATGCCCAATTGTTGCAGGAGCCACAGCGGCTCACTCTCTGGCAACCCCTGCGTTCCCTTATACGGCTGCAACGATTCGATGACAGCCTGTGCGGATGCAGGCATGTCATGCATTTTTTCTCTCGCTCGATTAAGAAGAAATTTGCTCTCTTCGTGGAAAATCGGAAACTCGGTCCTTCTATCGGCATTTACTCCGGCGAGACTCCAAGCCAGGTGATCGAGAGCCGACCGGAGGTTATAAAGCACATCTCCAATAAGCATGAGCAACCTATCGGGCGGTGCATGCTGATAAAAAACCTGAGCGAAGAGATTGCCGGCTGGAATATCCTTCTTAGTGACAACTTCGTATGGGCGGGCCAGCAGGAAGGCCGAAACCTCATTGTTCAGGGCCTTCAAGTGTTCGTCTGCTCTAACGAGCTTCATGGTGAACGTGGATATTGTTTTCACGATTGAAAAAGAGACTTTTTGTTTTCTAACAGATAATTAAATGATTTCTGAATATATTCCAAAATTTAAGACTTACTTACAATAAACTTGAGATATCGGTCCGGTTTTTTAACTGCATAACATACTAAAATAGGGTGATATACTGATTCGGATATCATGACATGGTGCCAATTCCACCCAGTATAAACCGATTATTTGAAGCACTTCAGCAATACAGCTCGCTCAATTTCACGATCGTACTTAAATTCGTAAATGGTTACGTTTCAATCTTGATTTTTGTAATAATTATTTTTTTGAGTCATTCGTTTAACAACATTTTTCGTTGTTGGCCACTAAAGTATGTGTGGCCGGAGAAAATTCCTTAATTCTGGCTTTGGTGCGTATCAATTGTGAGGTAAGGGCTTAAGCATACTCACAAGATGCCCTCGGTATCCATAATCGAGACATAGTGTCCCACACCGGGTATCTCCATTGGTTCGCCAAGCACTTTACCTCCTAATCTATGACTTTCTTGATGGATTCTTTGACAGCATCCAATGCGATAACAACAGAAAGATATTGCGCAGGCCAATCGGGTTTTTTCGGGTAAAAACCACCCTTAATCGCGCCGGCTTTTTGGGGCCTCTCTCGCCTGTTTTAGTAGTGGTTACAAGGGTGTAATTGCCCATCTCCTCGCCAAGCTTCTGCCTCTGTCTGCCAAATACTGATTCATAATACTTAGCCATCCGCTCCCGATAGTCGTATGGCATTTCAAAGTGAACGACAGGATCCATCATTTATCCTCCATAGGTACCGAGGTGTGTTTTCTCTACAGGTAGGGCAGCCGCCTACTTATTTGGAATTTATAGGATTTCTGTATATATTCGCTATTAATTGAGTTAACAGCAACAAATTTGTAACGTTAGCCATTGGGTACGCATCGCGTGCCTTTACTTTTTGTCAGCCATTTGTTGCTCGTATATCATGAAATCCGAACTATCCTGGCACGGTCGGGGCACAGCGCTTTGAACACAGCAGTGGTATATACCGATGCCGAAGAGGGGGTAGGACTCAGCAGGCAAAATATCCGCTTGATTTTAATCTTGAATAAAACTGGCCATCCACTTCCGACCGAAATATCTAGTTCAAGCAAGTTTAAATTAATTCAATTTCTTCAATATCTTAGATTTTAGCTTAAAAGATTTTTATGCAGGATTCCACCAGTTCTTGCTTTTCAAAATCAGGTGGCCGGTTAAGTCTATTTTGCCAATACTTTATTCCGGCTAGCCAAAATTTTATAGCCGCCTACTGTTTGATTCCAGTACCCCGGTGCAATAAAAACAGACTGAAAAATGTCAGAACGGCAATAAACCCGGCCGTCATTAAAAAAGCCAGTTGAATGTCGATATCGGTTACGCCGATCATGCCGTAGCGGAAGGCATTAATCATGTACAGAATGGGATTGCCCATGGAAATATTTTGCCAAATACCCGGCAACATAGCCACGGAATAAAAAACGCCGCCCAAATAGCTTAACGGCGTTAAAATAAAATTTGGGATAATGGAAATATCATCGAAACTTTCTGCCAGCACGGCATTAATAAAACCAGCCAACGAAAACAACGTTGCAGTCATCACCATGATGACCAGGGCAATCAACGGGGAACTGATGGTGATATCTGCGAATAACATGGAAATTAACGCCACGACAACGCCTACTGATAATCCCCTAAAAATTCCACCGCCGACATAACCGCCAAGAATTACCCAGTTGGGTACGGGGGCCACCAGCAACTCCTCAATATTGCGCTGAAATTTGGTGGAATAAAAGGAAGACACCACATTCGCATAGGAATGGCTGATCACCGACATTAAAATAATGCCCGGTACGATATAATCCATATAACTGGCGCCGTGAATAGTGCCTATTCGGTCGCCGATCAGTTTCCCGAAAATCAGAAAATACAATGCTGTGGTAATGGCCGGCGGCAGCAGGGTTTGCGGCCAGATTCTTATAAAGCGGTAAATTTCCTTGGTAATAATCGTTTTTAAGGCGATGGAAAAATTCATTATTTTGCGCCAGTCGTTTTTGAATCGATTAAGTCCAGGAACAATTGTTCGAGCCGGTTGGATTTGTTTTTCATGCTCGCGACTTTTATGTTATGGGCTGTCAGTTGGTTGAATAATTGATTCAGGCCGGTTTTTTTGGGTACGGCGACATCGAGTGTCTTGTCAGAAATCCGCTCGATGTGAATGCCGTCGATGACCGGCGCTGAGGCGACCGGCTCGGACAGATCCAGAACGAAATGATCCACATTAAGCCGTGCCAGCAAACTTGCCATATCGGAGTGTTCGACAATCCGCCCCTGATCGATAATAGCGATATTGCGGCACAGGCTTTCCGCCTCTTCGAGATAATGGGTAGTCAATATGATCGTGGTGCCTTGCTGATTGACATCGCGCATCATTTGCCACATGGAACGGCGAATTTCTATATCGACGCCGGCGGTCGGTTCGTCAAGTATCAACAGCCTGGGATTGTGCACCATCGCGCGCGCGATCATGACCCGGCGTTTCATGCCGCCTGATAAACGTCTGGAAACGGTATTGCGTTTATCCCATAAATCCATTTGCTTCAAGCAGTGTTCCGTTCTTTGTAAAGCCAGTTTTTTTGGCGTGCCGTAATAACCGGCCTGATTGAGCAAAATGTTTTTTACCGTGTCGAACTGGTTAAAATTGATTTCCTGCGGAACCAGGCCTATGCAGCTTTTGGCATTGTTGCGATCGGTTTTTAAATCGTGGCCGAACACGCTGACCGACCCAGCCGTGGCATTGATCAGGGAACTGACTATGCCAATCACGGTCGATTTGCCGGCGCCATTAGGGCCCAGCAAAGCAAAAAAATCGCCGACTTCAACATCAAGATCAATTCCTTTCAAGGCTTCTAAGCCGTTGTTGTAGATTTTTCTGAGATTACGAAGAGATAATGCATTCATGCTGAAACTAACACTTAACGGCGGCCTTTAAATAAGTTACATTACTTATACTATCCGTACATAGCCATCAAACTTCAAATTTCGGCTTTTTGAATTATCTCACGAGCCCTCTCCAGACGGGGAGGTCTAAGGTGCCGAAGTTTGTCGTGTAAAAGGTATTAAGGGACAGCAAAAACCATGCAATCTTATCAGATATTGAAGCTTCGTAGACAAAACTGGATATCGCGTGCCAAAAAAACTGCCTGAAAGTGTTGCTGCCGTAGACTTGGGATCCAACAGTTTTCATATGATCGTCTGCGGCCTGAGCGACGGTAAGCTGCAAATTATCGATCGTCTCAAGGAAATGGTCCGACTCGCATCCGGACTAGACAAAAAAAACGTTCTCGATACGGCCACACAAAATCGGGCATTGGCGTGTCTGGAACGGTTCGGCCAAAGAATCCGGCATTTTCCGCCGGGCAGCGTGCGCATTGTCGGCACCAGTGCCTTGCGGAGGGCAAAAAATGCACAGGAGTTCCTGATCAAGGCCGAGCAGGCGCTAAATCACCCTATACACATCATTTCAGGTATCGAAGAGGCGCGTTTGATTTATCTGGGCGTCGCCTACAGTCTGGGTGGAAGCATCGGGTTGCGTCTGGTAATGGATATTGGCGGCGGCAGTACCGAATATATCATTGGTACCGGGAATACGCCCAGAGACAAGGAAAGCCTTCATATGGGCTGTGTCTTGGTCAGCGATCTTTTTTTCAAGGATGGACGGATCGCTAAAAACGCTTTTACCCAGGCCACTTTATTTGCCGAGCAAAAACTGGAGCCGTTCCAGAAAAAATTTCACCGCAAAAATTGGGATGAGGCGATCGGCGCCTCCGGCAGTCTCCGCGCCATCGCCAAAGTATTACAGGCCAAAAACTGGAGCAATAACGGCATAACTGAGGCAGGACTGGAGCAATTGGTGACCTATATCAATCAGTGTAGCCACATTAACGAGCTGGCCTTACCGGAACTGGATCCGGAGAGGTTGCCGGTGTTTTTAGGCGGGGTAGCCATCGTTTATGCTACCTTTAAAATGCTGAAAATCGACCAAATGACCGTGGCAGACGGTGCATTGAGAGAGGGTCTTATTCAGGATTTGCTGGGACGGATTTATGATCACGATATGCGAGCGGCTACTGTTGCAGCACTGGCAGAGCGTTATCGTACCGACAGGGATCATGCTTCACGCATCAGGCAAACGATTGGCGTCATGCTGGAACAATTGGCGGGTATGGATTTTCTGGTTGATAATGGAGCCATCACCCAGTTTTTATTTTGGGCCGCAGATCTGCATGAGATTGGTATCGACATCGCCCACAGCCAGTACCATAAACACAGCGCCTATATTATCGCCAACGGCGACCTGGCCGGTTTTTCCAGCCAGGATCAGCTTGTGTTGGCGGCTATCGTAAAATCGCATCGGCGCAAGTTTTCACGCGCCGCTTTCAAAGCCCTTCCGCATCCATGGAACAGCTATGCACCTTATCTGACCATTATTCTCCGCCTTGCCGTGCTGTTAAGGCGCAATCGCCACAACTATATGTTGCCCCATTTTGAAATTACCTTCGTAAAATCAGCAATCCGATTACAGTTTCCTGTCTCTTGGTTATTACAATCACCGTTGACCCATGCCGATTTGATCAAGGAAGCTGATTTTCTGAGATCGGCCGGATTCAAGCTGGAATTTTGCTGATTGGTTTAATGAAAACGCTATTTCGCATTCTATTGCTGTTACTGGCCACCCTGGTGATGGTATCTGTGCTGCTGGTTTTTTTTGGCATTGGCGATACACCCGAAGTACAGCTGGGCTGGTCTCTCAGTCATGATGACATTCTCAGGGCAAAAAAAATTCTTCATGAAGGCTCTAAAACTCGGCCAGATGAAATAGGCACGATTGAATTGACCGAGGAAGATCTCAATCTGGCTGCCAATTATCTGTTGAACCGATACAGTAAAAGCGCAGCAAAAATAGAGCTAATAAACAATAAATTGCGATTTCATGTCACGATGACCTTACCTGAAAACCGTATTGGCCGGTTTGTCAACATCAGCTTCAGACTGGGCAACGAGAACAGTGGGGAACTTCCAGGCATAACAAAATTTAAAGCTGGAAAGTTATTGCTGCCGGCTAAGCTGGCCGCTTTTGTGATTGAAACCATCATACGACATAGCTTTATGAATGAGTATTTCATCTTGGCAACGCGCCCGATCAAGGCCGTCCATATCGATCAAACAAAGTTGATTATCACTTATTATTCGAGCACGGAAACCATAATACAAGCTCAAAATTTCCTGACGCGGGGAGGCAATGATCATCCTGCGATGTCCATTTATAAGCAAAAACTAACCGATATCATTTCACAGCATGACCCGGAATGGCGGTTATCTCTGGCGGAATTATTACAGCCTTTATTTGCCCTGGCCTATCAGCGCTCTACTCCGGAGACGGCTATCGAAGAAAACAGAATAGCAATTTTTACTGTCAACGATTACGTTAATAAAAGCGAAACCAGAAGGTTTTTGTCATCACCCCTATTGAAATCCATAACGGGACCCTACTATCCGGCTTTTTTATATAAACGCATTGATCTCGCTCAACATTTCATCGGGTCTGCTGCGATTACAGCCTCAGTAAATGGTCAGATCGCCAAGGTGGTGGGCGAGGAAAAAGAGTTAAGCGATGCTCAGGGCGGCAGCGGCTTCAGTTTTGTTGATTTAGCCGCCGACAAGGCAGGAACGCGTTTCGGAGAAATGGCCACTCTGTCACCAGAAAATGCCCGCAAGATCCAAAAAGCCATGTCGATGATAACAGATTACAGCGACTTCATGCCAGACCCCAGGGATCTTCCTGAAAATATGAATGAAGTCGACTTTAAAAAGCGCTATCAATCCGTAAACAGCAACGCCTACCAGGAACTTTCAAAACGGATCGATGCGCGAATTGCGGCGCTGCCTATTTATGCTCAGTAGGGTACGCACTGCGTACCCTACACAGAGTGGGCTGGACTTAATTGAACGTTGATCCGGGAGTGCCTGGTAAGGCCGGCATTTCTTGCTTGGGAAATTCGCCGGTCAAGCCATTCAAAAATGCCACGATATCATTAATCTCCTCTTTGGATAAGTCTTTACCCAATTGCAGTTTCCCCATCACTTGTACTGCTTTATCGAGTGTCTTAACCGAACCATTATGGAAATATGGAGCCGTCAACGCGATATTGCGCAGGGTAGAGACTTTCCACAGATGTTCATCAGATGATTTTTTGGTAACTTCTGCCAAACCTTTATCTTTTTTGAAATGATATTGTGCGGCAAAATAAGCATTGTCGTTTATAGGAAAACGCTGAAATGTGCCTGCTCCGTTAAACGCCGGCCCGCTATGGCAGCCGGTACAACCCAGTTCCACGGCTTTATTCATGCCGCGAACCTGTTGTGGCGTTAACGCGGACTGGTCGCCGGAGGCATAACGGTCATAAGGACTGTTAGGGGTGATCAGCGTTCTTTCATAGGCAGCAATGGCTTTGGTGGCGTTATCTTTGGAAATGGAATTTTCATCGCCAAAGGCGTTTGCAAACGCTTCTTTATAGCCTTGGATTGACTTCAGTCGGGCAACCACGTCATCCCAGCTTTTCATGCCCATTTCTATCGGATTGGTGACGGGTCCCGCAGCCTGCTCTTCCAGACTTGCCGCTCTGCCATCCCAGAATTGGACTGCATTAAAAGCTGCATTCCACACGGTGGGCGCGCTACGCCCGCCGGTCTGACCGTTTACGCCCATAGAGACAGATCTGTTATCCTCTCCGCCCAACATTGTATTATGACAGGAAGAACAGGAAACCGTTCCAGTCGATGATAAACGCGGGTCGTGATATAGCATTTGCCCCAGCTTAACTTTAGCATCTGTGGTTGGGTTATCCGCAGGAGCCGGTGCTGTCGTTGGTAGAGTTTCTGCAGCTAAGGCCACTGAAACGGAACTCGCTAAGGTCAAAGCTGTTACCAGCAAACGTATTTTATACATACCTTCCTCCAAATATTTTAATTATTGATGCAGGAGCGACTCTTTTAAACCCATAAGGGTTGATTTGTCATAAATGGGTATTAGTCGCCCGAACTTTATACACCCAGTCGAATTGTAAAATATTACGAAGGCAAGGTACAATGAAATCCAGTAAAAGCAAGCAGGTAAATTTTGTTAGCTACTTTTCGCCACGAAAGAAAGTCGAGTTCTACGTGTATAGTTAATGGTTTGTTACCCTGCCATTAAGGCTTTAACATGGGCTGCAGCGCTAGCCGCCAATGCCTTCAGGTTGTAACCGCCTTCCAATGCCGAAATAATCCTGTTGATGCAATGGCGTCCAGCGATTTCCTTTAATTCTTCGGTTATCCACCGGTAATCATCTTCAGTCAAATTAATTGAAGCAAGTGGATCATCCTGATGAGCATCAAAACCTGCTGAAATTAGCAGCAAATCCGGTTTAAAGCTGTTCAATGCAGGCAAAATAAGCCGGCTATATTTTTCCCTAAATTCAACACCGCCATCGCCAGCCCGAAGCGGCACATTGATGATATTGCCGACCCCGGTTTCGGTCGGGAAACCTGTGCCCGGATAATGCGGCATTTCATGGCTGGAGGCATAAAATACATTGGGTTGTTTGTAAAAAGCCACTTGCGTGCCGTTACCATGATGCACGTCAAAGTCAACAATGGCGATGCGTTTCAAATGATAATTTTGTAGCGCATATTGCGCTGCAATCGCGACATTATTAAAAACGCAAAATCCCATGGCCTGGTTGGGTTCGGCATGATGGCCAGGTGGACGAATGGCACAAAAAGCATTATCCGCTTCTTTGGCCAGTATTTTATCAACTGCGTCACAAACTGCGCCAACCGCACGGAAAGCGGCCTTTCCCGATCCTGGCGACAATACCGTGTCATGATCCAAAAAATGTTCGCCTTGATCCGGTATTGCTTTACGAATGGCATCGATATAAGCAATCGAGTGAATCAGGTTTATTTGTTGTTCCGTCCCGAGCGGTGGGGATACCCTGATCAAGCCGGAGAACTCCGGTTTTTGCAGCGCTTTGTCAATATGTTTAAGACGATCGGCGCACTCGGGATGGCCAGAGCCGGTTTCATGAAGAAGAAAATCAGAGTGACTGTAATAAAGTGTCTTCATAAAACCTCGCTAATAATTATCGTCATGGCTTGAAACTGCAACAACATGGACAAAACATCCGCACGTATTTCGGAAATCGGCGGTTTGCCCGGAATGGCCCCTATTTAAGTGTTAACATTAGGCATATTAATCGTTCTATCACTTCTCAACAACTGCGTTGATAGTTAGATTCATCATCGGTGAAAGTTATCGGCTCGGGGTGGCGATGCAGTTTTGCCGCCGGCAAGAAGAGCTGGGACAAAGCCCAGATATGCTATATCGCAGTTGAGGTTATGGTCAATTTTATGGCGTTTTATGTGCATTGCCCTGATATTTTGCTTCAACGCGTGCTCGAAAGTTGATGATTTAGCTACAGGCCTATTGGCATAGCTGTCGGTGATTTGGGGCTATGGTAGCTATGGTGTTATTATCAGATTAATGTTATGGATATTTATGTATTTGACAGTACCGGTGTTGAGGGGCGGCGGTCCGGATTGCTTCAGGATACCACATACCTCCGTCCGCATTGTATTACACAGGATTTGACTTATGGCTATCAGTGTATTCGAGATTTTCAAAATTGGTATCGGCCCATCCAGTTCCCATACCGTAGGACCTATGCGTGCAGCGATGGCATTTGCCGTCAAACTGGAGCAATCCGGTGTCATCGCCAGGATCAATCGCCTGACAGTTGAATTGTTTGGTTCCTTAGGGGCGACGGGTAAAGGGCATGGCACCGATAAAGCCTGCATGATGGGGCTTGAAGGCGAGTCGCCTGACCTTATCGATCCGGCAATCATACCCGCCAGGCTGGAAACTATCAGACAATCTGGACAAATTATGCTGTTAAAGCGATGGCCTGTTCGTTTCGATGAAAAAGTGCATTTGCTGTTTCATCGCAAGGTCTTGCCATATCATTCAAATGGCATGCGTTTTACCGGCCTCGATAACACCGGAATCGAACTGTTACGAAAAGACTACTACTCGGTCGGCGGTGGCTTCGTCGTGACCGGGGACTCAGCGGCTGCCGATCGCTTGACGGATGACGATACCTGTTTACCCTATCCGTTTAAGTCCGCGGAAGCACTGTTAAAATTGTGTTCCACATTTAACAGGCCGGTCAGCGCTTTGATGCTGGACAATGAAAAAGCCTGGCGTAGCGAACAGGAAATCCGGAAAAGTCTGCTCCATATTTGGCGGGTTATGCAAGCTTGCATCGAAAGAGGCATGCATCAAGAAGGCATTTTGCCGGGCGGCATGAAGATCAAGCGCCGGGCTGCTAATCTTTACCAGCAGTTGATTGGCGCCATTCCCCGACAAACTCCTGGCGTGCCAGTCGGTACGCTGGATTGGGTCAATCTGTTTGCGCTGGCAGTCAGCGAGGAAAATGCCATGGGCGGACGGGTGGTGACGGCGCCGACCAACGGCGCAGCGGGAATTATACCAGCCGTTTTGCATTACTATTGGCGGTTCTGCGAAGGGGCCAATGAAGACGGCGTTATCCGTTTTTTATTGACGGCCGCCGCTATTGCCATTCTATACAAGGAAAACGCATCGCTTTCAGGGGCCGAAGTTGGTTGCCAGGGTGAAATCGGCGTAGCCTGTTCAATGGCAGCCGGCGCCTTGGCGGAAGTGTTGGGTGGCACACCGCAACAAGTCGAAAATGCCGCCGAAATTGGCATGGAACATAACCTGGGCCTGACTTGCGATCCGGTGGGTGGACTCGTCCAAGTGCCCTGCATCGAGCGCAACGCCATGGGTTCAGTAAAGGCCATCAACGCTGCCCGTATCGCGTTGCGTGGCGATGGGAGTCATTTTGTTTCACTGGATAAAGTGATCAAAACCATGCGTGAAACGGGAGCCGATATGAAAACCAAATATAAGGAAACCTCACGAGGCGGGCTGGCGGTCAATTTAATCGAATGTTGAGTCTTGCGAGGCCAAATTATTATAATATCTCCTCATACGCTGGCATGCCGGTCGTTTCGGGGTAGTTGTCCCCGGCAAGCCACTTCTGCTCTGGTGGGGATGCCGCAATGAGGATCTTGGCGATTGTGATCATGAACTTTGCCAAAGTAAAATTAAGGCATATTCTTTTACCTTCTAATATAATCGGCAACCTACACAAGTTAGCAAATTCTATGTATAAACTGTGCTTTTACGTTCCGGAAGCGCATCTTGAACCGGTAAAAGCTGCTTTGTTTGCCTTAGGTGCGGGACATTATCATGCCTACGATCATTGCTGCTGGCAAGTACGGGGCGAAGGTCAATTCAAACCTTTGGCGAATAGCAGAGCATATCTTGGTAAAATTAACCAGTTGGAAAGGGTGGCCGAGTACAAGGTGGAAATGATTTGTAACGGGGCAACTATAAAAGAAGTCGTGCAAACACTTCTCAGCGTTCATCCTTACGAAGAACCTGCTTATGAGATATACAAAATCCTGACAGTTGACGATTTGTAAAACTCAATTATTCATTGAAGTCGTATTGGAATGAAGCGCCTCGTTTACGATTGACGGGGTTCAGGCTCTCGGGTGCAAGGCCGATTTTGTTTCTGACCATTTATTAAGCACTGGATGAACTGAAGCTTGCGCCAGCAAGTATGCTTTTGGTACGAAATGAATTGGCTCATAATGACAATTTATACAGTGCTTCCAGCAGACCAATGAATGCTTCACTATAAAATCCCACTCTACACGTGTATTCCAGCATAAAAGCAATGCCATATTTCTTAATGTGCATAGCCATTCACTGAGTGCAAATAACAGGTATACCTTGCCAATGCTTTAATCAAATAGAAAACTGATTAAAAATTGAGTGTCAATACTTTCCAGTTGCCTTGAGTCTTATTGAAATTGTATTATATCTTATTGATAATAGCAGTATAAATGCTGATGCGGTCGATAATCCGGGTGCATTATGACTGAAATCGGTAAGGATGACGGAAGCTTTACATTACTTTAGGAATCATGAATATGGACGCTCCCAAACATGAAAGATATGACGAATGGGCTTTCACAATAAAATAATGTATAAATAACATTTTAAATGCATGACGATATACGAGACACTACTTTTGAAAAAATCCATTAGAATAGAGTGCAAATGAAAATGACAGAAAATCGGCAGATAGTTTTTTTGTTTTAAAAAAATTAAAATCCAAAAAGAAATTAAAACTATTGAGTCTAGAAATAGAATTCGTCTTTATTCACTTTAGCTTTCAGCATAACAGGTAAAAATATGTGTTTTAGTGCAAATATGTCATTTGGGTTAGGCGTTATAGGCTTAGCTGCAGCGGGCGTGACTTTTCGTGATAAATCAGAATCCTTTTGGGTACGGGTTGCAAGATCCTATGCCATATTCCACTTTTCATTAATGGAATTTATTCAATATTTCGCCTATCCGGTAGCAGATCAATGCGGCTATGGAACCAACTATTTTTTAAGTGAACTTTCGACCTATCATATCAGTTTGCAAGCTTTGGCGATTATGCCGGCATTAGCCTCCTATTCGACTGATAAAACGGCTCTATGGCGAGCAACCAAGATCGGAGCAACACTAAGTTCACTGTTTCTTATTTGTACATTTTTGCCAAAAGAATTGCAGCTTTTTGATATTAACCCGAATTTTATTGGCAATATGGTTTCTTGTTTGTACATGGGCATATACCATATCGGTTATACCATATCGAGCGCCTACGGATTATTTGTTACCCATGGCTCTTTCTTTGCATTGGCATTAAGTGGTTTCCTTTGGCAGAACAACCGGAAAATAGCTAGTTATCACCTGTTTATGGCGATAATGACATTATTTATGCCGCAATGGATTCTGGGTGTTTCGACCGGCGAAGCTGCAGCCATTTATTGTTTCTATTCAATTCCGATAACCGGAAGTTTTATGCCGTATTTTAAAAAGTTTTTTATTGCTCAACATTATCCAAGCCAACGAAATTTGTCAGTTAATAGCTAACTTTAAGTTAATCAGGGATTGCCGGAACCGAGCAGCCACCTTGACTTGCGTAGCTCACATCCCGGTTGCTTGTAGGAGCGGTAATCCCTGCCATGATGATCGCTTCACGGCGCTGATGAAAGATTTTTGCTAGTACAAACTTCAATCTCCTTATCCTCGCCCTAAAGTGCATCAAGAAGATGAATTATGATATGGAACTCTCGCCAGACCGCTTAATAATTCCAGATATATGTTATGCATTAGGTTGAGTGATGTGAACCTATCATCAACCCCCGCAACTTTCACGATAAACTATTGCCTTTTTATTCAATTAACTCACTTTGACTATATCCAAACCAGCATTCATCTCCCTACCGGCATTATTGATAGAAAATCTGGATACCCCCTTCTGTATTACGGCAAAGGGCGAATTTACCCGGCGCGAATTACTATCACATGCCTTATCAATCAGCAAGAAATTACCCGAAAAATCCTACGCCATTAATCTTTGCCAAAACCGTTATTTTTTTATAGTAGCTTATTTGGCCGCCACCATTCGTAATCAAGTCTCACTCTTGCCCCCTAATCAGAGTCCCCGGACCATTAGAGATTTGTCGGCCGCATTTGTAGACAATTATTGCATTACGGATGAATTGGACTATTCAGTAAACACGCATGGGATTCCTTCATCTTCCGAATTGCTGCACTTAAGTGAACAAGATTATTTCCTGATGTCGGATGAAGTAATTGATTCAGACACTGGCACCTTCCCGATTATTGATATCGATCGCACTATCTCCATCTCATTTACGTCGGGGAGCACCGGCAAGCCCAAGGCGATAGAAAAAAACTGGAGGGAATTTCAATCCTGCGCAGAACTGGCGTTAAAGCAATTTAACTTGGCTGATAAAGCAGCAACCCTTATTTCAACGGTGCCTGCACAGCACATGTATGGCCTTGAAACATCGTTGTTCTGGCCCTTGTTTTCCTTGCTATCGATACACAACAGCCGGCCTTTTTATCCGGAAGACATAGCTAACCGGGTAAAGACACTCAGTTATCCAGGAATCCTGATTTCTACACCAGCCCATTTAAAAGCTTGTACAAAAGTCAAAGGTTTTTGGCCGGAAATCGACATGTTGATGTCGTCAACTGCGCCGTTATCGCCTACGTTGGCTAAGCAGATCGAAACGATCTTCAATGCCCCGCTTTATGAGCTATTCGGCAGCACCGAAACATTGTCGATTGCATCAAGACGAGCGGCAAAATCTCCAGAATGGCAAACCTATCAAGGCATCCGTTTGTGGAAGCAAAATAACGTTTTTTGTGTTGGCGGCGGGCATTTGCCTTATCCAGTAAAACTGGATGACAGGTTTTTGTTGCATGGTGACCAATCGTTCAGCGTACTGGGACGATCAACTGATTTAATCAAGATCGCAGGAAAACGGGCTTCGCTGGCTGAATTGAACCTGGTACTTAATCATATCGATGGAGTCGATGACGGCATTTTTATTCCCTTCAAAAACGAACGCTTGTCTGCAATTGTGGTCAGTGGTTTACCCAAAAAAACCATTCTGGCGGAACTGAAACAGTCTATTGATACGGTTTTTTTACCGCGCATGATTTATTATGTGCCATTTGTTCCCCGAAACGCTACGGGAAAAATCAATAAAGCCGAATTACAGGATATGATTCAAGGACTCCATATTGTTTGAATCCAGTCACCAGTATTGCATTGACTCGACGCATCCTTGCCTTGCAGGACATTTTCCCGGCAATCCGGTTGTTCCCGGCGTCATAATACTGGATTACGCGCGCAACCAGTTGCAGCAATGGCGGCCGCAGTGCCGAATCAGGGCATTGGCCCACGCCAAGTTTTTTAAGCCGCTGTATCCGGAACAAGTCTTTTCCATCAAATTAATACAGACATCTCCATCGCTTGTAAAATTTGAATGTAACAACACAGAAGAAAAGCTGGTTGTTGGGACATTTATCATTGAGTGCATAGATGAGTAGTGATTGGCAATCACACAAAGAATATAGTACGCCACTGGCTGTAAGATCGATTCGCTGGATAGCGTTGCACCTGGGACGTCCGGTTGCCCGGTGCATGCTTTACCCAATTACACTTTATTATCTGATTTTTGCAACCGCTCAGCGTCAGGCCTCATGGCTATATTTAAATAGAGTCCTGGCCAGACAGCCGACCTGGCTTGATGTGGCGAAACATATCCATTGTTTTGCTTCTACGATACTGGACAGGGTTTATCTGATCACCGGGCAGTTTGAAAAATTACAGATTATCTTTCCTACTGAAAATATGCCGTTAAAGTTTTCCCGTAAAGGCTTGGGTTGTATTTTGTTGGGTAGCCACGTGGGCAGCTTTGAAGTTTTGCGCAGTTATGCGGTAAAAAAATGCCCTATGCCGATAAAAATATTGATGCACGAAGGACAGACCCCGATGGTTATGCATGCGCTTCATGCGCTTAACCCAACTATCGCTGACACCATTATGCCGATGAATAATGGTGCAAACAGTTTGCTTAAAGTGAAAGAAGCAGTAGATAATGGCTATGCGGTTGGTATGCTAGGGGATCGGATTAGCGGAGACGAAAAAGAAAAAACTGTTCGCTGTACGTTATTGGGCTCTGCTGTGCAAATACCAGCGGCTCCAATAATGATCGCAGCGTCGTTGAAAGCGCCACTGATCGTATTTTTCGGCCTTTATATCGGCGGCAATCGCTACGAAATTCATTTTGAGCTGCTTGCCGATCAAATTACGTTAAGCAGAAAAAACAGACAGCAGGAAATTCAGCAATGGACGCAAAAGTATGTCGATATTTTGGAAAAAAATATCCTGGCCCACCCCTATAACTGGTTTAATTTTTACGACTACTGGCAAGACCATGACCGTAAATAAATCATTGAATATGCATCAGTATGCTTGCCTGATCCCTCACGCAGGCAACATGATTTTAATTGATATGGTTGATTTCTGGACGAATAATCAGATTGTTTGCCGCACACGCTCACATCAAAATCCGGCTAATCCATTACGCTTGAATGGCTTGTTATCAGCCATCCATCTGATTGAGTATGGCGCTCAGACGACTGCTATTCACGGCGGATTATTAACCGGTAAATCATCTCCCGGTTTCCTTGCAGCAACAAGAGGCGTACACTTTTATACTGATAGTCTGGATGAAGTTGCTGGTGAGATCATTATCACCGCCACCGCTGAACTTAAAATCCAATATGGTGCGGTGTATAAACTCCATATTAACGACACCGACAATAAACTATTATTCGATGCACGAGCGACCGTTGTTTATTTATGACCTTAAAAAAAGCCCTCATAACCGGCGGTAGCGGGGATATTGGCGCAGCTATCTGCTATCGGCTTGCACGGCAAGGCATTCATGTAATCGTGCATAGCAACAGCCGCATCGACAAGGCCCAGGGCATAGTTGAAAACATCAAACGACAAGGCGGGTCTGCCGAAGCAGTCGCTTTTAATGTAGCAAATGGCGATCAAACACACTTGGTTCTTGGCGATTTAACGGCATCGGCCCCCATTCAAATTCTAATCAATAATGCCGGCATTCATCGCGATGCGCCCTTAGCCGGGATGAGTCGTGAACAATGGTCAGAGGTTATCGATGTGTCGTTGAATGGTTTTTATAATGTCACACAACCTTTGTTAATGCCGATGATACGGACACGTTGGGGGCGCATTATTAATATGTCATCGGTTGCCGGAGTCATGGGCAATCGTGGCCAGACCAATTATTCCGCCGCCAAAGCCGCCTTGCACGGCGCAACCAAGGCGCTGGCTCAGGAATTGGCGTCGCGGCGCATTACCGTCAACGCCATTGCACCAGGGATAATTGAAAGCAGCATGAGCAAAGGCAGTTTCGACAAAGACATCATCAAGAAAATTGTGCCGATGCAACGCGCAGGAAACGTTGACGAAGTGGCGGCATTAGCGGCCTTCCTCTGCTCTGATGATGCCGCTTATATTTCCGGACAAATTATCAATATTAATGGGGCAATGGCTTAATATGTTGATCAGTCATCAAAAAATTCTCAACGAATCCGTTGCAAGCTATGATGTTTTAGTTATTGGTGGGGGGCCTGCTGGAACGACGATAGCAAGCTTATTAACTGAAAAAGGCTGGTCGGTATGCCTGCTGGAAAAGAGCCATCATCCGCGGTTTCATATCGGCGAATCGTTATTGCCGATGAATATGCCAATTTTGGAGATGCTAGGCGTGCTGGGTAAAGTGGACAATATCGGGATTAAAAAATATGCGGCTGAATTTAATTCTGAAGTTACCGCTCTCGAGCAGGATGTTTTTTATTTTGCCAAAGCCGCCAATAAAAAATATCCGTTTGCTTATCAAGTCAGACGCTCCGAATTTGATGAGATTCTCTTTAAAAATTGTCAAGACAAGGGCGTGTCAGCATTTGAAGGCATTACTGTCAACAATGTCGATCTTGAACAGCCGACTAAAAAAGTATGGGCCTTAACTGAAACTGGTGAAAGCAAGGAATTCCATTGCCAATATATAATTGATGCCTCTGGACGCGATACATTCTTATCGAAAAAATTAAACACTAAAAAGAAAAATCCCAAACATCAAATGGCGGCAATGTTTGGGCATTTTCATAATGTCCAACGCAGAGCTGGTATGGATGAAGGCAATATCAGCATTTACTGGTTCGAACACGGCTGGATGTGGCTGATTCCATTAAAAGACGGCATGATGAGCATGGGCTGCGTGTGCTGGCCTGAATATCTGAAAACCCGTGACCTGCCGTTGAACGATTTTCTGCAACGAACCTTGTCATTATTGCCGGAAGTCGCTGCGCGCATCAAAAACGCTAACCTGGTTGGCAACGCCCATGCCACCGGTAATTATTCTTACTCCTCCCAGCAAATGGCTGGTGACGGCTATTTGATGATTGGCGATGCCTATACTTTTGTCGATCCTGTTTTTTCCAGCGGTGTTTATTTGGCCATGCAATCTGCCGTAAAAGGTGCAGCGTATGTAGATACGATTTTAAAGGATCCAAGCCAGCAAGGCCATCAGGGGGCATTGCTTGAACAAGCGATGCGAAAAGAAATTAATGCATTTTGCTGGTTTATCTATCGTTTCAACAGCCCAGCATTACACAAACTGCTGATGCTTTCAGGTGAAAATAATCTGCATCCTATCAGACAAAAAATGAAATCGGCGGTCATTTCTGTTTTGGCGGGTGATGCCTCTAACCAGCAAATCAAATTCTATTTGGGATTGTTTAAAGCTTTATATTTCTTTTCGATTTTGATCGATTTAAAACAACATTGGCGATTCATAACCTTCCGGAACAGACAAAATAAAGTGCAGCTGGAAATGCAGTAGTGAATCGTTGCGGGGTAATGTTATAAATAACATGTAAAACTCTGAGCTCGATCTGGTGGCTTCAAAAACTAGACTCAATGAATTTGGTTTGGCTAACTTGAATCGACCCACAGCTGAATTTGCATGTATGAGGGTAATCGATTACCGGAACGCGAAATAGAGCGGCTTGTAATTGCAGTTAACCATTAGTTGGGCGGATTCAACTTCGAAGTGCAAACGCCCCCTGAGTAGGATATATAGAAGGTTAGCTGATATATTTTAAGTTTTTTTAGCCGGCATTGAAATCCAACGTACACAGTGCTTTGGCCGCATGCAACTGACCCGAAACTAGCATCGATGTCAATTTCAGGATCCGCTGCATGTAACTATCTGTCAATTCTTTGAAGGCTTCTGGCAGATGATGTTTTTCCAAGCGGGATAACTGGCCGTCAAATGCCGCCGAAACACTGAGTAAATCCAATAAAAAATATCGTTCAGGTTCTTTAACCTGCTCTAATATCGACAAAAAATCTTCCCAGTTATCATATTCACAATCTTCTTTGATATGAAAGCTATTGCACAGTCTGATTAGCAGAACCAGCATATTGGGATGATAATGCTGAGCCAGCACCATCATGGTGGCAACCGCTCTGATAGCTCCCTCACGGGCAAGCGGACTTAATTGAGCCAGCTTATCGTCAGTCAGAATCTGGGTAACCAAGTGTTCAACCAATTTATGACCGAACAGCCTGAGTCGGGCTTCACGGGCAACCTTATAAAGCGTAAAAGCATCCCAGAAACCGGTGATGGGTATACCAACCCAACTAAAGGCCGTTCGTGTTCCCCCTTTACCAAACAGTCCTGTCATCAAAAATTTAACTACAATGCTGCTAAGTATGACTTTTGCCTTGTATAAAGCGGCGACTAGAAATAGTTTCGATTTGGATAAATGCTTAAGAGGATCGATTCCGAGATAATGAATGACCGGGTCAGGAACTTCTAGCGCGGCTCTGGCCAAAATATTGGGAACAGCATCCTCGACAGGTGCGCAGGGATCTGATGAGGCTTGATGATGTCCGATCAAACAAGCCAGACTGTAAACCGTTTTAAGGCCCAGCCAGAATAACACTGCCAACTCGAGCACTAACATGGAAACCAAGACACTGCCATACAGAATGTAATAGTTCGTGCTTTCCATTGTCTCGTGATAGGTCCATTCAACCCAGATGGTAACGAAAGTGGTTAGAGCACCTATTGCAAAAGCAATGATGGCTGCGAATGCTGTGATGTTGCTGGCGAGCGTTTGCAGTGTATTATCCGCCGGCAATTCATCAATAGATAGATTTTTAAGGCTATCCGTGCCGGATTTTTTGCCAAGATAACGGTAATAGTCTGCCCCCAGCTTTTCTAATAACCCTGGCTCATGTTTTCTGGCGGCAGGTAATTTTGTGCTAGGGTCTGGTTGTATTGACATATTTTATACCTGATCGCCCCCATCAAATGGACTTGAACATAACGCTTTCCCACTTTATTGGGTTGCTGAGTCTCACGCAAAAGGCCTGTTTAGTAAAACTGAGCATGACGGATCAATGAGCTGGCTGTTTGCAGTATACCCAATCACCCGTTTATTTCTGAATTCATTGAGTCCGTATCATCGCTCCTAAGATATTGACTGGATAATCACGCAAAAAATGCTAGCTAGCTTCATAGGTTGAGTCTGCCAATTCATGCGCAATAATGCCGACGGGGTGGGACTATTGTTGTTAAATGATATTCCAACAGTATTCAATTGCAATTGCAATAGCCGACTCACTCACCTTTATTTCAGTTTTATTTACTCGAGTTGTGAGGAGAGATTTGCGAATGGTTCCATTTGGTGTCAATTTGGCAACCGTCTTGGGCATCAAAAGGTACGCGATGCATAACCTAAGCGGGCTTATACGATATACCATCATTCCCACTATTTTTCCAAGAGCATTACCGATAATAAGCTGATGAATGTATGATGAGCTTTGATAATAAATTGCATGCCATTGGCCATGCCAAAATCAATTTGAAACCAGAAACTAGTGTTTAATTGCATTAATAATGTATTTTATAGGCTATACTTGGCACTATGCCAAAAAAAGCTCCAGAAATTTTATTAACAGAAGAACAAAAAGCCCGGCTAGAAAAAGTAACGCGAAGTCATACTGCAGAACGAAGAGAAGTCGAACGAGCTAAAATTATTTTAGCATGTGCCGAAGGCAAACAAAATCGGGAGATCGCCGCCGATTATCACATGTCATTGCCACGAGTCAGCAAATGGCGTAACCGCTTTGTTAAGGCGGGCATGGCAGGACTTGAAGATGCTCAGCGCCCTGGAAAGCCGGAAACCTATGGCAAGGCATTTAGAAATTCGCTTTTGTCCAAACTGGAAGCAGAGCCGCCTGCCGGCCTTGCCCGCTGGGATAGCCAGACCTTGGCGGAAGCCCTTAATGCCAGTAAACATGCGGTTTGGCGTGCTTTGAAAAAAGAAGGTATTCATTTACATAGAGCACGAAGTTGGTGCATTAGCACGGATCCGGAGTTTACCGAAAAATCGGCCAATATTATTGGACTCTACTTAAATCCACCCATCAATGCGCTGGTTTTGAGTGTCGATGAAAAGCCGAGTATACAGGCTTTGGAGAGGCAAACCGGGTACATTGAAACCCGAGATAAAACGGTCGTCCGTGCTTATAAGAGCACCTACAAACGCCATGGCACATTGAATCTTTTTGCGGCATTGAATGTAGCTACCGGCCATATTACGGCCGAAACAACAAAAACTAAAACACGAGATGATTTCCAGGCCTTTATGGACAGTGTAATGAGTGACTTACCTGAAGACAAAGAGGTTCATGTGATTTTAGATAATTACTGCACACACAAAAGAAACGAGGAATGGTTACAAAAATATGGTGGCCGAGTACAGTTCCATTTCACGCCCACTTCGGCAAGCTGGTTAAATCAGATTGAAATCTGGTTCGGTATTTTATCTCGAAAGACCATTAAAGACGCAAGCTTTGCCAGTGCAGAGGAATTAAAAGGTGCGATTGAGGCTTTTATTGTCAGGCATAATCAAATGGCAAAACCATTTAAGTGGCGTCGCCGCGAGGTAAAAGGAAGTCAATTAAAAAATACGATAGCTAATTTACGCAACTAAACACTAGTTTACGTAGACGCAAATGGTAAGCGATAATGGCTTGATGCCCAATTGAAACT